>FWWM01004142.1_pt1 | contig 34427 bp, 38 predicted proteins | sample 2228351 | NCBI WGS metagenome assembly FWWM01 (sample SAMEA103939774, study PRJEB20133) | metagenome
GCAAGCGCGCCGAGATCCGGCTGCAGCTCGCGGCGAGCTACTACCAGAAGGCGCAGTTCAACGTCGCGCTCGAGGAGGCGCAGCGCGCGTTGAAGGCCGATCCGAACTACGCCGAGGCGTACGGGCTGCTTGGGCTCATCTACATGGATCTCGGCGACCGGCGCGAAGCCGACGCCAATTTCGCGCGCGCGCTGAGGCTCGCTCCGGCCAGCCCCGAGCTGAACAACAACTACGGCTGGTACCTGTGCCAGAGCGGGCGCGAACTCGAATCGGTCGAGTACTTCCTGCGCGCTGCGCAGGACAAGCTTTACGCCACACCCGGCAAGGCATTGCAGAACGCCGGCGTCTGCATGATGCAGGTCCGCGACTACAAGGCCGCGGAGCAGCATTTGCGGCGCTCGTTCGAACTGGACGCGACCAACCCGTTCACCAAGTACCATCTCGCGCGCCTGTATCTGGCCACGCGTCAGCTCGACCGCGCCGCGTTCTACTACGGGCTTCTGGAAAAGCAGGTCGACGCGACGGCCGAGACGCTCTGGCTCGGGCTGCGCATCGCACGCGCCAGCGGCGATCTGCGCACCGAGCGCCAGCTCGCCGACGAGTTGCGCCGGCAGTTCCCGAACTCGCGCGAGGCGTCGGCGTTGCGGCGAGGGGCGTTCGATGACTGAATCGACCGAAGCCGTGCCTGCGGCACAGGCGGCGCCGCGCGTCGATGAGCCGCCGGTCGCGCCGCGGCCGTCCTACGGCCGCATGTTGGCCGCAGAGCGGGAACGCCAAGGCATATCCGTCGCGGACATGGCGGCACGCTTGCGCCTGCATCCGAAGCAGATCGCGGCCATCGAGGCGGAGGATCTCGATCGTCTGCCCGGCGGGCCGTTCGTGCGCGGATTCGTGCGCAACTATGCGAAGGAGTTGCGGATCGATCCCGCACCGGTGCTCGACGCTTTGCGGCAACGGCTGGCGCCCGCGGGGGCGGACGCGGAAAGTGCGGCGGCCGCCCCGTCGCATCTCGTCCGCGACGCGACGCGCGAGCGGGTCTCGCGCAGCGTGGTGCTCGTCGGCGCCGTCGTCGCGCTGATCGCGTTCGGCGTCATCGGCTGGCTGTCGACGCGTTCGGCATCGCCGACGGTCGATGGCGGACCGCCCGTAGCGCCGCACCCGCACGCCACACAGGCCGCCAACGACCCGCCTGCCGCGAGCACGGCCGGTCCGTCGGTGCCAAGCGGCACGCTCGACGCTGCCGCGCCGGGTACGGCGGCCGTCGCCCCGGTACCGGTCAGCCCGATCCGGCTCGCGTTCCGCGAGCGCGCGTGGGTCGAGGTCACGCAAGCCGACGGGCGCGTGCTGCTGTCGCAGAACAACGATGCCGGATCCGAGCAAAAGCTCGACGGCAAGCCGCCGTTCAAGCTCGTGATCGGCAATGCCTCCGCGGTGACGCTGGAGTATCACGGGCGAACGATCGATCTGAAGCCGCTGACGAGCGCTGAAAACGTCGCGCGCGTCACGCTCGAGTAGAGGCACGGATGAGCTCGCCGGCCGATGCCTGGATTTGCGCGCCGACGCCGCCCGGTGCCCTGGCACGACGCCGCGCGCGTCAGGTCGAGGTGCGCTGGGACGCGCGGGCCGTGCGGATCGGCGGCGGCGCGCCGATCGTCGTGCAGTCGATGACCAACACCGACACGGCCGACGCGATCGCCACCGCGATCCAGGTCAAGGAGCTCGCAGCGGCCGGCTCCGAGGTCGTCCGCATCACGGTGAATACGCCGGAAGCGGCGCGCGAGGTTGCCGCGATCCGGGCACAGCTCGACCGCATGGGCGTGGACGTGCCGCTGGTCGGCGACTTCCACTACAACGGCCACAAGCTGCTGACGCAATATCCGGACTGCGCGCAGGCGCTGTCGAAGTACCGGATCAATCCCGGCAACGTCGGCAAGGGCGCGAAGGGCGAGGACAATTTCGCACAGATGATCGAGGCCGCGTGCCGTTACGGCAAACCGGTGCGGATCGGCGTCAACTGGGGCAGCCTCGACCAGGCGCTGCTCGCGAAGATGATGGACGAAAACGCGCGGCGCACCGAACCGTGGGACGCGAACGCGGTCCTGCGCGAGGCGCTGGTGCGTTCGGCGATCGAAAGCGCGCAGCGCGCCGAAGCACTCGGTTTGCCCGGCGATCGGATCGTGCTTTCGGCCAAGGTCAGCGGCGTGCAGGACCTGATCGCCGTTTATCGCGAGCTGGCGCGCCGTTGCGACTACCCGCTGCATCTGGGGCTCACCGAAGCCGGCATGGGCAGCAAGGGCATCGTCGCGTCCACGGCGGCGCTGGCGGTGCTGCTGCAGGAAGGCATCGGCGACACGATCCGCGTTTCGCTGACGCCCGCGCCCCGCGAGGCCCGGACGAAGGAGGTCGAAGTCGCGCAGCAGATCCTGCAGGCGCTCGGGCTGCGCGCGTTTGCGCCGCAGGTGATCGCCTGTCCGGGGTGTGGCCGGACGACGAGCACGTTCTTCCAGGAACTCGCGGACAAGATCCAGACCTACCTGCGCACGCAGATGCCGGCGTGGCGCGCGCAGTATCCGGGTGTGGAGTCGATGCACGTCGCCGTGATGGGCTGCGTGGTCAACGGTCCGGGCGAAAGCAGGCACGCAAACATCGGCATCAGCCTGCCCGGCACCGGCGAGCTTCCGGCGGCGCCCGTGTTCGTGGACGGCGAACGCACGGTGACGCTCAAAGGCGAACGCATCGCCGAGCAATTCCAGGCCATCGTCGATGACTACGTGCGGCGCCGGTACGGGCGCGCGCACGCCTGAACAACATGAGCTCGCAGAAACTTGCCGCGGTGCGCGGCATGAACGATCTGTTGCCCGCGGAAGCGCCGCTGTGGGAGACGTTCGAGGCGCGCGTCGTCGATCTTCTGAAGAGCTACGGCTACCAGCAGATCCGCACGCCGATCCTCGAGCATACGGCGGTGTTCACGCGCGGCATCGGCGCGGTGACCGACATCGTCGAGAAGGAGATGTATTCCTTCACCGATACGTTGAACGGCGAGCAGCTCACGCTGCGGCCCGAGAACACCGCTTCGGTGGTACGCGCGGTGATCGAGCACAACCTGCTGTACGACGGTCCGCGCCGCCTCTGGTACATGGGGCCGATGTTCCGCCACGAGCGTCCGCAGCGCGGGCGCTACCGGCAGTTTCATCAGGTCGGTGCCGAGGCGCTCGGCTTCCCGGGGCCGGATGTCGACGCGGAGCTGATCCTCATGCTCAGGCGGCTTTGGGATGTGTTGGGCATCGGCCCGCTGCGGCTCGAGCTGAATTCGCTCGGCCAGCTCGACGAAAGGCTGCAGCACCGTAAGGACCTCGTCGACTATCTCGAACGGCATCAGGATCAGCTCGACGGCGACGCGCGACGCCGCCTGCACACCAATCCGCTGCGCATCCTTGATAGCAAGAACCCCGCAATGCAGCCGCTCGTCGAGGGTGCGCCGCGACTGATCGACTATCTCGGCGACGCTTCGCGCGCGCATTTCGAGCGGCTGCAGCAACTGCTGCGCGCCAACGGCGTCGAATACACGATCAACCCGCGGCTGGTGCGCGGGCTCGACTACTACAACCTGACGGTCTTCGAGTGGACCACCGACCGCCTTGGCGCGCAGGGGACGGTTTGCGGCGGCGGCCGCTACGATCCGCTGATCGAAATGCTCGGCGGCAAGCCCGCCCCGGCATGCGGCTTCGCGATCGGTGTGGAGCGCGTCATCGAGCTGATGCGCGAGACCGCCGGTGTGCCGCAGCGGCCGTTGTGCGACGTGTATGTGCTGCACCAGGGCGGTGCAACGCTTGACGCGGCGATGCGCGCCGCCGAGTCGATGCGCGATGCCGGTCTGGACGTGGTGCTGCACGCCGGCGAGTCGAGCCTGAGGTCGCAGATGAAAAAAGCCGATGCCAGCGGCGCGGAATTCGCGGTGATCGTCGGCGAAGCGGAACTTGCCGCCGGTGCGGCGGCGGTCAAGGCGTTGCGCGCGCGCGGCGGCACGTGGCCGTTCGCGGAGCAGAAGGCGGTCGCGCTGGAGCGGCTCGGCGCCGCGCTGGTCGAGGCGCTGGAGTCGCTGTCGGAATAGGGATTGCAACGGAGCGTATCGCGCATGGCCTACGATCTTCAGGAACAGGAGCAGCTCGCAGCCTTCAAGGCGTGGTGGGACAAGTACGGCAACTTCATCCTCACCCTCGTCACGCTGGTGCTGTTGGCTTTCGCCGCCTACAACGGCTGGCGCTGGTACGAGCGCAACCAGGCCGGCCAGGCGGCTGCCGTCTACGAGCAACTGCTCAAGGCACTCGACGCGCGCGATGCGACGCGCACCAAGGAGCTCACCGGCACGCTCATCGAGCGGTTCGGTCGCACCGTGTACGCGCCGATGGCGGCACTTAACGCCGCCCGCGCCTACCACGAGGCGGGCGATCTGAGCGCGGCCAAGGCGCAGCTCGTATGGGTGATCGAGAAATCGGGCCGTGCCGAGTTCGCGCCGATCGCGCGCGTGCGGCTGGCCGGCGTGCTCCTCGACGAAAAGGCGTACGACGCGGCGCTGAAGACGCTGGCCGGCGACGTTCCCGCCGAGCACGCGGCGGCGTTCGCCGATCGCCGCGGCGACATCTTCGTCGCGCAGAACAGGATCGAGGAGGCGCGCGCGGCGTATCGCGAAGCGCTCGCCAAGGCCGATCCGCAGCACCCGCTGCGCGCGCTGATCCGGTTGAAGCTCGATGCGCTACCCGCACCGCTTGCGTCTTGAGGCGCCGATGAACTCCGCGCACCGCGCGGGCCTGCTGCGCGCGATCGCTTGCGCCTTGCTGGGCGCGGCGCTGCTCGGCGCGTGTGCGTCGAGCCGGGATCCCTCGCAGAAACCCGCCGAACTCACCGAGATCAAGCCCGCGGTCGAGCTGCGCACACGCTGGTCTGTGCCGATCGGTGCCGCGCGCGGCGCGCCGCTGCAGCCGGCGGTCGCCGAAAACGCGGTGTACGCGGCGTCGGCCGACGGCACGCTGGTACGGATCGAGCCGGAAACGGGCCGCGTGGTCTGGCGCGTCGATACCGGGACGCCGGTCTCGGCCGGCGTGGGCTCCGACGGCCTGACGGTCGCGCTGGCCACCCCGCGCGGCGAAGTGCTGGCCTACGACGTCGAAGGCAGGCTGCGCTGGCGCGCGCAGGTGTCGAGCGACGTGACCGCCCCGCCGCTGGTCGGCAGGGGGGTCGTCGTGGTGCGTTCCACCGATCAGCGCGTCACCGCTTTCGAGGCCGACAGCGGAAAACGGCGCTGGACCTATCAGCGGCAGCAACCGCCGCTGTCGCTGCGGGTGGTCACCGAGATGGCGTTTGCAGGCGACACCGTCGTGGTCGGGTTCCCCGGCGGCCGGCTGGTCGGGGTGGCGCTCGCCAACGGAGCGGCGCGCTGGGACGTCGCGGTATCGGAACCCAAGGGCACCACCGAGGTCGAGCGGCTTGCCGATGTGGTCGGCGCGGTGGCGGTTGCCGGTCGCGACCTGTGCGCCGCGAGTTTCCAGGGGCGCATCGTCTGCGCCGATGCGGTGACCGGCAACCTGCGCTGGGCGCGCGAGCTTTCGGCGGGCGCCGGCGCAGGGATCGGCGAGTCGCAGGTCTACGCGGTCGACGAACGGTCGAGCGTGTTGGCGTTCACGCGCGATGCCGGCGCGAGCGTGTGGAAGAACGACAAGCTCGCCAATCGCGCGCTAACCACGCCGGTGGAGTTTCGTCGCGCCGTGGCCGTCGGCGACCTCGGCGGATACGTGCACCTGCTGGCGACGGCCGACGGCTCGTTCGTCGGGCGCGCGCGCGTCGACTCCAGCGCGATCGTCGCGCGCCCGCAGCGCTGGGCCGACGGGCTCGTCGTGCAGACGCAGGACGGCACGGTCGCGCTGCTGGCGGTCGACCGTTAGCGACGGCGGTACCGCCATGAAACCCGTCGTCGCAATCGTCGGGCGGCCGAACGTCGGCAAGTCGACGCTGTTCAACCGGCTGACGCGCTCGCGTGCGGCGCTGGTGGCGGACTTTCCGGGGTTGACACGCGACCGCCATTACGGCGAGGGGCGGGTCGGCCCGGTGCCGTACATCGCGATCGACACCGGCGGCTTCGAGCCGGTTGCCCACGAAGGCATCGTCAAGGAAATGGCCGGGCAGGCCGAAGCGGCGATCGCCGAAAGCGACGTGGTCGTTTTCGTGCTCGACGCGCGCGGCGGTTTGACCGCGCAGGACCGTCGCATCGCCGAGCGGTTGCGCGTGGCGGGCCGGCGCGTCGTGCTCGCGGTCAACAAGGCCGAGGGCCTGCCGCCCGAAGCGACCGCCGAGTTCCACGAACTGGGGCTTGGCCAGCCACATCCGATCTCCGCGGCGCACGGCGACGGCGTTGCCGATCTGATGGATACCGTCCTGGCCGGTTTCGCGCCGCCCAAGGCATCCGAAATCGAGGACGAGGGCGGACGGGTCCGCGTGGCGATCGTCGGCCGGCCGAACGTCGGCAAATCCACGCTGGTCAACGCGCTGCTCGGCGAGCAACGGATGATCGCGTTCGACCAGCCGGGCACCACGCGCGATGCGATCGAAGTCGAGTTCGAATACGGCGGCCAGCGCTACACGCTGATCGACACCGCCGGGCTGCGCCGCAAAGGCAGGGTGTTCGAGACGGTCGAGAAGTTCTCGGTGGTCAAGACGTTGCAGGCGATCGAGCGCAGCAACGTGGCGGTGCTTCTGCTCGACGGCGCGCGCGAAATCGCCGAGCAGGACGCGCACATTGCCGGCTTCATCCTCGAAGCCGGGCGGGCGCTGGTGGTCGCGGTCAACAAATGGGACGGGCTCGACGACTATCACCGCGCGTTGATCAAGCGCGAACTCGATCGCAAGCTGCACTTCCTGAGTTGGGCGCCGCTGCACTTCATTTCGGCGAAAAGAGGCACGGGGCTCGCCGCGCTGATGCGCTCGGTCGCGGCCGCGCACCGCGCCGCCTTCGCGAAGCTGCCCACGCCGCGATTGACGCGCGCGCTGCATGCGGCGGTCGAGCGCCAGCCGCCGCCGCGCACCGGCCGTTCGCGCCCCAAGCTGCGCTACGCGCACCAAGGTGGGCAGAACCCGCCGGTGATCGTGATTCACGGCAATGCCCTCGGCCGCGTGCACGAAAGCTACCGCCGTTATCTCGAAGGCTATTTCCGCGAGCAGTTCGAGCTCGAAGGCACGCCGCTGCGTATCGAGTTCCGGACCGGAACAAACCCCTATGCGGGCTAGCCTCGGGCCGCGGTGGAAAACGCCGGGGTTTTCCTTTACATTGAATTTCGCCGCCGCGCGCGCATCTAACGTCGGTCGCACGCGGCCGCTGGGCCGCCCTGCTTGACGCGGCGTTCGTCCAACGACCGGAGCCAACATGAGCAACAAAGGGCAACTTCTACAAGACCCCTTCCTGAACGCGCTGCGCAAGGAGCATGTTCCGGTGTCGATCTACCTGGTCAACGGCATCAAGCTGCAGGGCCAGATCGAATCCTTCGACCAATACGTGGTCCTGCTGAGGAACACGGTGACGCAGATGGTCTACAAGCACGCGATCTCGACCGTGGTGCCGGCGCGGCCGGTCAACCTCAGCACGACGGAGGCTTCGACCTGAGCGTGTTCCAGGTCGACTCCGGACGCGTGAACCGCAGTTCGCGCGCGCTGGTCGTCAGCGTGACGGTCGGGCGCGGTGCTGCTGCGCATGCGGTGCGGGACGCGCTCGACGAGATGATCGAGTTGGCGCGCTCGGCCGGTTTCGAGGTGCGCGGCAGTTTCAGCGCACGCCGCGAGCGCCCCGACCCGGCGCACTACCTGGGCGGCGGCAAGGTCGAAGAGCTGGCGATGCAACTGCGGGCGGTCGGCGCCGGCGTGGCGTTGTTCGACGTCGCGCTGTCGCCGGCGCAGCAGCGCAACCTCGAACGCCAGCTCGCGGTGCCCGTGCTGGACCGCACGGCGCTCATCCTCGACATCTTCGCGCAGCGGGCGAAGAGTCGCGAGGGCAAGCTGCAGGTCGAACTCGCCCGGCTCGAACATCTCGCGACGCGGCTGGTGCGCGGCTGGACGCACCTGGAGCGGCAGCGCGGCGGCCTCGGCAAGACCGGCGGCCCGGGCGAAAAGCAGATCGAGCTGGACCGACGGATGATTGCGGCACGGGTCAAGCTTTTGCGCGAGCGACTGAAAACCCTGCACAAACAGCGCCGTACGCAGCGTCGAGCGCGCGCGCGGCGCGACGTGTTTTCCGTTTCGCTGGTCGGCTACACCAACGCGGGCAAGTCGACGCTTTTCAACGCGCTTACGCGCGCCGGCACTTTCGCCGCTGACCAGTTGTTCGCGACCCTGGACACGACGTCGCGGCGCTGCCATGTGGCCGACGACGTGGGGGCGGTGCTGTCCGACACGGTCGGATTCATCCGGGGCCTGCCGCACCCGCTCGTCGAGGCCTTCAAATCGACGCTCGAGGAGTCGGTCGAAGCCGATCTGCTGCTGCATGTCGTCGACGCCTCGACGCCCGCACGTGTCGCGCAGATGGCGGAGGTCGAGCGCGTGCTCGACGAGATCGGCGCGGGGCGGGTGCCGCGCCTGGTCGTTTACAACAAGATCGATCGCATCGACCGGGCGCCCTCGGTCGAAAAAGACCCCTGTGGTAGCATCCGAGCCGTTTTCGTCAGTGCGATGTCGGGGCAGGGACTGGACCTGCTGCGCGAGGCGATCGCCGAACGTGCGCGCCAGATCCGCGCTGCATCCGCCGCGCTTCCCGGGATCGATTCCCCAGCGTCTTTCGGTGCTCCTGCCTAATTCGGCGCGGCCCCGCCGCGCGTTCTTCGTTGGCAAGCTTGCATGGTTTCCCTGTTTGGTCTGGCAATGTCGCTGAACGACCCGCAATGGGGGCGCGGAGGGGGCACGGGCCCGGGCGACGGCAAGGATGACGGGGAACGCCGGCCGCAGCGTCCGGGCAGACAGGACGGTCCGCCCGACCTCGACGAGCTGTGGCGCGATTTCAATCGGCGTTTGAACGCCCTGTTCGGTCGAGGCGGGGGTGGCGGGACCGGCGGGGGCGGCGGCATGGGTTCGTTGCGGCCCGACGCGAAGGGAGCCGGGCTCGGCGTGCTGGCGATCGTCGGCGCGGCGATCGCGATCTGGCTGGGCAGCGGCTTCTACATCGTGCAAGAGGGCCAGGTCGGCGTGGTCACGACCTTCGGCAGATACGACGCGAGCACGCCGCCGGGCTTCCGCTGGCGCATGCCCTGGCCGATCCAGTCGCACGAGGTCGTCGACGTGCTGTCGGTGCGCACCCTGGAGATCGGCGCGCGCGGTCGCGGCGACCGCCTGAAGGAAGCGCTGATGCTGACCGACGACGAGAACATCGTCGACATGCACTTCACGGTCCAGTACCGCATCAAGGAGGATGTGAACGGCGCGCGCGACTTCGTCTTCAACCATCGCTTCGCCGGCGGCAACCCGTCCGAGACCGTGACGCAGGTGGCCGAGTCGGCGATGCGCGAGGTCGTCGGGCGGCGTCTGATGGACGCGGTGCTGTTCGAGTCGCGCCAAGAGATCGCCGAAGCCACGCGTCAGCGAATGCAGGCGATGCTCGATCGTTACGGCACTGGCATCCTCGTGCTCGAGGTCGCGATCCAGAATGCGCAGCCGCCCGAGCAGGTGCAGGCGGCGTTCGACGATGCGGTCAAGGCCGGGCAGGACCGCGAGCGCCTGATCAACGAGGGCCAGGCCTACGCCAACGACGTCGTTCCGAAGGCGCGCGGCACCGCTTCGCGCCTGCTGCAGGAAGCCGAGGGTTACCGGACGCGCGTGATCGCAACGGCGGAGGGCGACGCGGTGCGTTTTCGCCAGATCCTCGCCGAATACGACCGGGCGCCGGCGGTCACGCGCGAGCGGATGTACCTGGAGACGATGCAGCAGATCTTCACGAATTCGACCAAGGTGATGGTTGACGCCCGCGGCGGCAACAACGTGTTGTTTCTGCCTTTCGACAAACTGATGCAGCAGGCGATCGCCGAAGCCGGGCAGGGTGCACGCGTGATCCCCGCGCCGCCCACGCCGATGGCACCGGAGCCGGCGCCGGGCGACGCGCGTGTGCGCGACGGCGCGCGCAGCCGCGAACGCGAGACGCGTTGAGCGCTCAAAGGACACCATGAACAGGATCGTCGGAACCATCGTCGCGGTCATCTTCGCCGCCGTCGTCTTCCGCGCCAGCGCTTTCATCGTCGACCAGCGTCAGTATGCGATCGTCTTTGCGCTCGGCCAGATCAAGGAAGTCATCACCGAACCGGGACTGCACTTCAAGCTGCCGCCGCCGTTCCAGAACGTCGTATACGTGGACAAGCGCATCCTGACGATCGACACGCCGCAAGCGGACCGCGTGCAGACTTCGGAGAAGAAGAATCTGCTAGTGGACTCCTTCGTCAAGTGGCGCGTCAGCGACCCGCGCCGTTACTGGGTCAGTTTTACGGGCAGCGAGCGTGCGGCGCAGGAGCGGATCTCGTCGCTGGTGCGCGACGCGATGAACCAGGCGGTCAACAAGCGCACGGTCAACGACATCACGTCGCGCGAACGCGACCGCGCGATGGAGGAGATCCGCGTGGCCGTGCAGGAGCGGGTCCGCGAAGTCGGCGTCGAGATCGTCGATGTCCGGTTGAAGCGCGTGGACTTCGTGCCGGAGATCAACAGCGACGTCTTCCGCCGCATGGCCTCGGAGCGGCAGCGCGTGGCGACCGAGCAGCGCTCAATCGGCGCTGCCGAAGGCGAGAAGATCCGCGCCGACGCGGATCGCCAGCGCGAAGTGCTGCTGGCCGAGGCCTACCGCGAGGCGCAGAAGATCAAGGGCGACGGCGACGCGCGCGCCTCGGCGATCTATGCGCAGGCCTTCGGGCAGAACCCCGAATTCTTCAACTTCTACCGCAGCCTCGAGGCGTATCGCGCCAGCTTCCGCAACCGCTCCGACCTGCTCGTGATCGACCCGTCGTCGGAGTTCTTCAAGTACATGAAGAACCCGGCGCCCGGGCGCAGCCAGCGCTGATGCTGACGACACTCGGTCTGGCCCTTGCGCTGATGCTGGTGCTCGAAGGCCTGATGCCGTTTCTGGTGCCGGCGGTGTGGCGCGACATGTTCCGCCGCGTGAGCGAACTGAACGACGGGCAGATCCGCTTTATCGGCCTGGCCGCGATCCTGGTCGGGCTCGTACTGTTCTGGATCTTTTCGTAGGCATGGACGAGCGCGCCGCCGCGCGGCGCGCAGGGCTCGCATGGCACGCTGGCTGCTACCCGAGGGGATCTCCGACGTGCTGCCGCACGAGGCGCGGCGGCTCGAAGCGCTGCGCCGCGTGCTGCTCGACCTGTACCGCGGTTACGGCTACGAGCTGGTGATCCCGCCGCTCGCCGAATACGTCGACTCGCTGCTGACCGGCGCCGGCGCGGATCTCGACCTGCGAACGTTCAAGCTCGTCGACCAGCAGAGCGGCCGCATGATGGGGCTGCGCGCCGACACGACGCCGCAGGTCGCGCGTATCGATGCGCACATCCTGAACCGGCGCGGCGTGGCGCGGCTGTGCTACGCGGGCAGCGTGCTGCATGCGCGGCCGCTGCATCCGCTCGCCACGCGCGAGCCCTTCCAGGTCGGCGCGGAGCTGTACGGCCACGCGGGGCTCGCGGCCGACGCCGAGATTCTCGAACTCGCGGTCGAATCGCTGTGCCGTGCCGGCATCCAGCGCGTGCGGCTCGATCTCGGCCACACCGGGATCGTGCGCGCGATCCTGGGCGCCGACGCGGCTGCGGCGGCGGCCGCGGACGAGATTCTCGCGGCGCTGGTCGCGAAGGACGTTCCGGCGCTCGCCGATACGGTCGCCGGTCTCGATCCGCCGACGCGCGACGCACTGTTCGCGCTGGCACGGCTGCACGGCGGCCGCGAGGTGATCGAACGCGCGCGCACGGCGCTGCCGCCCCTGCCGCAGATCGGACGCGCTCTGGACGAGCTCGAGCAGCTCGCGCGGCGCGCGACCGCCGACGACTTGAGCATCGATCTGGCGGACCTGCACGGCTATCGCTATCACACCGGTGTGACCTTCGCGGCGTACGCGCCCGGGCTGCCGGGGGCGGTCCTGCGCGGCGGCCGCTACGACGACATCGGACGCGCCTTCGGCCGCGCACGGCCGGCGACCGGCTTTTCGATCGACCTGCGCGACCTGACCCGCGGGCAGGACGACGGCGCTCGTGCGGCGATCCTCGCCCCGCCGGATGAAGACGCGGAGCTGGCGGCGCTGGTGCGTGCGCTGCGCGCGCGCGGCGAGATCGTCGTCCGCCGCCTGGCGCCGGACGAGATCGTCGACGGCGTCGATTTCGACCGCGAAGTCAAGCGCGTCGACGGCCACTGGACGGTCGTCGCGCGCGACGAGAACCCGCCTGCGAGGTAATTCATGGCGAAGAACGTAGTCGTCGTCGGCACCCAATGGGGCGACGAAGGCAAGGGCAAGATCGTCGACTGGCTGACCGAGCAGGCCGACGGCGTCGTGCGCTTCCAGGGCGGACACAACGCCGGGCACACGCTCGTGATCAACGGCCGAAAGACGATCCTGCGGCTCATTCCGTCGGGCATCCTGCGGCCCGAGGTCGCGTGCTACATCGGCAACGGTGTGGTGCTGTCGCCGCAGGCGCTGCTGGCGGAGATCGACGAGCTGCAGGCCGCGGGTGTTGACACGATGTCGCGCCTGGTGATCAGCGGCAACTGCCCGCTGATCCTCGACTATCACGTCGCGCTCGACAAGGCGCGCGAGCTGAAGAGGGGCGCGGGCAAGATCGGCACGACCGGGCGCGGCATCGGCCCGGCGTACGAGGACAAGGTCGGCCGGCGCGCCGTACGCGCGCAGGATCTGTTCGACGCGCAGCGCTTTGCCGAGCGCGTGACCGAAGCGCTCGACTTCCACAACTTCGTGCTGACGCGGTACCTGGACGCCGAGCGTGTGGATCCGCAGCAGGTGATCGACGCCACGCTCGCGCTGGGCGAACGGCTCAGGCCGATGATCGCCGACGTGTCGTACCGGCTGAACGCCGAGATGGCGCAGGGCCGCCGCTTCCTGTTCGAGGGCGCGCAGGGCGCGCTGCTCGACGTCGACCACGGCACCTATCCGTTCGTCACTTCGAGCAATACCGTGGCGGGCGCGGCCGCGGCGGGCGCGGGGGTGGGGCCGCAGCGGCTCGACTACGTGCTCGGCATCACCAAGGCGTACGCGACGCGCGTGGGCTCCGGCCCGTTTCCGACCGAGCTGCTCGACGCGACCGGCGAGCACCTGCGCAACAAGGGCAACGAGTTCGGTTCGGTCACCGGGCGGCCGCGCCGCTGCGGCTGGTTCGACGCCGCCGCGCTGCGCCGCTCGGTGCAGTTGAACGGCACGACCGGTCTGTGCATTACCAAGCTCGACGTGCTCGACGGGCTGCCGACGGTGCGGCTGTGCACCGGGTATCGCTATCGCGGGTCGACGACCGACATCCTGCCCTACGGCGCCGATGCGGTGTCGCAGTGCGAGCCGGTGTACGAGGACTTCGAGGGCTGGAGCGAGTCGACGTTCGGCGTGCGCGACTGGAGCGCGCTGCCGCGCAACGCGCGGCGCTACCTCGAACGCCTGAGCGAGGCGACCGGCGTCCCGCTCGATCTGGTGTCGACCGGGCCGGACCGCGAGCAGACGATCGTGCTGCGGCGGCCTTTCGGATAGCGCGGAGCGCGGCGATGAAGGATCTTCACGTCGGGTGGGACGAATATCACCGCTTGATCGAGCAACTCGCGCTGCAGATCTACGAGTCGGGTTATCGCTTCGACTCGATCCTGTGTCTGGCGCGCGGCGGCTTGCGCGTCGGCGACGTGATCTCGCGCATCTACGACATGCCGCTCGCCATCCTTGCGACGAGCTCGTACCGCGAAGCGGCCGGCACGCGGCAGGGACGGCTCGACATCGCCGAATTCATCACGATGACCGGCGGCGGGCTGCACGGCAAGCTGCTGCTGGTCGACGATCTGGTCGACTCGGGCGTGACGCTCACGCGCGTGATCGAACATCTGAGGCAGCGGTTCGCCGCGCTCACCGAGGTGCGCACCGCCGTGCTCTGGTACAAGGCGGCATCGACGTTCAAGCCCGATTATTACGTCCAGTACCTGCCGACCAGCCCCTGGATCCACCAGCCGTTCGAGGAGTACGACTCGCTGCGCCCGCATCAGCTCGCCGCACGACTGCGCAGCCGGGCGCGCGGCGAATGAAAGCGGCATTGCGAGCGCGCGTCTGCGATGGGTCCAGAGAACGAAAAAGCCGGCGACTGCCGGCTTTTCAAGTGGTGCCCAGGAGAGGACTCGAACCTCCACACCTCGCGGCGCTAGTACCTGAAACTAGTGCGTCTACCAATTCCGCCACCTGGGCACGCTGCGAGGCGCGCATTGTAATTGCCGGCCCTGCGATGTCAAATGAACACGGCCGCGAAGCACTCGACAAGAAAGACAAAGTTTGCCCTTGAAGCACGAAATCCCCGATCGCGATGCGATCCTCGCGGAGCTGACCCAGGCGCGTTCGCCGCTGACGCCCGACGAACTCGCGCAGCGCCTGCACGTGGCCGCGGACGAACGCACGGCATTCGACGCCGAAGTCGCCGCGCTCGAGCGCGCGGGCCGAGTCGTGCGCAATCGCGCCGGGCTGCTGCTCGTGGCGGCGCGCGCCAATCTGCTGTCCGGACAGGTGCAGGGCCATCGCGACGGGTTCGGCTTTCTGATCCGCGACGACGGCGGTCCCGACCTCGTGCTGCCGGAGCACGAGATGAGCAAGGTCCTGCACGGCGACCGCGTGCTCGCACGCGTGTCCGGACAGGACCGCCGTGGCCGCCCCGAGGGCGAGATCGTCGAGGTCATCGAGCACCGGACGAACCGTCTGGTCGGCCGCTTCCTGAACGAGCGCGGCGTGACCATCGTCGTGCCCGAGGACCAGAGGATCCGGCACGACATCCTGGTGCCGCCCGGCGCCACGCTGTCGGCGCAGCACGGGCAGGTGGTGGTGGTCGAGATCGTGCAGCAGCCGCAGCGGCACGTGCAACCGGTCGGGCGCGTGATCGAGGTGCTCGGCGCGATCGACGACCCGGGCATGGAAATCGAGATCGCGGTACGTAAGTTCGCGGTGCCGCACGAGTTTTCGCCGGCCACGCTGGCGCAGGCCGAGGCGATCCCGGCGACGGTGCAGCCGCGCGAGCTGAAAGGGCGCGTCGACCTGCGCGACGTGCCGCTGGTGACGATCGACGGCGAAGATGCGCGCGACTTCGACGACGCGGTCTACGCCGAACCGATCGGTCCGGGCCGCAGGAAGTGGCGGCTCGTCGTCGCGATCGCCGACGTCAGCCACTACGTGAAGAGCGGGGATGCGCTCGATGCGGAGGCGCAGAACCGCTCGACCTCGGTGTACTTCCCGCGGCGCGTGATCCCGATGCTGCCCGAGCGGCTGTCCAACGGCATCTGCTCGCTGAATCCGGATGTCGATCGGCTCGTGATGGTCGCCGACATGGTGATCTCGGCCAAGGGCGCCATCACCGCCTATCAGTTCTATCCGGCGGTCATGCACTCGCACGCGCGGCTGACCTACACGGAGGTGTGGGAGGCGCTTTCCGTGCCGGACAGCCGGGCGGCGAAGAAGCTGGCGCCGCTGTTGCCGCAGCTCAACGACCTGTACGACCTGTATCAGGTGCTGGCGCGCGCGCGCGAAGCGCGCGGGGCGATCGACCTTGAGACCACCGAAACCTCCATCGTGTGCGACTCGAACGGTCGCATCGAGCGCATCGTCGCCCGAACGCGCAACGACGCCCACAAGCTGATCGAGGAGTGCATGCTGGCCGCCAATGTCTGCGCGGCGGACTTCCTGAAACGGCATCGGCATCCGGCGTTGTTCCGGGTCCACGAAGGGCCCACGCCCGAGCGACTGGCCAATTTGCGCACGCTGCTCAAGGCGCTCGGTCTGCAGCTCGAAGGCGGCGACGCACCGGAGCCGGCCGACTACGCCCGGCTGATCGCCAAGATCCGCGCGCGTCCCGACCAGCAGCTTCTGCAGACCGTGCTTTTGCGCTCGATGCAGCAGGCCGTCTACAGCCCGCACAACGTCGGGCACTTCGGCCTCGCGTACGACGCCTACACGCACTTCACGTCGCCGATCCGCCGCTATCCGGACCTGCTCGTGCATCGCGCGATCAAGGCGATCCTCGCGCGGCAGACCTACACGCCGGTGCTCGTCGGCGCGGCCGTCGACGCGGTACCGCGGCCGGACCGCGGCCGCGCGCGTTCGCCGAAAGCCGAGACGACGGACCACGCCGCGCTGCCGGTCTGGGAAAAGCTCGGTCTGCTGTGCTCGGCCAACGAGCGTCGGGCCGACGAAGCCTCGCGCGACGTCGAGGCATGGCTGAAGAGCTACTACATGCGCGAGCGCGTCGGCGATATCTACAGCGGAACGATCAGCGCCGTCGTGCCGTTCGGCATCTTCGTCGTGCTCGACGATCTGTTCGTCGAGGGGCTCGTGCACGTCTCCGAACTGGGTTCCGAATACTTCATGTTCAACGAGCCGATGCACGAGTTGCGCGGCGAGCGCACCGGCCTGCGCTACCGGCTGTCCGATCGCGTGACGGTACAGGTCGCGCGCGTCGACCTCGAAGCGCGCCGCATCGACTTCCGGCTCGTTCGTTCGACCGACCGCAAGGCGCTGCTCGCGGCGGTGTCCAGCTCCGCGAAACCGGACAGGCCCGCCAGGAAGGGAGAAAACCCCGAGGAGCGCAAGGCGAGGCGCGCGGCTGCCGCCGCGCGCAAGCTGCGCGCTGCCGACAAACGCGAGCGCGCGCACGCCGGCAAGCGGGGAGTGGGCGCATCGCGCAGCGCCAAGGCGCGACGGCGCGGAGGTTGAATGGCGAACCGACGCGTGCTCGCCGGGTTTCACGCGGTCAACGCGCGGCTGCGCCACGCGCCCGATTCGATCGAGGTGTTGTACGTCGACGGCGGGCGGCGCGATGCGCGGATGAACCAGTTGCTCGAACGGGCCGAACGGGCACGCGTGCGCATCGTCGCCGCCGACGCCCGGCGGCTGAGCGGGTTGGCTGGCGACATTGCCCATCAGGGCGTCGTCGCGCTGTGCGTGAAGAGCACCGTCGCCGCCACGCTCGAGGACGTGCTCGCGGCCGTGCGCCCCGATACGCTGCTGCTGCTGCTCGACGGGGTGACCGATCCGCGCAATCTCGGCGCCTGCCTGCGCGTGGCCGACGCCGCCGGTGTGGCGGCGGTGATCGTGCCGCGCGACCGGTCGGCGGCGCTGACCCCCGCAGTGGCGAAGGCCGCGGCGGGCGCGGCCGAAACGCTGCCGCTCGTCGCGGTCACCAATCTGGCGCGCGCGATGGACGAGATGAAGGAGGCGGGGGTCTGGATCGCCGGTGCAAGCGGCGACGCCTCGACCTCGCTGTACGAGCTGACGTTGAGCGGCCCCCTGGCGTGGGCGCTCGGCGCCGAAGGCGAGGGACTGCGACGCCTGACGCGCGAGCGCTGCGACTGGCTGGTGCGGATTCCGCTGGCCGGCCACGTCGAAAGCCTCAACGTCTCGGTCGCCGCGGGTATCTGCCTGTTCGAAACGGTACGCCAGCGCAGCGCCGCGCGCGCCGCTTGAATTCCGCACGCGACGCGCGCACGATGCCGTCATGCTGATCGGACTCCTCGCGTTCGGGCTGCTCGCGCTGTTTGCGACGATGCCGCTGGTCGGTCTGGCGCTCGGCGTGCCGTGGATGACGCTGGTCGTCACCTTCGCGCTGATCCCGGTGCTGGACGCGTGGGTCGGCGCGCCGCGCCGGAAGGCGATGCAGGCGCTGCCCGAATCGGTTGCGCGCTGGATTCCGCGCGCGCATCTGCCCTTGCAGGGCTGGCTGCTCATCGAGGCGGTCCGGCTCGCGCCGGCGCTCGCCTGGGGCGAACTGGCCGTGTTCGCTCTGGCGGTGGGCACGGTCACCGGCGGCATCGGCATCACGGTCGCGCACGAGCTCGGTCATCGGGCGGCGCGGCTCGACCGCGCGATCGCGAAGGCCTTGCTCGTGTCGGTGCTGTACGGGCACTTCTTTGTGGAACACGTCCGCGGCCATCACGTGCGCGTGGCCACGCCCGACGACCCCGCCACCGCGCCGCGCGGGATGAGCGTGTATCGGTTCATTCCACGATCGGTGATCGGCGGTCTTGCGCACGCGTGCAAGCTCGAAGCGATGCGTCTGCGGCGCAGCGGGCGTCCGGGGTGGCATCCGTCCAACTGGGTACTGAGCGGCACGGCGTTGTCGGCCGGGTTGCTCGGCGCGGCCGCCTGGGCCGGCGGCGCGCAGGCGCTGGTGTTGTTCGCGCTTCAGGCAAGCTGGGCCGTCGTGCTGCTCGAGATCGTCAATTACATCGAGCACTACGGCCTGCAGCGCCGCCGGCGGGGCACGCGCTACGAGCCGGTGCAGCCGCATCACTCGTGGAATGCCGACTTCGCGATCAGCAACTGGCTGCTGTTCAATCTGCAGCTTCACTCCGACCATCACGCGAACATGCAGCGCCCGTACGAGGCGCTTCGCACGATGCCCGAAGCGCCTCAGCTTCCGGCGGGCTACCCGACGATGGTCGTGGCGGCGCTCGTTCCGCCGCTGTGGTTTGCGCTGATCGAACCGCGGTTGGCAACGGCGAGGGCGCTGGCGACGTGAGTGGCGTCGATGCGCTGGCGGCAGCCGCGCGCCTGATCGCGCGCGCGCAGCGCTGCACGGCGCTGACCGGGGCAGGCGTGTCGGCGGAAAGCGGCGTGCCGACCTTTCGCGACGTGCAGACCGGACTGTGGTCGAAATTCGATCCGGCGCAGCTCGCTTCACCCGAGGGTTTTCGTGCGGATCCGCCCCTGGTCTGGCGCTGGTATGCGTGGCGGCGCGAACTCGTTGCCCGCGCCGTGCCGAACGCGGCTCATCTCGCGCTGGCGCACGCAAGCGGCCGCTTCGAGCGGTTCGCGCTGGTCACGCAGAACGTCGACGGACTGCATGCGCGCGCCGGTAGCCGCGACGTCATCGAACTGCACGGTAACATTTTGCGCACCAAGTGCTCGGCCGAGTGCGGGGTGCGTTTCGACGACCCGGCCGCCTTGCCGGCGGGCGAGCCGCCGCGCTGCCCATCGTGCGGAAGCTGGCTGCGGCCCGACGTCGTGTGGTTCGGCGAGATGCTCGATCCCGACGTGCTGGTGCGCGCTGAAGAAGCGGCGTCGGCCTGCGATCTGATGCTGGTGATCGGAACCTCGGGACTCGTCTATCCGGCCGCCGGTCTGCCGGCGCTGGCGCGGCGCCGCGGCGCGCGCGTCGTCGTCGTGAATCCCAACGGGAGCGGACTCGACGCCCTGGCCGATGTGGTCGTCCGAGCGACGGCGGCCGTTGCCCTGCCAGCGTTGCTGGCGTGAAATGGAACCCGCCCCGATCGCGACAGTTCACCGCGGAGGGACAGAGGAACCGCAACGGTCGGGCGGGCAGGGCGCGGCCTGCTCCGCGGGCGAGCCGTGCAATGCCAGAGAGTGTTCTCTCAATCGCGTTCCGCGCGGCGGGCATCTGCGACGCCCAGGTTGAACGCAACTCGACCGGTGCTGGCGCACAGCGCGCCTTGAGGCGAGGCGGCTGCGCCCGGTATACTTATCTGTTTTGGAAGCCTTGCCGCACTCGAACGACGCTCGGGGCGGCTTCAATCCACAAGGAGCCTGAATGCGTCATTACGAAATCTGCTTCATCGTCCATCCGGACCAGAGCGAGCAGGTGCCGGCGATGATCGATCGCTACAAGGCCCTGATTACCGGTCAGGGCGGCAAGGTCCACCGCATCGAGGACTGGGGCCGTCGCCAGCTCGCGTACCCGATCGAAAAACTGGTCAAGGCGCACTACGTGCTGATGAACATCGAGTGCGGCAAGGCCACGCTTGACGAGCTCGAGCACGGCTTCCGCTACAACGACGCGGTGCTGCGTCACCTGACCGTCGGCATGAAGAAGGCGGAAACCGGCCCGTCGCCGATGATGAAGGTCGTCGAGAAGGAAGAGGCGAAGAAGGCGGCCGCCGAGCAGGCGTCGGCCTGAGCGGGCGGCACGGAGCGGCACCGGATTTGAACCGCTTTCGCCTGCGCGCCGTGCTGGTCGAAAAGGCCGCGTTGCGCTACACGCCGGCCGGGCTGCCGGTGCTCGAAGCCGGATTCCGGCATCGCGGTACGGCGGTCGAAGCGGGCATCGAACGCGAACTGGCGTTCGATTTGACGGCGCTGGCCATGGGAAGCGTTGGCGAGCGGCTGGATCGCGAACCGCTCGGCGCCGAGGTCGAACTGGACGGATTCCTCGCACCGCGCAGCCGACGCTCCACCCGCATCGTTCTTCACGTGACCGATTACACGAGAGTTTCAGGAGTCTGAAATGGCAGTCACACGAGGCAAACCCAAGGGCAAGGGCGGCGGCCGCCGCGGCGGCCAACAGAACGCGCTGTTCAAGCGCAAGAAGTTCTGCCGCTTCACGGTCGAAGGGGTCGAGCAGATCGACTACAAGGACATCGAGACGCTGCGCGACTTCATCAGCGACAACGGCAAGATCATGCCGGCGCGGCTGACCGGCACGAAGGCGCACTATCAGCGCCAGCTCGACACGGCGATCAAGCGCGCGCGCTTCCTGGCGCTGCTGCCTTATACCGACAACCACTGAGCGGGAGGCATGCCATGCAAGTCATCCTGCTGGAGAAGGTCGTCAATCTGGGCGGCCTCGGCGACGTGGTCAAGGTCAAGGAAGGCTACGCGCGCAACTACCTGATCCCGCAAGGCAAGGCACGCCGCGCGACCGAAGCCGCGATCAAGGAATTCGAAGCGCGACGCGCCGAACTGGAGAAGGCGCAGTCCGAGAAGCTCGCGGCCGCGCAGGCGGTCGGCGAGAAGCTCAACGGGCTCGTGCTGACAATTCCCGCCAAAGCGGGCGTGGACGGCCGCCTGTTCGGTTCGGTCACGAACTTCGACATCGCAGAAGCGCTCGGCAAGCAGGGATTCCAGGTCGCGAAGGGCCAAATCCGCATGCCGCAGGGCCCGTTGAAGATCGTCGGCGAGCACAAGGTGTCGGTCGCTCTGCACGCCGACGTCGTCGTCGAGATCGGAGTTTCGGTCGTCGCCGAGCAGGCGTAGGCCGCGCGCCCGCTTGCGCGCACTCGCGCGCGGGCGGGCGTGATAGATTCGTTCGCATCCCCTCGGAGCGACGATGAATTCGCCTGTCGCGGACCCGCAGTTCGCGTCTGTCCGCACGCCCCCGCATTCGATCGAGGCCGAACAGTCCGTGCTCGGCGGGCTGCTGCTCGACAACACGGCGTGGGACAAGATCGCCGACATGATCTCGGCCGATGACTTCTATCGGCATGATCACAAGCTCATCTTCCAGCACGTCAGCCGGCTGATCGACCAGGGCAAGCCGGCGGACGCGGTCACGGTGTACGAGTCGCTGCAGACCGCCGGCCGCGCCGACGACGCGGGCGGACTCGTGTATCTGAACGCGCTCGCGCAAAACACGCCTTCGGCGGCGAATATCCGCCGCTACGCCGAGATCGTCCGCGATCGCAGCGTGCTGCGCCGGCTCGTTTCGGTCGGCGACGAGATCGCCACCAGCGCGCTCAATCCGCAGGGGCGCGAGACCAAGGCAATCCTCGACGAAGCCGAATCGAAGGTCTTCCAGATTGCCGAGGAGGGCGCACGCGGCAGGCAGGGTTTCGTCGAGATCGAGCCACTGCTGACCAAGGTCGTCGAGCGCATCCAGGAACTGTTCGAGCGCGCACACCCGTCCGACGTGACGGGCGTGCCGACCGGCTTCACCGATCTGGACAGCAAAACCTCGGGGCTGCAGCCCGGGGATCTGATCATCATCGCGGGCCGACCGTCGATGGGCAAGACCTCGCTCGCGCTGAACATCGGCGAGCACGTCGCGATCGACCAGGGTTTGCCGGTGGCGGTGTTTTCGATGGAGATGGGTGCGTCGCAGCTCGCGCTGCGCATGTTGAGTTCCGTCGGGCGGCTCGATCAGCAGCGGTTGCGCACGGGGCGGCTGCTCGACGAGGACTGGCCCAAACTCACCAGTGCGATCCAGAAGATGCACGAGGCGCCGCTGTACATCGACGAGACGCCGGCGCTGAACTCGCTCGAGCTGCGCGCGCGCGCGCGCCGGCTGTACCGTACCTGCGGCCGGCTCGGACTGATCATCATCGACTATCTGCAACTGATGTCCGCGACCAGCACCGGCGAGAATCGCGCGACCGAAATCTCGGAGATCTCGCGCTCGCTGAAGGCGCTCGCCAAGGAGCTCATGGTGCCGGTGATCGCGCTGTCGCAGCTCAACCGCACCGTCGAGACCCGCACCGACAAGCGGCCCGTGATGTCGGATCTGCGCGAGTCGGGCGCGATCGAGCAGGATGCCGACGTGATCCTGTTCATTTACCGCGACGAGGTCTACAACCCCGACACGACCGACAAGGGCATCGCCGAAATCATCATCGGCAAGCAGCGCAACGGCCCGATCGGTCGCGTCAACCTGCGCTTCGGCGGCGAATACACGCGCTTCGACAATCTCGCGCAGGGCGCCTCGGCCGGCGCAACGCCGTTCTGACGGAAGTGCGCGCGTGCAGCTTGCACCCGACAACCGAGAGCCGCACGGCCTGACGCGCCTGCTGCGGCGCGCGGCGCGCGCCCGGCGCGGCAGGCGCTTTTTCGAGCTGTTCAACCGCCATGCCGAGCTGTGCGTCGCCGGGCTGCGTTCGCTCACGCAACTGCTCGCCAACGTAAAGGATCCGGAGGGCCGCGTGCGCGAGATCGAGGCGATCGAAAAGCGCGGCGACGGCGTCGTCGACGAAGTGCGCGGCTCGCTCGAGCGCGCGTTGTTCCCGCCGTTCGGACGGGTCCTCGCCTTCGAACTGGTCAACGGCATGGACGACGTGCTCGACCTGACCGAGGACGCCGCGCAGTCGCTGCACCTGTACCACATCACGCACGTGACGGCGGATGCGGTACGGCTCGCGGAGCTGGCGCTCGACGGCGCGCTGAAGCTGCAAACCGCGATCGCCGCGCTCGAGCGGATGGCGAGCCCGCGGGCGATCCTCGCGCTGTGCGCCGAGGTCGATTCGATCGAAGCGCAAGCCGACCACGTGATGCGCGCGGCGATGTCGAAGCTGTTTCGCGAGGAGCCCGACGCGCGCCAGCTCGTCAAGATGAAGGCGATCTACGAGGTACTCGAGTCCCTGACCGACAAGTGCAAGGAAGTCGCGAATCGGGTCGAGTCGATCGTACTGAAGTATGGTTGAGCGGCCGCGATGACGACGGTGCTGTGGGTCCTGGCGGTTGCGCTCATTCTGATCGGTATCGCCGGTACCGTGCTGCCGGCGCTGCCCGGCGTGGTGTTCGTCTTCGGCGGCATCGTGCTCGCCGCATGGATCGACGACTTCGCGCGAATTTCGGGCTGGACGGTCGGCGCGCTCGCAGTGCTTGCGGCGATCGGAATGATCGTCGACTACGCGGCGACGACGGTCGCCGCGCAGCGCGCCGGTGCGAGCAAGCAGGGATTGATCGGTGCGGCGCTCGGCACGGTCGCCGGCGTCGTCACGGGCCTATGGGGGCTCGTCTTCATGCCGCTCGCGGGGGCCGCGATCGGCGAGTTCATCGCACATCGCGATGCGCTGCGCGCGGGCCGGGTCGGCGTGGCGACCTGGATCGGCCTGCTGGTCGGTGCGGTCGCGAAGCTCGCGATCGTCTTCACGATGGCCGGCGTCTTCGTCGCCGCGCTGCTGATTTGACCGGCGGCGCGCGCCGCGCGCGGCGACGACGTTACAACACGTCTGCCGCGTGGTCGGCCAGCCTCGACCGTTCGCCCCGCTGCAGCGTCACGTGACCCGAGTGCGGCCAGCCCTTGAAGCGGTCGACGACGAAGGTCAGCCCGGACGAGCCCTCGGTCAGGTAGGGCGTGTCGATCTGCGCGATGTTGCCGAGGCAGACGACCTTCGTGCCGGGTCCGGCGCGCGTGATCAGCGTCTTCATCTGCTTGGGCGTCAGGTTCTGGCACTCGTCGATGATCAGGTACTTGTTGATGAACGTGCGACCGCGCATGAAGTTCATCGACTTGATGCGGATGCGCGTGCGGATCAGGTCGTTGGTCGCCGCGCGCCCCCATTCGCCGGCGGCGTCGTCGCTCTTGTTCAGCACTTCGAGGTTGTCCTCGAGCGCCCCCATCCACGGCGCCATCTTCTCCTCTTCGGTGCCGGGCAGAAAGCCGATGTCCTCGCCGACCGGCACCGTCGCGCGCGTGACGATGATCTCCGAATAGCGCTTCGTCTCGAGCGTCTGCGCGAGTCCCGCGGCGAGCGCGAGCAGCGTCTTGCCGGTGCCCGCCTGACCGATCAGCGTGACGAAGTCGCAGTCGGGGTCCATCAACAGGTTCAACGCGAAGCTCTGCTCGCGGTTGCGCGCCGTGATCCCCCATACCGCGTTTTTCGCGTGCATGTAATCGCGCAGCACGCGCAGCACCGCAGTCTTGCCGCGGATCTCCTTGACCTGGGCGTAGAACGGCGTTCCGTTCTCCAGATACACGAACTGGTTGACGAGCAGGTCGGCGACGACCGGGCCGGCGATGCGGTAGTACGTGTGGCCGCCGTGCTGCCACGACTCCATGCCCTTGCCGTGCTTGTCCCAGAAGTTCGGCGGCAGCGCGAGCACCCCCGTGTAGAGGATGTCGGTGTCCTCGAGCACCTTGTCGTTGTAGTAGTCCTCGGCCGGCAGCCCGAGCGCGCGCGCCTTCACGCGCATGTTGATGTCCTTCGACACCAGCACCACGTCGCGGCCGGCGTGCATGTCCTTCAGCGCGCGCACCACACCGAGGATCTGGTTATCGGCCTTGCCCGCGGGCAGGCTCGCGGGCAGCGAACCCGCGACCGCCATCGTCTGGAAAAACAGCCGGCCGCTCGCGTCCGCGTTGCCGAGCGCGTTCAGCGGAATTCCGTCCTCGATGGGCGTCTTGCACGCGGCGACCAGCGCGTCGAGCGTGCGCGACACCTGCCGCGCGCTGCGCGCGACTTCGGACATCCCCTTCTTGTGCCCGTCGAGCTCCTCCAGCGTCATCATTGGCAGGAAGACGTCGTGCTCCTCGAAGCGGAACAGGCACGTCGGGTCGTGCATCAGCACGTTCGTGTCGAGGACGAACAGCTTGGGGATGGCGGTCGCGGCGCGCGGCCGCTTGCCGTTTGCGCGCGGCTTGCTTTCGATCACGGCGAGCCGGGTGGCCGCCGGACGCAGCGCGGACGGCGCCTCGGGTGCGCGCGCTTGCGGGGCGGGATGCGCGGGCTCGGGCTTGGCCGTCTCGGTCGGGAGTGGAATCAGGATCGTGGCGGGGCGCGTCGGTGCTTTCGGCAGTGGCATCAGCGTGGCGGCGCAAGCCGCGGATGAGGGAATCGGTCGGTTACTTCAGGGCCTGTACGGCGGCGAGCACTTCGTCCACATGGCCCGGGACCTTGACACCGCGCCATTCGCGCCGCAGCCGGCCGGCGCCGTCGATCAGGAAAGTGCTGCGCTCGATGCCGCGCACCTGCTTGCCGTACATGTTCTTCATCTTGATGACGCCGAACAGCGCGCACAGTTTCTCGTCCGGATCTGAAATCAGCTCGAAGGGAAACCCCATCTTGCGTTTGAAGCTCTCGTGCGACTTCAGGCTGTCGCGCGACACGCCGACGACTTCCGCGCCCGCTCTCCTGAACTGCGCGTAGCTGGCGGCGAAGTCCCGGCCTTCGGCCGTGCAGCCGGGCGTGTTGTCCTTCGGATAGAAGTAAAGGACGAGGGCGCGGCCGCCGAGCGCGCCGAGCGAGAACGGGCCGCCGGTGGATTCGGCCGTGAAATCGGGGACTTTCTTGTCGATGGCGACGGTCATGGGCGTGTTCAGGCGTCCTGCAAAATGGCGGCCACGACGCGCCGCCCCTCCGCAGTCAGGATGTTGTACGTTCGGCAGGCGGCACCGGTGTCCATCGCCTCGACGCCGATGCGCGCGCGTGTCAGCGCGGCGTACAGCGCAGGGTGGGGGAAGCGCTGGCGCGAGCCGGTCCCCAGCAGAACGATCTCCGGCTCGAGCGCGAGCAGCGCCTCGAAATCGCGCTGGGCGAGTGTCTCGAATGCGCGGGCGCTCCAAGGCCCGGCCGCATGTTCAGGAGCGAAGACCAAGCTGCCGGTGAAGCGGACGGCGTTGATTTCGATGTAACCGGGACCGTAGGCGGTGACGGTGTTCAACGACGTCCGCGGATCCTGGTGCAGTTTCAAGTGGCTGCGGCTCCTCGTGGCGCCTTCGCGCGCGGCGCGGGATGGCGGCGGTTCCGGTAAATTATAGGCACACGTTGCACCGCAAAAGCGAGCGCGCCGCGCAGGTCCGGCGCGCGATCGCGGCATCGAGGAAGCCATGGCCGAAGTCCCGCGCGAGTTCGCGCGCATCAAGCGTCTGCCGCCGTACGTCTTCAATATCACGGGGGAGCTGAAGATGGCCGCGCGCCGGCGCGGGGAAGACATCATCGACATGAGCATGGGCAACCCGGACGGACCCACGCCCAGGCACATCGTCGACAAGCTGGTCGAAGCCGCCCAACGGCCCGACACGCACGGCTATTCCGTGTCGAAAGGCATCCCGCGGCTGCGGCGCGCGATCGCGGGCTGGTACAAGCGGCGTTTCGACGTCGACTTCGATCCGGATTCCGAGGCGATCGTCACGATCGGATCGAAAGAGGGGCTGGCGCACCTGATGCTGGCAACGCTGGACCGCGGCGACACCGTGCTCGTGCCGAACCCGAGCTATCCGATCCACATCTACGGCGCGATCATCGCCGGCGCCGACATCCGCTCCGTGCGGATAACGCGCGGCGTCGATTTCTTCGCCGAGCTGGAGCGCGCGATCCGCGAGTCGTTCCCGAAGCCGAAGATGATGATCCTCGGCTTTCCGAGCAACCCGACAGCGCAGTGCGTCGACCTGCCGTTCTTCCATCACGTGGTCGAGCTGGCGAGGCAGCACGGCATCTACGTCGTGCACGACCTCGCGTACGCCGATATCACGTTCGACGGCTACAGGGCGCCGTCGATCATGCAGGTGCCCGGCGCGCGCGACGTCGCGGTCGAGTTCTTCACGCTGAGCAAGAGCTACAACATGGCCGGCTGGCGAATCGGCTTCATGGTCGGCAACCGGGACCTCGTCGCGGCGCTGGCGCGGATCAAGAGCTATCACGACTACGGCACGTTCACGCCGATCCAGGTGGCATCGATCGCCGCGCTTGAAGGCCCGCAGGACTGCGTCGAGCAGATCCGGCGCGAGTATCAGAGGCGCCGCGACGTGCTCGCCAAGGGGCTGCACGAGGCGGGGTGGCCCGTCGAGGTGCCGAAGGCATCGATGTACATCTGGGCCGAAATCCCCGACGCGTACAAGCCGATGGGCTCGATCGAGTTCTCGAAGAAGGTGCTCGCCGAAGCGAAGGTCGCCGTCTCGCCCGGCATCGGCTTCGGCGATTACGGCGACGACCACGTGCGCTTTGCGTTGATCGAGAACGAGCATCGGATCCGGCAGGCCGTACGCGGCATCAAGGAGATGTTCCGCAGGGGCGGTCTGATACCCGCGGCGCGCGCAGCCGCCTGACGGCGCGATTTCGAACCACATGCTTTGCCGGTCCGTACCGGGACCGGCCCTGACGACTATGAACCCGATCAAGGTGGGACTGCTTGGCTTCGGCACCGTCGGCCGCGGCACCTACGACGTGCTTCGGCGCAACCAGGAGGAGATCCGGCGCCGCGCCGGCCGCGGCATCGAGATCGCCGCGGTCGCGGTGCGCGATGCGAAGAAGGCGCGCGATGCGCTGGGCGCGCAGCTTCCGGTCACCTCCAACCCGCAAGACATCGTGCGGCATCCGGACATCGACATCGTCGTCGAGCTGATCGGCGGCTACGAGCCGGCGCGGACGCTGGTGCTGGATGCGATCGAACGCGGCAAGCACGTCGTGACCGCGAACAAGGCGCTGCTTGCGTTGCATGGCAACGAGATCTTCGAAGCAGCGAGCCGGCGCGGCGTGATGGTCGCGTTCGAAGCGGCGGTGGCCGGCGGCATTCCGATCATCAAGGCGCTGCGCGAGGGGTTGACCGCGAACCGCATCGAGTGGATCGCCGGCATCATCAACGGCACGAGCAATTTCATCCTGTCTGAGATGCGCGCGAAGGGGCTGCCGTTCGACGCGGTGCTGGCGGAAGCGCAGCGGCTCGGCTACGCCGAGGCCGATCCGACGTTCGACATCGATGGCATCGACGCCGCGCACAAGCTCGCGATCCTCGCGTCGATCGCGTTCGGTGTGCCGATCAACTTCGCCGCGGCGTACACGGAGGGCATCTCCGGGCTCGCCGCCGAGGACATCCGCTACGCGGAGCAGCTCGGCTACCGGATCAAGCTGCTCGGCATCACCAAGCGCACGAGCAAGGGGGTGGAGCTGCGCGTGCATCCGACGCTGGTGCCGATGCAGCGTCTGCTGGCGAGCGTGGAGGGCGCGATGAACGCGGTACTCGTCAAGGGTGACGCGGTCGGCGTGACACTGTACTACGGCAAGGGCGCGGGCGCGGAGCCGACCGCGTCCGCGGTCGTCGCCGATCTGGTCGACGTCACGCGGATGCATACGGCCGACCCGGAGAACCGGGTGCCGCATCTGGCGTTCCAGGCCGAACATCTCGCCGATCTGCCCTGGCTCGGCATCGAGGACACGGCCACTTCCTACTACTTCCGCATGCGGGTTGCGGACCAGCCGGGCGTGCTGGCCGACATCGCGCGAATTCTCGCCGACGGCAGCATCTCGATCGACGCGCTGTTCCAGCGCGAGCCGTCGGAAGGGGAGAATCAGACTGACATCATCATGCTGACGCACGAGGCGGTCGAACGCGACGTCAACGCCGCGATCGCGCGGATCGAGGCCTTGCCGACCGTGCTCGCGCCCGTGATCCGGATCCGGCAGGAAGAGCTGGTCTGATGCGTTACGTCAGCACGCGCGGCAAGGCGCCCGAACAGGGCTTCCTCGACATCCTGCTGTCGGGGCTGGCACCCGACGGGGGACTGTACGTGCCGGCGTTCTATCCGCAGGTCGCCGGATCGGAGTTGGACGCGTGGCGCTCGCTTTCGTATGCGGATCTGGCCGCCGCCGTGCTGCGCAAGTATGCCGCCGACATCCCGCCGGCGGATCTCGAAGCGCTGTGCCGGCGCACGTACACGGCCGAGGTCTACGGCCACGGGCGCGCCGACAGCGACGCCACGCAGATCGCGCCGCTGCGCAGGCTCGAGCCGGGCCTGTCGCTGCTGGAGCTGTCGAACGGGCCGACGCTGGCCTTCAAGGACATGGCGATGCAGCTCCTGGGCGGGCTGTTCGAGTACGCGCTTGCGAAACGCGGCGAGACGTTGAACATCCTCGGCGCGACCTCCGGCGACACCGGCTCGGCCGCCGAATATGCGCTGCGCGGCCGGCGCGGCATCCGCGTCTTCATGCTGTCGCCGCACGGAAGGATGAGCGCGTTCCAGCGCGCGCAGATGTATTCGCTGCAGGACGCGAACATCTACAACATCGCCGTCGAAGGCGTCTTCGACGACTGCCAGGATCTCGTCAAGGCGGTTTCGAACGACCTCGAATTCAAGCGCCGCTGCCGGATCGGCACGGTCAACTCGATCAACTGGGCGCGGGTCGCCGCACAGGTCGTCTACTACTTCAAAGGCTATTTCGCCGCGACGCGGACCAGCGACGAACGCGTTTCGTTCGCGGTGCCGTCGGGCAACTTCGGCAATGTGCTCGCCGGCTGGATCGCGAAACAGATGGGGCTGCCGATCGCCCGGCTCGTGGTCGCGACCAACGAAAACGACGTGCTCGACGAGTTCTTCCGCACCGGCCGCTACCGGCCGCGCAAGCCGGCCGAGACGCAAGCGACCAGCAGCCCGTCGATGGACATCAGCAAGGCGTCGAACTTCGAACGCTACGTGTTCGACCTGGTCGGCCGCGACCCGGCGGTCGTGCGCGAGTTGTGGTGGGAGCTCGATACGCGCGGCGAGTTCGATCTGGCCGGCACGCCGTGGCTGGACAGGATGCGTTCGTCCGGTTTCGTTTCCGGATCGAGCACGCATGCCGACCGGATCGCGACGATCGCCGCGGTGTACCGCACCAGCGGCGTGCTGATCGATCCGCACACGGCCGACGGGGTCAAGGTCGCGCGTGCGCACGTGGAGGCGGGCGTGCCGATGATCTGCCTCGAAACGGCGCTGCCCGCGAAATTTGCCGACACGATCGTCGAGGCCATCGGCCGCACCCCGGAGCGGCCCGCCGTCTACGCCGACCTCGAAGCGCGGCCACAGCGCTTCGACGTGCTGCGCCCCGACGTGCAGGCGCTCAAGCGCTACATCGAAGCGCGCGTGAATCCGTGATCCCGATGAACGCGGACGGGGATCAACGAACAGCGCCCGACGCCCGACGGCCGACGCCCGATCCTGCGCGGCCGGTACCCAGGGTGATCGGCTTCATCGGCTACTCGAACACCGGCAAGACCACGTTGATCGAAAAGCTGATTCCCGTGTTCACGGCGCGCGGGTTGCGCGTTTCCGCCATCAAGCACGCGCATCACGGTTTCGACATGGATCGGCCCGGCAAGGACTCCTACCGCTATCGCGAGGCCGGGGCTGGCCAGGTGCTGATCGCCACGGAGCGGCGTTGGGCGCTGCTCACCGAAACCCCGCACCGCGCCGCCACTCTTGAAGAGCTGCTCGCGCAGCTCGAGCCCTGCGATCTGGTGATCGTGGAGGGTTTCAAGAGCGAAGGGCGCATCCCGCGCATCGAGGTGCGCCGTAACACCAACGCCGAACCGCCGCTGTTTCCGAACGACCCCAACGTGATCGCGGTCGCCGCCGACCACCCGGTCGATACGGCGCTGCCCGTGCTCGACCTGAACGACGCGGCTAAGATTGCGGCGTTTATCGTGCAGCGGCTGCAGTTGCCCTGATGCTCTCCGTCGAAGAAGCCCTCGCGCGTTTGATCGACCAGGCGCAGCCGCTGGCCGACGTCGAAACCGTCGCCACGCTCGACGCCGATCGGCGCGTGCTCGCCGCGGCGGTCGTCTCGTCGATGGACGTTCCGCCGATGGACAACTCGCAGATGGACGGCTACGCGGTGCGCACGGTCGATGTGCCCGCCGCGCCGACGACGCTGCGCGTATCTCAGCGAATCGCTGCGGGCCAGGTCGGCGCGCCGCTCGCGCCGGGCACCGCCGCGCGTATCTTCACCGGCGCGCCGGTGCCGGCGGGGGCGGACGCGATCGTGATGCAGGAGGGGACCACGCTCGACGGCGAGCGCGTGACGATCCACGAGGTGCCGAAAGCGGGTGCGTGGATCCGCCGCGCGGGTTTCGACGTCGCGGCCGGCGCGCAGGTGTTCGGTGCAGGCCACCGGATGCGGCCGCAGGACTGCGGGCTCGCCGCATCGATCGGCGTGGCGCGACTCACCGTCTACCGGCGGCTGCGTGTCGCGGTGTTCTTCACCGGCGACGAACTGGTGATGCCCGGCGAGCCGCTGCCGGCGGGGCGCATCTACAACTCGAACCGCTTCGTGCTGCGCGGGCTGCTCGCGCGGCTCGGCTGCGAGGTGATCGATCTGGGCATCGTTCCCGACGATCTCGCACGCACGCGCGCGGCCTTCGTCGAGGCCGCGAGCCGCGCGGATCTGATCGTCACTTCGGGCGGCGTCTCGGTCGGCGAGGAAGACCACGTGAAACCGGCGGTGCAGTCCGAAGGCTCGCTCGATCTGTGGCAGATCGCGATGAAACCGGGCAAGCCGCTTGCATTCGGCCACGTGCGCGGCGTGCCCTTCATCGGTCTGCCCGGCAATCCGGTGTCGAGCTTCGTGACTTTCCTGCTGTTCGCGCGGCCGTTCATCCTCGCGCGGCAGGGCGCGACCGAGCGTGCGCCGCGCGTGCTGCCGTTGCGCGCCGACTTCGATCTGCCGAAGCCGGACAAGCGACGCGAGTTCCTGCGCGTGCGCGTCAACGCGCAGGGCGGCGTCGAGCTCTTCGGCAATCAGAATTCCGCGGTGCTGACCTCGACCGCGTGGGCCGACGGGCTCGTGGACAACCCGCCGAACCAGCCGATCGCGCGCGGCGACGCGGTCCGCTATCTGTCGTTCGCGGAGCTGCTGTCATGAGGGTGAAAGTGCTTTATTTCGCACGGCTGCGCGAGGCGATCGGTCGCGACCGCGAGGAGCTGGATCTGCCGTCCGGCGTGACCACGGTCGCCGCGCTGCGCGACTGGCTCATCGCGCGCGGCGAGCCGTGGTCCGGCGCCTTCGGCGAGATTCGGCGCATCCGCGCTGCGATCGACCAGTCGATGGCGGCCGACGACGCCGCGCTGCGCGAAGGCGCGGAGGTGGCGTTTTTCCCTCCGGTGACCGGAGGCTGACCGTGCCGGTACGCGTGCAGCGCGAGGACTTCGACGCGGGGGCGGAGATCGCGAAGCTGCGCGCGAACGACCCGCGCGTGGGCGCCGTCGCGAGCTTCATCGGCGTGGCCCGCGACACCAACGACGGCGAGCGCGTCGCCGCGATGACGCTCGAGCACTATCCCGGAATGACCGAGCGCGCGCTCGAAGACATCGTCGCCCAGGCCAAGCGTCGCTGGAACGTCATCGAGATCCTCGTGATCCACCGCGTCGGCGAGCTCAAGCCGCTCGACCAGATCGTGCTGGTGGCCGTCACCGGCAGCCATCGCGGCGACGCGTTTGCCGCCTGCGAATTCGTGATGGATTACCTGAAGACCGAAGCGCCTTTCTGGAAAAAGGAATCGACGCCGTCCGGCGCGCGCTGGGTCGAGGCGCGCGCGTCGGACGACGTGGCGCGCGATCGCTGGACCGATCGGAACGCGCCGCGATGAGTCCGCTCGCGGCTTTCGCGGTCGGCGTCGGTGCGGCACTCGGCGCCTGGCTGCGCTGGGGGCTGGGGCTGTGGCTCAACCCGCTCTGGCCCGAAGTGCCGCTCGGCACCCTGGCCGCCAACCTCGCCGGCGGGTTCGTGATCGGCGCGGCGATCGAGTTCTTCGCGGCGTATCCGGGCATCGCACCCGAGTGGCGGCTCGCATTGATCACGGGCTTTCTCGGTGCGTTGACGACCTTCTCGACGTTCTCGGCCGAGTCGGCGGCGCTGATGCTGCGCGGCCAGTACGCCTGGGCGGTGGGCCACGCCTTGCTGCATCTGGCAGGATCGCTTGCATTGACGCTGGCCGGCATGATCGTCTTTCGCTCGCTGACGAGGTAGCCCATGCGGCAGGGCGTGCAACTGCAGTTTTATTTTCCCGAAGGCGCGCGTCACGCGCACATGCTGCTGCACGAGTGGCTGCTCGCGCAGGCGCGCCGTTGCGGCATCCAGGGCGGTTCGGTGTTCCGCGCGATCGCCGGTTACGGCCGCCACGGCCGCATGCATTACGGGCATTTCTTCGAGTCCGCGGGCGAGCTTCCTGTGGAGGTGAGGATCGTCACCACGAGCGAGCTGGCGCAGCGGCTGCTCGACGCGCTCGACCGCCAGCAGGTCAACGTCTTCTACGTGTGGTCGTCCGTCGAGTACGACTGGACCGGAGGCGCATGACGCACGCGCCGCACGCCGTCCGGTGGCGCGGCCGCACCCGTGAATATATGCTGGCACCTGTCGCCACCTGCGCTGGAGGAAAGGCATGACCACGGTCGCCGGCGTTCTGAAGTCGAAGCGTGACCCCGCCGTGTACACCGTCGCGCCGACCGCGACGGTGTTCGACGCGCTGAAGCTGATGGCCGACGAGGACATCGGCGGGGTGCTCGTGATGGACGGCGGCAGGGTCGTCGGCATCTTCACGGAACGCGATGACGCGCGCAAGGTCGCGCTGATGGCGCGCTCGTCGAAGGAAACCCCGGTTCGCGAGGTGACGACCTCGCCCGTGCTGTACGTGCGCCCCGATCAGACAAGCGAGGAGTGCATGGCGCTGATGACCGAAAACCGCCTGCGTCATCTGCCGGTGATCGACCGCGGCAATCTGATCGGGCTGATCTCGATCGGCGACCTGGTCAAGGACATCATCTCCGAGCAGCAGTTCATCATCGAGCAGCTCGAGCACTACATCGTCGGCCCTGCAAAATTCATCTCGCGGCGCTGACGAGAAGCGCCGGACGTGTAAGAGCAGCGAGTCGATACGCCGACGCGGCGAGCGCCGACAGCAGCCACAGCGAGCGCAAAAAAGCTGGAGCAATGCCCCGCCGGGCGATGGCACGCAGCAGCCAACGGATGTTGAAGCCGGCTGCGCACAG
>FWWM01004040.1_pt1 | contig 34415 bp, 30 predicted proteins | sample 2228351 | NCBI WGS metagenome assembly FWWM01 (sample SAMEA103939774, study PRJEB20133) | metagenome
CCATGATCGACGCGCTCCACAAGGCCTGTCAGCTGTACGCTGAGGGGAACACGAAAGCGTTGGACGAGCTTTTGGCCTCCACCTACGGCGCGCAGAGGGCCTTTTGGCAGGTGGCTCAAGCCATCGCCGAGGTGCTGCCGGAGGGCGACGAGGAACGCCGCCTACTGCATGGCCTGCTGTCCCGCGAGCGACAATTCCCTCTAGGAGGCCCAGATCTCTTCTCCGCAAAACAGGAGGGCCCTTGACGTACCAACGCCCCGCGCGACATAGCTCCTTGCCCGAGCCGCCCCTCCGGCAGCAGGGCTTGCGGAAGGCTGGGTGGCCTTTTGTGAACCAAGTGCGCTAAACTGCAAGGGGGTGATGTAAAGGCCGTGGAGTACGCGCAGGAGTTGCGAAAGGCTGAGAGGTTTCTTCACCAAAACGAGAGCACATTTGCTGTGCAAGTTTGCGGGAGAATATTGGAAAGCGCCCTGCGGCAGCTATTCAAGGAGCTTTTGCCCAAACTTCCTCCCGAGGAATTGACCAAGGCCACCCAGGCGCTGGAGGCCCAGGGCAAGGGGAAAACCGTGGACGAGCTCACATTGGGGCAGCTGGTGGGGCTGTACCGCGAAGCCCGGTTGGTCAAAATGGCCAAGGAGCGGCTGGGGCGCGACCTTTCCATCCTGGAAAACATTCAGCTCGTCCAAGACTGGGTCAACCTGCGCAACCGTGCCGCCCACGGCGAGGATGTCGACGCTGGCGACGCGCGCAATTTTGTGGAGAACCTGCGCACGCTGCTGCAGCGGGCCAAGTTGGTGTCGGAGTTCAAGCCTCGGAAAGGCGAGCTTCCCCCGTGGTGGGAGGTGGTGCGACCTCATCCCGATGTGCTGGGAGGCAAGCTCGATCCAGCAAAGTTCGCTGCGAAATTGGACGACGTGGTAGGGGGCCGCGCCGATGCGGAGTACCAAGACCCCGCGGAGTTTGCCCGCCGCACGTGGCCCACCAAGGGGTTGCTCAACCTTCTGCGCACTGCGCAAAGCCGCCTTTCCGGCCAAGGGGGCGAGGCCGTGGTGCACCTGCAAACCACCTTCGGTGGCGGGAAAACCCACGCCCTGATCACCCTTTATCACTTTGTGCGTGCGCCCGACGTCATCCTCCAAGAGTTCGGCCTCGATCCGCAGACTTTTGGCCTGGCCCAGATGGGGAAGGCCCAGGTGGCGGCGTTTGTGGGCGCCGCGGCTGACCCCCTCAAGGGCCGCACGCCGTGGGGGGAAATTGCGGCCCAGCTTGGGAAGTATGAGCTGGTACGCGAGCACGATGAACAGCGCGTGAGCCCCGGCAAAGACCTGCTCCGCAAGCTTCTCGGCGAGGAACCTGTGCTCATTCTGATCGACGAAATCGCGGAGTACTTGACCAAGCTTGCCTTGCCCGGCGAGCTGGCCCGCGGGGAGCACGAGGCGGCCCGGGCCTACCAGTCGCAGGTGTTCACGTTCCTGCACGAGCTCACCGAATTGGCCAGCGGGCTTCCCCGCTGCTTGGTGGTGGTCACCACCACCACAAGCTCACCGTACGGTGAAGAAGGCGAACGCGTGCAGGAAAAGCTGGCCGACATCGTGGGCCGCACGCATCGCCTGGCCGAACCCGTGCACGGCACAGAGATCTACGAAGTGGTGCGCCAAAGGTTGTTTGCCGACATCGGCGACCCCAGCCTCCACCGTCAGGTGGCCGAACGCTTTTTTGCCATGTACCGAGAACTCGGTGCACAGGCGCCCGAAGAAGTGCAGACCCCGGAGTACCGCCAGCGGCTGGAGCGGGCTTACCCATTCCATCCCGAGCTGATCGACCTTTTGTACAACCAGTGGGGCTCGTTTCATGAGTTCCAGCGCACCCGCGGCGTGCTGCGGTTTCTCGCGGAGATTGTGGCTTGGCAGTGGAAGCAGAGGAAGAACCTGCCTGCCCTTCCTGTGATTCGGGCTTGCGATGTGCCGTTGGAAGTGCCCAGCGTGCGGGAGAGCCTGCTGCAACCGCTGGAGCGGGCGTACGACTCGGTGATGGCCAACGACATCGTGGGCGGTCGGGGCCTCGCCCGGGAGGTGGACACCCGGCTGCTGGAGGAGATGGGCAAGGAGCGCCTGGCCGAAGGCCTGGCCACGGCAATTTTCCTGTACTCGTTCTCCGGCGCACAGAAAGAGGAACGTGGGGTGAACCTGGCCCGCCTGCGGGTGGCGGCCCTGCGGCCCGGCCTTTCGCCGACCGCGGTGGGCGATATCGTCCAGCAGCTTGAAGAAAAACTGCTGTACTTACACAAGCACAACGGGCGCTACTTCTTCTCCACCGAGCTCAACCTCAACCGGGCGGTGCTGAGCGCCGAAGAAGGGGTTGAAGAGCAGCGCATCCTTGAGGAGATCCAAACTTTGCTGGAAAAGAAGTTGGGCCAGGAATTTCCGGTGAGCCGGCCGCTTTGGCCTGACGCCCCTGGGCAGGTGCCTGACCGCCGCGAACACGTGCTCGTGGTGCTGGGTCCTTCGCACAGCTTTGGCGGCAAAGAAACGAACGAGTTTGTGGAGACGCTGTTTAAGTACGCGGGAGGCACGCCGCGGGCGGCACCGGGGGCTCTGCTCGTCTTGGCAGCGGACGCAGACGAACTTCGCGCCCTGCGCACCACGGTGCGCAACCTCTTGGCCTTGCGCGAGGTGCAGAAGCGTGACGCGGACCAGCTGGGCCCTGAGGACGTGGAAGAGCTCAAGAAGCGGATCAAACAGCGGGAAGTTCAGGTCAGCGATGGGACGATGAAAACATGGTGCCATCTTGCTTTGTGGAGGGGGAGCGATCCTGCGGAGTGGCAGGTGCTCGAACCGAGCCCCCAGTCTGGCCAAACGATCTCCGGGTTGGTGCTTGCTCACTTAAAAAAGCAAGACCGGTTCACGGACAAGCTCTCCCCGGATGAGCTTTTGCGGCGTTGCTTCGCCTCGGAGGAAACGTCCAAACCCTACCGCGAGCTGTGGTCATTGTTTTTGAGCGTTCCGGGGATGCCCATTGTTCGCGAGCGCACGGTGCGCGAGGCCATTTGCGAAGGGGTGCGAAGCGGCGTTTTGGGCGTGCAGGTGGATGCCGAGGTCTTGTGGAAGCGGGAGGTCGCTCATGCTGTTTTGGAGCCTGAGACAGTGATTTTGACCGGCGAGGAGGCCCGACGTCGTTCGCCCGCCGCACCCCCGGAACGCGAGAAGGAGCCCTTGGGGTCGGCGGTTATCGGACGGGAAAAGGAAAAGCCAGCAGAACTGCTGCCCAAGCGGAAGACCCGCTACCGGCTACGGGTGCGGGTCCCCTGGGAGAAGGTGAGCGATTTCCAGCGCGGCGTGGTCGTGCCGCTCAAAGGCGTATGCGAACGGGTCGAGCTGGAGATCACAGTGGAGGCTGAGGCTTCCCAAGGCATCCCCGACGACGTGCTGCGGCACAAAGTGCAGGAGACGTTGCGCCAGTCCAACTTTTCGGTTTTGGAAGAGCGGGTGGACTGAGCGGGCCCACCCCCAAGGGCTTTTCATTTTTTGCGCAGTTCGTCGCGCTCGGCTAACGAAAGGCAGCCCACGTTGGAGGAGCGGCGCAAACTTTTTCAGGCTGCCCAGAAGCTGTACGCTTGGGGGCCCTGGACGTGGATGGCGGACAGGGATGAACTTGCGGAAAGGGATCGGGCATTGATCCGCTGAGGTGGGCAAGCGCCGCAGGCCCATGTAGGCCGCCCCTGGGTGGGCTTTGAGGGTGGTGAACAGAAATCAGGATGGGGTGGCTTGCAGGGCGACCTTGAGACTGCTTAAGGCGTGCGCGGGCTGCACCTCCATAGGAGCGCCCGTTTGAACGGCGTGCACCAAGTCCCGCATCACCGCCTGAATCGCTCGTTGGTATTCCCCTTGGCGGTCTGGAGTTGTGGCCTCGGCGCGCACGCGCACACCCTCGGGCACCCTTTCCACAACTTGCAAGTTTCCGGAAAAGAGTTGCTGAAGAAAATCCAGTTCCTCGGGCTGCACAAGGCCGGCGAGGACCACACGCTCAGGGATCCAACCGTGTATCCAGACTTCGCCGTGTTGGAACCCCAACTGTACGGTGGTGCACTCGATGCGGCGCGGCCGGTTGAAGCTGTGGTAGAAGAGCCCAAGGACGCGATGACCATACCGAACCACAGCGGCCACGCGGTCGAGCTGGCCGCTGGGGCGCCGCAGGGCGTACCCCTGCACGGAGTCTGGCTCCTCTTCGGCCAGCTGGTTGCACAGGTCAAAGAAGTGCACACCGTGCTCCACATGGATGCCCCCGCTTCGTGCGGGGTCCCAAAACCAATGATCCGGGGGAAGCCCCTCGTCCGTCACCAAATTGGTGAGGCAGAACAGGTGCAGGTCCCCCAGCAAGCGGCGGCGGGCCAGCTGGAAAACGAGGCGGTAAAGAGGGTGATGGCGCAGCACGTAATCCACGGTGAGGCATACACCGTTTTGTTGAGCCATGTGCACGGTTTTTTCTGCATCGGCAAGGTTCAGGGCCAAAGGCTTCTCCACCAGCACGTGTTTGCCCGCTTGGATGGCCTGCTGCGCCAGCGGCGCATGGAGATCGGGCGGCGTGCTCACGACCACAATGTCCACCTCGGGGTCGGCCAAGAAGCGATCCCACTCCGTGTAAAATTTGATCGCGGGAGGAAGGCCCGCAGGCGGGACAAAGGTGTCACACACGGCCACCACGCGCACCTCCGGCATCGTGGCATAAGCCGCGAGTTGAAAGCGACCGAACCGGCCCAAGCCCACCAACCCCACACCCGGGCGCTCACCCTTTGCGGGCAAAGTCGATCACCTCCTGCAGGGGAGCGGTGGCCAAGCCGATCACATGGTCCGCTCCTCCGTAGAACACGTACACAGTGTCCCTCACCACGACGTTGGCGCAACTGAACACCACATTGCGCACATTGCCAAACATCTCCCAAGCCGTCTCGGGCCAGAAAATGGGCTCTTTCGGTCGCGACAGAACCCGGCGCGGGTCCTCCAAGTCAAGCAGGGCAACCCCAAACCGGTAGACCCCTTGCCGATCGTAAGCGTGGTAAAACAGCAACCAGCCGTGGTCCGTTTCAATGGGGACGCCGTTGGCCCCCACCGAGACATTGTCCCACCAGCTGTCTTCCCGCGGCCCCAAGACAGGCACCATGCGCTCGCGCGGCCAGTGAAGCAGGTCGGGGGAGTAAGCCAGGGCGATCCAGGGTCGAGGGCGGTGCAAGGCTACGAACTCGCCCTTGAGCTTTTTAGGAAACAGCACATGGTCCTTGTTGTCTTCGCCCTGGACGATGGGGGCCAGCCGCTCCCAGGTGAGCAGGTTGGCGCTGCGGGCGATCATGGGAACGATGGCTCCGCCGGCGATGATGGGTTGGCCTTGGGGAGGACCGTACGCCGTGTAGGTCATGTAAAACGTGCCCTCAATCTCCACCACACGGGGGTCCTCCACGCCCCATGCCTCGTAAGGATGTGCGGGTGTTAGAACCGGCCGGCGTAGCCGGTTCCACGTGAGCCCGTCTTCGCTGACGGCATAGCCAATGCGGCTGATCTGGTCCACACCTTGGGCGCGGTAAAACATGTGGAACAAGCCCCGGTGGTAGAGGACCCCTGGGTTGAACACGTGCACCGATTCCCAATTGGATGTGGGGTCGGGCAGCAAAATTGGTGTTTCACTTACGCGCTTGAGGATCGCTTCCATGTTCCCTCCTTGGCTACGTGGAAATAACCAGCGACACGCCTTTGACGAACCGCTTGCTGAAGATGAGGAACAAAAGCAAGATGGGAAAGGTGAGGAGCACACCGGCAGCGTACAGGGGCCCCGGGTAACCTCCGTAAGGCCCGAACATCGTGGTCAACAGCACGTTGAGCGTCTGCTTTGTGGGATCACGGATGACGATGAGGTCCCACAAGAGCTCCACCCAGCGCTCCATAAACAGGAATAAGAACACAATCGCGGTGACGGGACGGGCGATGGGGACCATGATCTGGAAGATAATGCGCAGTTCACCCGCGCCGTCCATGCGGGCTGCCTCGATCACCTCTTTGGGCAGGCTGCGGAAAAAGTTGGCGTACATAAAGATCGCCCACGTACTCACCAGTCCCGGCAAGATCATGGCCCCATACGTGTCGTACAAGCCCAGGGCACGGATAAGGAGGAACGCGGGGATGAGGAGGATAATCCCGGGGTAGAACATGTGGAAGAGGATGAAGTTTTGAATCAGACGTCGTCCGCGGAAGCTGAGCACCGCCAACGCATAGCCGACCATGGCTCCCAACACCACGCGGCTTAGCGTGACCACGGTCGTGACCAAGGCGCTATTGGCCCATGCCCGTAACCACGGCCGGGGCAACGCGCCAATGCCTCCCGCAAACAACCATTGATAGGACTGGATGCCCAAAGCGGAGGGCCACAGCACGCGGTCCACCTCGCGCCAAGGGGCGAGGGACTGCACCAACATGTACAGATACGGGGAGATCATGATGAGGAGCACCAAGCTGGCTACGACGTACAACACGATCCATTTCACCCTTCTTGCTCGGCTCACACGCGCCCTCCTACTTGAACCCCCGTCTGATGCCCCAGGCTTCGACAACCCGCCGAATGAAGAGCACGCTAACAAAGGTGGCCACAGCGTTGAGGACCGCCACGGTGGCCCCATACCCGGCTCGATACCGCTCGAAGGCTTGGTAGTAAATCTCCAAGGACCAGGTATGGGTGGCAAATGCGGGCCCTCCACCCGTGAGCACATACGGTTCGGTGAAGATCCCGAAGCAGAGCCCAACTGCCAGGACCAATACGGTGTAGAAAGCGGGGTAAAGGAGGGGCAGTGTGATACGGCGGAACTGTGTGAACGGCCCTGCGCCATCCAACGCCGCTGCTTCGTAAAGTTCGCGCGGGATCCCTTGGAGGCCCGCGAGAAAGATCAGCGCATAGTAGCCGGCAAACTTCCAAACGATCATGAGGCTGATGACCACCAGGGCCAGAGTGGGGTCGCGAAGCCACCGCGGCGATGAACCAAATGTAGATCGCAAAAACTCGTTGAGAGGACTATCGTAGGAGAGAAGGCCCCGGACCACCAGGCTGACCGCCACGCCCGAAGCCAAGTAAGGAAGGAAAAAGCCCACCGCGAAGATCGGCTTCAACCGGGGGATGTGTTGCACAATTAGCGCCAATGCCAACGCCGCCATCATCACCCCGGGCACAAAGATGGCCATGTATTTGTACGTGTTGAAAAAGGCATAAAACACCCGCGAGCTGGTGACTGCGGTGCGGAAGTTCTCCAAACCCACGTACTGTCGCACAGGGTCAATGAGGTTCCAGTTGTAGAACACCAGGGAGAGGCTCCATCCCAAAGGGATGAGGAAAAACACCGAAGCGGCCAAGACATAGGGGCTGGCCAACAGCCAGCCCCCGACATCTTTTTTCCACGTCACGGCCGTTACTTGGCCACCAGCGGGCGCACCGCCCGTTTCCAGTCTTCCCAACCCCGCTCCGGGCTTACCGCCCCCACGAGCACGGGGTAGATGCACTCCAGTCCCATGAGTTCTTGAATTTCCACAAACTCAGGATGGGCAAAGGGTGGAACGGCGTAGGGGATGTTCTCCGCATAGGGCAGGAGGGCAGGCTCTTTTTCCTGAATGTAGGAGGTGAACAATGGGTTGGTGCCTACGTCGTCGCGGGCGGGCAGCATGCCGGTGATGCGGATCCACTCCAGATCATGTGCCGGATCGGACAGAACCCACTGGATGAACTGCCACATGGCTTGGCGCTGCTCTGGGGTCGCCTGGGCATAGAGCACAACGCCCTTGGCGTCAGCGAACGTGTACACCGGCTGATCTGCCGGGTAAGTGTCGGGCACCGGGGGCGGGGTCAAGACAAAGGTCTCTCGGTAGACAAGTTCCGGATAGTTTTCCCTCCACCAGGGGAATGTCCATGGACCCAGCACGGTCATCACCGTGCGGCCCAGCTCAAACCCTGTGGCCAGCGGTTCCGTGACGAGGTACTTGCGATCGCGCATGGTTTTGAAAAACCGTAGCACTTCCACGGCTGCTTGGTCATCGGCGGTAATCTCTTTCCCCGTGATCAGGGCCTGCCCCTTGCTGGCTGCGTAGTAAAACACAAAGAAATCAAACCAGCGCTGCCACCAGGTGGGCACCTCCAACTCGCTGCGCAGCCACACAAACTTGTCTGGATACTTGGCTTTCAAGGCTTGCCCTAGCTGGAGGATTTGGGTGTAGGTGCGGGGGGGTTGCATGTAGCCCAGCTCGCGCAAGATGTCCATGCGCCAACCGATGAGCATGGCGTTCACGTACAGGGGGATGATGTAGTAGTTGCCGTCCGCAAATTTCCACCCTTGGATGGTTTGGCTCATGGCCCGGTTCTGCAGCAGTTCATCCCATCCCGGCAACGAGTTCCAAGGCACAATGGCCCTCGACCGCGCCAGTTGATCACCAAAGCCGATGAAAATGTTTTCCGAGGCCGTGGGAGGCGTGCCTGCAGCAATGGCTGCCAGAATGCCTGCTTCCGAGGTGGGCACTTCGGGCATGGGGCTGACCGTGATCTTGACGTTGGGGTTGACGACCATGTACGCCTCGGCCATTTGCCGCCAAAACACCTCTTGCGCGGGATTGGGAGCTGTCCAAAACGTAATCTCTACAACCTGGGTCGCACCAAGAACCCCAAACAACACCGCAGTCAAACCGATTAACAAATTGCGCATTCTTGCTCACCTCCAATGCGCCTGGGTTCCTAGGGGTTATCCCCCCAGCCGCCAGTCGATAACCACGCCATCGACAACAAGCTTTCTCCCTTCGCGCACCACCTCCTTTCCCGTAGGCACCAGCACCAGCATCACGGCTGAATCCGGTGGGATGGTCACCACAACTTTCCCCACAGCATCGCGCACCAAAAACGTGTGGCTTACAGCGTCGTACACGTCTCGAGGGTCTGTGCCTACCTCCACCTCGACTGGCCGAGCCTCGTTGTAGGGGTTGTACAACAGGTAGGTGGGGTAGGCAGGGAGCCGGAAGTAGTCGGTGGCCAAGAGGTCAAGGCGGAGAATTCCCGCGACGTTGGTGGGGTGGACAATGGCGCCCAATACCCCTGCGTGGGAACCCGCGTACAAGGCCAGATCTGTGCGCGCCCACTTGTTGCGGATGGCGTCGCCGGTGGCGTACGGGCTGACGATATCCCACCCCACCACACCATAACGGCGCAAACCCTCGTAAGGAATCACGCCCTCGGGGTCGCCTTTCCAAAACGCTGAGGATTGGCGCTCCGGTGGATGGTAAGGGCCGTAAAACAAGCGGGCGTTGACGGCGGTATGCAGCGTCCATTTACCGATCACCCGGGCGAACCGCGGATCGTAGCGCACCAGCGGCACCAGGGCCTCAGCCCAGGCCAATGTGTTCATGGCAAATGCGTAGCCTTCTTGATCCGTGAGGCTACCGATGAGGCCATCCACGCGCACGCCGTCCCATACGCCGGTGATCATGCCCCAACCGGGCCGGGCGTTGGAGACGCCGAAGCACCAAGCCACAAAGGTCTCCACATCGTACGCAGTGCCCCGCTCCGCGTTGAGGCGTGCCGCAGCCAAAGCACCGTAGGGGAGGAGCACTTCGTAAAGCGGGTTTTTCTTTTGTTCAGCCCAACTCTGGAGGAAGTTGAGCGCGTCTTGGGCTGCTGTAAGGAAGCGCTCTTCCCCAAAGATGGTGTAGGCCATGTACAGGATCCAGGCTACGCCGGCTGCGGCGTCGGGTTCGCGCCACCAGCGGTACACAGGCTCCATCCGAGCGAAGTCAAACGCCTGCCAATTGAAGTTCGGCACCTCGCCATCGCCCTTGAGAACCTGTACAGCCGTATGCCAGCGGTCAGCCACGGTATACATGATCTCCCGTAGGCTCATGTCCGCGGGAGAGGCTTTTACGTCCCAAAGCTGGGGATAAAGGTCGGCAAGGATGAAAAAAAGTACACTGGGATAAATCTCGTACCAGAAACTGTTGCCCGTGGTGGCGGTGGGGTTGTTGAGCACGAGGTTTTGTCCATTGGCGCGATTGAAAAACTCCTTCTGCATGATGACGAGGTTCATACCTTGCCAGTGGCTCATGTCCAGCCCCACCAAGGTGGCGCTGCGCACAGCGGCGATGACGTTGATGGCCTCTTGAGCGCCGTCGCGGCCCCAGCGGGCGTCGCCCACATAAGCGGCCAAAGCTAGGTGGTCCAGGTTGAAGTTGACACCTCGGCGGTCCCACCACGGCAAGGGAAGGAAGTCGCCTTGCAGTTCTTGGTTGAACACCAAAGCCGTGTACTGTTGGGCCACCGCATGCCAGTCACGCAGCTCCCCTTGCGGGAGCGCAGGAAAGTTGTCGAGACGGGCAAGGGAGATCTGTTCGACCCCTCCGGCGGAGAGGGTAAGCAAAAACAAGCCCAAGGCTGCCAGCTTGCCACTGGACATCCCTACCTCCTCGGGCACAAGGGAAAAGGAGGAGGGGAAATTTCCCCTCCTCCCTCACGGTTTACTCGCTTGTGCGGTAGACGATGCGGATGCCGTTCACCGAGACCGAGCCGCCCACGCCCCAGAACCACAGCCGAATGGCGATGATGGGGTTGTCGCGGATACCGCGGATGACGCCGATGGGCGCGAACTGCCGCAGCCCCTCGTTCAACACAATTTCCACATTACCTGTTTGGTTGTTATCGCCGATGAGATAGGTTCCCCACCCCTCCACTTTGAAGCCCTTCTCGTCCGGGATGTAGACCAACGAGCGAACGTGGGCTTTGAGGGTCCACATCTTCTCCGGCTCAACGCCGAGGAGGATGATGACGGGGTTCTTGGAGGTGTCGAGGAACAGCCAGGGGCTGATGACGCCACCGCCCCACGGTTCACCGAACGTCAGTCCCACCACGGCCTTGCCGTCTTTCAAGGTGACCGAGCCGGCGCCAAGGAACGCCTGCTCCTCCAGGTCCAAATACGGCTGCCACGCGGCGGCGATCATTTCGGGGGTGAATTCGTAGATCACCTGATCGGCGGCCCAGGCCATGGAACCCAGCACCAACAACGCCACTGCCCATGTGCGCAACATGTACATCACCTCCGGTTTGGGGTTGGTTGCGCAACCGGTTGCGCAAGGCGCAGTATAGGCCCGCCTCACCAAGTTGTCAAGTCTTTATTGGAGGCCACAACCACAGGAATTTCGAATCGTGAGCGGTGTGGGCAGTGTACAAATTTGCCGGGCTTGCCGAGGGTTTCTCATCAATTCCAACAGCCTCCGGGCCGCCATCTCCCCCATCTTGGCCCGCGCCACATGCGCCGTGGTCAAAGGCGGTTGCACCACGGTGGCCATTTCTCCGTCATCAAACCCCACCACGGCCACGTCGTGCGGCACCCGCAGTCCAGCTTGGATCAACGCCTGCACGGCGCCCGTGGCCATAAAGTCGTTGGCCGCCACAATCGCTGTGGGAAGGGACTTCTGCCCCAACAGCTTGGCCATGGCAATGCGGTCCGAATCGGGGCGCCGACCTCCTTCAACCACCCACGGCCGCTGCATCGGCAAACCCGCTTCGCGCAGGGCCTGGCGGTAGCCCGCGTAGCGCTGGCGAAAGTTGGGATCGGCCAAAGTTTCCGCGACAAAGGCGATGCGGCGGTGCCCATGTTCCACCAGATGTAGGGTGGCCGCCCGCGCTCCCCCCACGTTGTCGCTCACCACACACTCCATCCCGGGAACTTCGTTGTCCACCAACACAACAGGGAGCCTTTCCTGGAGGGGGAGCACCATTTCCGGTCCGATGTCCGTGCCCAGGAAAATCACCCCATCGACCCGGTTTTCTTCCACACAGCGGGGGAGCGAACGGCTTCCCACACTGGCAAACAGCACGTGATACCCCTGAGGGCCGCACACGGCCTCGATCGCCCCCAAAATGACCCCGTAAAATGAGCGTTCCATGGGCAGATGACGTCTGTGGATCACCACGCCTATGGTGTAGGTGGCCCGGGTGGCCAACGCGCGGGCATGGGCGTTGGGAATGTAGCCCAGCTCGCAGGCCATTTGGCGCACACGTTCACGCATCTCCGCGCTGATGCGCCCTTCGCCACGCAGGGCTCGCGACACCGTGGACGGAGCGACCCCCAAGCGGCGCGCAATGTCCCGAATGGTAACCCCCATACAAATCCCCAATTTAACTAAAAAGTCCGCGTTGCTGCCACGCCATGGCGCTCCAGTTTGCGGAGTCCAAGGCCCCGGGCTAAAGGTCGGGACGACCCAGAAGGCGTTCGATCAGGCGGTTGAACTTTGTGAAGCGGGATTCCCGCGGACCTAAAGGAGTCACCAACACCGTGTAAATGCCCGCGCGCTGGCCTGCCCACACATCGGTGAGCAGTTGGTCCCCCACCATCACGGCTTCTTCCGGCCGGGCCCCCAATTGCTCTAGGGCCTGTTGGATTCCGCGCCGCGCAGGTTTCCGCGCCCGCCACACCGTGGCCACCCCCAGCTTCCGTAAGCCCTGCACCAGCCCACTTTCAGGCGGCGGAGCGGCGTTGGACACCACAGCCAGCTTGAAACCGTCCCGGGCCAGGGTGGCCAAAAGCTCCCACGTTTGTGGGTCCAAATCCCACGTGCGGTAGGGGCTGAGGGTGTTTTCTAGATCGAAAAGCAAAACCCGGCGGCCCAAGCGGGCTAAACGCGCGTAGTCCACGGCATGGACACTCGAGGCGATCTCGTGGGGATGAATGAGCCTCATCGCTCCACGCGAATTTCCCCAATGGGGATGAACTTCCGCGCGCGGTCCAGCACGCCCAAAGCCTCGTCCAAACAGCCCGGGGCCACGAAAATCTTGAACAGTGTGCGCCCACCCTCAGACTTGTATTCCCGGCGCACGTTGACCAGATCGTCCCAGGCCCCAAACGCGGCGTCCAGGAAGTGCACCCCTTCTTCGTTCACCTCCACCCACAGCACGTGGGCTTCTGGGGGAGGTTGAAGCGTCCGCAAGCTTTCCCATTGCGGATTCATGCCTTGTGGTGGGCAAGGTACTTGTGCAGGGCCAGCTCGGGATCGCATCCCCACGCCCGCGCCAGCGCTGCCACCTCCAGCAGGATCTCAGCGATTGTTTGTTCGACGTCGGCCGGCCGCTCCGGGACATGGATATATCGGCCCAAGGGCACGGGATGGCCCCGCGACTCGCGGACCTCCACGTATTTGGAGGCCGCCAAAAGCCCCGGCTTGAACCCCTGGTCCTGGGGGGATTTGCCCTCGTTCTCCTTGATGTCTTCCCATTGGGCCCGCACCTCTTGGGCGGTGTGGGCCTGGGCGTTGCCGAACACGTGGGGATGGCGGCGCACGAGTTTCTCACGCAAAGCCTCGGCGACCTCGCCGATCCCAAACCGGCCGTGCTCGGCTTCAATTTGGGCATGGAGAAGGACCTGCAGCAGCAAATCCCCCAGCTCTTCTTTCATCTGCTGGGGGTCCCCTTCGTGCACGGCGTGGGCGGCTTCGTAGGCTTCCTCCAGGAGGTAAGGAACAAGGGTGCGGTGGGTTTGGGCGCGGTCCCAGGGGCAACCGTCGGGAGCGCGCAGTTTGGCCACCACGCGGATGAGGTCTCCCAGTGCTTGTTCGGGGCTGCGGGCCATGTTTATCGCGGCTGCGGCAGCGTAAGCTGCGTGAGCAGCTCTTGCACTTCCTCTGGGCGGAAGGTGGGGTCGGTCTCGCGGATCCTCTCCAAATCGTTCACCGCGTCCTGATAGCGGCCAAGGTCCCGGTACACCAAGGCGCGCTGCCAGAGGGCTTCCAACCCCTGCGGGCCCAGGGGCTGACCTTCGCCCGCCCGCTTTTCCTCCGCTGTGACCATGCGATTGAGCACGTCGAGCTTGCCCGACGGGGTGGTCATGCGGTCCAGGGCTTGCCGGTAGTAGTCCATGGCCCGGTCGTATTGCACCTTGCCCGTGTAGCAGTCGCCCAGGCCCACGAGGGCGTCTACGTCGCCCGGCGAGCGCGCCAGCACCGCCTCGTATTGGGCAATGGCACCGTCGTACTTGTACTGCTCGATGAAGTAGCCGGCGAGGAGCATACGCGTGCGCAAGTCGTCGGGGTCCAAGTCCACGACCTTGCGGGCAATGGCCTCTTTGGCGGCGGCTGGGCCGGCCCGCTTCAGGGCCTCTTTGTACGCGGCGATGGCTTTGGCTTTGTCCCCGAGCTTGGCGTAGACGTCGCCGAGGCCTTCGTGCCCTTCCGGCCGATAAGGAAAGCGGTTGATGGCCTCTTCGTAGCGTTTCTTGGCCTCGTCGGTCCGGCCCGCGGCCAAGTACGCCGCAGCCAACTTCAACAGGTGATCCGAGGTGCCGCTGCGCTTGTAGGCCGCGTCGTAACGGGCAATGGCCCCCGGAGCATCCCCCTCAGCAAGGAGGATGTCGCCCATCAGGGCCAAGGCTGTGGCGTTGTCCGGCTCTTGGGCCAACACGTCCTGCACGAGAGGTCGGGCCTGGTCGGGCTTGCGGTCCTGGACATAAGCGGCCGCCAGCTTGAGCTTCACGCTGGAACTGCCCGGCTGGTACTCCAAGGCCTTGGCGTAGGCCTCGGCGGCCCCACCGGCCAAGCCCAGGGCCATCAGGGCATCCCCGCGGCCCAGGTGGGCCGCCACGTAGTCGGGCTTCGTGTCCAGCAACGCGCGGTACTCGGCTTCCGCCTGCAGGTAATCCCCCCGCTCGCGGTAGTGTTCAGCCAGGGCAAAGCGCAGTTCCACGTTTTGGGGATCCAAGGCCAGGGCGCGGCGGAAAAACGCTTCGTCCACTTCCCCGGTTGCGGCGAAGGATTGGTAGGCGGCGAGGGCGCGCGCTTTGTGCTCTTCCTCCTCTTTCCTCAGCCGCTCGATTTCCCCCTCGTCTTCCTCGGTTTTCTCGGCCTTGCGCTCCAGGGCCAGGCGCTGCGCGGCCAAGTCCGCGGCCAGCTCCTCGTACAGGCGGCCGATGTAGTAGGAAAGGTAAGGGTCGGTGGTCGTGCCGGCTTCGCGGGCAGCCCGCAAGGTTTCCAGCGCTTGGGCCTTGTTTTCGTACAGGGCCATGGCCGCCGAAAGCACCGGGTCTTGGACCTTGATCGTGGCCGCACGGCGCTGTTGGGCAAGCCACTCGCTCCAGCGCGTGCTCTGCTTTTCTTGCACGTAGTCTTGGCGCACGCGGTCCCGGATTTCCGCCAAGGGGGGCACCACGGCCGGCTTGCGGGCGAGCATTTTCACAATGTGGTAGCCCTCATCGTCGGAGAGCAGCTTCACTTCCCCCTCTTGCATGGCCCAGATGGACTCGGTGGTGGTGTACCTAAACGGCGAGCTGTAGCGGTCAAAGAAGTCGGTCACGCCCCCTTGGTCCTTGGTCGCGGCGTCTTCCGAGTACTGGCGGGCCAGGGCGGCGAAATCCGCGTCGGGGGCTTGGGCGCGGGCGATGAGCTCGTCGGCCAGCCGGGCATCTTGGACCAAGATGCGCGCCACCTGGATTTTTTCTGGTTCGCTTTGATAGCGAGTTTGGTTCGCTTCGTAGTAGGCCAGGAGGTCGCTTTCGGTGGGCTCAATGGCGCCCACCACCACCTGGCGCACCTTCTCCACCCGTAGACGCGCCTCCTCGGATTTGGCCAGCTCTTGCTTGTACTTTTCCACGGTGTAGCCGTATTGCTTGAGGACTTCGGCCAGTTGTTGTTCGGTGCCCCCAAATTGGGTAAGGAGGGATTTGTATTGTGCTTCCACCGCGGCTTGGACCTCGGCCTTGGGCACGGAGATGCGCAGCCGGCGGGCCTCCTGTTCGATGAGGATTTGGTTGATCACCTGCTCGGCGGCTTGCGCTCTGTACGGAAGCACGAAGTAGGCCCCGTCCGTGCCCTGCAGGCGGGATTCGAAGTCCAGACCGTACATTTGGTACAGCTGCCTGTAGTAGTTGATCAGGTCGAGGTACGCTTGATTGTACTGCGCCCGGGTCACCTTCTGGCCGGCCACGACCATGATCACTTCTTCATCGCTGCCCTTGGCGGGAGGCGCGAAACGTTGGAACGTGAAAAGCCCAATGCCTCCGAGCAGGAAGCCGATCACCACAGCCCAGATGACAACTTTGTGAAACCGTCTCATGACTCACCCCGTTTTACTCTTTGGTGAAACGCCTCAGCTCACGGCCTGCGGCCCAAAATCCGCTCCCTAAGCCCACAAAAATGCCCACCACGCGGATCCACCGGGTCCTCAGCAAGAGGTCGAGCCCGTAGCCGGCGCCATAGCCGGCCAGGGCCCCACCCCCCACCAAGAAGCCCAACTCCCCCACCAAAGCGAGGGCCTGCAGGGCTTCGCGCCACGGGCTAGATGTCTTGCCAGTTTTGCGGGTTGGGGGTCGGGGGCTGGTTGGGTCCTTCTTTGCGGGTTCTGGGCCGCAAGTTGGGCACCGGCGTGCGCGAGCGCACCGCGAACCGAATCCCCGTACGCTTCTCGTTGTTGACCTCCACCTCCACAAACGAGGGCACGAAGAAAAGGTCCAGGCCGCTGGGCGCGACATACCCGCGGGCGATGGCGATGCACTTGACGGCCTGGTTGACGGCTTTGGGCCCAATGGCCTGCAGTTCAGCCACCCCTTCTTCGCGCATGGCGTTGGCCACAGCCCCTGCGGCTGCCCGTGCGTTGGAGTCAGCGGCAATTTTGAGCACGTTCATCTCCTCCTCCTTATCGTGCTGTGTCCACAAACTGCGTCTGCCGAATCACCGTGACCTTGATCTCCCCAGGGTATTGGATCTGTTCCTCAATTTGCCGGGCGATATCATACGCCAATTTGGCCGCCACTTCATCCGAGGCCTTCTCCGGGCGAACGATCACGCGCACTTCCCGACCGGCTTGGATGGCGTAGGCCTCCTTCACGTAGGGGTAAGAGCTGGCCAGGCGCTCCAGCTCGGTGAGGCGCTGGATGTAGCGCTCGTAGGTCTCCTTGCGGGCGCCCGGCCGGGCGGCGGAAAGGGTGTCCGCGGCTTGCACCAACACCGCGGTAATGGTGGCGGGTTCGGCTTGCCCGTGGTGGGAGGCGATGGCGTTGATGATGGGCCAGGGTTCGCCGTAGCGCCGGGCCAAGTCCGCGCCGATGAGGGCGTGCGAGCCTTCCACCTCGTGGTCCACGGCCTTGCCGATGTCGTGGAGAAGGCCGGCGCGCTTGGCCAGCTTGGCGTCGAGGCCCAGCTCTTCGGCCAGCATGCGGGCCAAAAAGCTCACTTCCAAAGCGTGCTGGAGCTGGTTTTGCCCGTAGCTGGTGCGGAAGTGCAACCGGCCCAACAGGCGCAACAGCTCGGGCGGGAGCTCCACCCCCGCTTCAAAGGCGGCCCGTTCCCCGGCCTCTTGAATGGCTTGTTCGACCTTTTCCTTGGCCTTGAGCACGGCTTCTTCGATGCGCGCGGGGTGGATGCGGCCATCCTCTAAAAGCTTCTCCAAGGCCAACCGGGCCACCTCCCGCCGCACGGGGTGGAACGAGGAAAGGACCACGACCTCCGGGGTGTCGTCCACAAGGACTTCCACCCCGGTGAGGGCCTCAAAGGCGCGGATGTTGCGGCCGTCCCGGCCAATGATGCGGCCTTTGTACTCCTCGCTGGGGAGGGAGACGGCGGTGACCGTGGCTTCTTCGGCGTAGTCCAGCGCGCAGCGTTGGACGGCGTCGGCCAAGATGCGGCGGGCTCGCCGTTCCGCTTCCTGCTTTGTCCTCCGCTCGACTTCCGCGATCTTCCGCGCAAAGTAGCGCTCGGCCTCGGCCTCCACCAGTTTGAGGAGGTAATCTTTTGCCTCCTCCTGGGTCATGCCCGCAATTCGTTCCAACAGGGCTTTTTCCTCGGCGAGAAGGGCTTCGCCCGACTCCAGCATGCGCACCAACTCGGCTTCTTCTTGGCGGAGGGTGTCTTCCAACACCTCGAGCTGATGGGCCTTTTTCGCCAGTTGTTCTTCTTTTTGGCGCAGGCGTTCCTCCAGCTGGGCCAATTCCGCCTCTTTTTTGCGGAGGCGTTGCTGTTCGCGTTCGCGGAGCTCAGCGACTTCGCTTTGGGCGGCAGCCAGCTGTTCGTGACGGAACTGCTCGGCTTGGCGGCGGGCTTCGGCCAGAATGTCTTCGGCCCGCCCGGTCACGGTTTTCCGCCGGCGGCCGGCCCAAAGCCAGCCCATGACCAGCCCCACAGCCAATAAGCCAAGCCCCCCCACAATCCAGGGCCATAGAGGCCGCGAGGGTTCAGGGGGCGTGCGGGCTTGAGCCCAGGCGGGCGCACAACCCAGGAGGGTCACCAACAACCTGAGCGTCAACTTTCCCATACCTGCACTTTATTCGCGGAACGGGGTTTTCTCAACCGCCAAGGAAGCGGCCGCGGGCAAAAACGTCAGGCTCCACACCAGGGTGAATCCCAGCCCCAGGAGAGCGGAAGCCCCCAGGAACCGGAGGCCGGGGGTCTGGGCCACCAGCAAGGCGGCAAAGGCGGTCATAGTGGTCAGCGAACTGGCCAAGATGGGCACCAAACTGGAAGACGCAGCGCGGGCCACCACGTCCGCGCCTTTCTCGTGTTCCTCCTGAACCCGGTGCAACATGTGCACGGCGCTGTCCACACCGATGCCGATGAGGAGAGGAGAAATCACGATGTTGGTGAAGTTGAACTGGATCCCCATCAGCCGCATGCCGGCCAGCATCCACACATAGCCCAACGCCAATGGACTCAGCACCAATAGCGTGTCCCGCAGGCTTCGGAAGTCCTGGAACACGAGCAGCACGATGACCACCACGGCCAAGGCGGTGGCCAGGGCGAAATCCCTTTTCATGTAGGCTTCCAGCCTCGCCGTCACTTCCGGCACGCCGAACCGCTCCACCCCCAGGGCGTCCGCCCAGTTCAAGAAAGCCTGCAAGTTTTTCCCCTCGTGGAGCGCGGGTTGGAGGCGGGCTTCCACGATGTACAGCCCTGTGCGGGTGCGGTACTGCGTCCGCACCTCTTCGGGAAGGACAGACAAGATCTCTTCGATCAACTTGGGTTCGGGGGGCAGGGCCTGGAACTGCTCGGCAAACCGGCGCAGTTCGTCCAAGTTGCCTTGGAGGGAGGAGAGCAAGTGCAGCGCTGCGGCCACGTCCAGCTCCTCCAACTCTTCCAACAGTTGGTAGATGTCCTTGACCCCTTGGGCAAAAGCCTGGGCCAGCGCTCCGTGCCCGGCCAAAATGCCCCACAACTCACCTTGAGAGAGCGCGACGATAAGCTCTTGGGCCTGAACCAAAATATGGCCCCAGTTTTCCACCTGTTGCTGGGCCTGCACCACAGCGGCCTGCGCTTCGGACCACGGCACGTTCCAAATGGGCAGCTGCCCGCGAACCAGCTCCTGGGGCAAGAGGTCCCGCACCGATCGGGTGGAAACGACCAAGGGGTGCGTCAACAGCTTGGCTTGGAGGGTGGGGATCTCCTCGGGCGTTTCCACGAAAAACTTGAATACATCGCCCAACCAAACGTCGCCGGCGAACTCCCGGGTGATGGTGTGGAGCACAGCGGCGCTGGGGGTGGGGGGCGTCAGTTGAGAAGACGCAAATTTGAACTGGACTTGAACCGCTTGGTACGTCAAGGCTCCGGTCAGGGCCAGGGTCACCGCGACCAAGCCCCACCTCAGGAACAGAAGGCGGCGGTAAAGGGTCCGGAAAAATTGGGGCTGAGCCAAGGGCTCTTCCCGGAGGAGAAACCCGCGCACCATACGACCCGCCCACGTCCCGGTCCGCGTGGCCGCCACACGCCGCGGCCGCTTGAGCACCAAGGCCAACACGGCTGGGGTAAGGAACAGGGCCGCAACCAGGGCGAAAAGGATGCCCAAGGCCATGATGACCCCCATCTCCCAGAGGGCCCGCGAGTGGGAAACCAACAAACAGGCAAACACGGCCGCTGTGGTCAAGGCCGCAATCCAACACGCCTCGCCCTTGCTGCGCACGGCCACGGTCAGCGCTGCCGTAACCCCTTTGCCCCCCGCCCGCTCCTCCGTGTACCGGAACAGCAGGTGCAGCGTGTAATCAATGCCCAGGCCCAACACCAAGGCCGGGAGGAACATGGTGATCAGGTTGAACCCGCCCACGGCCAACTTGGCCCACGCCATGGTGAGCACGATGGACACCGCCATGGGCAGCAAGGCCACCACGGCGATAAACAGCCCGCTGAACGTGAGCAACACAAGCGCCAGGACCACAGCGGAGGAGATCAGGGTTACTCGGCCCATGTCCTGACGGATGATCTGGTCCGCTTCCACGATGCCCACGTACGGGCCGGCCAACCCCACGGTGATGCCCTGGTCCTGGAGGTTGAGGTCGGCGATGGCGCTGCGGACCACCTGCACCACGCGCCGGTTGTAGGCCAGGGACTCGTAAGGGCGCAGGGTGGGCCAAACTTGGATCACCAGCCGGGTGCGGTCCGCAGAGAGCAAGGGATAGCCCTCGTCTTGCGGAAGGCCCCTGGCGCGGGCTTGGCGCAGGATGCTTACGGCTTCGGCCAGCAAGGCCTGGATCTGCGGGAGGGCCGCAAGGTAAGACCGCCCGGAGCGGCCTGCGGTTACCACCGCTTCCACCGCTTGGCGCACCTGTGGAGGGTCCTGCGAGGTGAGGGCTTTCTCCAGTTCCTCGGGGGCGGGGAAGGTGGGGGGTCGAGGGGGCCACAGGGCTTGCACCTCTTGGGCGATGGCCCCCAAGCGGGCCCGCTCCTCAGGGGTGAGGGTGCGCAAAAAAAGAATTTCCGGTGGGGTATAAATCCCCGCGCCCAGCTTGTAGGATGCCGCGCGGATGTCAGGGTGGTCCAGCGCGGCCAGGACGCGGTCTGCGGCAGAAAAGAGGACCTGGGTCCGCTCCTCCCAAGACTCCGGTGGGCGGGCCAAGGTCAGCAGGACCACGATGACGTCGGTGCTGGCGGCCTCTTGCTCGTAACGGCGAAACTTCTCCACCAATGGGTCGTCTTGGGGCAGCAGGTCCAGATAAGCGGTGCGGATGGGGAAGTCTTGGATGTACCACGCGCCCAGGGCCGCCAAGCCCAGAAAAAACAAAACCACCCTGTAGGGGTGGTTGGCCGCCCAGCGGGCGATGCCGCCGTACACCCTGTCGCGGAAGGATTCTCCCTTAGCGGGCTTTGGCCTGTTCGCCGGAGGGGGTGCGGATGGTGATGGCATAGCCGGTGAGTTTGGAAGCCAGCTCCACGTTGTGGCCTTCACGGCCGATGGCCAAGGACATCTCGTGCTCGGGGACGGTGACCACCGCCTTCTTCTCCTTTTCGTCGACCTCGATTTCCAAGGCGCTGGCCGGGGCCAACGCGCCACGGATGAGCTGCCGCACGTCCTCGCTCCACCGCACGATGTCCACCTTTTCGCCGGCAAGCTCCTTGCTCACGGCGCGGATGCGGCTGCCCCCTGGGCCGATGCAGCTGCCCACCGGGTCGATGCGGGGGTCCACGCCGCGGACGAGCACCTTGGACTTGACCCCTGGCTTCCGTGCCACCTTCACCACCTCCAGCATGCCCTGCTCCAGCTCGGGCACTTCCAAGGCCAAAAGCTTGGCGACAAAGTCGGGATGGGCGCGGGAAACGTACAGGCGCGGGTCACCTTGCGTTTTTTCCACCCGATAGAGGTAGGCCCGCAAGCGCTTGCCCGGTTCGTAGCGCTCGGTGGGCACGCGCTCCTCCTCGGGCAACAAGGCCTCCACCTCGCCCAGGTTGATCCACACGTCCCGACCTTCGAAGCGATGGACGAAGCCGTTGAGGATTTCGCCCACCCGGGCGGAGTACATTTCGTAGAGGGCTTCGCGGCGGCGGCGGAGCACTTCCCGCCGGAAAAATTCCTCCGCCTTGCGGGTGGAGATCCGCCCCAGCTTGGCCAGGTCGAACTTTTGGCCGTTGACGTACACGTCCCCGGAGCGGCGATCGATGCGCACTTCGGGCAAGTCGCCCCCGAACTCCGCCTGGTGGGCAGCGGCAATGCCCTTCTCCATGGCTTCGTAGGCCAGCTCCCGGTCGATGCCCCGGGCGCGGGCCATCTCCTCAATCGCCTCCAAAAACTCAATGTTCATACACCCTTCCCCTCTTCGAACACCACCCGCGCGCGCACCACCTGGGCGAAGGGGATGGTGTGGCGCTCACCCCGCTCCTCGAGGGTGAAATGCTGTTGGGAAACCTCGAGCAGGCGGCCCTGGTGGGTCATCCCCCCCTTGGCCACCACCTGCACCAGCTTGCCCACGGCCTGGGCGTAATGCCACGGTTCCCACAGGCCACGCTCCACCCCCGGCGAGGAGACTTCCAGCACATAAGGGCCGGGGATGGGATCGGCTTGGTCCAAGAGACGCTCCAGGATTTGGCTGGTGCGGGCGCAGTCGTCCAGGGTCACCCCGCTGGGGCGGTCGATCTGCACCACCAAAAAGCTTTGGCGGCCGCCGCGGTGCAGCTCCCAGTGGTACAGCTGCACCCCCGCCTCGGCGGTGCCCTGCTGCAACAGCGTCTCCAGCGTCTCCTGAATCTTGCCCATGGGAAAACCATTATACTTGCTTGGCACGATGGGCACAACGGGAGGATTGCGATTGGATCGCATCTTGGTGGGGAAGGAAGAGGCCGGGAAAAGGGTCGACCGGGTGGTGGCCGACAAGCTGGGCGTGCCGCGGACCAAGGCGCAAACCTTGCTCGCCCGCGGCCAGGTGCGCATCGCGGGCCAAGTCCCGGCCCCCAGCTACCGCCTCCGCGAAGGGGAATGGATCGAGGTGACTTGGAACGGGCCGCACCCCGTTCCCGTTGACATCCCGTTGCCCATCCTGTGGGAAGACGAGCAGGTTGTGGTTGTGAACAAGCCCCGGGGGCTGCCCGTGCACCCGGTGGGGCTGCAGGAGGGGCCTTCGGTGGTGGCGGCCCTGCTGGCCCGAGGACCTTTGGCCCCCGCTGAACCGGGGCGTCCGGGTGTGGTCCATCGTTTGGACGCCGACACCACAGGGGCTCTTGTGCTGGCCAAAACTCCCGACGCTTTACGGGACCTCATGGATCAGTTCCGCCAGCGCCGGGTACGCAAGGAGTACCTGGCGGTGGTGGAGGGCGAAGTGGAAGTGGACGAGGGGTGGATCGAGGGCCACGTGGGGCGGGATGAGCACCGTCCTTGGCGGATGAAGATCGGGGGGACCAAGGAGGCGGTGACGGAGTTTTGGGTGCGGGAGCGTCGGCAGGGGAGGTCGCTTTTGCTGGTGCGGCCGCATACGGGCCGGACCCACCAGATTCGCTTGCATCTGAAGGCCATTGGCCATCCTGTGGTGGGGGATCCCCTGTACGGGCGGGGGGAGGGACCGCTGATGTTGCACGCCTGGCGGCTGGGGTTTACCCACCCCGTGAGCCGGAGGTGGGTGGAGGTGGAGGCCCCGCCTCCTCCGGAATTCGCGGCCTGGCTTGGCGAGCAAGGTAATAGACCCCGGCCATGACTTGGGCGGCGGCCGCGGCCCAAAGCGCCGGAGCAGCGAAGGGCGTGAGGATGAGCAAACCAGCAGCCAGGGCGGTCAGCCCAGCCGCGACCTTGCCCGGCCACCGGGCAGCAAACTGTTCCCTTCGGTTCCACAGCACCACGGTCCCCACCGCCAGGCCGGCTTGGGGCAACGCAAACAGACCCAATGCCCAGGGGGATCCGCGGCCCAGGGCCACCAGCGTGGAAAACAAGGCGAGGTAATAAACTTTATCCACGGTGGGGTCGAGGAGCTGCCCGAGCAAGGTGACCTGGCGCGCCCGGCGGGCAATCCACCCGTCCAAAACGTCGCTCGACAAGGCTAAGAGAAAAAGGCCGATGGCCCACCCCGTTTGCTCGTATACCAACGCCGCCAACGTAGGCCCCAACAAAGCCGCCCGCAGGAGCGTCAGGATGTTGGGGAGCGTCATCCCAATAATCGTACTGCAAAGGGGTGGGGCGGCCAACATTCCGGGGCTTGGCTATACTTGCGCACTCCACAACGAGGTGATCGTATGCGCAAATGCAAGGTCATCATCATGGGCGCTGCTGGACGCGACTTTCACAACTTCAATGTGGTCTTTCGCGACAACGACGCGTACGAAGTGGTGGCGTTCACGGCCACACAAATTCCAGGGATTGAAGGCCGGCGCTACCCCCCCGAGCTGGCCGGCCCCCTCTACCCCAAGGGCATCCCCATCGAACCCGAGGAGAACCTCGAGGAACTGGTGCGGCGCTACAAGGTGGACCGGGTCGTGTTCGCCTATTCGGACGTGTCGCACCAGCACGTGATGGACCGGGGGGCGCGGGCCATGGCCGCGGGCGCAGACTTCTGGCTTTTGGGCCCCCAGTCCACCCAACTGAAGTCCCGCAAGCCTGTGCTCGCCGTGTGTGCTGTGCGCACAGGCTCAGGCAAATCTCAGACCACGCGCCGCGTGGCCCGCATCCTCAAAGGGCGGGGCTTGCGCGTCGTGGTCATTCGCCACCCCATGCCCTACGGTGACCTCACCAAGCAGGTCGTGCAGCGGTTTGCCCAGCTGGAGGACCTCGACGCCCACGAGTGCACCATTGAAGAACGCGAGGAGTACGAACCCCACATCCGCGAGGGCACCGTGGTGTACAGCGGTGTGGACACGGAAAGGATCCTGCGCGAGGCGGAGAAGGAGGCGGATGTTATTGTGTGGGACGGGGGCAACAACGACTTCCCCTTTGTTCGCCCGGAATTGCTGATTGTGGTGGCCGATCCGTTGCGCGCCGGGCACGAGTCCACCTATTGGCCGGGTTCGGTCACCGTCCGCCAAGCGGACATCGTGGTGATCAACAAGGTGGACACGGCGGGGATGGGGCCGGTGGAGAGGCTGCGGGCGTCCCTGGCCCAGCTCAACCCCAAGGCCCACGTGGTGGAGGCCGCTTCGCCCATCGCTGTGGAGGACCCCCGCGTGCTCGCCGGGCGCAAGGTGTTGGCCATCGAGGACGGTCCCACGGTGACCCATGGGGAGATGCCCTTTGGGGCGGGAGCGGTGGCGGCGCGCAAGCTGGGGGCGGAATTGGTGGACCCCCGGCCCTACGCTGTGGGCTCGATCGCCGACACGTACAAGGCTTATCCCCACCTGGGGCCCGTGCTTCCGGCCATGGGGTACGGTAAGGAGCAAATTCGGGATTTGGCGGCCACGATTCGGCGCGTGCCCTGTGAGGCCATCGTGCTGGCCACCCCGGTGGACCTGCGCCGGCTCATCGCCTTGGACAAGCCGGCCACCCGTGTCACCTACGAGCTTCAGGAGATCGGCTTCCCCACCCTGGAAGACCTGCTGCGCACCTTTCCGTAGGACAGCTGTCTAGGGTGGCCCGGACGAAGGGGGCTGGGCCACCCCCCTCGGGTCCTTTGTTCTCCCCGCTTAAACGCTACCTTCTGGCCGAGGTGGTTTGCATGGCACGACGCCTGTGGCTGATTCCTTGCCTGGTGGCTTTGGGCACGGCGGCTTGGGCCCAGGGGCCGGCGGGCTTTCTGGGCTTTGAGCTCATCTTCACGCCGCTGGCTCCCACGACCCTGACCACAGCGGTCAACGTGGGGCTCTTCTGCGGCCCCGCGCAAATCCAAAGCCGTACACTGTTCCCCATCTTGCCCGTCTTCGGCCCCCTTTCCGAAACCCTCACCCTCCAAGTGGATTTCACCTCGGTGTTGGTGCGCACAGGGTTGCGCTTTGACCCGTGCTTTTCCCGCTACTTTTTGGAGCTCCGCGGTGGGTGCTGCCCCCTCGAGCTCGGCGGCCTTTTCCTGGTGGAGAACTTGGCGCCCGCTTGCCAGACCCCCAACTGGACGATTGGACTGGTGTTGGACCTGGCCCTCCGCTTGGACTGCTGCTTCACCCTGCGCAGCCTGACCGGTTTTGGCGTCCAAGGGCTCTACTACCTGATCGACGACCACCCCTACACCGACCTCATCGCCGTGCCCGGGTGGTTCTGGGAAGAAGAGCTGATCTACGTGGGGTTTGTGAACCCCGCGTTCTTGCTGGAGTCGTTGTTCTTGTTCACGCCGTGGGGGTTCAACTGGTGGGAATTTGGGGGTGCTTACCGGTTTGCCGATCCGTGGGCCGAGCTGGGCCTCCGCTGGCGGGTGGGGCTGTTCACGCTACAGTGGGTCAAGCTGATTTTGGGCGTGCGGGTCGATCCCGTGCTGGTTCGTCTCACCACGACGTTCAACTTGATGGGGTTCGTGGCCCAGGAAGTGTGGGTGGAGATCGCGTTTTCTTGGGTGCGGCTTTATTCGGGCACGGAGTTTGACTTCAGCGGGCTGATCCGCCAGGTCGTGGGGTTCGAGTTCCGCTTCTAAAGAAAAAGGCCGGCGGGCCATCCCGCCGGCCTTCCCTAAGGGCGCTATTCGAACTTGGCTGGCCAAAGCAACGTGTCGCCGTAGCGCAACGACCACTGCACCAGACCCCCGACCATGCCCTTGGCCTTGAACCCCAGCGCCAGGAGGTACTGGGCGGCTTGCATGGCCACCGTGCCGTCTTCGTCCACACACCAGAAGGTCACAAATTCCTTGGCCCCAGGGGCCAGAGAAGTGACAAACTGGGCCAATTCCCCAATGTCCAACCGGATGGAACCTGGGAGGGCCTTCGCTTCATAGGCCTCCTTGCTCCGGAAGTCCAAGACCACGATGTAGGCGGTGATGACCCGCGATGGGGGGAACGAGAAAGCGCCGGCCACGGGGGTGCCTTGGAAGGCTTGGGGTGTGGCCCCCTCCGCCCACACAAACAGCAGCCCCTGGAGTTCAGTCCACCACCGCACCAGCCCACCCGCCACGGCGTAGGCCGCAAGAAAACCCTTTTGCCGCAGGCTCTGCACGGCCTGGTTGGCTAAAGTTCCATCCTCATCGTACAAGTAGATCACGTAGTCCTTGGGCAAGCGGGGCATCCACGCGTCCAGCTCGGCGAAGGGGATGTTGATAGCGCCCAACAGATGCCCCTGGGCAAATTCCTGGGGGCTGCGCAGGTCCACCACCAAGGCGAACGAGCCGGCCAGTTGGGAGGCCGAACCCTCATGAGGAAGCGCAGCCCGGACCGTGCCCTTGAGCGTCAACATCAGGCGGGGTCTGACCGGATCGTTGGACTCCACATAAACCCGCTTGGTGACGCTGTATCCTCCGAACCCTGTGGAGTCGAACCTCACGACAAGACCGATGGATTGCCCAGGGTTGAGGAGGAGGGTCGGCAATCCCGCGGTCGTGCACCCGCAGTCCGTGTAGGGCTGCCGCGTGAAGGTGAGGGAAGTGGTCCCCTCGTTGCGCAGGATAAAGGTGTGAACTACAAGCCAGCCCTCGGGGATCTCCCCGAAGTCGAGCACCATGGGGTCCGCCACCAACTTGGGTTGAGCAGAAGCACACAGGACCAACACGCCCAACGCTAGAACCGTCAAGGCTGTTCGCATAAGCCCTCCTTTAGCTTCGTCCGAGTATACCCCTGAAGGGGCTTTGCGGTTTCATCCACCCCAGCCCGGCTATAATGCCCGCACGCGAAAGGAGGCCCGATGGAAGGCCGTCTTGCTCCAACGTTTGTGCTGAGGGATGCCCAGGGCCGGGATGTGTCCAGCTCCAGCTTTTTCGGCACCTACACGGTCCTGTACTTCTATCCCAAGGCGGGCACCCCCGGCTGCACGCGCGAGGCCCAGGGCTTTCAGGAACTGCTTGAGCAGTTCCGGGCGTTGGACGCCCAGGTCTTCGGGATCTCCCCGGACCGGGAAGAAGCGCTGGCGCGGTTCGCTCAAAATCAAGGTTTGGATTTTCCCCTTCTGGCCGATCCGAACCGCGAGGTGGCGCGCCTGTTTGGCGTTCTGAACCAGGGCAAGCTGCAGAGGTCCACGTTTTTGCTCGACCGGGCCAGCATCATTCGCCGGGTGTGGCGCGGGGTGAGGGTTGAAGGCCATGCCCAGGAGGTTTTGCAGGCGCTGCACGAGGTTCGCGCGCTGGATCAGGCCGTCAACCCCTTGATCGCCGTGCGGCGGGCCAAGCGGGCCCTGCGCGAAGATTCCCTGCCCCGCGAGGACCTGCAGCGCCTCATCGAAGCTGCGCACCTCGCCCCGTCGTGCTTCAACAACCAACCCTGGCGGTTTGTGGTCGTGACCGGAGAGAAGCTGGGCAAGGTCAAGGAGGCCCTGCCTGGCGGCAATTACTGGGCGTTAGTGGCCCCGGCGATCATCGCCGTTGCTGCCCACCGCGACTTGGACTGCAAGTTGTCGGACAACCGCGACTACTTTTTGTTCGATTGCGGGATGGCCGTGGGGTTCCTCATGGTCCAGGCCACGCAGATGGGCTTGGTGGCCCACCCCATCGCCGGCTACGACCCCATCGCCGTCAAGCAGGCGCTCCACATCCCTGAAGACTATGTGCTGATCACCTTGGTGGTGGTGGGCAAGCCAGGGGATCCCGCCCGCTTGAGCGAAAAGCACCGGGCGATTGAGCTGGGTCCCCGAGAACGCAAGCCCTTGGACCAGGTGCTGTGTTGGGAAACCATGCCGAAAATGGAGGTCCGATGAAGGAAAACGAGCTGTTGCGGGTGATCCGTGGGCGGAGGAGCGTCCTCCGGTTCGAGCCCGATCCCATCCCGGATGAGGATCTACAGGCCATTTTGGAGGCGGGGCGCTGGGCGCCCTCGTTTGCCAATTCCCAGCCATGGGCGTTTGTGGTGGTGCGCGACGCGGAGAAAAAGCAGCAGCTGGGTGACCTGGTGGAGCGGGTGGCCTTTTCCCACCGTGGGCAGCCCGCTCTGAGCGGCAAAGGGGTGGGGAACGCGCCGGTGGTCATCGCCGTAGGCGTGGATCCGGTCAAGGATCCCCACCATCACCTCGAGGCCGGGGCTGTGGCGGCGCAGAACATGGCCCTCATGGCCCACAGCTTGGGTTACGCCTCGTTCTGGGCCGGGGTGGCCCGCCGGGGGCCCGAGGCCGAGGTGCGCAAGATCTTGGGCCTGCCCCGCGGCTGGCGGGTCGTGGCCTTACTGCCCATCGGCAAACCGGCCTACACCCCCCGGGATGCGCAGCGCGTCCCCTTAACAGAAATCGTGCGCTACGACAGCTTCTAAGCCGTTTTAAGGCCGGATCCGGTGAGGGGCACCACCACCCGCTCCCCGGGGCGAATGACCCCTTGGCGCACAAGCTCCGGGAGCGCCGCGAGGGCCACAGCTGACGTGGGTTCCACAAACAGCCCCTCGCCCTCGGCCAACTGAGCCTGGGCGGTGAGGATGGCCTCGTCGGGGACGGCCAGAGCGCTTCCCCCGTTTTCGCGCAACGCGCGCAGGATTTCCCGGCCCCGCGGGGGCTGCGCCACGCGGAGGCCTTCGGCCACCGTGGCTTGTGGCTCCACCGCGCTGGGCTGCGGGCTCCTCTTCAGCCAAGCGTCCACAATCGGCGCACACGCCTGGGCCTGAACGGCGTGCATCTTGGGCACGCGCTCCGTCCGCCCCAAACGGCGCAAGACCTGAAAACCGTACCACAAGCCGAGGAACAGTCCTCCGCCGCCCACGGGCACCACCACGTGGTCGGGCGCCCCCATGTCCTCCCAGATTTCGTAGGCCAGGGGGGTCAGGCCGGCCAAAAAGTAGGGCGAGGCGTTGTGCGAGGCGTACACCAGTTGAGGATCCTGAGCGCAGGCCCGTTGCAGGGCTAGGGTGGCTTGGGACCGGGGGCCGGGAACGGTCACCAAGTGTGCGCCGTAGGCCCGAATTTGGGCCAGCTTGCGCGGCGAGGCGTTTTCAGGGACGAACAGCACGGCAGGAAGGCCGGCTCGGGCCGCGTACGCGGCCAAGGCCGCACCCGCGTTGCCCGAGGAATCATCCGCCAATTTGCGCGCGCCCAGGGCCTTCAACACGGCCACCAGCACCGCCGCTCCCCGGTCTTTGAACGACCCCGTGGGATTGGCCCCTTCCAGTTTGAACCACAACTCCACGCCCAGGGCCGGGCCCACGCGGACCGACGGCACGCACGGCGTTCCCCCTTCACCAAGGCTGATCGGCTCGACCTCGGGCAAGAGCGCGCTGTACCGCCACAGGCCGCGGCCTGCCCATGCAACATCGGGGCTGAGCACGGGAAAGAACGTGGGCGGCACGCCGCAGTGCGGACAAGGCGCAGGCCCAGGGGCCCATGGTTGGGGCTGGGTGCACAGCGGGCAGCGCAGCTCCCCCCGCATGGCTCAGAGGGTGTTCTGCTCCCAAGGGCGCAGGGTATCGAGCATTTCGTAGGCGGTCAGGTCGAGGTGAAGCGGTGTGAGCGAGGCGTAGCCGGAAAGCACAGCCCACACGTCGGTGTCGTCTTCCCCAGGCGGCGGCGTCTTGGCCATTTCCCCCGACAGCCAGTAAAAGTCACGGCCCCGGGGATCTTTGCCTTGCACAAGGTCTTCCGACCAAATCTTCCCGCCAAGCCGCGTGACCTTCAGTCCCTTGGGATGGCCGCGGGGCACGTTGAGGTTGAGCAATACATGGGAAAACTGTGCGGGATTTTGCAAAAGCTTGCGGGCGAGCTGAGCGGCCAATGAAGCGGCCGTCTCATACTCGCTGAGTTCTTCCACGAAGTCGGTGGACACGGCCAAGGCGGGGATGCCTGCCGATGCCCCCTCCATCGCTGCGGCCACCGTGCCGGAATAGGTCACATCCCGCCCCACGTTGAGCCCTTGGTTGATCCCGGCCACCACCAGCTGCGGCCGCCGCGGCGCCAGGCCCAAAAGCGCCAACAACACGCAGTCCGAGGGCGAGCCGTTCGTGACGTGGACCACTGTGCCGTCCGCCATCCGCGCCGTGGACACCCGCAACGGCTTGTGGAAGACCCGCGTGCGCGAGGCCGCCGACCAGTTACGGTCCGGTGCCAACACCCAAGGTTCCCCAACTTCTTCCAGGGCCGTGCGCAGGGCTAGAAGCCCCGGCGACAGGTACCCATCGTCGTTGGTGATCAAAATCAGGGGCTTCACGGTAGACCCCCTTGTTGGGGCGCAGTGTAGCCGCCCGCCTCGCCAGCCGCAAATCGGTAAAAAGAGAGCTTGGTCTCGCCGTAAACCCTTTCCCGCTCAAGCACCAAAACACCATACCTCGGCTCGAGCGTCTCCTTGTGAAACGACTCCACAACGACGAGGGCTGCCGGGGCAAGGGGAGCATGGGTGCCCAAGGCTTGGGCCGCTTTTTGCGCCAGACCCGTCTGGTACGGGGCACCGACGAACACAAGGTGGAACCGCTGGCCTTGGCGGGCCAGCTGCTCCACGGCGCGGACCGCGTCGGCCCGCAACACGGTGACCCGCGCCTCGTAGCCCAACCGGCGCACGTTTTCCCGGATCAAGCGCACAGCTTGGGGCGCCTGCTCCACCAAGGTAGCGTAGGCGGCCCCGCGGGAAAGGGCTTCTAAGCCCACGGCCCCGGTGCCGGCGAACAGGTCCAAAAAATGGGCCCCGGGAAGCCGCGGGGCCAAAATGTCGAAGAGCGCCAACCGCACCCGGTTGCGCAGGGGCCGCAACGCCCGGCCCTGCGGCCCTTGCAGCCTGCGCCCGCGATGCTCGCCTCCACCAATGCGCAACTTGACCCCCTGGAGAATACGGTTACGATGGCCCGCGGTCTGAGCATACTGAAAATCCGAGGGTGGGCGATGTTCGACGTAGCCATTGTGGGTGCGGGTCCAGCAGGACTGTTTGCGGCCTTGGAGCTTGTGGGCTCCGGCTTGCGGACCGTGGTGGTGGAAAAAGGGCGTTGCCCCAGAACGCGGCAAAGCCTCACCTGTGGCGTGGGTGGCGCCGGTGCCTACTCCGATGGCAAACTCAACCTCACACCGTACATCGGTGGGGATCCCGCGGCCATCCACTGCACCATCCCCGAGCTGGAGGCCCTCATCGCTCGGGTGGACGAGGTGTTCACGCGCTACGGCGCGCCGCCGCAGTACTCGGGCGAAGACCAGCGGGCACTGCAAACGCTCAAACAGGCGGCAGCCCAAGCTGGGGTGGAGTTCGTCCCCGCGCGCCAGCGCCACATCGGCACCGGCCGCATCCGCGAGGTCATCGACGCCATGTACCAAGACCTCCTCGCCCATGGCATCCTCTTCCGCTTGGAATCCCAGGTGCAACGGGTGGTGCGGGAAGAGCAAGGGTTTGTGTTGGACCTCGGTCAAGAGCAGATCGTTGCCCGGCGGGTGATTGCCGGGCCCGGCCGCGGCGGGGCTTACTGGCTGCGCGAAGTGGCCCGGGCCTTGGGCGTGGGGCCTGAGTTCGGACCGTTGGACGTGGGCGTGCGTGTGGAGTTCCCCGCGGAAATTTACGACCCCATCGAGCGCATCATGTACGACGCCAAGCTGCGCGTGCGCACCCCCACCTACGACGATATGGTCCGCACCTTCTGCACCAACCCCCGCGGATTCGTGGTGGCCGAGGACCACGGCGAGTTTGTCCTCGTCAACGGGCATGCGGAAAACGAGCGCAAAAGCGCCAACACCAACTTCGCCCTGCTTGTGCACATCGAGCTCACCGATCCTGTGGAGGACACCACGGAGTACGGCCGGGCCATTGCCAAGCTGGCGACAACGATCGGCGGTGGCCGGCCCATCCTCCAGCGCCTCAAGGACCTCAAACAAGGCCGGAGGTCCACCCTTGAGCGCATCCACCGCGCCTCGGTCCGACCCACCCTCGAGGCGTTCACCCCCGGCGACGTGTCCATGGCCCTGCCCCACCGCGTGGTGATGGACATCGTGGAGGCCATCGACGTGTTGGACCGCATCATGCCGGGGTTGGCCTCGGAGGGGACGCTGCTTTACGCTCCAGAGATCAAGTTCTACGACACGCGCTACCGGGTGAAGGAGGGCATGGAAACCGAGCTTCCTGGGTTTTACGTGGTCGGTGACGCCTCAGGGCACTCGCGCGGCATCGTGTTCGCCGCGGTGACGGGGATGCTGGCCGCCCGCCACGTGCGCCGCTCGTTGGGGGCTGCATGAAACGGATTGCTGTGCTCACCAGTGGAGGCGATGCGCCGGGGATGAACGCGGCCATCCGCGCGGTGGTGCGCACGGCGGTGGCCAAGGGCTGGGAGGCGTGGGGCGTGCGCCGGGGCTACGCCGGCTTGCTCGAGGGCCAGCTGGTGCCGTTGGGCCCCCGGGACGTGGGGGGCATCCTCCACCAAGGGGGCACGGTTTTGGGCAGCGCCCGCTGCCCGGAGTTCAAAACCGAGCAAGGTTTGCGCCGCGCCGTTTCCGTGCTTGACGAGTACGGGATCGAGGGCTTGGTGGTCATCGGCGGCAACGGCTCGCAGCGGGGGGCGCACAAATTGTGGCAGGAGGGGATTCCTGTGGTGGGGGTGGCCTCCACCATCGACAACGACCTTTACGGTTCGGAGCCGACGATTGGGGTGGACACGGCCCTCAACGTGGCGCTGGAGGCCATCGACCGGCTCAAGGTGACGGCTTCCAGCCACAGCCGGGCTTTCCTGGTGGAGGTCATGGGGCGGGATTGCGGGTATTTGGCGCTCATGGCCGCTTTGGCTGGTGGGGCGGAGGCCGTGGTGCTGCCCGAGGTGGAAACCGATCCCGAGGCGTTGGCGGCGGAGCTGCACGCGGCCTACGAGCGGGGCAAGCCCCACGCCATTGTCGTCGTGGCCGAGGGCGCGGATTACAACGCGGCGCGGCTGGCCGCCTACTTCCGGGAGAACGAAAAGCGGTTGGGGTTTGAACTGCGGGTGACGATCCTGGGCCATGTGCAGCGGGGCGGGGCCCCCGGTGCTTTTGACCGCATCCTGGCCACGCGCCTGGGCGCGGCGGCGGTGGAGGCTTTGGCCCGCGGCGAGCACGGCGTGCTCGTGGGTTGGCTCGAGGGACGTGTGGCGTTTACGCCTTTGTTCGAGGTGGTGGCCCACCGCAAGACGCTCGACCCCGAGCTTCTGGAGCTGGCCCAAATTCTGGCCCGATAGAAGGACGCGGGGGTGGCGCGTGATAAGCCACAGCGTAGCGCTGGGAGAAGTCCGGGGGGGGGTGGGGCACGATCAAAATGGGGCAAGATCAGCGCCTTTACCCTCTGTCGCTTTGCAAGTGGGACGGCTCAGCGGTGGCACAGGGCCGCGGACCGGCTAGCCGAAGTCCCGCCCCCAAGCTCAAGGGGGCCTTTTGAGAACTGCGCTCATGCCCTTGTTGTATGGCCTAAAACCAGCGGCAGAGCTTTTGTGGGATATCGCCAGGAGGAGCGGCAAGGGCGGGACAAGGCGCACGAGAACCCCAAAATTCAAGAGTTGACCCCGGAGACCTGCGCACGCCTTCGCCGGAGCGTTTGTGGCCGCCTGTCCAGCCGCCCCCGTGTACATAGAGCAACGCCGGAGTTGGGGCAGAGCTTCTCTGAAACTCGACGCCGTCCATGACACCATAAGTGACATCAAACTCAGTGGGACGGGGAGGCTGCGCCTGCTCGCCCACAGAGTGAGCGCCCTGGGCCATCGCGACGATCTCTTCAGAAGTGACGACGCTCAAGTGGGCCG
>FWWM01004147.1_pt1 | contig 34404 bp, 27 predicted proteins | sample 2228351 | NCBI WGS metagenome assembly FWWM01 (sample SAMEA103939774, study PRJEB20133) | metagenome
GCGCCGTGAGCAGCTGCTGGGCCTGGAGCGGATGGCACAGCGTTCGGCGCAGAACCTCCTGGATGCCATCGCCCGCAGCCGGAAGACCACGCTGTCGCGCTTCCTGTACGCGCTGGGCATCAGGCACGTGGGGGCCACCGTGGCGGAGACGCTGGCGGAGCACTTCCGCGACGTCCGGGCGCTCATGGAGGCGTCCTTCGAGGAGGTGCGGGACGTCCCCGGGGTGGGGCCGGTGATCGCCCAAAGCGTGGTTACCTTCTTCCAGGAGGCGGAGAACCGCGCGCTGGTGCAGCGGCTGCTGGAGGCGGGGGTGGTCCCCGCCCCGCCGGATGCGCCCGGGGGCGGGCCTTTGGCCGGACGGCAGTTCGTCTTCACCGGGACGCTGCGGCGCTTCACCCGGGGGGAGGCGGAGGCCCGGGTGAAAGCTCTGGGTGGGACGGTGGCCGGCAGCGTGGGAGCCCGGACCACCGACGTCGTCGTGGGCGAGCAGCCGGGGGCAAAGGCGGAGCAGGCCCGGCGGCGGGGGATCCGCCTGCTGGACGAAGCCGACTTCCTCGCGTTGATCGGGGCAGGCCCGTGAGCCCTCATCGGAACCGGTCCGTGCGCACCCGTCGGCTGCTGGCCTTCCTCCTGGTCGCAGGCCCGGCACTGGTCTGGTACTTCTTCATCCGGCCCGTACCCACCGAGGTGGCCGTCTACTTCACCCGCGTCCAGGACGGTGAGGCCACGCTGATCCCTGTCACCCGCCTGGTCCTGGCCCGCAGCTTGGAGAGCAGGCTGCGCGGGGCGTATGGGGCGCTGCTGGCCGGGCCCTCGGAAGGGGAGCGGGCGCTGGGGCTGGCCACGGAGATCCCCGCGGGGACGGTCCTGCGCGGGCTGGCGGTGGCGGGTGATGTGGTTGTTGTGGACCTATCCGCGGAGGTGGAGCGCGGCGGGGGGTCATCCAGCGTGCAGGGCCGGGTCTGGCAGCTGGTCTACACGGGAACACAATTCTCTGGCGTCTCCCGTGTGCGCATCCTGATCGAGGGGCAGCCTCGGAAGGCGCTGGGCGGAGAAGGGTTCATCATCGAGGATCCCCTCCCGCGGCCGCCGGCCATCCCGCGGTTCTAGGCAGGCCCGCCGCGGGCGGGGGCATTCCGCTACAATAGGGAGGCCGGAGCGGGGGCAACCGTGGCCAGAGAAGTCTACGCGGAGGAGATAGAGCAGTTCCTGGAGCGGCTGGAGGGCGTGGCCTCGGCCCGGGTCGTCGCCAACCAGGACGGGCAGATCGAGCGCATCTTCCTGACCACCGAAAGCGTGCGTGACGACGGGGGGCTGCGCCGCCAGGTCAGCGCTGCGCTGATGAGCGAGTACGGCCTGCCCATCGAGGGCTGGCGGCTGCAGATCGCGCACCTGCGGCCCGAGCCCGGACGGACGCCTCCCGTGCGCTTCCGCCTGTTTCGCATCGAGGAGACCTTGACCGAGAGCGCCACGCGCGTCCTGGTGGAGCTGCGTTACGACCGTCAGGGGGCGCAGAAGCATGCGGTGGGGGTGGCCCAGTCCTCACCCGGCTCCGCCTTCCGCCTGCGCACCGTGGCGCAGGCCACCCTGGAGGCCGCCGGCAGGGTCCTGGAAGATGCCGGGTTGAAGGCCGCCCTGGAATCGGTGGCGGTGGTGCCTTTCGCCGGTGTGTCCGTGGCACTGGTGGGGCTCACCCTGGCCGCCGCGGGCGGGGACGTGGAGGGGCCTCTGGTCCAGGTGGGCGGCGAGGTGGTGCGGGCCAGCGAGACGGAGGCGGTGGTGAAGGCGACGCTGCGGGCGCTGGGGCAGACGCCCGACGAGGAGCTCCCTCGGCCGCGGGACCGGTGGAGCCGCATGGAGGAGATGCGCGCCCACTACCAGCGGCTGATCCGCCTGCCGCAGGCTGAACCGGCGGCCCCGACGGGCACGGCAGCCCCGGAGGCGGTCGCGTCCGGTCCGGCGGCCCCGCCCGCGCAGGAGGCCGAGAAGGACACCATCGCCGGCGTGCAGGAGATTCGTCCGGAAGTGCAGGGAGGTGCATGGATGGCCACACGCGAGGAGCCCTACCGCGCCGAGGGGGGCCGTGCCGAAGGCGGCCGCGCCGCCGGGCGTGGCGGGATCGAAGACGACTTCTACCGCCGGCTGATCCAAAGCGGGGTCGCCGTCCACATCCGCTGTCGCGACGGCTATGAGATCCCCGAGGCGGTGGTGCGGGACTTCGGGACCTACAGCCTGCTGGTGCAGGCGCGGGGCGTGGAGGAGCTGATCTTCAAGCACGCCATCATCTCCATCCGCCCCCGGGCCCTCCTGCCGCGGGAAGTCCCGGTGCAGGCCTAGGCACGCCGCAAGCCGGGGACCGGCGATCCGCAAAGGAGAAGGACTCCCGGTGGATCGGCTGGAGGAGCTCCGCCGCCGCGCCCAGGCTGTCCTGGCCATGGGCGGCGAGGAGCGGATCCGCAGGCAGCACGCCGCCGGCAAGCTCACGGCCCGCGAGCGCCTGGACGTCCTGCTGGACGCGGGATCGTTTGTGGAGCTGGACCGCTTTGTCACCCACCGCGGCCGGGAGTTCGGCCTGGACCGGGTGGAGGCCCCGGCCGATGGCGTCGTCACCGGCTGGGGGACCATCGACGGCCGGCCCGTGGCCGTCTTCTCCCAGGACTTCACCGTGCTGGGCGGGTCGCTGGGCGAGGGCCACGCGGGGAAGATCGTCAAGGTCATGGACCTGGCGCTTTCCAGCGGCATCCCCATCATTGGCCTCAACGACTCCGGCGGGGCCCGCATCCAGGAAGGGGTGGCCGCGCTGGGGGGGTACGCCGAGATCTTCCTGCGCAACGTTCTGGCCTCCGGCGTCATCCCGCAGATCTCCGCGGTGCTGGGGCCCTGCGCCGGCGGCGCCGTCTACTCGCCGGCGATGACCGACTTCATAATCATGGTGCGCGGCACGTCCTACATGTACGTCACCGGCCCGCAGGTGGTTAAGGCGGTGACGCGTGAGGAGGTCAGCCACGAGGAGCTGGGCGGGGCAGTGGTGCATGCCACCAGGAGCGGCGTGGCCCACTTCGTGGCCGACGACGACGAGGAGGCCCTGGGGCTGGTGCGCCGGCTCCTGGCCTACCTGCCGCAGAACAACCTGGACGAGCCGCCGCGCCTGGAGCCCACCGACGACCCGGCGCGCATGGACGACGCCCTGAACACGCTGGTTCCCGAGGAGCCGACCAGACCCTACGACATGCACGAGGTGATCCGGCGTATCGTAGACCACGGGGAGTTCCTGGAGGTGCACCGCGACTTCGCACCCAACCTGCTGGTGGGCTTCGCCCGTCTCCACGGCCGGTCCATCGGCATCGTGGCGCAGCAGCCCGCGGTGCTGGCGGGGGTGCTGGACATCGACTCCTCGGACAAGGGCGCCCGCTTCGTCCGCTTCTGCGACGCCTTCAACATCCCGCTGCTCACCTTCGTGGACGTGCCGGGGTTCATGCCGGGTACGGCGCAGGAGGCCGGCGGGATCATCCGTCACGGGGCCAAGCTCCTCTACGCCTACTGCGAGGCCACGGTGCCCAAGCTGACGGTGATAACGCGCAAGGCCTACGGCGGCGCCTACGATGTGATGAGCAGCCGGCACATCCGGGGCGACCTGAACCTGGCCTGGCCCACAGCGGAGATAGCGGTGATGGGGCCGGAGGGGGCCATCGACATCATCTTCCGAAAGGAGCTGGCGGAGGCGGAGGATCCCGAGGCGCGTCGCCGCGAGCTGGTGGAAGCCTACCGCGCCCAGTTTGCCAACCCCTACGTGGCCGCCGCCCGCGGCTACATCGACGACGTCATCGAGCCCCGGGAGACCCGCCCCCGCCTCATCGCCGCCCTGGAGGTGCTGCAGGGCAAGCGCCAGGCCACCCCCCGGCGCAAGCACGGCAACATCCCCCTCTGATATGGAGATCGCCGACGTCGTGGTCATCGGAGGAGGGTGCACCGGCACCAGCACCGCCTTCCAGCTGGCGCGCCGCGGGGCGGGGCGCGTCCTCCTGCTGGAGCAGGATCAGGTGGGGGGCGGGCCCACCGGGAGGTCCAGCGGCATCGTCCGCCTGCACTACTCCCTGGAGCCGTTGATCCACCTGGCCCGGCGCAGCCTGGAGATCTTCCAGCGCTTCGCCGACCTGGTGGGGGGGACCGCCGACTTCCGCACCACCGGCTTCCTCCTGCTGGCCGGAGAGGCCGACCGCGCCCGCCTGGAGGCCAACGTCCGCCTGCAGTCCGCCCTGGGCGTACGCACCTCGGTGCTGGGGCGGGAGGAGCTGGCTGAGCTGGAGCCGGCCATGCGCCTGGAGGACGTCGCCGCGGCCGCATTCGAGCCGGACTCCGGGTACGCCGACGGATTTGCCACCAGTGCGGCGTTTGCCGCGGCGGCGCGGCGTCACGGCGCGACCGTCTCCACCGGCACCGCCGCCAGGCGCATCGTTGTCGAGGGCGGCCGGGTGCAGGGGGTGGAGACCGATGCGGGGGTCGTCCGCGCCCCTCGCCTTCTGGTCGCCGCCGGCCCGTGGACCCCGCGGCTGCTGGAGCCGCTGGGGGTCCGCCTGCCCATCCGAGCCCTTCGCGTGCAGGTGGCCGCGGTGTACGTGCCCGCGGTGGCCATCCGTCGGGTCTGCGGCGACCTGCTGCAGGGTTTCTACCTGCGGCCGGACGTCGGCGGTCAGGTGCTCCTTGGGTCTCTGGAGGAGGCCGACGAGCAGGAGGTCTCCGTCGACCGCTACGACCAGGGGCTGGACTTCGCCTTCGCCGAGAGCGTGGGGCGGCGGCTGGCCTGGCGGTACCCCCTGGCGGCGGAGGGGGAGGTGCGCGGCGGGTATGCCAGCCTGTACGACGTCACCCCCGACTGGCAACCGGTGCTGGGGCCGGTGGAGGGCGTGGAGGGGCTCTTCGTCGCCGCCGGGTTCAGCGGGCACGGGTTCAAGCTCAGCCCCGCCCTGGGCGAGGTCCTGGCGCAGTGCCTGCTCGGGGAGCGTCCCGCCATCGACCTGGGGATCTTTCGCCCTTCGCGCTTCGCCGAAGGGGCTCTCATCCGCAGCCCTTACGCGTACGGCATCCTCGGCTGAGCCGCCCCGCACCGTCCGGCGATCGCGCCGCGGAGCACAACCTTCCCTACAGGAGTCCACCGGCGCAGGGGTGAATACACTATGCGCGCCCAACCCCTGTGAGCAGTCGAGGACTACGTGTCGCCATGAAGCTGGAGCACGTCGATCCCGGTGATAGGAAGTTCCGGGACTGGATGCGCCACTACCGGGAGGAGATCAACGGGGAGGCGCCGCCGGAGGAGTGGCTGGACCAGTACCTCAAGGTCCTCTTCCGGGACCAGGGCAAGACGCGGCACATCTGGTGGGCGGTGGACCAGGGTCGAAGGGTGGGTTTCGCCATCGCCACCCTGCAGCGGGGGATGGTGGACGGGCGGGCCCAGGGGATGATTGCTGAGTTCTTCATATACCCGGAGTACCGCCGCGAGGGGCTCGGCCGCCGGCTGGCCGAGACGGTGATCGCCTTCCTCAAAGCGCAGGGCGCGGGCGAGATCTACGCCGCCGTGGTGGCGGGCAACGTGCGCGGCCTGCGGTTCTGGGAGGCGTGCGGGTTTCAGATCGCCCGCTACTCCATGGTCTACCGGCCGGACGCGCGGCGCGAGGAGGAGGACGAAGAGCTCTGAGGACCGGAGGCGGTACTCCCCCAGCAGGTGGTGCCGGCCCCGTTCTCCTACGCGCGGTGTCTGTCATCTTCCGGTGCGCATCCGCCGCCTGCTGATCGCCAACCGCGGCGAGATCGCCGTCCGCATCATCCGGGCCTGCCGCGCTTTGGGGGTCGTCCCGATGGCAGTCTACTCCCCGGTGGATGCCGGCGCGCCGCACGTGCGTCTGGCGGCGGCGGCCTGGCCGCTGCCGGGCGACCCTCCGGCGGAATCCTACCTGAACATCTCCCGCCTGCTGGAGATCGCGCGCGCCGCGGAGGCCGACGCCGTCCACCCCGGCTACGGGTTCCTCGCGGAGAACCCGGCCTTCGCCACCGCTTGCGCCGCCGCAGGGGTGGTCTTCGTCGGCCCGCCGGCCGAGGTGCTGCAGCGCTGCGGTGACAAGGTCGCGGCGCGTCAGCGGATCGCCGCCGCCGGCGTCCCGGTCCTGCCGGGAACAGGGGCGGTGGACGATCGGGAGGCGGTCGCTGCCGCCGACGTGGTGGGCTACCCGCTGCTGATCAAGGCGGTCGGCGGCGGAGGGGGAAAGGGGATCCACCTGGTGGAGTCGCCGGCCGACCTGCCGTCGGCGCTGCGGCTGGCGCGGGGGGAGGCGGTCGCCGCCTTCGGCGACCCGCGGCTGTACCTGGAGCGGTGGCTGGACCGCCCGCGGCACGTGGAGGTGCAGGTGCTGGCCGACGCCCGAGGGGAGATCGTCCACCTGGGGGAACGGGAGTGCTCGGTGCAGCGACGCCACCAGAAGGTGATCGAGGAGTCCCCCGCGCCGGCCCTGACCCCGGCGCTGCGCGACCGCCTGGGCATGGCGGCGGTGACCGCGGCGCGCGCCGTGGGGTACGTCAACGCCGGGACGGTGGAGTTCCTCCTGGAGGGGGAAGCCTTCTACTGCATCGAGGTGAACGCGCGGCTGCAGGTGGAGCACCCCGTGACGGAGATGGTGACGGGGGTGGACCTGGTGGAGGCGCAGCTGCGCATCGCCGGTGGTGAGCCCCTGTGGCTGCGCCAGGACCAGATCGTCCCCCGCGGGCACGCCGTCGAGTGCCGCGTGGGTGCCGAGGATCCCCACCACGGCTTCCTCCCGTCGCTGGGTGTGATTGCGGAGGTGCGCGAGCCCGCAGGGCCGGGCGTGCGGGTGGACAGCGGGCTGGCACCGGGGCTGCGGGTGTCGCGGTACTACGACCCGCTGCTGGCCAAGGTGATCGCCTGGGGCCCCTCCCGCCCCACCGCCCTCGACCGCATGGCCGCCGCGCTGGACGAGATGGCCGTCTCCGGCGTGCGGACCACTCTGCCCTTCCTCCGGTGGGCGGTGCGCGATCCGGCATTCCGCGCGGGAACCTACGACATCCGCTTCGCCGACCGCTGGGACCGGCGGCTTGACGGACAGGCACCGGATCGGGAGGCTCAGGAGGCGGCGGCGATCGCGGCCGCCCTCTGGACCCACCACCGGATGCGGGGGAGGGCGCGTCTCCAGACGCCGGCGGACGGCTGGCGGAGGGCAGCCCGGCTGGAGGCGCTGGGAGGCGGGATGTGAGGTACGTCGTAAGCGGCGCCGGCCTTGATGTGGAGGTGGAGGTGGTGGAGGTCCCCGGTGGAGGCCACCGCGTCCGCCTGGAAGGGAGGGAGTATGATGTGCGGTGGAGTACCGCCCTGGGCCGGACGCACTGGTGGCTGGATTGGGACGGCCGGCGGCAGCTCGTGGCCGTGGAGCCCGAGGGCGATGTGGTGGGCGTGACGCTGGCCGTTGACCACCTGGACCTGCGGGTGGCTCCGGCCAGTCCCCTGCGCCGCCAGCGCCGCGCGCCGGGGGAGGCGTTGCCCGCGGTGGAGGTCCGCGCGCCGATGCCGGGGCTGCTGGTGGCCGTGGAGGTGAGGCCGGGGCAGACGGTGGGTGCGGGAGAGGCGGTGGCGGTGATCGAGGCGATGAAGATGCAGATGGAGCTGCGCACCCCATCAGCGGGGAGGGTGCGGGAGGTGCGGGCGGGCGCCGGCGGAGAGGTCTCAGCCGGGGACGTGATAGTGGTGCTGGAGCCGGACCGGGCGGCGGGGGCGGTTTGAATGGGCGCCAGGCGAGGGCGAAAGATCGTCTACACGCCGGCCGACGTCGCGGCCGATAGCGTCCGGGATCTCGGCCTTCCGGGACAGCCGCCGTTCACCCGCGGCATCTACCCCACCATGTACCGGGGGCGGCTGTGGACGATGCGGCAGTACGCGGGCTACGGCACGGCGGAAGAGTCGAACCGCCGCTTCCACTACCTCCTGGCGCAGGGGCAGACCGGCCTTTCCGTCGCCTTCGACCTGCCCACGCAGATGGGCTACGACTCCGACCACCCGCTGGCCGAGGCGGAGGTGGGCAGGGTAGGGGTGGCCATCGACTCCCTGGCCGACATGGAGCTCCTCCTGGAGGGGCTGCCGCTGGACCGCGTCTCCATCTCCATGACCATCAACGCCACGGCCATGATCCTCCTGGCCATGGTGGTGGCCGTGGCGGAGCGCCGCGGCATCGACCCCCGCGTGCTGGACGGCACCATCCAGAACGACATCCTCAAGGAGTACATCGCCCGGGGGACCTATATCTTTCCACCGCAGCCCTCCCTCCGCCTGGTCGTCGACACCTTCCGCTACTGCGCGGCGCACCTGCCCAGGTGGAACCCCATCAGCGTCAGCGGCTACCACATCCGCGAGGCCGGAGCCACCGCGGTGCAGGAGGTGGCCTTCACCCTGGCGGACGCGCTCACCTACCTGCAGGCGGCGGTGCAGGCGGGGTTGGACGTCGACCGGGTCGCCCCCACCCTCTCCTTCTTCTTCGCCGCGCAGATGGACTTGCTGGAGGAGGTGGCCAAGTTTCGCGCCGCCCGCCGCCTGTGGGCGCGGCTGGTGGAGGAGCGATTCCACCCCCGGGATCCCCGCTCCCGGATGCTGCGCTTCCACACGCAGACCGCGGGGGCGGCGCTGACGGCACAGCAGCCGGACAACAACGTGGTCCGGGTGACGCTGCAGGCGCTGGCGGCGGTGCTGGGCGGGACCCAGTCGCTGCACACCAACGCCCGTGACGAGGCCCTGGCCCTTCCCACGGAGGAGTCCGCCCTCCTGGCCCTGCGCACCCAGCAGATCCTGGCCTACGAGAGCGGGGTGGCGGAGGTCGCGGACCCGCTGGGTGGCTCCTACTACGTCGAGGCGCTGACGGACCAGATCGAGCGGGAGGCCCGCGACCTCATCGGGCAGATCGAGGAAGCCGGGGGGATGCTGGCGGCCATCGGCAGCGGCCTGGTGCAGCGGATGATCGCCGAGAGCGCCTACCAGGAGGCGCGGGCCATCGAGGCCGGGGAGCAGATCGTAGTCGGGGTCAACCGCTTCGTACAGGAGGAGACCGTCCGCCCCCGGCTGCTGCGCATCGACCCCGCAGTGGCTGAGCGGCAGCGGGCCCGCCTCTCCCGCGTGCGCGCCGAGCGGGACGGCGGCGCGGTGGCCCGGGCTCTGGCCCGCGTGCGCGCCGCCGCCGAGGGGGACGACCCCCTTATGGAGCCGGTGCTGGAGGCCGTCCGCGCCTACGCCACCGTGGGCGAGATCTGCGACGTGCTGCGCGCGGTCTTCGGCGTCTACCGCCCGGTGGCGGTGGTGTGAGCCAGCCGGTCGAGACTCTGGTAGCCCAGGTGCTGGCCGGGTCGCATCAGGCGGCGGCACGGCTCATATCCCTGGTGGAGGACGGGGAGCCCGCCGGGCGGGAGGCGCTGCGCGCCCTCCTCCCCCACACCGGCCGGGCCTACACCGTGGGGGTCACCGGCCCGCCGGGGGCCGGTAAGTCCACCCTGGTCGACGCCCTGACCGCGCGCCTTCGGGCCGAAGACGGCCGGGTGGGGATCATCGCCGTCGACCCCACTAGCCCCTTCAGCGGCGGCGCGCTCCTGGCAGACCGGGTGCGGATGCAGGCGCACGCCACCGACCCGGGGGTTTTCGTCCGCAGCATGGCCACGCGAGGCCACCTGGGAGGGCTGGCCCCGGCCACGGGGGATGTGGTGCGCATCCTGGACGCGCTGGGATGCGACACCATCCTCATCGAGACGGTGGGCGCGGGGCAGGGGGAGGTGGACGTGGTCAGCGCCGCAGACACCGTCACCGTCGTCACCGTACCCGGTCTGGGCGACGCCGTGCAGACGCTCAAGGCCGGGATCATGGAGATCGGCGACCTCTTCGTGGTCAACAAGGCCGACCGCCCGGATGCGGAGCGGACCGTCACCGAGATCGGGGCCATGCTGCGGCTGGCCCCTCCGGGAGGGTGGCAGCCTCCGGTCCTGAAGACCGTGGCCCTGCGAGGAGAGGGGGTGGGGGAGGTCCTGGCGGCCATCCGCGGCCACCGCGCCTACTTGGAGGCGGAGGGCCTGCTCGCCGTTCGCCGGCTCAAGCGGCGGAGGGCGGAGATCCTGCGGGCGCTGCAGGCCCGGATCGGCGAGGAGGTGGTGGCGAGGGCTCGCGCCAGTGGCACGCTGGAGGCCGTGATCGAGGCGGTGGCCGAGGGGCGTCTTGACCCACACGCCGCGGCGGAACGCCTGCTGTGCGGGAGCTTGCGCCGGAACGGACCCGGATGACCCGACCCCGGCCCGACGGAGACGGTGCGGCAACGCGCGGCCGAGCGCGGGCGACTCTTCGCTTCAAGCGAGGAGCGCGGCAGAGAGCGAGTTGCCAGACGGCCTCAGATCTGCTATAGTCAGCCGCAGTGAGCCCTGAGGTGCAACGGTAGCCTCAGGGTTCGACGTTTCACAGGCAGGTCCATGGAGGTGGTGGCATGAGGGGTGGCATGCCCTCGCCCCCGCACGGCTCCACGGCGTCCGTCCTCACCCTCCCGTCCCCCGGTCGGCGCAGTCCTTCCGCCTGGCTCTCCCCGCTGCTGGTCGGGCTGACCGTGGCCCTGGCGGGGGCGTCGACCGGATACTCCCGATCCCTCTCCGTCCCCGCGCGGCCGGTCCCATCCGGCGTGGACGCTTCCCCTGCGGTCCTACTGCGCCGGCCCGGGACGGCTCAGGACCCCCTGGCCCGGCTGGTCGACGATCCCGTCGTGGGGCCGGCACCCGCCAGGCTGAAGCGGGCCATCCCCATCGAGGTCGTCGCGGACGGGAAGGTCTACCGCTTCAGGAGCTCCTCCCGCACCCCCGGAGAGGTGCTTTCCGACCTGCAGATCCGCCTTGGGCCGCACGACCGCGTCTTCCCCGCCGGCGACGTACCGCTCTGGTCGGGAGCGACCGTGCGGGTCGTCCCGACCCGCAGAGCCGCGGCGGCCAGGCGCGTCCCCCTCCCCGTCCCCGTCGTCTACCGGTCGGATCCCTCCCTGCCGCGGGGCCGGGTGGTCGTCGTGCCGGGACGCCCCGGGGTCAAGGTGCAGCGCTACCTTCAAACGTTCGCCGACGGGAAGCTGGTCTCGCAGTCCTTTCTCGGCCAGGAGGTCGTCCGCCCCAGCACTCCGCGGGTGGTGCGCACGGGGACCAGGGTCATGGTCGCCTCACGGGGGGCCTTCGCCGGGTACGAGTACCTGGACATGGTGGCCACCGCCTACGCCCCGTGGTGCTGCCGCGGGGTGGACCACATCACCGCCACCGGCCTACGCGCCGGGTACGGTGTGGTCGCCGTGGACCCGCGGGTCATCCCCCTGGGCAGCCGGCTCTACATCGAAGGCTACGGCTACGCCGTCGCCGGGGACGTGGGCAGCGCCATCAGGGGGCTGCGCATCGACCTGGGGATGGACACCGCGCGCCTGGCCAGGCAGTTCGGCCGCCGTTACGTGCGCGTCTACATCGTCGAGAAGGCCCCGCCGAAGCGTTCCGCGAACCCCACCACGTGACCCTTCCGCTGGGCGACCCGGGGGAGCTGGCCACCCCCGCAGGGACCGCTCGCGTCCTGCGCGCCTTTGCCATCCGCCCGCGCAAGCGACTGGGGCAGCACTTTCTCGTCAGCCGCCGCGTGCTGCAGCGCCTGCTGGCGGAGGCCGACCTGCGCCCCGGAGAGCTGGCCCTGGAGGTGGGCGCCGGCCTGGGCACACTCACCGTGGCCCTGGCCGCCACCAGGGCGGCGGTGGTGGCGGTGGAAGTGGACGAGCGGCTGATCCCCGTGCTGCGCGCCGTCACCGCCGGGGTCCCCTGGGTGCGCATCGTGCACGGCGACATCATGGTCCTGGACCTGCGCTCCCTCACCATGGGGCACCCGGAGGTGAAGCTGGTGTCCAACCTGCCCTATCAGATTGCCTCGCCGCTGCTGGTGCGCTGTCTGGAGACGCTGCCGGCGCTGACCCGCGCCGTGGTCACCGTGCAGGCCGAGGTGGCGGAGCGCATCCAGGCCCCCCCGGGGAGCGCGGCCTACGGGGCGCTCTCGGTGGCGGTGCAGTTTCGCGCGCAGGCCCGCAGCGTCCTGCGCGTCCCCCCCGGCGCGTTCCTCCCTCCGCCCCAGGTGCACTCGGCGGTGCTGCGGCTGGACGTCCTCCCCTCGCCGCGGGTGCGTGTGCGCGACGAGGCCCTCTTCTTCGCCGTGGTCCGCGCCGCCTTCGGGCAGAGGCGCAAGATGCTGCGCCGCGCCCTGGCGGCGGCCTGGCCTGATCTGGCCGCACAGCTGCCCGCCGTCTTTGCGCGCGCGGGGATCGACCCGCAGCGTCGGGGGGAGACGCTCACCCTGGCGGAGTTCGCCGCCCTGGCGGATGCCCTGGCCGAGACCCTGCGCCATAATGGAGAGGGAGCGGGAAGCGGCTCCCCTCACCCAGGAGGCCGGTCATGACCCTCGATCTGGACGCCTTCTTCTCCGCCAGCGCACGGAGCATGCGGCGCTCACTGATCCGCGAGCTGCTCAAGCTGACCGCCCGGGGAGGGATAATCTCCTTCGCCGGAGGATTTCCGGATCCCGCCACCTTCCCCGTCGCCGAGCTCCAGGAGGTGACGCGCGACATCCTGGCCGACCAGGCGCACCGCGCCCTGCAGTACAGCACCACCGAGGGCGACCCGCGGCTGCGCGACGAGCTGAGCCGCTGGCTGGCCAAGGACGGGATCACGGCCAACCGCGACCAGATCCTGGTCACCAGCGGCTCGCAGCAGGGCCTGGACCTGGTGGGCAGGATCTTCCTCGACCCGGGCGACGCGGTGGTGGTGGAGCTGCCCTCGTACATGGCGGCGCTCCAGGTCTTCCGGGCCTGCCGGGCGGAGATGGTGGGGGTCCCCCAGGACGAGGAGGGGATGCAGACCGACCGGCTGGCCGAGGTCCTGGCAGACCTGGCGCGGCGGGGCCGCCGCCCCAAGTTCATCTACGTGGTTCCCGACTTTCAGAACCCCTCGGGGATCACCTGGAGCGAGGAGCGCCGCCGCAGGCTGCTGCAGCTGGCGGCGCAGTACGACACCCTGGTGGTGGAGGACAACCCCTACCGGGAGATCCGCTTCGAGGGGACGGCCCCGCCGCCCATACAGGCGCTGGACGGGGGAGCCCGGACGATCTACCTATCCACCTTCAGCAAGACCTTGTGCCCCGGACTGCGCATCGGCTGGATGGTGGCCCGGGAGGAGATCATGGCCCAGCTGGTCACGGCCAAGCAGGGGATGGATCTGTGCAGCCCGGCCTTCACCCAGGCCATCGCCGCGGAGATGCTGCGGCGGGACATCCTCTACCGCCGCCTGCCGGTCATCACCGCGGTATACCGGCGCAAGCGCGACGCCATGTTGCGCGCGCTGAATCGGGAGATGCCGCCGGGGGTGAGGTGGACCCGTCCGCAGGGCGGGCTCTTCCTCTGGGTGCAGCTGCCTGCGGGGTTGGATACGGAAGCCCTCCTTCCGGAGGCGGTGGAGCAGGAGCAGGTGGCCTACGTGGTCGGTTCCGGCTTCCACGCCGACGGCGGCGGACAGGAGGCCATGCGCCTGAACTTCTCCTACCCGTCGGAGGAGGAGATCGAAGAAGGCATCCGTCGGCTGGCACGATTGGTGCGCCGCCACCTGCCGTTGTCCACACCATCCACAACACGGCGAACGACAGTTTCGGATTGACGGAGCGGGGACCCGGTGTTAGGGTAGGCACGTCGGCGGTGCGTGCTCGGCAAGGTGGGAGGAGGTACTCCTCCGGGAGCAACCCGGCCTAACTTCCGAGCCCGGCCGCCGACGCTTTTCTCCGCGGAGGATGGCCTCGCGGCTACGGCCAGGTGGTGCGCGGCAGGGTGGAATAGACCGCGGCGACGTCCCGTGCCAGCAGGACCGTGATGTCTACCTCCGCCGCCTCCACCCGGCGGAGAATCTGCGGATTCCCCAGAGACTCGGCCAGCAGCCGGGTCACGGCGTCCTTCCCCGCGCGGTCGATGATCACGGTGGCGGCAGCCGTCTCTCTGGCCGTGCCCACCCGGACGATGCGGAAGCCCAGCCGCTCCAGCCTCCCGGCGGTGCGGCGCGCCAGCCCGGGGATGCCGCTGGCGTTGAGCAGCTCGATGGAGGTCTCGGCCAGCATCTGCGGAGAGACGCCGTGGAAGTAGTCCAGCACCAGGGGGCGGGCCCGCGACCAGTCCGGTTCCCAGAAGTTCGGGGTGAACGTCCCCGGCAAAGTGGCCGTGCGGATGTCCGTCTCCTCCAGGCGCAGGGCGAACATCCCCAACGACAGTATCTCCGGAAGGGTGAGGTTGGTCTGGGTGTTGTCGGTGAACGCCCGGACGAGGTGAGGAGCGCGCACCACCATCGCCGGGTTCTTCAGCTTGCGGAAGATGGCCAGCAGGATCTTCTGCTGCCGCTCCACCCGGCCGATGTCCCCCAGGGCGTCGTGCCGGAAGCGGATGTAGCCCTCCGCCTGCGCCCCATCCAGCACCTGCCGCCCCTTCTTCAGGTTGATGCGCAGACCCGCCCAGGTGTCCGTGTAGCGCATCTCCTTCTCCACGTCCACCTCCACGCCCCCGATGGCGTCCACCAGCCTGGCGAAGGAGGCGGGGCCCAGCTTGATGTAGTAGTCGACCCGCACCCCCAGCAGGTCCTCCACGGCCCGGATGGTCAGCCCCGGGCCGCCGAAGGCGTACGCGGCGTTGATCTTGTTCACCCCCACACCGGGGATCGCCGCCCGCGTGTCGCGGGGGATGGAGAGGGCGTTGACCTTCCCGTGCTCCGGGTCGACGGAGACCAGCAGGAGCGAGTCCGCCCGGGCCACGGGGAGGATCTGGCGGCGCGGACCGATGGTGACGTCGGTGCCGATGACCAGGATGTTCACCCGCTGGGTGAGACGCAGCGGCCAGGAGAAAGACTGCTCGTCCTTCGGCCGGTCGGCCACCCGGCCACCGGTGAAGGTCTCGGCCTGCCGGGCCACGGCCAGGTAAGCCCCCAGGGTAAAGCCGAAGAGGGAGACGACCAGAGCGGGGAGGGCCAATCGGACACTCCAGCCCCACCCTCGGCGGGGAGGACGCGGTGAAACGCGGACGGCTGGCTCCTCAGCCATCGGACGTCGAGAACACACCTATCGTACGGGCTCGCAGGGGAATGTCAACACGGCGCCCAAGAGTAATAATACCCTTGACCGGCCAGAGACGACGTAAGTTGCGGGAGCGGGAAGGCGAGGGGAGGGGGGCGGTTGCCGAAGGAGCTGCACCTGAACGCCTACGCCAAGGTTAACCTGGCTCTGGACGTATTGGGACCCCGCCAAGACGGTTTCCACGAGATCGAAACGGTGCTGCACACCGTCGAGCTGCACGACGCCATCACCCTGCGCGAGCAGGAGGAGGGCATCACAGTCCACACCGACGACCCGGCTGTGCCCGACGACGCCCGGAACCTGGTGGCGCGCGCCGCGCAGTTGCTGCGGGAAACCTTCCAGGTGTCCCGTGGAGTGGACATCGAGATCAAGAAGGGCATCCCGGTGGGTTCCGGGCTGGGCGGGGGAAGCTCGGACGCCGCCATCACCCTGTTGGGGCTCGTCCAGATGTGGAAGCTCCGGCTGAACGGGCGGGGGCTGCTGTCCCTGGCCGCCGCTGTGGGCTCGGACGTCCCCTTCTTCCTGGAAGGGGGAGCGGCCGTCGCCCGCGGCCGCGGCGAGAAGCTCACCTGGCTGCCCCCGCTGCCGACCACGTGGGTGGTGCTGGCGCGTCCACGGGTGGAGGTCTCCACCGCATGGGCCTACCAGGCGCTGGACCTCTCCCGTGTGCGGCGCCGGCCCGACGTCGCCGCCATGGTAGCGGCCATGCGGCGCGAGGACGTGGCCGCCGTCGGCCGACTGATGGGGAACGTCTTCGAGGATCTGCTGGTCCAGCACTACCCGGTGGTGGGCGAGCTGAAGCAGCGGATCCTGGCGGGGGAGGCCTACGGGGCGGCGCTCTCGGGCACAGGCCCCACCGTCTTTGGGCTGATGGCCAATGAAGCCGCGGCCCGCAAGACGGCGGAAGACCTGCGCGTCCTGCCGGACCTCGACGTCCTGGTGAGCCGCACCTTCGCCGAGGAACGGTGATCGACGCCCTCCTGCTCGCCGGGGGAGGCACGTCTGCCGCAGGGAACAAGGCCTTCCTGGACGGCGCAGGCCATCCCCTGGTCTGGTACGTGGCGCGGGCTCTGGCCGAAGCCCCCTCGGTGGGCCGGGTCGTGGCGGTGGGCCCTGCAGAAGACCTGCGGCGGGCCTGTGGCGACCTCCTCGCCGCTGTCGTCCCCGAGACCGGGGGCTCGGTGGTGGAGAACCTGCTGGCCGCGCTGGCGGCACTGCCGCCCGCCCCCCGCGTCCTGGCCGCGGCCGCCGACATCCCCCTGCTCACCGCCGCGGTGGTGGAGGAGTTTGTCTCGGCGTGCGCGAAGGAGGAGGCCGACTTCTACTACCCCATCGTCCCGCAAACCGTCGTCCAGGACCGGTACCCGGGTGTGCGCAAGACTTTCGTGCGGGTGCTGGACGGGTCGTTCACCGGTGGCAGCATCTTCGCCTTTAACCCGGGCGTGGTCCCGCGGGTGCGCGAGCTGCTGGAGAAGATGGTGCGGGCCCGGAAGAAACCATGGATAATGGCCGGTATCGTCGGCTGGTCTACGGCGATGAAGCTGGCCTCCGGCCGCCTGTCCGTCGCGGAGGCGGAGGCCAGGCTGGGCGAGATTACGGGGCTGGTGCTGCGGGCGGTGGTTCTGCGGCGGCCGGAGCTGGCCCTGGACGCCGACCTGGAGCATCCGGAGAACCTGGCGCTGATCCGCAGGGCGCTGCAGGACTCCTCCGAGCGGTAGTAGGAGAGGAGCGGGCGGCGACGGACGGGCGACCGCATCGGGCCAGGCTGCGACGGGGGGAGAGGATGGTGGTCATCGCACACCACCTGCTCTCTCACCCCTACCAGCTCTTTCCCCTGGCGACCTTCATGGAACTGCTGGGCGCGGCCAAGTCTACCATCAGCGAGGACCTGGGCTTCCTCCGCCAGACTTTCGACCGCTTCCGCCTGGGCAGGGTGGAGACGCTGGCCGGCGCGGCCGGTGGGGTGCGCTACCTGCCGCAGATGCACCGCGAGCAGATCCGCGCCCTGGTCGAAGATCTCTGCCGCCGCCTGCGCGACCCCGCCCGGGTGCTTCCCGGTGGGTTCCTGCACGTCACCGACCTGATCAGCAGCCCGCAGTTCGCCACCCCCATCGGTCAGGCGTTCGCCACCCTGCTGGGCGGCGGGCGTCCCGACGTGGTCCTGACCATGGAGGTTAAGGGGATCCCTCTGGCGCTGGAGACCGCCCGCGCCTTCAACGTCCCCCTGGTGACCATCCGCCGCGGCGGCCGGGTGACGGAGGGGCCCGCGGTGACGGTGAACTACGTCTCGGGCTCCTCGCGCCTGGTGGGGCAGATGACGCTGCCCCTGCGCGCCATCCCTCCGGGCGCCCGGGCGGTCTTCATCGACGACTTCCTCCGCGGCGGGGGCACGGCGCGCGGAGTGGCGGACCTGATGAAGGAATTCCGCGCCGAGCTGGTCGGGATCGGGGTCCTGGTGGAGACCGCCGTCCCCCGTGAGAAGATGGCGCAGCGCTACCTCTCGCTCATCGTCTACGAGGGTGCCAGCGAGCAGGGGGAGGTCCTGGTCTACCCCAGCCGCTACGTCTGACGCCGCCGGGCCGGGGTCGGCCATCAAGGCTGGCGTCGGCGGACCGGCGCTGTCTGCGGACCGGCCGCGGTGGGTACATAGCCTGCGGGGGTAAGCGGGGCTGGATGACGCTTGAGGACATCAGGCAGGCGCTAGGGTACTTCGCGCCCGGGGTCTGCAAACTGAACCCGGGCGCGCTGCCGAATCAGATCACCCGGGCGGAGACGCTCCTGGGCGTGGTCTTCCCTCCCACCTTCCGGCAGCTCCTCGGCGTATTCAATGGAGGGATGGTGGTGCACGAGCCGCTGCTGGGGGTGCCCCCGGTGGCCACGGCGCTGGACCTGGTGCGGGAGACGCGCCAGGCCCGCACCTACTGGGGCGCGCTGGGGTGGTCGCGGGAGTTCGTCGAGGTGGGTTCCGACGGCGCGGGCAATCCCTTCGTCCTGCTGCTGGACCGGCGTGACGAGCGGGACGAGTCCCCGGTGGGAATCTTCGACGCCGGCGCCATGCAGGTCAGCGAGATCGTCGCCTCCGACTACCTGCACTTCGTCTGGTTCCTGGTGCAGGACGTGAAGTGGTACCACGGACCCGACGGCCGGCCGCTGGCCCGGGATCCGGTGGTCTGGACCAGGCACCGGGTGACGGTGCGCCCCGCCGCCCTCTCCCCCTGGCGGTTCAACGAAGCCTGGATGATGGCCAACGACCCCGGGCTGGCCCGCTGGCGCTGACCGGTAGAAGCGTGGCCAGGAGGAAGAGGAGGAAGACCGCGCTGCTGCTCAGGAACGGCGCCCGGATGTCCACGGCGTAGATCGTCCCTGCCCACAGCGGTCCCACCGTGCGCCCCAGGCTGTCGAAGGCGGTCTGCACGCCCATGGCCAGACCCAGCCCCTGCTCCGCCCGTTTGGACAGCAGCGAGGTGATCGCGGGTCGGATGAGCGCCAGTCCGATTCCGATGAGCACGACGCAGGCGATGACCACCGGGACGGAGGCGCTGGCCGCCGTGAGCGCAAAGCCGGTCGCCCCCAGCGCCAGGCCCGCGCAGGTGACGGCCACCTCGCCCCAGCGCCGGATCATCGGTCCCACCAGCCCGAACTGGAGCACGACGCCCGCCAGCCCCACCAGGGTGAAGGCCAGACCGAGTTGCGCCGGGTTTCCCGCCAGCCGGTCGATGAAGTAATAGCCGAGCATGCTGAACATGGCCGAGCCGCCAAAGGTGGCCCCGAAGGCCAGCCAGAAGAGGATGCTGTAGGGGCTGCGCACCGCCGCCCACACACCGCGCCAGAGCGGCTGGCGCGCTCTGGGCGCCCGCGACGGGGGCTCGCGCAGCAGCAGCATGCCCACGGGCGCGGCTGCCACGCCCAGGGCCCCGGCCACGACGAAGGGTACGGCCAGGCCCAGCGGCGCCAGCGCACCTCCTATGGCCGGCCCGAACATGAACCCCAGCGAGAAGACGCCCCCTACGGCCCCCATGGCCGCTCCGCGCCGCTCCGGCTCGGTAAGGTCGGCGACCATGGCCTGGGAGGTGGGCAGGGCCGCGCTGCTGAGCAGGCCCCCCGCCAGGCGCGCCAGAAGCAGCGCCAGGTACGAGCGGGCCAGGGCCATGAGGAAGAAGGTCAGCCCGAAGCCCAGGACGCCCACCAGGAGCACGGGCTTTCTCCCCGCGCGGTCGGAGACCTCGCCCCAAAGCGGCGCGGTTAGGAACTGGGCCGCCGCCCACACCGTGACCAGCAGGCCCATCTGCACCGGGCTGGCGTCGACCCGGCGGGCCAGGAACGGCAGCGTGGGGATGACGATGCCGAACCCGACCATCATGATGAAGAGGGTCAGCAGGAGGAGCAGGATCTGGACGGAGGGACGGTGCATGCTCGAGATCCGGCGTTCTCCCCTTCGGCACGCAGGGCGCCTGCTTCCTCCTTGTGGCGTCGCTGCCGCTCACTCCGCCTCCGCGCCGCGCCCGATGGCGCGGGGCGCGCCAACCATCTACAATGCGGAAGGTTCGAGGCCGGTGAATCCAGCGCGCCCCGCCAGTTACGTCCGGAGGGCGCGACGTCCGGAGGTTGCCCATGAAGCCGCTGGTAACGAAGAGCTGTCTGCTTCTCTCCCTGGTTGTGCTCACCTCCTCGCCTGCGCTCTGGGCGCAGACGCCCTCGGCGCCGGAGGTGCGGCCTATCACCCTGAGCCAGGCCCTGCTCACCGCGCTGCAGAACAACCTGGCACTGCGCGTCGCCCTCTTCGAGGTGCAGGTCACGCAGGCGCAGCTGGCGCAGGCGCTGGCTGCAAAGAACGGGACGCTGACCGGCACGCTGGGCTACACGCGGACGAGCGAGCGGGCCACCAGCTTCGTCATCCCCGCCAATGCCTTCGGACCGGGGTTGCCTCCTGCGGAGACCACCATCACCTTCCCGGTCTCCCCCGACGTCTACGTGGCCACCCTGGGCTACCAGTACCCCATCCACAGCGGCGGGCGGCTGGAGGCGCAGATAGCCCTGGCCCGGGCGGGGGTGAAGGGAGCGGAGGCGGCGCTGGAGCGGATCAAGCAGGAGGTCGCCCTCCAGACCAAGCTCGCCTACTTCCAGGTGCTGGTGGCGCAGGCCGGGCTGCAGGTGGCGCAGCAGAACGTGGCCCAGGCGGAGGAGACCCTGCGCATAGCCCAGGCCCGCGTGCGCGCGGGAACCTCTCCGCGCTTTGACGAGATCCAGGCGGAGGTCAACCTGGCCAACGCCCGCCAGGGGCTGGTCCGTGCCCGCAACGGCGTCGCCGTGGCCACGCAGGGGCTGGCCGCGGTGCTGGCGCTGCCGCTGGATGCGCCCCTGCTGCCGCAGGAGACCATGGAGGTGGTTCCGGTGACGGCGCCGCTTGCCGACCTGGTGGCCCGCGGCCTGCGGGAGCGGCCGGAGCTGGCCGAGCACCAGGCGAGGGTAGAGGCGGCGGAGGCGGCGCTGGCGCTGGCGCGGGCGGGGGGCCGGCCGGTGGTGGGGCTCAGCGGAGGGCTATCCGTGGAAGGCATCGGCGGCGGCGCCGCGACCCTGGGGTGGAGCGTAGGTCTGGCCGCCACTTTCCCCCTCCTGGACGGGGGCGTCACCGCGGCGAAGATCCGAGAGGCTGAGCTGCGGCTGGAACAGCTCAAAGTGGTGCAGGCACAGCTTCGCCAGTCCATCGAGCTGCAGGTGCGGCAGGGGGTCCTCAACCTGGGAGCGGCGGCGGAGGAGGTGGCCACGGCGAGGGCGGCCATCGAGCAGGCGCGCGAGGCGCTGCGCATCGCCCAGGTCCGCTTCCGCGAGGGTGTGGGGACCAACCTGGAGGTGATCGCGGCCCAGGCCGCCCTGGCCCAGGCGGAGGGGGCGAGGGTGCAGGCGCTCTTCTCCTACAATACCGCCCGCGCGCAGCTGGAGCGGGCGGTGGGCGGGCCGGTGCGGTAGCGGGCGCGGGCATCGGCTATGGTAAGTAATGGCGGAAGAGGCGGGCGGGGAGGGAGACCCCATGAAGAGGCCACTGTGGGTGCCTTCCGATGCGGTGAAGCGCCGGGCGAACATCACCAGGTTCATGGAGATGGTCAACAGGCGGTGGGGCCTGGAGATCCGGTCGTACCCGGAACTGTACGCATGGTCCGTCGAGCGCATCCCGGAGTTCTGGGCCGCCATGTGGGACTTCGGCGGGATCATCGCCTCCCGCGGGTACAGCCGGGTGGTGGACGACCTCACCAGGTTTCCCGGAGCCAGGTGGTTCGAGGGCGCCCGGCTGAACTTCGCGGAGAACCTCCTCAGGTACAGGGATGACCACCCGGCTTTCATCTTCAATGGGGAGACGCGGGCGTCGGCGCAGATGACCTACGCCGAGCTCTACGAGACCGTGGCCCGCGTGGCGGCCTCCCTGCGCGAGCTGGGGATTCGCCCCGGCGACCGGGTGGCCGCCTACATGCCAAACCTCATCGAGACGGCCGTGGGCATGCTGGCCGCCACCAGCCTGGGGGCCGTGTGGGCCTCCTGCGCCACCGACCTGGGGCCGCAGGCGGCGCTGGACCGCCTCGGTCAGGTGGAGCCCAGAGTGCTCTTCACCTGCGACGGCTACTACTACAAGGGCACCCTCTTCGACACCCGCGGCAACGCGGCCGAGGTGGCCCGGGGCATCCCCTCCCTGGAGAAGGTCATCGTCGTGCCGTACGCGACGGCGAAGCCCGACATCGGCCCCATCCCCAAGGCGGTGCTCTACGAGGACTTCCTGGCGCGGGGGGAGGGGCTGCGAATGGAGTTCACGCAACTGCCGTTCGACCATCCCGGCTTCATCATGTTCTCCTCCGGGACCACCGGAAAGCCCAAGTGCATGGTGCAGGGAGCAGGTGGCGTCCTGCTCAACCACCTGAAGGAGCTCCTTCTGCACACCGACCTGAAGCGGGAGGACCGCATCCTCTACATCACCACCTGCAGCTGGATGATGTGGAACTGGCTGCTGAGCAGTCTGGCCGTGGGTGCCACGGTGGTCCTCTACGACGGCCATCCCGCCTACCCCGACCCCGGCGCCATGTGGAAGCTGGTGCAGGACCAGCGCATCACCATCTTCGGCACCAGCGCCACGTACATCAACTTCCTCAAGCGGGAGGGGGTCAGGCCCGGCCGGGACTACGACCTCTCCGCGCTGCGGGAGATCTCCCAGACCGGCTCCGCCCTTTCCGCCGAAGGCTTCGAGTACGTCTACCGGGAGATCAAGGCGGACCTGCACTTCAACTCCATCTCCGGGGGGACCGATATCAACGGCTGCTTTGCCGCCGGAAGCCCCATTCAGCCCGTCTACGCCGGCGAGCTGCAGGGTCCCGCCCTGGCCATGAAGGTCAAGGCCTACGACGAAGACGGCCAGGCGGTATGGGACCGGCAGGGTGAGCTGGTGTGCGAGGCCCCCTCCCCCTCCATGCCCCTTTACTTCTGGAACGACCCGGACGGGGAGAAGTACCGCAACGCCTACTTCACCTTCTACCCCCGGAAGAACGTCTGGCGGCACGGCGATTACATCGTCATGCACAGCGACACCGGCGGCATCACCTTCTACGGCCGCTCCGACGCCCCCCTGAAGCCGGCGGGCGTGCGCATCGGCACGGCGGAGATCTACAACGTCGTGGAGAGCCTGGAGGAGGTGGCGGACAGCCTGGCCGTGGGACAGGACTGGCACGGCGACCAGCGCATCCTCCTGTTCGTGAAGCTGGCCCCTGGCTACGCCCTGACGGAGGAGCTTAAGGGGAAGATCACGGCTGCCCTGCGCGCCCGGGCCTCGCCGCGGCACGTTCCGGCGGTGATCATGGAGACCCCTGATGTGCCCTACACCTTCAACATGAAGAAGGTGGAGAGCGCTGTGGCCAACATCATCAACGGGAGGCCAGTGGTCAACCGGGATGCCCTGGTCAACCCCCAGGCGCTGGACTACTTCGAGCGCATCCTCCCCGAGCTGAGGCGGGAGGCCTTCGAGCGCTGAGGTGCCCCCGCCCCCGCTGCCTCCGGCCCCGGAGCCGGGGGCGGCGCCTCGGGGCCGGTGGGACGGCGCGGCGCGTTGACAGCAGCAGCAGTCGCCGTATAATTTACGTTGCTGACGCGGGGTGGAGCAGTCCGGTAGCTCGTCGGGCTCATAACCCGAAGGTCGGAGGTTCAAATCCTCCCCCCGCTACCAGTGGTGACGCCGGAAGCGCAGATTCCCCGCGCTTCCGGCGTCGGGCTTTCCCCATAATGAAGTCGGCCAGCTGACCGACGACCCCGATCAGACTACGGCGGTGATGGGCAGGATCATTGGGGTGGGTCCTCCGATCGCCGTCTGGTTCGCCAGGATCGGCCGCGGGCAAAGGGACTTGTGAAGGGGACGGAAGCCTTCGCCCGACCGAGGAAGCGTTCAAGCGCTCTATTGCACAGAGTTTCAGGTGATACTGCGGGTGCAGGTAGGATGGAAGGAGCGGTACCGAATGCTGGCTCAGGCTGGTGAGGAACGGAAGTGTCATTCCGTTTTGAGCAGGACAACCGCCGACAGGGGCTCGGCTCTGTTGGTCGCCATCTGCTGCAAAGGGATGATATAGTATTCTCAGTGCGTAGAATATGGATCTCCGGAAGCCAACCGTGGAGTGGACGGTCTCAGAGGACAGGTTGAGGGCGGTATTGAAACAGGCCGTGATCGAGGTGCTTGAAGAGAGGGCGGATTTCCTGCGTGAGCTTTTCGTGGAGATCCTAGAGGATATTGCGCTCGAACGTGCCATCGAAGAAGGCCAGGCCACTGATCTCGTCCCAGCGGAGCAAATTCATGCGGTACTTGAGCAAAGGCCTTGAAGCTGCAATTTCGGGCCAGCTTTGAGAGGGACCTGCGTGGCATACGCGACCGTGAACTTCTAAGCCGCGTCAAGGACTTGATCAACGCGGCCCAGCGCGCTCGAAACCCCGACGAAATCCAAAGCGCTCGCCGGCCGGGTCCTCGTACGGTGCAGTGAGATCCACCTCGCCGTCCAACACGAGCACCGCCAGTGGTGTCTTGCCGTCGGGGGTCCCCGCAGGAATGGTCGCTCCGGCAGGCACGGCCTCGATTGAGCTCGCGCAATTCCACCCCAGGCCGGCCGAACGTCTCCCGGAGCCGCTCCAGCGCCGCATCCGTGCCGTAGACCACCGCCCGCGGCTCCACCTCGTGCGCCCGCTCGACGACCGCCAGGTTCGGTGCATCGGGGTCGAAGATGCCGATTAGGCTACGCTGCCAGTCATCGTGCCTGCACGATGTCCTCGTCAATGTCTACCGTGGTCACGCACCCTGTCGGTCCGGCCAGTCTGGCCAGCAGCGCCGCGTTGCAGCCTGTCCCCGCGCCATCTCGCTGGCGTCGCGCCGGGTAACCACGGCCTCCTCGGTGTACGCCACCTCAGGCGCGACGTGGCTCTGATCACCTACCATTGAGAAGGCTCAAGCCCCGCGGACCCAGAGGAGTCCCTTTTACCCCTCCCGAGACTTGCCCTGTCCTTGCGCCTCGCCCGACTCCCTGCTAACATCTGGCGGTAGACCGACGCGTCGGTCTTTCCCATGACCCCGAACCGGGAAGGTCGAAGGAGCACGGCGACCGCACCGGCCGGCATCCACCGTGTCGACCCGGCCGTTGGGTTGCTGAAAGAGAGGCTTGGGGCGGCGTCGGCGGCTGGCCGCCGTGTCGCCGCGCGCCTGGGGCGCCCCGTTCTGGTGTGGGCTTCGGCCACCGTCCCCGCGGTGGATCCTATCGCCCTCTTCGAACGCGCCGCCGGGTTCGGGACGGAACGGCTGCTGTGGGCTCGCCCGGCGGATGGGGAGAGCGTCGTCGGGATCGGGACGGCCTGGGAGGTCGCGGCTGAGGGCCCGGCGCGGTGGGGCACTGTGGCGGACGCGTGGCGGCGCTGCCTGGCGGAGGCTGTCGGGGTGGGCGAGGGGTCCGGTCCGGCGGCGATGGGCGGCTTCGCCTTCGCCCCCGTCGTCGATCCCCGGTCCACGTGGCGCGCGTTTCCGGCCGCCTGGCTGATGGTACCGTCGCTGGTGGTTCGCACGGCTGGCGCGGGCTCCGAGGCGGTGCTCAGCGCGCTGGTGTCGCCCCACGGCGACGGCACGCCCCCGCAGGGAGATGGCTGCTTCCCCAACGACGCCGCGCACCTGGCCGCGTTGCTGGATCCGCGGGGCGTGCCGGTGCACCCGCAGCCTGTGCAGACCCTCTCCAACCACTCGGGGAAGGCGGGCATGTCGCCGCCCCTCGCGGAGGTCCCGCCGGCCTGGCGCTGGAAGGCGCTGGTCGGAGAGGCCGCGGCCGCCGTGCGCGGCGGCGCGCTCCGCAAGGTGGTGGTGGCGCGCACCGTGCACGTGGACGGGGTGACGACGGGGGCGGCGACGGCCCTGCGGCGCCTGCGCACCGCCTACCCGGGGTGCGCGCTCTTCGCGGTGGCCCGCGGCGACCTCTGCTTCCTGGGCGCGACCCCCGAGCGCCTGCTGCGCGTGAGGGACGGCGCGGTGAGCACCGGGGCCCTGGCCGGGTCGGCGCCCCGCGGCGCGACGCCGGAGGAGGACGATTACCTGGGTGAGGTGCTGCTGGCCAGCCCCAAGGACCGGCTCGAACACGCGCTGGTGGTCGAAGCGGTCCGTGAAGCGATGGCTGCGGCGTGCGACGAGGTGGTGGCCCCGCCGACTCCGGTCCTGCTGCGCATGCCCAACGTGCAGCACCTCTACACGCCGCTGCGGGGGCGCCTGCGCCTCCCCCTGGGGATTCTGGAGCTGGCCAGCCGCCTGCATCCCACCCCCGCCGTGGGCGGCGTCCCCAGGGAGGCGGCCCTGGAGTGGATCGCACGACACGAGGGGTTCGAGCGCGGATGGTACGCGGGCGCCGTGGGGTGGCTGGACGGGGCCGGCAACGGGGAGCTGTCGGTAGCCATCCGGTGCGCGCTCCTGCACGGCCGGCGCGCCGCGTTGTTCGCCGGGTGCGGCATCGTCGGCGACTCCGATCCGGAGGCAGAGTACGCGGAGTCGTGCCTGAAGCTGCGCCCCCTGGCCGAGGCGCTGGACGCGCCCGGTGCGCTCCATGGGTGCCGCTGAGCCCGGCCGCTCATCCGTGCCGCCCGAGAACGCCACCTACGCGTTCGTCGGCGCGCTGGTCGATGAGCTGGTCCGGGCGGGGGTGCGTCACCTGTGCCTGTGTCCGGGCTCACGCTCCACGCCGCTGGCCATCGCGGCGGCCCGGCAGCCGGGCCTGAAGGTCTGGACGCACGTCGACGAACGTGCGGCCGCGTACTTCGCCCTGGGCCTGGCCAAGGCCTTGCGGGCGCCGGTCGCGGTGGTGTCCACCTCGGGAACCGCAGCCGCCAACTTCCTCCCCGCGGTGGTCGAGGCGCGGTTCGGCCGGGTGCCGCTGCTGGTGCTGACCGCCGACCGGCCGCACGAGCTGCGGGACGCCGGCGCCAACCAGACCATCGACCAGCTCCGGCTCTTCGGGGTGCAGGTGAAGTGGTTCGCGGAGGTGGCGCCGCCGCTGGCCACGGAGGAGATGCTGCGGTACGCGCGCCAGCTGGCAGCCCAGGCCGCCTTCCACGCGGTGCAGGTGCCCGCAGGGCCCGTACACCTCAACTTCCCCTTCCGCGAGCCTCTGGTCCCCGCGCCTGCGCCCGACGAGCTGCCCCCTGAGGACGATCGCGCCGGGCCCGCCTGGGACGGCCGCGCGGACGGCCGGCCCTACACGGTGGTGGCGCACGCCGTGCCTGCTCCGGATGCGGGTTCGGTGCGGGCGGTGGCCGGCATCGTGGGCGCCGCAGAGCGCGGGCTCATCATCTGCGGGCCGCAGGAGGACCCGGACTTCCCCCGGGCGGTGACGCGGCTGGCGGCCGCGGTGCGCTTCCCCGTGCTGGCCGATCCGCTGTCAGGGGTGCGGTGCGGCCCCCACGACCGCAGCCTGGTAGTGGATGCGTACGATCTTGTCCTGCGGGCCGAGGCCGCCGCGGCCGCCCTCGAGCCCGACGTCGTCCTGCGCTTCGGCGCCGTGCCGGCGTCGCGGCCTCTGCTGCAGTACCTGCAGCGCCTCGGCCGGGCCCAGCAGATCGTTGCCGACGGCGCCCGGTGGAGCGATCCCCTGCGAGTGGCCGCCCAGGTGCTGGCGGCCGACCCGCGCCTGGTGTGCGACGCCCTGACGGCGGCGCTGGCCGGTCACCGGCCCGCCCCGGCGCAGGTGGCGTGGACCGACCGCTGGCTGCAGCTGAGCCGCGCCGCCCGCGACGCCGTCCACCGCCGCCTGCGGGAGGTCACCGAGCCGTTCGAGGGGAGGGTGTTCGCCGAGCTGGCGGCGCTGCTGCCCGACGGCGCGGTGCTGGTGGTGGGCAACAGCATGCCGGTGCGCGACCTGGACACCTTCCTGCCGACGGTGCCCACGCGCCTGCGCGTGCTCGGCAACCGCGGCGCCAGCGGCATCGACGGCCTGGTCTCCACCACGCTGGGCGCAGCCGCGGCCGCAGCCGGACCGGTGGTGGCCGTCCTGGGCGACCTGGCGTTCTACCACGATATGAACGGGCTGCTGGCGGCTAAGCTGCACGGTCTGGCAGCCACCATCGTGCTGCTCAACAACAACGGCGGGGGGATCTTCAGCTTCCTCCCTCAGGCGGCGTACCCGGCCTACTTCGAGGCGCTCTTCGGGGTGCCCCACGGGCTGGACTTCCGCCACGCGGCCCACCTGTACGGCGCCGCCTACGCGGTCTTCGAGGGATGGAGCGCCTTCGCCAGTCAGGTGCGCGCGGGTCTGGCCCGGTCTGGGCTGTCCATCGTCGAGGTCCGCACCGACCGGCAGCGCAACGTCCGCCTGCACCAGGAAATCTGGGCCAGCGCCGCCGAGGCGCTCGGCGCTGGCCTGTCCGCGAGGTGAGAGGATGCCCGTGAACTGGACGAAGGTCCGCGAGTACACAGACATCGTCTACGAGCAGGCGGAGGGGATGGCCAAGATCACCATCAACCGACCCGAGGTCCGTAACGCCTTCCGCCCCCAGACCATCGTGGAGCTCATCGACGCCTTCGCGCACGCCCGCGAGGACCCCTCGGTGGGGGTCATCCTGTTCACAGGGGCGGGGACGGAGGCGTTCTGCTCGGGCGGCGACCAGCGTGTGCGTGGGGACGCCGGGTACCTGGACGAGATGGGGATCCCGCGCCTCAACGTGCTGGACCTGCAGCGGTTGATCCGCGTGATTCCCAAGCCCGTGATCGCCCTGGTCGCGGGGTACGCCATCGGCGGCGGAAACGTCCTGGCCACCGTCTGCGACCTCACCATCGCCGCCGATAACGCCATCTTCGGCCAGACCGGCCCGAAGGTCGGCTCGTTCGACGCCGGCTACGGTTCCACTTACCTGGCCCGCATCGTGGGGCACAAGAAGGCCCGCGAGATCTGGTACCTGTGCCGCCAGTACACGGCGCAGCAGGCGCTGGATATGGGCCTGGTCAACGCCGTGGTGCCGCTGGAGCGGCTGGAGGAGGAGGGCATCCGGTGGGCCCGGGAGATCCTCGAGAAGAGCCCTCTGGCCATCAGGCTGCTCAAGGCGGCCTTCAACGCCGACACGGACGGGCTGGCCGGCATCCAGCAGCTGGGCGGCGACGCCACGTTGCTGTACTACCTGACCGACGAGGCGAAGGAAGGGCGCGACGCCTTCCTCCAGAAGCGCCGGCCCGACTTCTCCAGGTTTCCCCGCTATCCGTGACGGTCCGCCCCACCCCGGCGCCGGAGCGCCGGCCCGTCTCCCGCCGGCGCGCCTGGGTGCACGCGGCGCGCATCCCGACGCTGCCGGCGGCGGTGGCGCCGGTGCTGGTGGGCAGCGGCGCCGCAGCCGCTGCTGGCGGGTTCTCCGCGCCGGCCGCGCTGGGTGCGCTGGCGGTGGCTCTGGCGATCCAGATCGGCACGAACCTCCACAACGACGCCGCGGACTTCCTGCGCGGCGCCGACGCCACGCGCCGACAGGGCCCGCCCCGGGTCACCCAGGCCGGCTGGCTCACGGCGCGTGAGGTGCTGGCCGGCGCCTACGCCTGCTTCGGCATGGCGGCGCTGGTGGGGCTCGTCTTCGTCTTGCGGTGGGGGTGGCCGGTGCTGGCTGCGGGGGCGCTCTCCATCCTGGCCGCCGTGGCGTACACCGCGGGGCCCTGGCCGCTCGGGTACCACGGCCTGGGGGAGGTGTTCGTCTTCCTCTTCTTCGGCGTCGTGGCCACCACTGGCACCGCCTTCGTCCAGCTGGGGCGGATCAGTCCGGCGGCGCTGGCGGCCTCGGTCCCGGTGGGCCTGCTGTGCGCGGCGATCCTGGTCGCCAACAACCTGCGCGATGTGGCCAGCGACGCCCTGGCCGGCAAGCGCACCCTGGCGGTGCGCCTGGGGCCGGCTCTGACGCGCGTGCTCTACGAGGCCCTGCTGGCCGCCGCCGTGGCTGCGCCGCCGGTCCTGCGGCTGGCCGGGTTCGCCGGGCGGTGGTTCTGGCTGCCGTGGCTGGCCCTGCCCGAGTTCCTGTCGCTGGGGCACGCCGCCTGGCGGTACCGCGAGGCCCCGGCTCTGGTGTCGGTCCTGAAGCGCACCGCCCGGCTGCACCTGGTCTACGGAGCGCTGCTGGGCGCCAGCCTGCTGTGATGCAGCCCGGGACGGGCCACGCGCCCCTGCGGACTGCCGACTGGCTCGCCTACCGCGCCGCCGCCTCTCCCGGCCACCTGGCGCTGGCTGCTGGCGCCGAGCGGCTGACGTTCGCCGACCTCCACCGGCGGGCTGAGGCGCTGGCCCGACGTCTGAGGCGCGCGGGGGTCGCATCCGGCGACCGCGTAGCCGTGCTGCTGCGCAACGGCCCGGCCTACGCCGAGGTGACGTTCGGCCTGGCGCGCGCAGGCGCAGTGATGGTCCCCCTCAACACGCGCCTGGCTCCGCCGGAGATCGCCTGGCAGGTGACCGACAGCGGCGCCCGGTGGCTGGTGTGCGAGGAGCGCACCGCCGCCCAGGTACCCGGGGCCCTTCCGGACCTTCGCCTGGTCCTGGTGGAGGAGCTCGCCCGGGCGCCCGAGGGCGAGGCGACGCCGCAGGACCGGTGGGACCTCTCCCGCGTGCAGGGTATCGTCTACACCTCGGCCACGACGGGCCGCCCCAAGGGGGCGCAGCTCACCTTCGGCAACCACTGGTGGAACGCCGCAGGCTCGACGCTGCTTTTGGGAGCGCACCGGGGGGACGCCTGGCTGGCCGTCCTGCCCTTCTTCCACGTGGGCGGCCTGGCCCTGCTGTGGCGCGGCGTGCTGTACGCCATCCCCGTGGTCGTGCACGACGGTTTCGACCCGGAGGCCGCCAACCGGGCCGTGGACGCGGGGGAGGTGACCCTGGTCTCGCTGGTGGCCCCCATGCTCCAGCGCATGCTGGACGCCCGCGGCCACCGGCCGTTCCCTCCGACCCTCCGCGCTGTGCTGTTGGGGGGCGGCCCGGCGGGCCGCGACCTCCTCGACCGGTGCGTGGCCCTCGGCGTGCCCGTGGCGCCCACCTACGGACTGACCGAAGCGGCCTCGCAGGTCGCGACGCTGCCCCCGCAGGAGTTCCCGCGGAAGGTGGGTGCAGCCGGCCGGCCGCTGTTCCCGGTCGACCTGCGGGTCGCCGCGCCACCCGGCGAGGTCGGGGAGATCCTCGTGCGCGGCCCCACGGTCATGGCCGGCTACTGGAACCGGCCCGAGGAGACCGCGCACGCGCTGCGCGGCGGATGGCTCCACACCGGCGATCTGGGCTACGTCGATGCCGAGGGCGACCTGTTCGTCCTGGACCGCCGCGACGACCTCATCATCACCGGCGGCGAGAACGTCTATCCCTCGGAGGTGGAGGCGGTGTTGCGGGCACACCCCGCCGTGGCCGACGCCGGCGTCTTCGGGATGCCGGACGCCCTCTGGGGCCAGACGGTGGCCGGCGCCGTCGTCGTGCGCCCTGGCGCGGATGTGGACGCCTCCGCGCTGGAGGCGTTCTGCGCCGCGCAGCTCGCCCGCTACAAGGTGCCACGCCGCTTCTGGTTCGTGGCGGAGCTTCCCCGGTCGGCCGGGGGGAAGGTGCTGCGCCGCGAGCTGCGGGCCCGTTTCGCGGCCCCGGATCCTGCAAAGTCCACGGCCCCGCGCGCCACGCCCCACGCCGCCTCGCCGCCCGCAGCACCGCGGTCGTGGGTCCGCGATGCCTTCCACGGCATCGCCGGCCGCTACGACCTCCTCAACCACCTGCTCAGCGGTGGCCTGCATCTGCTCTGGAAACGCGCCGCCGTGCGGGCCGCGGCCCTGGGCCCCGGCGGCCGGGCGGTGGACGTGTGCTGCGGGACGGGCGACCTGCTGGTCGGGCTTGCCCGCATCGCCGGCCCGGGCGGCCGTGTGGTCGGTGTCGACTTCGCAGCGGGCATGGTGGCCGCGGCGGCCGCCCGGCTGGCGCACCGACGGCTGGCGGGTGCCACGGTGCTGCTGGGGGACGCCGAGGCCCTGCCGCTGGGCGACGGGACGGTGGACGCGGCTACCATCGCCTTCGGACTTCGCAACGTGGCGCACCCCGCCCGGGCGCTGCGAGAGATGCACCGGGTGCTGCGCCCCGGGGGGCGTCTGGTGGTGCTGGAGTTCGGGCAGCCTCGCCCGTCGTGGTTCCGCGCGCTCTACGACCTCTACTCGCGCACGGTGATCCCGCGGTGCGGCGGCTGGCTCTCCGGGCGGCACGATGCCTACCGGTACCTGCACGACTCCATCCGCCAGTGGCCCGACCCGGAGGCTCTCAGCGGCCTCATCCGCGACGCGGGGTTTGCGGAGGTGCGCTATCGTCTCCTGACGCGCGGCATCTCGGTGCTGCACGTGGGCACGAAGCCCTGACCCGGCGCCTCGCGGTCTGGGCGCTGTGTACTTTCAGCGCCGCCGCCGCTGCCAGTGGGTCTACCGGCCAACCCGACGCATTACCCGATAGATCGTGGCCGGGGGTAGACGTTGGCTGCCGTGCCCAGGCGGAGCAAGCCGTGTGGCCATCGAGCCGGTCCCCTGGTCGGCCACGGCCATGTAGTGCCGTCGCCAGCTGTGGAACAGCGACCGCGAGATCACGAGTTCCCGGCAGGCCTGACTGACGTTCCCCAGCGCCTGCGCAACGGCTATCGCTCGCTGGTGGAACGCATGTACACCGGCATCGTGGATCATCGGTGGGGATGCGCGGCACGACCATTCGAGGGTGCCCGCGCACGGGACAGCCAGGTGTTGGTGCGCGTGGTGACGGCCAGCGGCTGGCTCACTGCCTCATATGAGCATTCGGGGAATCGCGCGGATTGAAGCAATGCGACGATCGCTATCTGGTGGGCTCCAGCGCCATTAAAGTCTGCTTGAATAGGTGGTACTGCAGGCAGTGAGCTGCCAGTGGCAGGTCCTTCCCGAAGAAGGGCACGTGCAGGAAGCTCACATTCCTGGCGACGTCACCCGGTACATGGTAGTGCAGGGCCCGGAGCGGTTGCGCTGGGAGGGGCGCGGGAGGCCGTGCGTCGCTGTCAGGGCGCGCTTCACCAGCACGTCCGCATCATACCCCAGGACAGCTCTGAGCATCCGACAAGGGCAGGGCCGGCTCATCTTTTCAGAACCGCCGTACCCGCCACCGCTTCGCACCGACGCTGCCCACCGACGGGGACCTCCGCTTCTGGGGAGGGTGTCCCAGGGCCAGTTGAAAAACCGAAGGAGCAGTCCCCAGTGTGGTGAATTGACTGCTGTGGGAAACCAACACACCACAGGGAGGAGGCTGCTCCATGTCCACAGTACTGCGACACCGCACCCAGCGCAAGGACCAGACGGTCGTTCCAGCGGCTGAGGATCTTGACACCCGGATCACGCTCATCCAGGCGCTGATCCCCCTGGGCCTGCAGGCGGTCGGGGACGTCCTCCAGCAGGAAGTGCACACGTTGGCCGGGCCCCGGTATGCGCGTGACGACGGTGTCCCGCACCTGGTGCGCTGGGGCCGACAGCCGGGCGCGGTCTACCTCGCCGACCAGAAGCTGCCGATCCTGGTGCCTCGGGTCCGCAACCGGCAGGCGGGGGTGGAGATCCCGCTCCAGAGTTACCAGCGGCTCCAGCAGCCACGGGCCGCCGATGAGGGCATGCTGCGGCGGGTGCTGTATGGGTTGAGTTGCCGGGACTATCGGACCGCGGCCGAGGCGGTCCCCGAGGCGTTTGGCCTGAGCCGATCGAGTGTCTCCCGGCGCTACATCCGGGCCACGGCCCGCAAGCTCCAGACCCTGCAGGAACGTCGCCTGGAGCAGTACGACATCGTCGCGCTGCTCCTGGACGGGAAGATGTTCGCCGACGATACCATGGTGATCGCGCTGGGGATCACGGTGCGTGGGGAGAAGATCCTGCTGGGCTTCGTGCAGACGGGCACGGAGAACGCCACGACCTGCGCCGCCTTCCTGCGGAACCTCCTGGAGCGGGGCCTGCGGATCGCCGACGGCGTGCTGGTGGTGCTGGACGGGGGCAAGGGACTGCGCCGCGTCTTCGGGGCAGCAGCCCAGATCCAACGGTGTACCTGGCATAAGCGGGAGAATGTGGTCGCCTACCTCCCCCAAGCATCTCCAGGCCACCTGGCGAGCCCGGCTGCAGCAGGCGTATCGGCAGCCGACCCATGCGGCCGCGCGGGCGATGCTGGACCGGCTCTATGGGGAGCTGCGGCGGCTCAACGAGGATGCGGCCCGCAGCCTGGCCGAGGGGCTCGACGAGAGCCTCACCCTGCATTGCCTGGGGCTTGCGGATCGCCTGGGCGTGAGTCTGACGACGACCAACGGGCTGGAGTCCGTGCTCGCCCTGGTCGAGCAGCGGGTGGGGAAAGTCGATCGCTGGACCACCAGCGACCAGAAACACCGGTGGCTGGCGACGGCACTGCTGGAGATCGAGCCTCGGCTGCGCCGGCTACGCAGCTATCGGGCGCTGCCGCAACTGCGCACAGCCTTGCAGCAAAGCATGATGAAGGGGAAGGACGGACTGGTGGCGTAATGACGGTTGGGGCTGCTCGTGCAATTTCAACTGGCCCTGGGACACCCTCCTTCTGGGTGGATCAAGCCAAACTGCGTGTCGAATTGCGAGCGGAGAGGGCAAGTATTCTGCAGAGGCACAACACCCGCTAGCTACTTTCCGGTGCAAAAGAGGCACCTGGACGCTTGATCCTGGCTGACCGCCCTCGAAGGAAACTTGGCAG
>FWWM01004148.1_pt1 | contig 34375 bp, 38 predicted proteins | sample 2228351 | NCBI WGS metagenome assembly FWWM01 (sample SAMEA103939774, study PRJEB20133) | metagenome
GCGGACAGCAGCACCCTGGGCCGGGGCTCGAGCCGTGCCAGGGCTTCGCTGAGCAGCCTGGTGGCCCCCACGCGGCTGTCGCGGATCTCCCGCTTGTAGGCGTCCGTCCACCGGGCGGGTGCGATCCGCGCGCCCGCGAGGTTCACCACGGCCTCGCAGCCCCGAAGCGCCCGGCCGTCCAGCTCTCCCCGCGTGGGGTCCCAGCGCACCCCGCCCGGCAGGGGGCGGCGGCTCACGGGCACCACCGCGTGCCCCGCCCCCGCCAGCCGGTCCCACAGGGACCGCCCGAGCAGGCCCGTGGCGCCGGTGATCCCTACCCGCACGGCAGTACCGTACGCGGCCCCACCCGGCCTTTCAACCGCCTGTCCAACCTAGATGCGTAGGCGCCCCACCAGGACCGGCTGGTTCTGCGACCGGGCCACCCCGTGGGGGCCGCGTTCCACGGTGACCGCCACCACCTCGTAGCGGGCCAGGTCCGTGCGCACGGGCAGGACCACGGTCCGGCCGGGCTCCGGCCGGAACACGCCGCCGTTGTCCGCCTGCGAGCCCTGGATCAGCCACAGCTGGTAGACGAACCCCGCGCCCGGGTCCTGCAGGTCGTGGACGACGAGGGCACCCACCCCGCGGCCGGGGTCGTACACGAAGCGCACCTGTCCGCGCACGGCCCCCTGGAGGTCCGCCACACGCGCCCCGGGGCTGGCGAGCAGGGCCAGTAGCTCCTCCTGCTGGTCCAGCCGGGCCCGCAGGGCCTGCCGTTCCTGGTTCAGCCGGAGCGCTAGGCCGCCCAGGGCGAGGACCAACCCCGCGGCCAGGGCGAGCGCCGGCTGCCACCACTGCCGCCTGGGGCGAGGCGAGGCGAGGGCGGCCTCCAGCACGCGCCTGCGGAGGTCCGGGGGAGGTTCCGCGCGGGGCAGCGCGTCCGCCAGCTCCGCGGCCGTCTCGAGGAACCGGGCGAGCTCCCGCCGGAGCTCCTCCGACCGCTCGAGGTGCGCCTCCACCTCCGCCCGCTCGTCCTCCGCGAGCGCGCCGAGGGCGTACGCGGGCAGGAGCTCGCGGGCCTCCTCAGGCGTCACGACCGCCTCCCAGCAGGGCCCTGAGCTTCAGCAGGCCGTCCCGCATCCGCGTCTTCACCGTGCCGAGAGGGATACCCAGACGGCCCGCGATCTCCCGCTGGGTCAACCCCCCGTAGTACGCCAACGTCAGCACCTCCCGCTGCGCGTCCGGCAGCGCGCGGAGGGCCTCCCGCACCCGCGCCCCCTCGAGGCCTGCGAGCACGCGGTCCGTCCAGTCCTCCCCGGAACCCGCCAGCTCCTCCTCCAGGGGGTTCGCCCGCCGGACGCGCGACCGGCGCAGGGCGTCCACGGCCTTGTGGTGCGCCAGGGACAGCAGCCACGCGCGCCCGGCCCCGCGGCTGCGGTCGAACACCCCCGGCCGCCTCCACACGCTGAGGAACACCTCCTGGACCACTTCCTGCGCCGCCTCCGGGCTCCGCAGGATCCCCCGCGCCAGCGCGTACACGGCGGCAGCGTGTCTGTCGTACAGGGCCGCGAGGGCTTGTGCCTCGCCTGCCAGGGCAGCCTCGATCAGGTCCTCGTCCGAGCGCCCGTCGGGGGCGCGCATCCTCGACATGAGATCGGAGCTCTCTTGGACGCCCTGCCGCCGAATCCCTCGTCCTCCTCACGGTTTCCTCCCACCAGTCCTTCGCGCCACCGCCCCGGTCGGATCCCAATCCGCCCCGGCCCCCTCTGCGAAGGACCCCGTGGAGGAGGTGTGAGGATGCGGACGGCGGTGTTCCTGCTCGCGTCCCTGGTCGTGGCGGCGGCCTGTGCCCCGCAGGCCGGGCGGGCCCAGAGCCCCCCGCCGGCGGAGGCGGTGACCGTGGAGCTGTTCCAGTTCAAGCCCGCCCGGGTCACCACCAGCCCGGGGCGGACGGTGGTCTGGACCAACGAGGACGACGTGCTGCACACCGTCACCGCGGGCGATCCGGACCGGCCCTCGGGCCTGTTCGACGCCAGGCTGGACGGCCGCGGCGCCACCTTCCGTCACACCTTCCTCCGGCCGGGCACGTACCGGTACTTCTGCGCCCGCCACACGCAGATGCGCGGGGAGGTCGTGGTGCGCTGAGCGCACGGAAAGGAGGTGCCAGAGGTTCCGTTCGCACCGCTACAGCTGAACAACAACCAATAACAGAGGAGGTGAGTTGCATGTACCGTTCGAGGTTGCTCGTGGCCATCGGCCTCGCGCTGATGGTCGCGGCGGTGGTCCTGCCCAGCATCGGGGCGCCGGCACCCACGGCCATGACGAAGGCCGCGGACCTGCGGGTGACCCTGAACAACCTGCTCACGGAGCACGTGGCCCTGGCGGCCAGCGCCACCCTCGGCGCGCTGTCCGGCAACACCGCCCAGTTCCGCGCCGCGGCCGCGGCCCTGGACGCCAACTCCAACGACATCATCGCCGCCGTGGGCTCCGTCTACGGCCAGGACGCCCAGCGCGCCTTCGACCCCCTCTGGAAGAAGCACATCGGCTTCGTGGTGGACTACACCACCGGTCTCGCCACCAACAACAAGGCCAAGCAGGACAAGGCCGTCCAGGACCTCCTGGCCTACACCCAGGAACTTGGCGCCTTCCTGAACTCCGCCACCAAGACCCTCCCCACCGACGCCGTGGCAGGGCTCGTGCGGGAGCACATCCTCACCCTGAAGGCGGTGATCGACGCGCAGAAGGCCGGCAACCAGCCCGCGGTGTACACCAACCTGCGCAAGGCCCTATCCCACATGCAGATGGTGGCCGACCCCCTGGCGGAGGCCATCGTCAAGCAGTTCCCCGACCGCTACCGCTGAAGCCCTCAGGGGGTGCCCCGAGTCGGGGCACCCCCCAACCTCTGCTATCCTAGAGACCGGAGCCGGAGGGGTGCGGGAGTCCGGCTGATCCGGCGCGCCTGGAGAGCGCGTAGGCGGGCCAAAACCCGCCTCGTGGGTTCAAATCCCACCCCCTCCGCCAACCCCACCGAGGTGGCTGTGCGGCCGCTCGCGGTCTTCTTCGACCTCGACGACACCCTGGTGGACGAGACCGGCCTCATGGCCGACTGCGTCCGCCGGGTGGCGGAGGAGATGCAGGAGACCTACCCGTTCTTGCCCCCGGACCTGGTGGTGGCCGCCTACCTGCAAGCCTCCCTGGAGGTGTGGAAGCGGGTGACCCCTGCACAGCCGGGTGTGACCATCCCCCTCATGCGCCGGTGGACGTGGGAGGCCGCCCTCCGGCGGCTTGGCGTGGCGGGGCCCGTGGAGCCTTTCCTCCAGCGGTACACGGCCCTGCGGGACGGAAAGGTGCGTCCCTTCCCGGACGCCCGTCCCGTCCTGGAGGAGCTCCGCCGCCGGGGCTACCGGACAGGCCTCATCACCAACGGGGAATCCGCCCTCCAGCGGTGGAAGCTCGACCGCACAAGCCTTGCGTCCCTGCTGGACCCCGTGGTCACCAGCCAGGAGCTGGGGCGCAGCAAGCCCGACCCCGAGGTGTTCTTGGAAGCCGCGCGGCGTGCGGGCGTGAGGCCAGAGGCGTCGTGGATGGTGGGGGACCTCCTCCACGCGGACGTGGCCGGCGCCCGGGCAGCAGGCATGACCGCGGTGTGGGTGCGCCGGCGGCCTACGCAGCAGCCTTCTGGGGCCCCCGAGCCGCACCACGTCATCACGAGCCTCACTAGCCTCCTGGAGCTGCTCCCCTGAGTACCGCCGGGCTCGGAATCCCGGGCCCGTGCCGCCGGCCACGGGGTAGCAAGCGAGTTGCCCCCCGGCACTTCAGCAGGTCCGGATCGCTTGCGCCTTTGACTCCCGCGGGCGGCGCGCTGCGGGGTTGAGGTCTTGATGGCCACACTTTCGCATCAAGATCTGCAGACCACCCTGACCGTGGACGAGGACGTGGCCAAGCTGAAGGCCGAGGCCCGGGCGGACAGGGCGACCTGGAAGGCGGTGGTGAACGAAACCCTCCGGCTGAGTACGAGCAGGCCCGCCGCTTGCCGGCCGTCTGGACCTACGACCCCTTGGCTGGCGGAGAAGGCCCTGGGTGACCCCGGAGCAAGCGACACCCGCCGGCACGTGTGCAGGTCCGCCAAAGCAGCGCGAGGCCGGGCCGCGCTCCCGCTCCCCGCAGCGCCGCACCCGCCGGGGTCCCGGCGGGCACGGTGCCGCGAAGGGGTACCGGCGGCAGACGCCAGATTGTGCCCGCCGCCACGCGGCCCGGCCGTCTCCATTCTGCCACCGCGAGTAGCCCGCCCGCCACCTCCCCTCCGGACGGGCAGCCCCCGGGCCGCACGGTCAAAAGCAGGTACAATATGCCCAGGAGGTCAGCGTGGCGACCGAGGCCCTCGAAGTCCGGATGGCCCGTCTTGAGGGTGCCTACGAGCAGGTGGACAGACGGCTCGGCTCCATCGAAGAGCGGCTGGGGGGGTTGGAGGCGAGAATCGACGCCATCGCATCTGAGTTGCGCCGGCAGTTCTACTGGACCCTGGCCTTCCTCGCCCCGCTGTACGGGCTGCTGGTCGGCCTGATCCTCCAGCTCAGGCGGTAGCCGGCTCTGCGGGGCTCCGCCCGGCGGTCCACCACCTGCTACACGGCCACCGCGCGTCAGGCGCCCGACAGGAACTCCACCAGCAGCGAGGCCACCTCCTGAGGCCGTTCCCGCGGGGGCCAGTGGCCGCAGCCGCGCAGCACCACCAGCTGCGCGTGCGGGATCCTGCGGGCCGCCTCCCGGACGTGCGCGAGGGGGACGAGCCGGTCGCGGTCCCCGTGCACCAACAGCACGGGGCAGCGCAGCTCCGCCAGCCGGTCCACGTAACACGTCCGCGTGCCGTCCTGCTCCAGCTCGCCGGCCAGCCACCGCCAGAACAGGCCGGTGGAGGTGCCCGCGGCGGCCCGACGCACGTCCGCCCGCAGCTCCGCGTCCACCGCCCGCCAGCTGCCGGCCACAAGGAGCAGGCCCACCCACAGGGCTAAGCCCCTGCGCAGCCCGCCCCAGGCCAGCGCCCTGCGGAGAGGCGACCGCAGGACGGCCCGCAGCAGGCGGTGGCACGGCACCCGCGGCGACAGGCCGTAGGTGGCCACCAGGGCCAGGCGGTCCACGCGGTTCGGGTGGTCCAGGGTGTACCCCAGGGCCAGGGCGCCGCCCAACGACAGGCCCACCAGGCTGGCCCGCCGCACTCCTTCCCGGTCCAAGTACGCCTCTAACCACCGGGCGTACGCGGCGGTGGTGGGCTCGGGGAGTTCAGGGGTCCCGCCGTGGCCGGGCAGGTCAGGAGCCAGGACGGCGAAACGGCTTGCCACGTGCGGGGTCACGTGCTTCCAGCTGAGCTGACCGCAGTCCGCCCCCGCCCCGTGCAGCAGCACCACCACGGGTGGTGCGCTCACGGCCCCGCGCACAGAGCCCGCAAAGCCGCCTCGAACCCCGGGAAGGACACCGCGGCGCACTCCGCGCCTGTGACGGTCACACCCTCGCGCGACAGGGCTCCTGCCAGCGCGAAGGCCATGGCCACCCGGTGGTCGCCCTCGGGGTCCACGGTGCCACCACGGATGCCACCGCCGTGCACCACCAGGCCGTCGGGCAGCTCCTCCGCCTGTACCCCCACCGCCCGCAGGGCCGCGGCCACCGTGCGGACGCGGTCGGTCTCCTTCACCCGGAGTTCCGCGGCGTCTCGCACCACGGTGTCGCCGTCCGCCACCGCCGCGGCCACCGCCAGCGCCGGCACTTCGTCGATCAGACGCGGGAGCCGCCGCCCTGACACCTGCACGCCGCGCAACCTCCTGCCACGGACCACCAGGGTGCCCACCGGCTCGCCCGCCACCTCGCACAGCTCGTGCACTTCCACCTCCGCCCCCATCTCCCGCAGTACCTCGAGCAAGCCGGTGCGGGTGGGGTTCAGCCCCACCCCCTCCACCACCAGTTCCGCGCCTGGCTGGGCCGCCGCCGCGGCCACGAAGAAGGCCGCGGAGGAGAAGTCCCCGGGTACTTCCAGCTCCACGGCCTGCGGCCGCGCGGGCCCCACGACGCTCACTTCCACCGCCTCCCCCAGGCCGCGGACCGCCACGGGTACCCCCATGGCCTGCAGCAGGCGCTCTGTGTGGTCGCGGCTTTGGGCGGGCTCCACTACCGAGGTGGTGCCCTCCGCGTACAGGCCCGCGAGCAGCAGCGCGCTTTTCACCTGGGCGCTGGCGACCCGGAGCTCGTGCCGCGCAGGGCGCAGCCGACCACCCCGCACCCGCACGGGCGGATACCGCCCTTCCCTGGCCTCCACCTCCGCTCCCATCCGGCGCAGGGGATCTGCCACTCGGTCCATGGGACGCCTGCGGAGGGAGCTGTCGCCGTCCAGCACCGCCTCCAGGGGCTGGCCGCTCAGCAGCCCGCACAGCAGCCGCATGGTGGTCCCCGAGTTGCCGGCGTCCAGTACATCCCGAGGGGGCTCCCACCGCGGACGGCCGTGCACGCGGACCGCCCCGCCCTCCACCTCCACCTCCACGCCCAACTCCCGCACGCACGCCACGCTGCGCAGGGTGTCCTCCGCGAAGAGGAAGCCGCGCGCCACGGTCACGCCTCGGGCCACGGACCCCACCAGGACCGCGCGGTGGCTGACGGACTTGTCCCCCGGCGGCCGCAACCGGCCACGGAGTTTGCCTGGGGGCACCCTCAGGACGGGCATGTGGCCTACTGGGCGCTGCGCAGGTCCGGACGGAGGCGCTCCGCCTCCCCCAGGTACACGTGCACCACCTCGTCCTGGTCCAGAGGGGTGTTCACCAGCATGAGGACCCGCAGCACCCGCGGCATGGCACCCGGTACGTCCAGCTCCCTGGCGCACAGGAGAGGCACCCGGTCCCACCCCAGCGCGCGCGCGGCCTCCGCGGGGAAGGTGGCCGACAGGTCCGAGGTGCACGTGAAGATCACCGCGGCCACGTCGTCCGGTTCCACCCCGTTGGCCCGCACCATCTCCCGGATGAGGCGCCGCGCGGCGTCCAAAATGGCCTCCGAGGTGTTCTCCTCCACCTGCACCGCGCCCCGGATACCTCGCACCTTCACCGAGCACCTCCCCGGGCCAGGTACACCGCCGCCTCCAGACCCAGCACGTAGCTGTACGGCCCGAACCCCAGCACCTGGCCCCGCACCACCGGCGCCAGCACCAGGCGGCGGCGGAAGGGCTCCCGGGCGTGCACGTTCGACAGGTGCACCTCCACCACGGGGATGCGCAGGGCCGCGATGGCGTCCCGCAGGGCGATGGAGGTGTGGGTGTAGGCCCCGGGGTTGAACACCACCGCGTGGCAGTCCACCCGGGCCCGGTGGAGCTCGTCCAGCAGCACCCCCTCGTGGTTGGACTGCACGAACCGCACCTCCACACCCAGCTGCTGGGCGCGCTCCCGCACCATGGCCTCCACGTCCGCCAGCGTGTGGCGGCCGTACACCTCTGGCTCCCGCTCGCCGAGCAGGTTCAGGTTCGGGCCGGACAGCACCAGGACCCTCACGACTCCGCCCCCAGCTCCTGCAGCACCCGCCGCACCACCTCCTCCGGCACCTCCACACCTGTGCGGGCCCGCCCCAGCTCTTCCACCAGCGCGAACCGCAGCCGGCCGCCGCGGGCCTTCTTGTCCAGGTACATGCAGTCCACCAGGTCCTGGGCGGGCACAGGGGGCAGTTCCGTGGGGAGCCCTGCCCGCCGCAGCACCGACCGAAGCCGCTCCGGCACGGAGCTGTCCGTGATCCCCAGCCGAAGTCCCAGCTGGGCTTCTGCTACCATGCCCACGGCCACCGCCTCGCCGTGCAGGTACGTCCGGTAGCCGGTGACCGCCTCCAACGCGTGCGCCACGGTGTGCCCGAAGTTCAACGCCTCACGCGCCCCCGCCGTCTCCCGCTCGTCCTCCCGGACCACCTCGGCCTTCACGGCCACGTTGCGGGCCACCAGCTCCACCAGCCGCGAGGGGTCGCGGCGCAGGAGCCCCCGCAGCTCCCGGTCCGTCCAGTCCAGCAGTGCCACGTCCCGCACCGCGCCGTGCTTCACGCACTCCGCCAGCCCCGCCCGCAGCTCCCGTGCGGGCAGCGTGCGCAGGGTGGCCACGTCGGCCAGTACCGCCTGTGGCTGCCAGAAGACGCCCACCAGGTTCCGCACAGCCCCCCCGCGGCCCTGCGGAGCGGCGTTCACCGCCGCCTTCCCGCCCACGCTGGCGTCCACCTGTGCCAGGAGCGTGGTGGGCAGCTGCAGGAACCGCACGCCCCGCATGTACGTGCCCGCCACGAACCCGCCCAGGTCCCCCACCACGCCGCCTCCCAGGGCCAGCACCCCACAGGCCCGGTCCAGGCGCGCGGCCGCCATGTGCGCGTACACCCGGGCCGCGGTGGCCAGGGACTTGCTGCGCTCCCCGGGCGGGACCAGCACGGGGACCGCCTCCACCCCCCAGCCGGCCAGGCAGCCCGCCAGCCCTCGCCCGTACAGCCGCCAAAGCCGCGGGTGCGTGAGCAGGGCGGCCCGCCGGACGCCCAGACGGGCCAGCTCCACGCCGGCCAGGGGCAACACACCGTCGCCCACCCACACCGTGTACCCGCCAGAGGGCAGGTCCACCCGCACGGCCTGCGCCTCGCGCTCCCGCAGTGCCTCCAGCACCCGGTCCGCCACCTGGGCGACGCCCAGCCCGTCCGTGTCCACCACCACGTCTGCCAGGCTCTGGTAGTGGGGCGTGCGCTCCTCCAGCAGCGCAAGGGCCCGGGCGCGGGCGTCCCCGCGCAGGAGCGGCCGTTCTTTAGACCCCGCACGGGCCAGCAAAGGCTCCAGGGAAGCCCGCAGCCACACCATGAGGCCGCAGGCCCGCAGCCGCTGTGCGTTGCGGGGGTCCAGCACCGCGCCGCCCCCGCAGGCTACCACCGCGGGCTGCACCCGACAGGCCGCTTCCACCGCCTGGCGCTCCAGGGACCGGAACGTGGCCTCCCCGTCCTCGTCGAAGATCTGTGGGATGGGCTTGCCGGCCCGCTCCTCCACCATGCGGTCGGTGTCCAGGAGAGGCCACCCCAGCCGGCGGCTGACCTCCTCGCCCACCGCGGTCTTGCCAGCCCCCATGAAGCCGTACAGGACCAGGTTCCTCACGCCTCGCTCCGCACCGGCGGGGAGGGTGCCCACCGCGCGCGCTCCAGGTACTGACGGTACGCCGTCCGCATGTCCTCCAGGGAGTCCGAGCCGAGCTTCTCGCACAGGGCGTCCGCCAGGACCCAGCACACCATGGCCTCGCACACCACGCCCGCGGCGGGCACCGCGGTCACGTCAGACCGGACCACCGCGCCCAGGGCGGGTTCGCCCGTGCGCACGTCCACGGAGTGCAGGGGCTGGCGCAGGGTGGAAAGCGGCTTCATGGCCGCCCGCACCACCACCGGCATCCCGTTGGTCACCCCGCCTTCCAGGCCGCCCGCCCGGTTGGTCACCCGGTAGAAGCCCCGCGCGGGGTCGTAGAAGATCTCGTCGTGTGCCCGGTGGCCCGGTGTGGCCGCCACCGCAAAGGCGTCCCCTATGGCCACGCCTTTGATGGCGGGCACGCTCATGACCGCCTGCGCCAGGCGGCCGTCCAGCCGGCGGTCCCAGTGCACGTACGACCCGAGCCCAGGCGGCACCCCCAGGGCCACCACCTCCACCACCCCGCCCAGGGTGTCCCCCCGCTGGCGGGCCGCGTCCACCGCCTCCCGCATGCGGGCGGCCGCCTGCGGGTCCGCACACCGGAGGTCGGAGGCCTCCGCCCGGGCCCGGACCTCTTCCCAGGGCTGCGGGAGGTCCTCCGCGCGCACCCCGCCCAACTCCACCACGTGGCTGAACACCTCCACGCCGAACTCCTCCAGGAGCCTGCGGGCCAGGCTGGCACCTGCCACCCGGGCCGCGGTCTCCCGGGCGCTGGCCCGCTCCAGGGCGTAGCGCACGTCGTCAAACCCGTACTTCTGCACGCCCACCAGGTCCGCGTGGCCCGGCCGGGGGCGGGTGATGGGGGCCTCCTCCTTCCTCCAGTCCCGGTTCCACACCAGCACCGCCACCGGGGAGCCCACGGTGGCGCCGTCCATCACGCCCGACAGGATCTCCGCCCGGTCCCGCTCGATCTGCATGCGGCCCCCGCGGCCGTAGCCGAGCTGCCGGCGCTCCAGCTGCCGGTCGATGTAGGCCTCGTCCACCCGCAGACCCGCGGGCAGGCCCTCCACCACGGCCACCAGCGCGCGGCCGTGGGACTCCCCAGCCGTCACCAGCCGCAGCACGAGCTCACACCTCCGCGGGCAGCAACCCCACCGCGCGCTTCATGACCTCTACGGGCGCCCGCATCCCCGTCCACAGCTGGAAGGCTTCCGCACCCTGGTGGACCAGCATGAGCAGCCCGCCCACAGCTCTGGCACCTGCGCCCTCCGCCCACCGCAGCAACCGGGTGCGGGCAGGGTTGTACACCAGGTCGAACACCACCATCCCCGGCCGCAGCCAGTCCGCGTCCGGGACGGGGCTGCCTGCCTGGTCGGGGTCCATGCCCACGGGCGTGGCGTTCACCAGGAGGTCCGCACCCCGTACGGTCCCCCGCGCGGCTGCCTCCAGGCTGCCCGGCGCGAACCGGGTCCGCGGGAACTCCCGCTGGGCGGCCCGGCACAGGGCTTCCGCCGCCTCCCGCCTGCGGGCCAGCACGGTCACCGCCTGTGCGCCTCCTTCCGCCAAGGCCGCGCACGCAGCCCGCGCAGCGCCTCCCGCGCCCAGCACCACGGCGTGCACCCCGGCTACCGTCACCCCTTCTTCCTCCAGCGCCCGCCGGAACCCGGCCACGTCTGTGTTGTAGGCCACCACCCGCCCTCCTTCCTGGAACACGAGGGTGTTGGCGGCGCCACACCGGCGGGCGGAAGGGTCCAGTTCGTCTGCCAGCTCCACCACCGCCGCCTTGTGGGGGAGGGTGACGTTGGCGCCCGCAAACCCCAGCGCCCGCAGCCCCGCCACCGCCTCCCGCAGGTCCTCGGCCGGCACCCGCAGGGCCACGTACGCCCACGCAAGCCCGCAGGCCCGGAAGGCCGCCGCGTGCATGCGCGGCGACAGGCTGTGGGACACGGGGTCGCCCACCAGGGCTACCAGGCGGGTGCCCGGAGGGATCTCCAAGGGCTGCCTCCACGGTTTTACCGCCATTCTACCGCGCCCCTGCGGAGCCTTCGCACCGCGGGGCGAGTGTGGTAGAGTAGCCGGTAAACACGCGCAGGGTCTGGCCATGCGATACGAAGGGCAACGGGTGTACGAGGTCCGCGTGGCAGGCGTCCGGCGCCTGCTGCCGGTGGAGCAGGTCCAGGAGGGGGTGTGGATCCCCTTCTTCCGCCTGTGGGGCGACGTGGAGCTCACCAACGCCTGCGCCCGGGCCCTGGCCAGCGAGCTGCGTCTGCGGGAGTTCGACGCCTTGGTGTCCCTCACGGCCAAGTCCGTCCCCCTGGTGCACATGATCGCCACGTACCTGTCCGAGCCCCGCCACGGCCAGTTCTTCCCGTACGTGGCGTGCCGGCGGGCGGTGAAGAAGTACATGCGGGACCCCGTGGTGGTGGAGGTCCGGTCCATCACGGACGCCTCTCTGCACCCCCTGGTGCTCAACGGGGAGGACGCGGAGCGCATCCGCGGCCGCCGGGTGGCGGTGGTGGACGACGTGGTGAGCACCGGCGGCACCCTGCGGGCGGCCAGCCTGCTCATGGACCGCCTGGAGGCCCGGATCGCGGTAAAGGCGGCGGTGATCCTCCAGGGCGACAGCTACCAGGACCCGGAGCTGATCCACCTGGCCACCCTGCCCGTGTTCACCCCGTAGCCGGTGCGGGGGCCCCTGTACGCCCTGGGCGCCTTCGGCGCCTCCCTGCTGATCCAGACCGTAAACCTGTGGCTGTTCCCGTTCTACGCAGGCCCCGAAGGGCCCCGCGCCGCCCCGGAGGCGGTGGGCTCGGCTCTGGCCGTGGGCCGCCTAGCAAACTCCGCCGCCGACCTGCTGGTGGCCCGGTGGACCGACACCCTCCGGACCCGCTGGGGCCGGCGCAGGCCTTTCCTGGTGGTGGGCAGCCCCCTGCTGGCTGTGAGCTTCGTGCTGGTGTGGCTGCCTCCCGAGGGGAGCTCTGCGCCCATGTACCTTGCCGCGGTGCTCGTCGGGTTTTTCGCCCTGTTCGCCGCGGTGGTCAACCCCTACCTGGCCCTGCTGGCGGACCTGCCGCTGTCTCCCACAGACCGGGTGGCCGCCGCCGCGTGGCAGGCCGCGGGCAACCTCCTGGGCACCACGGCCGCCTACCTCACCTCCGGGCCGGTCCACACGCGGTACGGCTACCCCACCATGGCCTGGGGATTCGCCGTGGTCTGTGTGGCGTGCCTGTGGCTGTGTGCGGCCAGCGTGGGGGCGGAGCCGGCCACCGCCTCCCGGGCGTCGCTGGCAGACGCCGCACGGACCCTGGCCCGCAGTCAGCCCCTGCGGGCCTACCTCGCAGGCCTCAGCCTCGCCTGGGTGGGACTCAGCATGGTGAGCCTGGTGCTGGTGTTCTTGGTGACCGTGCTGGTGGGCGCGCCCGCCGCTTCGGTCCCCGCGGTCCTTTCAGGCGCCCTGGCGTCCACCGCGGCGTGCCTGCCTGTGGTCACCCGGTGGGGACGGCGCGCGGGAGCGCAGGCGGTGCTCCAGGCGTGCCTGTGGGTGGCGGCAGCAGGACTGCCCGTGGTGTCCCTGCTGGGCCAGCTGCCCCCCGGGCCGCAGCTGGGCTACGCCCTGGTGGTGGTGAGCGGGCTGCCCCTGGCGGCCCTGTACGCCCTCCCCAACGCCATCCTGAGCGACCTGGCGCACCACCAGGACCTCCAGGCCTTCCACTTCGGCGCCCAGGGCGTGGTTCTCAACCTGGCCAACGCGGTGGCGGCGGCGCTGGTGGGCGCGCTGCTTCGGTTCGGCTACACGCCCGGAGACGACCTGGGCCTGCGTCTGGTCCCCCTGTGCGCCGCGGCCTTCGTGGCGGCGGGGGTGGTGGCGTTCCGCCGGCTGCGCTACTCGTGGCCCACCACCCCGGGGTCCTGAGTCGGCAGCCGGAGGTAGCAGGTGTCGTTCACGGCCACGATGCGCGGCTGGCCTTCGCGCGGGACTTCCACCAGGTTCACCGCCCCGTTGTGCTGCTGGAGGCGGAAGTAGCTGGCCAGGGGGGCCTGCAGGAGGGTGAGGAGGATGAGCTTGTTGACCCCGCCGTGCGCCACCACCACCACGGTGTCGTCCGGGTGCCGGTCCACGATGCGGCGGAAAGCCCCGTAGACCCGGCTGCGGGCCTGCTCCAGGGTTTCCCCTCCCGGCAGCTGCACCCCCGCGGGGTCCTCCCACCACCGCCGGACCAGCCGACCCACGTGTTCTTCCATCTCGTCCACCCGCAGCCCGTCCAGGACCCCGTGGTCCAGCTCCACCAGGTCCGGCTCCACGATGGGCTCCAGCCCGTGCGGGGCGGCGATGCGTTCTGCGCCCCACCGGCACCGTCCCAGGGGGCTGGTGTACACCGCCCGAACGGGCTCCGCGGCCAGGGCGGCGGCCAGGCGGCGCATCTGGCTGCGTCCCAGCTCCGTGAGGGGAGCGTCCTTGCGGCCCTGGTACCGGCGCTCCGCGTTCCAGGTGGTCTGACCGTGGCGGACCAGGTACACCCTCGTCATCCCTGCCTCCGGGACCGGTAGCGAGCCCGCCACCCGGCCTCCGCCTCCTGTAACAGCGCCAGGTAGCTCCGCATGCGGGAGGCAGCCACCTCCCCCCGCGCCAGCGCCTCCCGGACCGCGCAGCCGGGCTCCTGCCGGTGCGTGCAGTCGGGGAACTGGCAGCCCGCAGACAGGCGGGCCAGCTCCCGGAAGGCGGCGCGCACCCCTGCGGGGTCCAGGTGCACGAAGTCCAGCACCTGGACCCCGGGGGTGTCCACCACGAACCCGTCCGCTTCCACGGGCACCAGCTCCGCCGCGGTGGTGGTGTGCCGTCCTCGTCCGCGCCGCCCCAGTTCGCCCACGGGCCGGCGGGCCTGGGGGTTGAGGGCATTGATGAGGCTACTCTTGCCCACCCCGGAGGGCCCCACGAGCACCGTGAGGTGGCCTGCCAGGGCCCGTCGGAGGTCCTCCAGCCCCTGGCCCGTGCGCGCGCTCACCGCCAGCACCCGGTAGCCCACCTTCTCGTACAGGGCCCGCAGCTCCGAAGGGTCCCCCAGGTCGCACTTGTTGAAGCACAACAAGGGCTCCAGGCCGGATGCCTCCGCCAGGGCCAGGAACCGGTCCACCGCGGCAGGGTCTGGTTCCGGGGAGGCCGAGGCGAACACCACACACGCCTGGTCCACGTTGGCCGCCAGCACCTGCAGCCGGCTCGGGTCCCGGGCCGCAGGTTTGGTGAGTTCGGCTTTCCGTGGGTGGACGGAGTGCACCACTCCCTCCTCCGGCCCCACGGGCACGAACACCACCCGGTCCCCCGGGACCACGCGGACTCCGCCCGCCCTGCGGAGCCGCCCACGGGTGACACACCGGTACGTCCGCCCCCCATGGTACACGAAGGCGAAGCTCCCCACCGCCCGGACCACGGTGCCCTCCAGCTGGGTCATGCCGGGGCGGCGGAACTCAAGGCGTCCCGGCGGCCGCCACCTGGCGGTAGCGGCGGTAGAAGCGCTCCACGGTCCTGCGGTCGATGCGCAGGGTCCGGGAACGCTCCGGGCGCACGCCACCGCTGAAGGTGGTGGGGATGTGCAGCAGCTCGTGGATCAGCACGCGGTCCTGCTCGTCCTCCGGCAACCGGTCGAAGGCCGGGCACAGGAACTCCACCACGTAGCACGGGGGCAGTCCCAGGGCGCGCTGGAAGACCGCGGGCAGGCCCCAGATGCGGGCCCAGGCGTTCGCCCGGGCACCGTACACCCGCACGCAGTGGACCCGCTGCGGGTCCACGTGGTCAAAGCCCAGGGCCCGAACCACCCGGGTCAGGCGTGCGTGCAGGTCTGGAGCCGGCTCCCACCGCATCCGCCCGCGCGCTAGCCGCCGAACCGCAACCACCCGGGCCCCACGGCCAGCGTGACGGCTCCCGGAAGCGCCCACAGAACCCACTTGACCCCTTCCACCAGGGCCCCGGACCGCAGCTCCCGCACCGCCTCCACCGCGGGCAGCACGGTGGCCGCCAGGGCCAGGTAGGGTCCTGCCACCCACAGGGGGCCGGGGACTACCCCTCCCAGCCGCCGGTAGGCTTCCACCACCGCCGCGGCCACCCAGAACAACGCCAAGGTCGCCTTCATCCGCTCCCCACAAGCCTGCGGAGCAACTGCAGCTGGCCGTGGTGGTACGCCCAGTGCGCCAGCTGCCGCAGGACCGCGTCCAGCTTCTGCATCTGCACCGCCCGGTCCCCCGCCCGCGCTTCCACCGGTTCTGCCAGCTGCGCGTCCTCCAGCGCCTCCAGCACCTCCCGGGTCCTGCGGGCCACCGACTCCACCTCACGCAGGAGTTCCTCCCGCTGCACGGGGACCGTGGGGTCGAACTCTGCTTGCCGGTCCCGGTGGACCTCCTCCCCACCCACCACCTGGTGGATCCAGTACCGCTCAGACCCCACCAGGTGCCGCACGAGGATCCCTGGACTGTTGGAAAGCCCGGCGGGCCGGACGTTCAGCGCCGCCTCGTCCATGTTCTGGACCACCTCCACCACCGCACGCCTGAGGTCGTCCAGGTTCCGCATCAGCGTGGCCACCTGTTGTCCCATCGGTTCCCTCCTCCGCGAAGCTCGTACACCACGACCCCCTCAGGACACCAGCCGTGCGCAGGCCAGGGGGCCAGCTCCCCTGCCTGGTGGCTGCCCGAGGGTAGGAAGCACACCACCCGGCGGACCTGCGGTTCCGCGGCCAGCGCGGCCACCAAGCGGGCGGCGCGCCCGGCCACCGCGGCCACCAGCCGGTCCCCGCCCCTCGGCAGGAACAGCGCGGTGCCGCCCTCTCCCTCCGTCACCAGCCTACCCTCCCGAGCTGCCGCCACGGCCATCTGTGCCGAAAACGTCCGCCACCGCCAGCCCAGCGGGATGAGGCCCTGGGCCCCCTCCAGCGCCTCGCGCAGCCGGCTGGCCAACTGCCCCGCCTCCTCCGGCCTCGCCCGCCTCGCCAGAGGCGCTGGGCGACCCTGCTCCGGAGCCCACCGCACGTCGAACCGGGCCGCCTCCACGAACCCCACGGCCGCAAGCCACGCCGGCCGCACGGACGCGGGCAGGGCGGTCCTCACCACCCGGGCCCCGTACCCATCCAACACCGCCACGGCCGCCTGTACAAGTCGGCCTCCCACCTCCGGGTCCTGACCGGGTTCCAGGCGGACCCCCTCCACCCACCCCTCACCTGGGCCCACCACCGCCAGGTTCACCGCGCCCACCACCCGGGCACCTGCGCTCGCCACCAGCACACGGTGGGGTTCGTCCTCCCAGGTCAAGGCCTCGGGCGGGAGCACGCCCTGGGGCAGGGCCTTCAGCTGGCCGGCTTCCTCCGGCAGGGGGTCGCGGAACTCCACGGGGGACCCAAAGAACGGCCGGCGCCCGGGAGCTCCCGGGCGCCGGCCGTTCCTACCGCCCTCAGGCTCACTTCACCTGAGCCTTCAGCTCCTTGCCCGCGGTGAAAGCCGGGACCTTGCGGGCCGGGATCTTGATCTTCTCCCCCGTCTGGGGGTTCCGGCCCTCCCGGGCCTTCCGGCGCCGCACCGTGAAGGTGCCGAACCCCACCAGCGTCACCTTCTCGCCCTTCTTCAGGGCGCTGGTGATACCGTCCAGGATGGCGTCGAGGGCCGCGTTGGCGTCCCTCTTGCTCAGGCCCGTCTTGCTGGCCACCCGCTCGATGAGCTGCTCCTTGTTCATGGGCGCCTCCCCTCCGTGGGTGTGTGGTCCGGCGGTTCGCATTCTACGGCCACCCGCAGGACTCCTCTCCGCAGGGGCTGGAAACCCACGGGCGGCGCGGCTTTCGGGCCTCTACCCGCCTGCCTCCACCACCGCCACCGCGGAAATCCGGTCCCCGGGGTCGAGCCGCATCACCCGCACCCCCTGGGCAGACCGGCCCACGGTGCTGATCTCGCCCACCACGGTCCGGAGGATCTGCCCGGACTCCGTGGCCAGCAGCACCTCGTCCTCCCCCGACACCGCCCGCACCGCCACCACCTTGCCGTTCTTCCCAGACAGCCGGATGTTCCGGACCCCGTAGCCCCCGCGGGATTGCAGCCGGTACTGGGACACGGGCGTGCGCTTCCCGTACCCCCGGTCGGTCACCGTGAGCAGCTCGGGCTTGTCGCTGGCCACCGCCAGGCCCACCACCTCGTCGCCCGGCCTCAGCCGGATCCCCACCACCCCCGCCGCGGTCCGCCCCATCTCCCGCACCCCCGCTTCCCGGAAGCGGATGCTCTGGCCCTCCCGGGTGGCCAGGATGACCTCCTGCTTGCCGTCCGTCCGCCGCACCCCCACCAGCTCGTCCCCCTCCTGCAGGTGCAGCGCCACGATCCCCGCCCGCTTGGCGTTCACGAACTCCATCAGGCCCGTCCGCTTGACCATGCCCCGCCGGGTGGCCATGAACAGGGTGCCCGCGTCCTCGAAGGACCGGATGGGGATCACGGCCGTGACGCGCTCGTTCACGGACATGCTCACCAGGTTCATGATCCCCGTCCCTCGGGCGGTGCGGCCGGACTCGGGCACCTCGAAGGCGCGCAGCCGGTAGACCTTGCCGCGGTTCGTGAAGAACAGCAGGTAGGCGTGGTTGTGGGTGACCACCACGTGCTCCACGAAGTCCTCCTCCCGGGCGGCGGCTCCCAGGACCCCCTTGCCCCCCCGACGCTGTGCCCGGTACGTCTCCAGGGGCACCCGCTTCACGTAGCCCTGCCGGGTCAGGGTGACCACCACCTCCGTGTCCGCCACCAGGTCCTCCTCCTCCAGGAGGGCCTCCCGGCCGGAGGTGATGCGGGTCCTGCGGGGGTCCCCGTACTTCTCCTTCACCTCCAGCAGCTCCTGCCGGACCACCGCGGCCACCTTCCGGGGGTCCCGGAGCACGTCCTGGTAGTAGGCGATGGCCTTCAACAGCTCCCGGTACTCCTCTTCCACCTTGCTCCGCTCCAGCGCGGTCAGCCGCGCCAAGCGCATCTCCAGGATGGCGTCCGCCTGCCGCTCCGTGAGGCCGAAGTGCTGGACCAGCCCCTCCCGCGCAGCCGCGGGGTCCTTGGACGACCGGATGAGCTGGATCACCGCGTCCAGGTGGTCCAGGGCCACCTTCAGGCCTTCCAGCACGTGGGCCCGTTCTTCCGCCCGGGCGAGCTCGAACCGCGTCCGGCGGGTGACCATCTCCCGCCGGTGGTCGAGGTAGTGGACCAGCAGGTCCCGCAGGGTGAGCTGCCGGGGCACCCCGCCCACCAGGGCCAGCAGGATGGCCCCGAAGCTGGTCTGCATCTGGGTGTGCTTGTACAGCTGGTTCAGCACCACCTGCGGGTTGGCCTCCCGCCGCAGCTCGATCACCACCCGCAGGCCGTCCCGGTCGCTCTCGTCCCGGAGGTCGCTGATGCCCTGGACCTTCTTCTCCCGCACCAGCTCCGCGATGCGGGCGATGAGGGCCGCCTTGTTCACCATGTAGGGCAACTCGGTGACCACGATGGCCGTCCTGCCACCCCGCAGCTCCTCCACGGTGGCCCTGGCCCGCATGAGGATGGACCCGCGCCCCGTGGTGTACGCTTCCCGGATCCCCTCCCGCCCCAGGATCAGCCCGCCCGTGGGGAAGTCCGGCCCCTTCACCAGGCGCAGGAGTTCGTCCGTGGGCAGGTCGGGGTCGTCCAGCAGGGCCACCAGGGCGTCCACCACCTCTCCCAGGTTGTGGGGAGGGATGTTGGTGGCCATGCCCACCGCGATGCCCGACGCGCCGTTCACCAGCAGGTTGGGGAAGCGGGCAGGCAACACCGCGGGCTCCCGCCGGGTCTGGTCGAAGTTCGGCACGAAGTCCACGGTGTCCTTGTCCAGGTCCGCCAGCATCTCCATGGCCACGGGCGTCAGCCGCGCTTCCGTGTACCGCATGGCCGCGGGCGGGTCGTCGTCGATACTCCCGAAGTTCCCCTGGCCGTCCACCAGGGGGTAGCGCATGACCCAGGGCTGCGCCATCCGCACCAGGGTCGGGTAGATCACCGCCTCCCCGTGGGGGTGGTAGTTGCCCGAGGTGTCCCCGCAGATCTTCGCGCACTTCCGGTACGGGCGGTTGGGCGCCAGGCCCAGGTCGTTCATGGCCACCAGCACCCGCCGCTGCACCGGCTTCAGCCCGTCCCGCACGTCCGGCAGCGCCCGGGACACGATCACCGACATGGCGTAGTCCAGGTACGCCTCCTGCATCTCGCGCTCCACGGGCTTGGGGACGATCCGCTCCTCCATGGGCTGTCCTCTCCGTCAGATGTCCAGGTGGCGGACCTCCCGGGCGTACCGGACGATGAACTGCCGGCGCGGCTCCACCTCTTCCCCCATCAGGGTGCGGAAGATGCGGTCCGCCTCCTCCGCGTCCTCCAGCTCCACCCGGATCAGGGTCCGGCGGGCGGGGTCCATGGTGGTCTCCCACAGCTGCTCGGGGTTCATCTCCCCAAGCCCCTTGTACCGCTGGACCTCGCTGCCCTCGCCGAACTCCTTCAGGACCGCGGCCAGCTCCTCCTCGGAGTACGCGTACCGCTTCCGCTTGCCGTTCCGCACCAGGTACAGGGGCGGCACGGCCACGTACACCTTCCCGTGCTCGATGAGCTCCCGCATGTACCGGTAGAAGAAGGTCAGCAGGAGGGTCCGGATGTGCGCCCCGTCCACGTCCGCGTCGGTGTTGTGGCAGCACACCCCACCCAGACCACACACGAAGGTCTCGTCCCCCTCCACGGAGAAGTCGTACACCCAGGGGCTGCTCGGGGTGACCTCCCGTACCCGTCTGACCGGAAAGCCTACGAGGTCTCCCACGAGTCTCCGGAGCCTCCTGGGGCGGCTCCCGCGCGGGCGAGATGCCAGGCGGCCCGCCAAGCGCACACCCGAGGGGTGGTCCCGCCACACGGCCTCCAACTGGGCGAGCCACGCCCGGTGGGTGACCGTCACCGTGAAGACCGGCCGTGGCGTGGTCACCGGCTTCCCCCGCACCATCCCGGAGGGGCGGCCGGATGGCTCCCGCCGCGATACCGAGGCGACCACGCCCAGGGAGAGCAACAGGTAGGTGAGGTCGCTCGCCAGCTGTTCCGAGGACGTTGCGAAGGCGAGCTTTGCCCGGCTGACCGTGCCGTCGCCCAGGAAGTACCCACGCAGGAACGCCATGCGGAGTGCGGGCGGCGCGTTGAACACGAGGTCCGGTACCCGCTTCGAGGCCGCGTGCACCCTCCCTGGACCGAAAAGGGCCTGGAACATGGCAGCCACCCCCTGATGGGGGATCCGGAGTTCGCTTGCACCGCTGCGGGACCGGTACACGGTCGGTGACAGGCCGAATAGCCGTGTGATCGCAGCCCTCAGCTCCCGTACCCGTGGCTCGTTGCGGCGTCCGAGGGCGAGCCGTACCCCGGCCCGGGCACCCAGGGAGCCCTCCGCGGTGAAAAATCCCAGCACCAGCATCAAGTCCTCGTTCACGGGGAGGTAACGGGGCACGCGCCGGTCGCCGTGGTGCACGGGGGTGACCCAGACGTCCTCTCCCAGCAGTGGGAGGTCCTCGAGGCCCAGGCCGGCAAGCGGCAGGTAGGGACGTACCCGGTTCTTGGCGGCCCCCCGGTACTGGGTCCGCCAAACCCGGTCCAGGCGGCCCTCGACGATGCGTGCGTGCTGGAGCACCGCGCTCTCCTCCATCTCCAGGGCTCGCGGGTAGCGGAGGAAGTTCCTCAGGAGCGGCCTCGACCGGCCCCCCTCCCACGCGGCACAGGTGGTGCCCTGCTTCACTCCGACCGCCGCCGCGAGGACCTGCAGGGGCAGGGCGAGCTCCAGCCGCCGCGTCCGCAGCATCTGTCTGCCTTCCGGCTCCAGCTCTACTCTCGGCTCCACCATCTCAGGCCGGTCCGCGTACACCCTCCGCACCTTGTCCCGGTAGTACGCCTCAACCGCCGGTCCGCGCAGCACCAGGCGCCGCGCGAGCGGTGGCTGTACTTCTACCAGGAGGCGCACCACGTCCACCACCTCAGGTCCCCGACCCGGAAGGGGAAGGGTGCCTACCCCCACCAACAGGTCTCCCACGCGCACCTGGTCTCCCCGCTTGAGCACCGGAAGCCCACCCGGTCCCGCGACGAACACGCTGTGGTCACCCGTCACCCGGACGCGCCGTCCGTACGCGGCCTCGATCTCGTACAGGGGTCCGGCGTGGGGGTGGCGGATGACGGCCCGGATGGGCCTGAACCGGACGGCCCCGGAGACTGGGTCGAAGCACAGCACCTGGTAGGCGGAAGGGTCCTCCCCGCGTGCCACGAACCGGTCGACGAAGGCGCCCACCCGCTCGGAGCGCACCTCCCCGGACGGCGTGCGGACGAGCACGGGCTCCTCTCCGTCCACGCTCATCAGGATGACCTTGTCGTACCGGCGCTTGGCCAGGTCGAACTCCGGGCCGATGCCCGTGCCCAGGGCGGTGATGATGGCCCGGATCTCCTCGTGGTTCAGCATGCGGTCCATGCGGGCCTTCTCCACGTTCAGGATCTTGCCCTGGATGGGCAGGATGGCCTGGAACCGGCGGTCCCGGCCCTGCTTGGCGGACCCGCCCGCGGAGTCCCCCTCCACGATGAACAGCTCGCTGCGCAGCGGGTCCCGCTCCGCGCAGTCCGCCAGCTTGCCCGGCAGGGTGCTGACTTCCAGGGCGCTTTTGCGCCGCACCAGGTCCCGGGCCTGCTTGGCCGCCTCCCGGGCCCGCATGGCCTGGATGGCCTTCGCCACGATGCGGCGGGCCTCCGTGGGGTGCGTCTCCAGGTAGTCCCCGAAGGTCTCGCCCACCACGGACTCCACCAGCCCCTTGACCTCGGTGTTGCCCAGCTTGGTCTTCGTCTGGCCCTCGAACTGCGGGTCGGTCATCTTCAGGCTGATGACCGCGCACAGCCCCTCCCGCACGTCCTCGCCGGCCAGGGGGCCCTCTGACTCCCGCAACAGCCCCTGGCGACGCGCGTAGTCGTTCACCGCCCGGGTCAGGGCCGCGCGGAAGCCCACCACGTGCATGCCGCCCTCCGTGGTGGGGATGGTGTTCACGAAGGACAGCACGTGTTCCACGTAGCCCTCGTTGTACTGGATGGCCACCTCCACGTCCACACCGTCCCGCTCCCGCCGCGCGTGGAAGGGCGGGTCGTTCAGCACCTTCCGGTGGCGGTTGACGGAGCGCACCAGCTCCCGCACCCCGCCCTCGTACCGGAACTCCTCCCGCTGACCCGTCCGCTCGTCCACCAGGGTGATGCGAAGGCCCGCCACCAGGTAGGCCAGCTCTTCCAGCCGCTGCCGGACGGTGTCGTAGTGGAAGTCCGTCTCCACGAAGATCTCCCGGTCCGGAAGGAAGGTGACCCGCGTACCGGTGCCGCGGGCCTCGCCCACCCGCTCCAGCTCGGTGGTGGGCTTGCCCCTGGCGTACCGCTGCCGCCACCGGTACCCGCCCCGGCGGACTTCCACCTCCAGCCACTCGGACAGGGCGTTGACCACGGACACGCCGACCCCGTGGAGCCCGCCGGACACCTTGTACGCTCCGCCGCCGAACTTCCCGCCCGCGTGCAGGATGGTGAGCACCGTCTCCACGGTGGACTTCCCGGTCTGCGGGTGCACCTCCACCGGGATCCCGCCCCCGTCGTCCACCACGGTGGCGCTGCCGTCCCGGTGCAGGACCACCTCCATGCGGGTGGCGCGGCCGGCCAGCGCCTCGTCCACGCTGTTGTCCACCACCTCGTACAGCAGGTGGTGCAGGCCGGCAGACCCGGTGCTCCCCACGTACATGCCGGGCCGCCGGCGGACCGCCTCCAGCCCCTCCAGTACCTGGATCTGGTGTGCGCCGTATTCCCGTTCGTCCATGGATGCCTCAGGATGCGGAAGTCCCATAACAGAGGAAAGAATAGCAGCTCCCTTTGTCCCCGGTCAACGGCGGACTGCCCGCACGGACGAGGGTTTCAGCTTGTCCCGTACGGTGGACGCAGCCCCCGGCGCGCCCTCCGGGCGAGGGTGGCCGCCGACAGGCTCGAAAGGTAGACCCCCCGGCTTGTTACCACCACGGACCGGGCCGCGGCCAGGCCGTGGCCCCGGATGCCCCCCGCGGCCGCCGCCCGTTCGAGAAACTGCTGGTTCACCTCGGAGGCCAGCAGCCGCGCGTCCAGGATCGCCACGATCTCCTGGGTCCGCAGCGCCACCTCTCCCCCGATGTGCAGGTACACGGCTCACCTGGGGAACGCCCGCACCCGGATCTCCCGCACGAGCTCACCGCCCAGCACGCGGTTCACCGCCTGGCGCAGGGACTCCGCCCGCAGGGACAGTTCCTGCGCCTGGGCGCTGCCCGCGGCCAGCACCTCCAGGCGCCCGGCGCGGTACTCCGCCTCGGCCGAGACCCCCGTCTCCTCCGCCACCCGCCGCCACGCTACCAGCACCCGCGCCGCCTCCACCGCCCCCCGCGGCGCCACCCGGGCCAGCACGTCCGCGAGGCGCTTCACGTGCCCTCCCGGGCTCCCAGCGCCACCACGTGGTCGCACGCGAGGTCCGCCCGGTCGGTGGCCGTGGCCACCACCTGGGGCCCCCCTTCCAGGGACCGAAGCAGCCGCCGGGTCCTGTCCCGGTCCAGGTCTGCCAGGACGTCGTCCAGCAGGAGCACCGGGTCTTCTCCCACCTCGTCCCGCACCACCTCCCGCTCCGCCAGCCGCAGGGCCAGCACCACAGCCCTCTGCTGGCCACGGGAGGCAAAGTGCCGGGCCTCCAACCCGTCCAGCAGGATCTCCACGTCGTCCCGGTGCGGCCCCACCAGGCTCGTGCCCCGCCGGTACTCCTCCCGCCGCGCCTTCCCCAGCCGCTCTGCGGCACCCCGCACGTCCGGGGGCCAGCTGGGGCGGTACCGCACGGCCACAGCCCCGCAGCCCAGCCGCTCCGCCCACTCCCCCGCGGGCCCCGCCATGCGCGCCACCAGCCCTGCCCTGCGTTCCGTCAAGCGTACCCCGAGCTCCACCAGCTGCTGGTCCCACACCTCCAACACGTGGGCCGGCGCCTGCGCCTGCAGGAGCCGGTTCCGCTGCCGTACCACCCGGTGGTACCGCAAAAGCGCGTCGTAGTACGCCGCGCTCAGCTGGCACAGCAGGCCGTCCAGCAGGGCCCGCCGCTGCGCGGCAGGCCCACTGACTACCTGCGTGTCCTCCGGCCCGCTCCACACCAGCACCGCCCTGCCCAGCAGCCCCGCCCGCCCCGTGGGCACCCCGTCCGCGCGCAGGTGCTTCAGCCCGCTGCGGTCCACCCGCACCTCACTCCGGTGCTCCCGCCCGCCCGCGTGGAAGACCGCCCTCACCACCGCCCAGTCCGCCCCCCGACGCACCACCTCCGCGTCCCGCCGCGCCCGGTGGCTCCGCCCGGTGGCGGCCATGTCCAGCGCCTCCAGCAGGTTCGTCTTCCCCGCCCCGTTCGGCCCCACCACCAAGTTGAGCCCGTCTGTGAACGCCACCTCCAGCCGCTCGTGGTTGCGGAACTGCAGGGCGAACAGGAAGACCACCCGCACGCGTCAGGCCTCCCCCACCACCCACCGCTGCCCGTCCACCTCCACCAAGTCCCCGGGCCGCAGCTTGGCCCCCCGCCGGGTCTCCACCTGCCCGTTCACCCGCACCCGCCCCGACCGCACCAGCTGCTTGGCGGCCCCGCCGGAAGCCACCGCCCGCACACGCTTGAGGAACTTCCCCAGCTCGATCCACTCCCCCCGGATGGGCACCCGCCTCGTGCTCACCCGTACACGCGCACCGGTGCCACCACGTACACGTAGTCCTCCTGCCCCACGGGCCGCAGGGCACCGGGAGACAGCGGACCCGTGAGGTCCAGGGCCACTTCCTCGGTCTCCACCACCTGGAGGCCGTCCAGCAGGTAGCGGGCGTTGAAGGCCACCTCCATGGCCTCGCCAGAGGCGTCCACCTCCAGCTCCTCCCACGCCCGGCCCACCTCCGGGGTGCTGGAGCTCAACCGCAACACCCCCTCCTGCGCGGACAGCCGCACCACGGTGGCGGAGTCCCGCGCGGTGATGGCCACCCGCCGCAGGGCGGCGTACAGCCGCTCCGTGCTCACCCGCACCCGCTGCTTGAACTCCTTCGGGATCACCTGCTGGTAGTTCGGGAACTGCCCTCCCACCAGCCGGCTCGTCAACCGCAGGTCGCCCGCGGAAAACACGATCTGGCTGTCCACCAGCCCCACTTCCACCTCCCCCTCCACAGCCCCGCTCAGCCGGCTCAGCTCGTGCATGGCCTTGCTGGGCACGATGGCGGCCACGGGCCGGTCCAGGCGGCAGGCCGTACTCCGCAGGGCCAGCCTCCCGCCGTCCGTGGCCACAAACCGCAGCACCTCCCCTTCCCCGTTCACGTACACCCCCGTCAGGAACGGGCGGGTCTCGTCCGTGCTGGCGGCAAACAGGGTGGACCGGACCATGCTGCGCAGGACCGGCGCGGGAAGGGCACAGACCCGCTCCACCTCCCCTTCCGGCACCCGCGGGAAGTCCGAGGCGGGCATGCCCACCACCTCGAAGGCGGCCCGCTGGCAGGTGATCTCCGCCACAGACGAGCCCTCCTCCACCCGCAGCTCCACGGGCCCTGGCGGCAGGTGGGACACAATCTCCCCGAAAATCCGCGCCGGCAGCGTCACCATTCCTCCCCGGTCCACCTCCGCGGGGATCTGCACCCGCACGCCAACTTCCAGGTCCGTGGCCACCACCCGCAGCCCCGCGGCGGTGGTCTCCAGCAGCACGTTTGCCAAGATCGGCATGGTGGTCCGGCTGCTGGTCGCCCTGCCCACCGCGCTCATGGCCCGCGCCAGGTCTTCCTGCGTGCACCGGATCCTCATCCACACCCTCCCGCCTGGGCACCCTCGGCGGCTGGTCTTTGTACAGCTCCGTCACAGCCTCCGTCGGGGGTGTGCATACCGGGGACAGGTCCCCGGGGCCATTGTACGACGGGGCTTGGGGCTGGGGAGAAACCGTGGACGGCGGCGGGGACACGGTGGGGAGGGCGGACCGTGGAGAGGGCAGGGGTGGGCAAGGCGGGTGGTCCGTCCACAGGATCGCCCCAGGCTACGAAGCGGAGCCCCGGCGGAGTTGCTGTGCGAGGCCGTGGACGGTGGCCGCCAGGTGTGGGTCGCGCTGCATCTCCGCCCGCACACGCTCGCAGGCGTGCAGCACCGTGGTGTGGTCACGGCCGCCGAACTCCTCCCCGATCCGGGGCAGGGAGGAGTCCGTGAGCTCCCGCGCCAGGTACATGGCCACCTGGCGCGGGAAGGCAACCCCCTTGGTGCGGCGCTTGGCCTTCATGTCCTCCAGCCGCAGGCCGAAGTGTTCGGCGACCGCCTTCTGGATGGCCTGGATGGTGACGGGCTGAGGCCGGTGCTGCGGGAGGATGTCCCGGAGCACGTCCCGGGCCAGGTCCACGGTGACGGGGACGCGGGAGAGGGTGGCGTACGCCACCACGCGGACCAGGGCGCCTTCCAGCTCCCGGATGTTGGACTGGAAGTGCTGGGCGATGAACTCCGCCACCTCCGGGGGCAGGCTCATCCGCTCCAGCTCCGCTTTCCTCCGGAGGATGGCCACGCGGGTCTCGTAGTCGGGCGGCTGCACGTCCGCGATGAGGCCCCACTCGAACCGGGAACGCAGGCGGTCCTCCAGGGTGGGGATCTCCTTCGGCGGGCGGTCGGAGGCCAGGACGATCTGCTTTCCCGACTCGTGCAGGGCGTTGAAGGTGTGGAAGAACTCCTCCTGCGTGCTCGGCTTGCCCGCGATGAACTGGATGTCGTCGATCAACAGCACGTCCACGCCCCGGTACTTCCGGCGGAGGTCCTCCGTGCGGCCCGCCTGGATGGCGCTGATGACCTCGTTGGTAAAGCGCTCGCCCGTGCAGTAGAAGATCCGCCGGGGAAGGGGGTGGCTGAGCAGGCGGTGGGCGATGGCCTGCAGGAGGTGGGTCTTGCCCAGCCCCACCCCGCCGTAGATGAACAGGGGGTTGTAGGCGCGGGCAGGAGCGTCCGCCACCGCCACCGCAGCCGCGTGCGCGAAGCGGTTGCCCGAGCCCACCACGAAGGTCTCGAAGGTGTACCGGGGAGACAGGTGCATGCCGTCCAGGGCGGCCGCGGGGCGGACGGGAGGACGCGGCGGCTCGTCCGGCTGCGGCTCCTCGGAGACCACCAGGCGGACGTCCACGGGGCGTCCGAGCAGGCGGTGTAGCTCGTCCCGGAGGGCCGCCAGGTACCGCTCCTCCACCCACTGTTTGGCGAGGGCGTTGGGGACGGCCACCAGCAGCGAGTCCTGGTCCACCAGCACAGGACGGGCGCTCTTCAGGAAGACCTCCACGCCCAGGCCGGGACGGCCCAGGCGGTCCTGCAGCCGCGTGAGGACCTGCCGCCAGACGTCCTGCGCGGAGGAAGCAGAGATCGGGGACAGGCTGTCCATGTGTGGCTCCTCCCGGGTGGACGGCCCCTACACTAGCACCACCCACGCGGTGGGTGGAAGCGATCACGGTTTCGGGTTCCGGAACAGTTCGTCCACAAACCGCACCCCCTGCTCGGTGAGCGCGCGACGGCCTTTGGGCTGCGCGCGGAGCAGCCCGAGGGCCTCCAGGGCTGCCAGCTCCCGGTACGCGGTGGTCAGGCTGGTGCCCAGCTCGCGGGCCACCGCGCTGGGCCCAGCGGTGCCCATCTCCGCGACCAGCAACAGCACCCGTCTCTGGCGGTCGGTGAGGCCCGGACGGGGCGCGCGCGGGGCGGCGGGTTCTGTGCCCCGCTCGGGGTTCAGCCGCAGGGTGACCACGGTGCCCCCGTTCAGGTTGTCCTCGATGGTGATGGCGCCTCCCAGGAAGGTGAGCTGCTCGCGGGCCACCGGCAGGCCCGAGCCCACGCCGCGGATCAGCCGACGCATGGTGGGCGTGGCGGTGGTGAACCCCGGCTGCAGGGCACGCTCCTTGTCCGGGATGCCGGGCCCGCGGTCGGAGATGCGGATGGTGTTGCCGTCGTCGCTGATGCTGATCACCGCGCTGCGGAAGTACGCGTGGATGAGGTTCTCCACGATCTCGCGGATGACCACGTAGGGGATCCGGCCCCCGCGGCGCTGGGCGTGGTCGAAGGTGGCGGCGGCGAGCTTGCCCACCAGGTCGTGGAAGTCGTCGCTGGAGAGGGAAATGACCCGCGGCTCCGCCAGCGGAGAGTCGTACACGGCCAACCGCACCTCGGGCGGGCCCTCGGGCTCGCGCCGGCCCTCCCGCTCCTCCAGGATCTGGGTCAGGAGGTCGCGCAGCGACATTCCCCGCCCCCGCTGGCGAGCTGTTAGCCAAGCACCAGCATACTCCTGCGGGGCAATGCGGCGGGGAAAAGTTTTCCGGGATTCCGCGGGAAGGTTTTCCCCATCCGGACCGGGAGGGCGAAAACCGGCGGTGGGTCGGGGAAAGCACGTGCGCGCACCGGGTCCCGACAGAGCGGGTGGCGGGCGAGGCGGGCCGGGGGAGGGGGCCGTGTTGTCCACAGGAGGTGAAAAACCTGTGGACTGCTCTGGGACAAGCGCGGTTGGGAGGCGGTGGCGCGGGAGGAGCGTGCTGCGGGACTCCGAGATTGTGGACAGACCCTAGGCTTACCACCAGGTTTTCCACAGGGACGCGGTGGCGCGGGAGGAGCGTGCTGCGGGACTCCGAGATTGTGGACAGACCCTAGGCTTACCACCAGGTTTTCCACAGGGGCGCGGTGGCGGGGATGTGGGCCGGCTGGTATACTAGCGGCCGGCCGGAGGAGGGAACTGTGAAACGGACCTACCAGCCCAAGCGACGCCGCAGGAAGCGGACACACGGATTCCGGGCCAGGATGAGCACCCCGGGTGGGCGGAACGTGCTCCGCCGGCGGCGCCAGGCCGGGCGGAAGCGGCTTGCGGTTTGAGGACTGGGACCTTCGCGGTTGAAGCTGCAGCGCCTGCGGGCGGCCCGGGAGTTCCAGGGGGTCTACGAGGAAGGGGCCAGGAAGGCAGGGCGGCTGGTGGTGGTGTACCGCCGTGCGGCCCCACAGGGGCCGGCGGTAGGCTTGGTGGTGGGGCGCAGGGTGGGCAAGGCGGTGGTGCGCAACCGGGTGCGGCGGAGGCTGCGGGAGATCCTCCGGCAGGTCCCGCTGGCAGCCGGCCAGCAGCTGGTGGTGGCGGCGCGGCCCCCCGCCGCCTCCGCGTCTTTCTGGGAGCTGAGGGAGGAGCTGTGCGGTCTACTGGAAGCGCTGGGGGCGCTGGAGCCTCCGTGCCCGGGGTAGGCGCGAGGTGGCTGTTGGCAGCCATCCGGGCCTACCAGGCGGTTTCCCGGTGGACGCCCCGGGTGTGCCGGTACTGGCCCACGTGCTCGGAGTACGCGGCGCAGGCGGTGGCCCGCCACGGGGTGGTGCGGGGGGGCTGGCTGGCGGTGCGGCGGGTGGCCCGGTGCCACCCCTTCGCGCCCGGCGGGTACGACCCGGTTCCGTAGGACGGAGGTTGGGGTTCCGTGTTCGGCTGGCTGGTGGCACAGATCGCGGCCCTGCTGCGGTTCCTGTACGAGGTGACGGGCTCGTACGGCTGGGCCATCATCGCGCTCACCCTGGTGGTCAAGCTGGTCCTGCACCCCCTGACCCGCCGCCAGCTGCGGTCCATGAAGGAGATGCAAAAGCTGCAGCCGCACCTGCAGGCCCTGCAGCGGAAGTTCAAGGACGACCCCCAACGGCTGAACAAGGAGATGATGGACCTGTACCGGGCGCACGGGGTGAACCCGTTCGGCGGGTGCCTGCCCATGCTGTTGCAGATGCCCGTGCTGATCGCCCTGTACCGGGTGTTGAGCGACCCGTCGCACTTCGTGTCCCGTAGCGGCCAGGTGCTGTCCACGGTGCCGTTTGGCCCCTGGGACCTGCTGGTGCACCCCATGACGGTCCTCAGCGACCCCGGCAAGTACGGGTGGGGCGCGGTGGTGGCGTACGGCGCGGTGCCGGTGCTCATCGGGGCGTCCACGTACCTGCAGCAGAAGGTCTCGGTGACCGACCCCCAGCAGGCGCGCATGTTCGTGTTCATGCCATTCCTCATCGGGTGGTTCAGCCTGAACTTCGCGGTGGGCCTGTCCCTGTACTGGTTTGCCTCCACCCTGGCGTACATCGCGGAGTACCTGAGCGTGGTGGGGTTGCCCAGGCAGGCGCGGGCGGAGGCCAGAGGGGCCAGGAGGCGGACGGGGGCGAAGGCGGAGGTGGAGCGGGCGTGAACGAGGTGGTGGCGTCCGGGAGGACGGTAGAGGAGGCCATCGCGGCGGCCCTGGAGCGTGCGGGGCTCACGCGGGACGAGGCGGAAATCCACGTGCTGGACGAAGGTTCCAGGGGCGTGTTCGGGCTGGGAGCGCGGGAGGCCCGGGTGCGGGTGGTCCCCCGCTCCCAGCTGCAGGGGGAGCCCGCGGACGCCCGGACGCTGGCCGTGGCCACCGAGATGGCCAGGACTCTGGTCACCAAGATGGGGTTTTCCGCCTCGGTGTTGGGCCACGCCACCGAGCGGGGGCTGTTCCTGGACGTGCGGGGGGACGACCTGGGGCTGCTCATCGGCCGCCGGGGCCAGGGCATCGACGCGGTGCAGACGGTCTTGGCGGCCATGGTACATCAGGCCACGGGAACCCGGGCGGAGGTGGAGGTGGACATCGGGGGCTACCGGGCCCGGCGGCGGCAGCACGTGGCCGAGCTGGCCCGCCGGGCCGCCCGGAGGGCGGTGGCGCAAGGCAAGCCCGTGCACCTGCCCGCCATGGACGCGAGGGATCGCAGGGCGGTGCACGCGGCCTTAGCGGGGGACCCCAAGGTCACCACCCGGAGCGAAGGGACAGGTGACGCCCGGCACGTGGTGGTGGAGCCAGCAGGACGCCCCCCGCGTGCCGGGGGCACTCCTCGCAGGCGGCTTGGGCCGAGGGGCCGTGGACCTTGAGTCAGCCAGCCGCGCCCTCGGGCTAGACCTGAACCCAGAACAGGTCGGCTGCCTGCTGCGGTACCGGGATCTAGTGGTCACCTGGACCCGCAGGCTGGACCTGGTGGCCCCTGCCCCCCCAGAGGAAGTGCTCCGGTCCCACGTGCTGGACAGCTTGCTCCTGTTGGGGGTGGCCAGTCCTCCCCCAAGCGCCTGGGTGGCGGACGTGGGTAGCGGTGCGGGGCTACCGGGCTTGGTGTGGGCGGTGGCGCGGCCGGACCTGCACGTGGTGCTGCTGGAGCCGCGCCGCAAGCGTGCGGCCTTCCTGGAGCGGGCGGTGGGGGAGCTGGCGGTGCGCAACGTGCAGGTGGAGGTCCTGCGGTCCGAGCAGGCATCGCTAGACCCCCGTTATCGCGGCCGGTTTGACGTGGTGGTGGCGCGGGCGGTAGCACCGCCAGAACAGGTCCGGCGGATGGCCGGGGACCTCGTCAAGCCAGGGGGCAAGCTGGTGGTCCCCGTGGGGCCGCAGGCGCGTGTGCGGGAGCCTTTCCGGGAAATTGCCCGGGAGGTCCCCTGGCAGGCCGGGAGGGTCCGGAGAGTGGCGGTGCTTCTGGTCTGATGGCCTGACCTCTAGCAAATTACCGAACCTCCGGCGGAGGATCCTGGCAGGCGCACCCAGAAAAAGCCCGTGTGATCCTGGCCATCACCAACCAGAAGGGCGGGGTCGGGAAGACCACCACCGCGGTGAACCTGGGCGCGTACCTGGCCAGAGCCAGGTGGAAGGTCCTGTTGGTGGACCTGGACCCCCAGGGAAACGCCACCAGCGGCCTCGGGGTGAACCGGGCCTACGTGCGGCTTTCTACGTACGACTGCCTGCTGCGGGACACCCCTGTGCGGCAGGCCGCCCTCCCCACGGAGCTGGAGGGGCTGGACCTGCTGCCCAGCAGCCTGGACCTGGCGGGCGGCGAGGTGGAGCTGGTGGAAGCACCCGCGCGGGACGTCCGGCTGCGGGAGGCCCTCCAGCCGGTCCGTGAGCTGTACGACTGGGTCCTGGTGGACTGCCCCCCTTCCCTCGGGCTGCTCACCGTGAACGCCCTGGCCGCCGCGGACGGCGTGTTGGTCCCCGTCCAGTGTGAGTTCTACGCGCTGGAGGGGATTGCGCAGCTGGTCCGGACGGTGGAGCTGGTACGGCGCACCGTCAACCCCACCCTTGAGGTGGCGGCGGTGGTGCTGACCATGTACGACCCGCGCACGAACCTCAGCGAGCAGGTGGCTCGGGAGGTCCGTGCCTACTTCGGCGGGAAGGTGGCCAGCACGGTGGTCCCGCGGAGCGTCCGGTTGGCGGAAGCACCCAGCCACGGCAAGCCCGTCATGCTGTACGACCCGCACTCGAAGGGCGCCCAGGCGTACGAGGCCTTGGCCACGGAGCTGGCGGAGCGGTTGCGCCCGGTGGGCTGGGCTGCCGGGAGGGTGCGGTGAGCGGGACCCGGGCCCGGGGGCTGGGGCGTGGTCTGGCTGCCTTGATCCCGGGTGCGGAGGCCACTAGCCACGAGCGCATCGAGTACCTGCCCACAGACCGCGTCCGTCCCAGCAGGAACCAGCCCAGGCTGTCCGTTCAGGAAGCGGAGCTGGAAGAGCTCGCCAGCAGCGTGCGGGTGCACGGCATCCTGCAGCCCATCGTGGTGCGGCCCGCGGGGGACGGGTACGAGATCGTGGCGGGTGAGCGGAGGTGGCGGGCCGCAGTGCTGGCGGGGCTGCCTGCGGTGCCCGCGGTGGTCCGGCAGGTGGGGGAGCTGGAAAGCCTGGCCCTGGCGCTGGTGGAGAACCTCCAGCGGCAGGACCTGAATCCCCTGGAGCGGGCGCGGGCTTACCGCCGGCTGAGCGAGGAGTTCGGGATGACCCAGGGTGACATCGCGAGGCTGGTGGGCCGCAGCCAGCCCGCAGTGGCCAACACCCTCCGGTTGTTGAGCCTGCCTGACGAAGTCCAGGAACGCCTCCGGAGGGGCGAGCTCCTGGAGGCCCACGCGCGGCTGCTGCTGGAAGTCCAAGACCCCGGACGGCAGGTGGAGCTGGCCAGGGTGGCTTCCGAGGGCCACCTGACCGTCCAGGAGCTGGCGCGCCTGGTGCGAGGGCAGCCTGGACGGGCGGTGCGCAGGCGGCACCGTGCCCAGGACCCCGACCGGCAGGCCCTGGAGGAGGCGTTGAGTGTGCGGCTTGCCACCCGGGTGCGGGTGCGGGCGGGCCGCAAGCGCGGGGTGGTGGAGATCGAGTTCTACTCGCAGGAGGACCTGGCCCGGATCTGCGAGATCCTCCTGGGTGGCCAGGGACCCTAGTATTTCTCGGGAAATACCCGTGCTGAAGGACCTGGACCGGCTGATGGAGGAGCGGGGCCTGGACGCCCTGGTGGTGGCGGGCAGGCCGGACGATCCCAACATGCTGTACGTGCTGGGCGGACTGGCCCTGGAGGGAGCCATTTACCTGAAAAAGCGGGGCGAACCCCCTGTCCTGTGCCACGGGACCATGGAGCGGGGAGAGGCCGCCAAGGCGGGGATGCGGACCCGCAACCTGGGGCTGTACGACTGGAGGGAGCTGTACCAGAAGGCGGGAGGCGACCCCCTGGAAGCCAGGGTGCTGCTGTTCCAACGTCTGTTCGCGGACGAGGGCGTACGGGGCCGGGTGGCGTTTTACGGCGACATGGACCAGGGGGCCGCATACCGCCTGCTCGGCCGGTTGTCTTCCGCACTGGCGGACGTGGAGGTGGTGGGGGAGTACGGCCGCACGGTGCTGGCGGTGGCCAGGGAGACCAAGGACGCCCAAGAGCTGGAGCGGATCCGGGAGGTGGGGCAGGCCACGCAGCGGGTGGTGGCACGGCTAGCGGACTTCCTGCGGGGGTGCGCGGTGCGAGGGGGCGTGTTGCGGGACGGGGACGGAGAAGTCCTCACGGTGGGGCGGGTCAAGGCCAGGATCCGGGCGTGGCTGGCGGAGGAGGGGCTGGAGGACCGGGGCACCATCTTCTCCCAAGGTCAGGAGGCGGGGCTGCCGCACTCCCGGGGCGACCCGCAGGCGCCCGTGGTGACCGGAAGTCCCCTCGTGCTGGACATCTTCCCGCGCCCTGCGGGCGGCGGCTACCACTTCGACATGACCCGCACCTGGTGTGTGGGACAGCCTCCGCCGGCGCTTGTCCGGCTGTACCGGGACGTGTACGAGTGCTACCAGTCCGTCACCGCGCGCTTGACTGCCGGGGTGCGGTGCGCGGACCTGCAGAAGGCGGCCTGCGCGTTCTTCGAAGCCCGTGGGCACCCCACGGTGTGCTCCCACCCCACCACCCAGGTGGGCT
>FWWM01004154.1_pt1 | contig 34358 bp, 28 predicted proteins | sample 2228351 | NCBI WGS metagenome assembly FWWM01 (sample SAMEA103939774, study PRJEB20133) | metagenome
TTGATTGACAGATTTCCTTATCTAATTCCATACCTCTTTATTATTAAACGGTCTTTGGTAAAATGAAAAAGACCGTTTTCTCTTTCCCTGTATCTCACTTTGAGGTTATCACAATGCGAATTTACTCCGATATTGGCGTGCAAGTCGCGGATATTTTACTTCCCAAAAAAGGGATTGATTTGCGCAAATGGGCTACCATTGCCTGTGATCAGTTCACCTCTCAACCCGAATATTGGGAACAAGTTGCCAGGGAGGTTGGAGATGCTCCCTCAACCCTGAATCTGATTCTGCCTGAAGTGTATTTGGGCAAGCCAGATGAACTGGAACGTATTCAGGCCGCCCAAAAAACGATGCGTGAGTATCTGGACAAGGGAATTTTTGAGGTTCACAGCGGATTGATCTATGTTGAGCGCACCGTAAGCGGAAGAACCCGCCACGGATTGATTCTCGCTCTCGATTTGGAAAAATATGATTATTCTGCCGGCTCTCAATCGCTCATTCGCGCAACCGAGGGTACGATCCTTGAACGCATTCCTCCCCGCATGCGTATTCGGGAAGGAGCCATGATTGAATTGCCTCATATCCTGGTTTTGATTGACGACCCACACCACACCGTGATCGAACCGGTCAGCCAGCGTAAGGATGCCCTAACCCCTCTATACGACTTTGAATTAATGCAAGGCAGCGGGCGCCTCAAAGGAGCTCTGGTTTCCGATATCGAACTGGAAAAACAGGTTATCCAGGCTCTGTCGCGTTTGGCTTCTCCAGAAACCTTTTACCCGAAATACGGTGTTGGAGAGGATAAAGGCATTTTGCTCTTTGCTGTAGGTGACGGTAATCATTCACTGGCTACCGCCAAAGCCTGTTGGGAAAAATTGAAACCTTGCGTTGGAATGTATCACCCCTCCCGCTACGCACTGGTTGAAATCGAAAACCTCCACGATCCGGGTTTAGTGTTTGAACCCATCCACCGAGTACTTTTTGGAGTAAAGCAACCCATCCTTAATGCGTTACAACGCTTTTTTGGTGAAAGCGCCGTCACCGTAAATACCTGTCCCGACGCAGATGGAATGGAAAATACGATCAAAGAACAAGTCGGTAAAACTCAAACTTTTGGTATTGTTTCAGCCGATGGATACGCTACTGCCACGATTCACAAACCAACCTCGAATTTAGTCGTGGGGAGTTTGCAGGCTTTCCTGGATGATTGGTTGAAACAAGGCGGTGCTGATAAAATTGACTATGTCCACGGCGAAGATGCTCTCCTTCAACTTTCCCGGCAGCAAGGCAACTGCGGTTTCTATCTGCCTGCAATGGACAAGAACGAATTGTTCAGAACTGTCATTTTGGATGGAGTTCTTCCCCGTAAAACTTTTTCGATGGGAGAAGCCATTGAAAAACGGTTTTATATGGAAGCCCGAAAAATCATCTAAATGAAACGCTACCATCCCTTACAATTGCATCCAGAGGCTGTCCCCCCTGAACAGGTCAGGTTCTTGAGCCTTCACACCGAACCATGGGAGGACCACCAACGGGTGCGTGTTCATGCCCGTCTTACACCCTTTCAAAAACCGCCCAATCTTGAATTTGAGATTCGAGATGGGGATGGTCAAACGCTTGCCAGCGCTTATATTGTTGAAAACATTGATTTTGATTTGGTCATCACCATGCACCTGCGCCGGATTTCCGCTGATCCGCAACAACTCACTCTTTACGCAATGATCCGCTACGACGAAATTGGGACGGTATCCGAAGACAAAGCCACTTTTTCATTGTAATAGAATGAATTAAGATTGCTTGGTGGATAAGGAACCGATTGAATCGAAGTAAGCAATGAAGAGACACATCAAAAACTTGAAAACACTGGTCAGGCCGTATCTTCGTCAAATCGCGCTTGCCAGCGTCTTCCTGCTCATCCTCACTCTGATTGAGATGACCTTCCCTGCCATTATCCGGCAGGTAATTGATGTTGGCTTGAAAGGAGGAAATCATCGGTTTCTAATCCTGGCAGCCGGTTTGATTTTGTCTTTGGGATTGATCAAAGCGCTGGTCAGTTTCCGCGAACAATACTTGACTGAGTGGATTGCCCACCATGTGGCTTTTGATTTACGTAACCGTTTATATGACCATATCCAACGATTGTCATTCCAGTACCACGATCACATGCCGACCGGTCAGCTCATCAGCCGGGTGATCGAAGACGTCCGTTCTCTGCAAAGCTTCGCAGGACATGGTCTGGTTGAACTTGCGCGGATTGTCATCCTGCTCGTTGGAATCAGCATTTTACTGTTTAGCCGTCATCCGCTATTGGCAGCCATAGCAATTTCCCCCCTTATTCCCTTGGTGCTAATGACTACCACTTTTGGCCAACGGGTAGGAAGATTATTTCTCGCGGTAGATAACACTCTGGGAGAGTTGTCTTCCATTTTACAGGAAAATGTCATTGGCGTTCAAGTGGTACGAGCCTTTGCGCAGGAAAATTACGAAACCGAACGCTTCGATCAGACCAATCGCAAACTGTTCGATCGGCAGATCACGGTTGTCCGTGAGTGGGCAAAAGTGATGCCCTCCACCATTTTCCTGGTTACCCTCGGCACAATTTTGATTTTATGGTTTGGCGGCCAAATGGCCATCCGCGGAGAAATCACGGTTGGCGAGTTAGTAGCCTTCAACAGTTACATGCTCCTGCTGGCTAATCCTGCCCAACAATTGGCTTGGCTGGTCAATGCCGCCGGTGAAGCATACGCTGGTTTGCAGCGCACCTTTGAAATTCTTGAAACCGAACCAGATATTCAATCCCCGCCTGACTCAATCCGGTATCCATCCTTTCGTGGCGAAATTCAATTTGAACGGGTTTCTTTCCGGTACAACCAACGCGAAAGACCCATTCTAAGGGATATTAACCTTAGAATCGAACCCAATCAGCGGGTAGCAATAATTGGTGCGACCGGTTCCGGCAAAACGACTCTGGTAAACCTGATTCCGCGCTTCTACGATGTGACCGAAGGAGCAGTGAAAATTGATGGTATTGACGTCCGCCAGATGGATCTCCCCTCATTGCGCCGGCAGATCGGTATCGTATTACAAACTTCCTTGTTGTTTTCAACCACTATCCGGGAAAACCTGGCCTACGGACGGCCGGATGCCAGCGAAGAAGAGATTATTGCTGCTGCCAAGGCTGCTCAGGCTCATGAATTTATCATGGAGCTGCCCCAAGGCTACGATACCGTGGTTGGTGAAAGAGGAGTCACCCTTTCTGGAGGCCAACGCCAACGAATTGCAATTGGCCGAGCCCTGTTGATGAACCCACGCATCCTGATTCTGGATGATTCCACTTCCAGTGTTGATACCCAAACCGAGCATTTGATCCAAAAAGCCCTCTCAAACCTGATGGAAGGGCGCACCACACTGATCATTGCCCAGCGACTTTCCACTGTCAAAAAGGCCGACCTGATTTTGGTTATGGATCAGGGGCGCATTGTTGAACAAGGCACTCACTCCCAATTACTGGCGCTGAATGGTCTTTATCGCCAAATCTACGATCTTCAATTAAGAAATCAGGAAGAATTCGAAGATGATCTGATCGTTCAACCCCTCAACCTTTCCAAAGTCAACATCCGATCCGGGAATTCATTGGAGTAAAAAAAACGCGATGGCAGTGACGGCTTCCTCGAGCGTGCATGAGGATGTGCAATTTAAGGGATACGATCCCAAGGTGGTCCGCGGTTTAGTAGCATTCGTAAAACCCTATTGGCGGCCGCTACTGGTTTCTGTATTCCTCATGGCAATCACATCTGCTGCTTCCGTTGCCGGACCGTATTTGGTAAAACTGGCCGTAGATGAGGGTATAGAGGCCGGTTCGCTCCCCACCCTCCGCAATCTTGTGCTGATCTACCTGACTATCGCAATTCTACAATGGTCGGCGATTTATGGACGGGTTTTTATCATGTCCCGCGTCGGCCAATCCATCATTTACGACGTTCGTTCCAAACTTTTCCATCATCTCCAGCATCTTTCCATCAGCTTCTTCTCTCATTATTCAGTCGGACGCATCATTGTTCGGGTCATCAACGATGTCAGTGTATTGCGGGAATTCATCACGTGGGCTATGCTTGCGATTGCACGCGACTTATTCGTACTGATTGGCATTATTTTCACCATGGTGAGCATGAATCTGCGCTTGTCTTTGCTAACCTTCAGCGTGATTCCACTCATTGTTTTGATTACATGGGTTTTCCGCAATCGTTCCCGCGAGTATTATCGTGAAACCCGCAAAGCCATCAGTTGGGTTAATTCGGTACTTGCCGAAAACATTAATGGCTTACGAGTCATTCAGGCATTTTCCCGCGAAGACCAAAATTACGCCTTCTTTCGAGATACAGTCAATCGTAATAACCTGGACGTGAACCTGAAAGCTGCCCGGCTTGCTGCGCGTTTCTTTCCCAGTGTTGATTTTTTGGGAATAACAGCTATGGCGCTGGTCGTATGGCTGGGTGGAAGCGCTGTTTTGGGGGAACAGCTCTCACCCGGCACGCTGGTTGCTTTTGTTTTATACATCAATCGATTTTTCGACCCCATCCGCGACCTGAGCCGCCGCTTTGATTCCTTTCAATCCACAATGGCGAGCGGTGAGCGTATCCTCAACCTTTTGAACACCCCCATTGAGGTTCAGGATGCACCAAATGCCATTGAAATGCCCCCCATTCGGGGCGAAATCCGCTTCCAAAAGGTCAGCTTTCATTATTCAGACGACCCTGCTCCCGTTTTGCGTCATATTGATCTGATCATTCCTGCTGGTCAAACCGTAGCGCTGGTCGGCAAAACCGGCGCCGGTAAGTCAACTTTCGTAAAACTTGTCGCTAGATTTCACGATCCAACCGAAGGATGCGTCCGCATTGACGGCTACGATCTTCGCGAGGTCACTCAGCAGAGTTTACGCCGTCAATTTGGCATCGTGCTTCAGGATCCCTTCTTATTTTCCGGAACGGTTCGGGAAAACATCCGCTTTGGCAGATTGAATGCCAGCGATGAGGAGGTAGAAGCCGCTGCCAAGGCAGTTGGAGCAGACGAATTCATCCGCCAGTTACCGCAAGGTTACGATACCCCTGTCGAAGAAGGGGGGGCAATCTTATCAGTCGGGCAGCGCCAGTTGATTTCATTTGCCCGTGCTTTGCTGGCTGATCCTCGCATACTCATTCTTGATGAAGCCACCTCCAGTGTGGATACCCAGACCGAGCGGTTAATCCAAACCGGTCTCAACCGCCTCCTGAAAGGACGCACATCCCTGATCATTGCCCACCGGCTTTCCACCATCACGAATGCAGACCGTATCCTGGTCATCGAAAACGGACAGATCATTGAGGATGGCACTCACTCCGAATTGATTCAAAAAAGAGGGGTTTATTACAACCTTTACAGCTTTCGTTTTGTGGACGAATAACCAACATAGTTAACAATATTGATAAGCCAGTCTAATTGAGAGGCGGTTTTGTTGACCGTTCAATTTTTTGGATGCTACAATAAGTGTAAAGGGAACTTGCGCACACCTGTACTTGAAGAATACCATTCTCTATTCTGCTCACCCATTGTATTCAATTACCTGTCTTCAGTGATAACAGGTTTTCCTCATCCAATCACTTTGAAGTCGATTTTTGAGAGATAGATGGCTACTTCTCCAAAAGCAAGTAAAAACAGAAAACCGGTGGTTTGGTTGACTTTCATCTTTGCCCTGCTGGTAGTATTCTTATGGAATGTCATTCCCATTCTTCGAGATGAATTACTGCTGCTCCCCACCCCCACCTTGCCACAACTACTACCCACCCCTGCACCCATTCAAACCGCCGTAATACAAGAACCTCAATCTGTCCCAAGTATTCTAAGTGTTACCATCGGACAGTCAGTTGCCCCACAGGACAGCGCCAATCCCGATGGGCTGATGATCTTCGCAATGAGTGACGGAGCGTTCACCCATTTATTTGCCTTTCATCCTACACAATTACCGCTCTCCCGTTTGACCAATCATCCATGGGATGACTTGCATCCCGCAATCAGTCCAGATGGAAGTCGGATCGCTTACACATCCCGCCGTAATGGTTATTGGGATATTTACATCCTGGATTTGAGAGATGCCAGCCTGACCCGCGTGACCGACACGCCGGAGTATGATGGTCACCCCACTTGGTCACCAGATGGTCAATGGCTGGCATACGAAACCTTCGCCAATGGCAATCTGGATATCTTCATCCAGTCCCTTTCAGATCTAAGCCAGCCGCCGATTCCGCTTAGCAACACTCCCAGCGCCGATCATTCGCCTGCCTGGTCACCGTTAGGTCAGGAAATTGCTTTTGTTTCCAACCGAGGCGGCCAACCCGAAATTTGGACCACTCGATTGGATCAGTTTGGCGAACGATATACCAACATCAGTCTCGGGGTTGGCAGTCCGGCTCACTCTCCGGCTTGGTCTCCGGATGGCCGTTTTTTGACGTGGGGTGGACAATCGAATGGTGCCGACACGATCTTTCTGTGGGATAGCAGCACCCCTCAAAAACCAGCCGTACCAATGCTTGCTGGTCACAACTCGATTTGGAGCCCGGACGGGAAAGTCATCCTTACGCGCCAAACAGACTTTTTACAGGATAGCCTGGCAGGTTTTGAGGTTTCATCCCAAAAACTGGCCTTGCCTTTCGCAGTTATGCCAGCAGCCCTCCACGGTGTGGATTGGAAGGGCGGGCAAATCAACGATTTGATCACAAACTTTATCACAGACAGCCCGGCAGTACTATCTTCGTTGTATACCGTTTACATCACCCAAGCAACTCAATCTCTTCCCAATCGGTTTGGCTTAGTCCCTCTGACGGACGTCAACGTCCCTTACCCCTTCCTGCATGATGCCGTGGACGAATCCTTCAATGCCCTTCGTCGGGAAGCCGCCCGTCAATCCGGTTGGGATGTGTTGGGTAATTTGGAAAACGCATATTTACCCATTACGGAGCCGCCTCACCCCGGTAGTGTAGACGAGTGGCTGCTTACCGGCCGAGCATTCGCGATTAATCCGCTGCCTATCCAAGCGGGCTGGATGACCATTACCCGCGAAGAGCGCGGCGGGCAGACCTATTGGCGAATTTTCATTCGTGCCCGTTATCAGGATGGCTCGCAGGGATTACCCATGCGTGAACATCCCTGGTCATTGGATGCGCGCTATAACGGCGATCCGCGGGCTTACGAAGAGGGTGGAGATTTCCTTCCAATACCGGATGGGTACTGGATTGATTTTACAGAATTAGCCAGTCGCTTTGGATGGCAACCGGTTCCGGCATTGCAAAACTGGCGAACATTTTACCCGGCCGCCCGTTTTAATCAATTTGTCAAAACCGATGGGTTGAATTGGATGGCAGCCATGGCGCAATTCTATCCGCCGGAAGCGCTTCAAACCCCAACCACCATTCCCACGCTAACCCTTACACCTACCATCTCCCCCACAATTCGTTTTTATCGCACCGCAACTCCTTTGCCCAGTCCTACTCCAACCAGCCAGCCAACCCGCCGGCCGACATGGACTCCACTGCCGGGAGCCGTACAACCATGACCAAATCCGGCTATTTTTGTTTTTTGGCTTTGCTATTCAGCTTCATCCTGAGCTCCTGTCAGGGCAGTGTAGCCGCGGATGCTGCTGAATTGGTGAGCATTGAACCGGCAGACAACCCCTTAATCCCCACACCCACAATTGATCCTGTCTTTGCATCCCCCAATCTGGATGCCAACTGGCAGAATCTGGAAATCGAAGAGCCGCTCAGGTTCACATTCCCTACCCCATCAGACCCGCCGGTATCCCTATGGCGCCCCCCGCTTTATGAAGTTCCATGGGCCTTGAACCCACACGATCACTTTTACTTCATTCGGCCGATTGCCGCTGATGAAGTCAACTGGCCATTGGCCGACTACCGTTACGGATACTATTTTACCGGCACAAACATTGTCCATACCGGTATTGATATTGACGCCAAACGAGGCACGCCGGTTATCGCCGCCGCCGATGGTAGCGTAGTTTGGGCGGGTATAGGCCTTTACAAAGGACCCGATTCGCCGGATGATCCCTACGGGATTGCAGTCGCTATCCGTCATAACTTTGGCTTTGATCGTCGTCAGTTGTACACCATCTACGCCCACATGGATCGCGTGGATGTTTCCGTCGGACAAACGGTAAAAGCCGGCGATCAAATCGGTATTGTCGGAAATACCGGCTTCACCACCGGGCCGCATCTTCACTTTGAAGTCCGGCTTGAACGCAATAGTTTCTATGTCTCTCGCAACCCCGAACTGTGGCTCGTCCCACCACAAGGCTGGGGTGTGCTGGTTGGCCGATGGATGAAAGCCGATGGATCGCTAATTCGTTTGCTGGATGTGCGTGTTTCATCGGTTGAGATCAAACGAAGTTGGGTGGTTCGAACCTATGCCCCTGAAAGTGTCAACAGTGATGATTACTACCGCGAAAATCTGGTGCTGAGCGACCTGCCAGCCGGTGATTACACCCTTCAATTTTCATACAACGATATTGAATATCAAACCCGCTTCACCATTTTGCCGGGAGCAATCACTTACATCACTTTTCGAGAAGGTTACGGTTTTTCAAACCGCTTGCCCGATGCTTCTTCCTCTAATTCCTTATGGCAGCCCGTTGAACCTTAAAAAACCTTGACAATTTGAGCGGCTCGGTACAGAATCGGGGGATTGTCTGCCGGATAAATGGCAAGTATCATTTATGAGGATTGATTTGAAAACGGAGGAAGAATGATGTTGAAAAAGAATTTTTTTAAGCAGGCAATGCTGCTTTTCCTGCTGTCCGGCTTAGTACTGCTCTCGGCTTGCAGTCGCTCAGAGGCCACCCCAACAACCGATCCGGTCTTGATTTTTACCCAGGCTGCCGAAACAGTCGCTGCTGGTTTAACTCAGACCGCAGCCAGTCTGCCGACGGCCACACCAACGGTTACTTTGCCGCCTACCAATACCCCTGAACCAACCCAAGCCGTTTCACCAACTAGCGCCGAAACCCCCACTGCAACCATACCACCGACCGCCACTCGCCCCAGCCTTGCAGATCGCGCGGATTTTGTGACCCAATCCCCGCTGGATGGTACAGTGATGTATCCTGAACAGCCATTTACCCTGACATGGACGGTCAAAAACATCGGTACCACCACATGGACAACCGCTTATCAGGTTAGATTCTTCCTTGGGGACGCGACTTTGCGGTTTGGCGCTTCTGATATTCGCTTTCCAAAAGAAGTCAAACCCAATGAAAATGTTGATTTGGTTCTAAACATGAAAGCGCCCAACAAGGCGGGAAATTATCGGACGATTTGGGTATTGACCAATGCCGATGGACAGAATTTCTACACCCTGACCTTGGATATCAAAGTATCCGGCAGCGCTCCCACGCCAACCCTGACAGCCGCTCCAGCCACCAACACTCCAACGCCGGAACCAACTGCGACGGAAACGACCCATCCATCACCGTGATTATTTCTATGTCGGTGAAAGACGCGACCAACCTCAAAGAAACCATCAAAGCCGAGGCTCATCGTCTCGGCTTTGAACTTGTGGGCTTTACCGACCCATCACCGCCGACTTCATTTGCCGTATATCAAAAATGGTTGGATCAAGATCTGCACGCCGAGATGAACTATCTAACCCGTCCTGATGCGGTTGCTCGTCGCGCAGATCCCTCATTGATCTTGCCCGGTGTCAAGACCATTGTCGTTGTGGGTGTCCGTTACCCCCGACCTGAAGATGCTCCATCGTTCGATTCTCAACCGCAAGGTCGGGTTGCCGCTTATGCCTGGGGAGAAGATTATCATCACTTCATCCCAGCAAGGTTGAAAGAGCTGGTCATTCGCCTACAACAGAAAATTAGTCAGCCTTTTGGATGGAAAATCCTTACCGATAGCGGCCCCGTGCTGGAACGCGATTTAGCCCAACGCGCCGGCCTTGGCTGGATTGGGAAAAATACCTGTCTGATTCATCCGCGGTTGGGGTCTTATTTCCTGTTGGGTGAATTATTCCTGACTCTCCATCTTGAACCTGACCCGCCCTTTACGACTGATCATTGCGGCTCCTGTCGTCGCTGCATTGAAGCCTGTCCAACCCAATGTATTTTGCCCAATCGCACCCTGGACGCCAAACGCTGTATTTCCTACCTCACCATTGAAAATAAAGGCATGATACCCGGCGAATTACGTCCAGCCATCGAAAACTGGGTGTTCGGCTGTGATGTTTGTCAGCAGGTTTGCCCGTGGAATATTCGTTTTGCATCTCCCAATCATGACTCTGCGTTTTCTCAAAAGAAAGAAATAGCCCGCCCAACTTTGACCCGTGAATTGCTACTTTCACCCGCAGAATTCAAACAAAAATTCAGCCGGAGTCCAGTCCTACGCGCCAAACGCCGGGGTTACTTAAGGAATGTTGCCGTGGCCCTCGGTAATTCCCTTGACGAGCGAAGTCTGCCGGCATTGATAACTTGTCTGAAAAGTGAGGAAGAGCCGTTGATTCGAGCCCATGTCGCTTGGGCCATTGGCAAAATTGGCGGATTACGGGCAAAGAGAGTCCTACAAAAGGCATTAGAAAACGAAACTGACCCGCAAGTGCTTGAAGAAATCAGCTCGGCGCTTCAGCGACTTACCGATCAGGGTTAAACGCTTGTCTTTCATGGCATCCACTGGGGAAATGCGCCATTGTCAAACAGCATCTCAACCCGTTGATCGTCTCTGTACCAAATGAAAATTTTAGGCGTATCGTTCGATTGAGCAAGATTAACTTGCTGAAACACGACCATTTTCCCGTCTGGCGACCATTGGTACGAAGAATAATTCATTTGTGGGTCATCGGTTATCCGAATTAAGGGGTTTCCATTGGGATCGAACATCCACAATTGCTTGCCCTCCTGCCGGCTTTCAGTCTGAACCGCGCAGATCACAAACTTCCCATCCGGAGACCAGGCCGGTAATGAAACATCCAACACTTCGAACGATTCATCGAAAAACCGGCTAACCGTCCGGGTCTCCAAATCCAACCGGAAAAGACTACTGCGTTGGATAGTCGCTTCACCGTCCCAATCCGCCACAAGCAGGGTGCCTCCATCCGGAGACCAAACTCCTCGTCCAGCTATCTGGCTGGGAATGATCGAACTGCTGCCATCCACGAAATTGACAAGCCGGATAGACTGTTCACCATAATCATAGAACGATACGGCAGACCCATCCGGCGAAAACATGGGTAAAGACCCATACAGACCCGGATTATTGAACAGCGGGTTATTCAAACCAGTTGCTACTTCAACCACATATACTTTTCCAATCCCATCCATTAAACTGGCGGTCAGACCACTTTCATAACGGGTGTAAGCCACATAGCGGCTGTCCGGCGTCCAGGCTGGTTCAATACAAGCTGATTCGCCACACTCTACCAATACCCTTTCGCCCGTTCCGTCCCGATTGATGAGAACAAGCTCACTGCCGTCGCGAAGGTTAATTCTGGAATAAACAATTTTTTCTCCATCGGGCGACACAGCAAAATCAAAAACACGACCACCTGTAGCCGTAAGCGGATAATGATCAGCCGTTATTGGGCTCATCCTGACGAGTTCTGCCAAACCTAGCGGATCGCTTAGAATAACCAGTAAAGCAGGGCGGATATGCAATTCAACCTCGAAGGGTTGACGTAAAAGCCGTCCATCGCGGCTACGCGCGCCTTGATCCAGAGTCAGCGTAAAGGTGATGCCCTCACCCATTGTACTGCTTGGAAAAAATCGGATCGTCCTATCATCCATCCAACGCCATGTGCCTTCCCATTGCGGGGTAAAATGAAGGCGGCTTTCCACCGATGAACGTTCCATATCTTGTTGGAATCGCAGCTCGACCGGTCCACGTCCTCCAATGACTCCCGCTTGGTCAGTAAAGACAACTTGAGGGGCAGGTAGTCCAATTTGAAAGGCAATCAAAGCCAGTGCAGCCAGAACAAACACCAGCAGCAAAATAGTGATCAGGACAATTCGTTCAAAGCGCCGCATCTTCATGGGAACAGATAGGGCTGATCTGGAGGTGGCACTGCTTCTACCAATTCGGCCTTTATGATAGGCACAATCCGATCCTCGCGCTCCAACAAATCAATTTTTCCTTGTACGCGTACCCAACTGTGCGGTTTCAATACGGCAACCTGTGGATATTCAACAATCATCCCTAGAGCAGTTGCATCTGCGACACAACAAATGACGGTGAAACGCCCCACCATGAATTGGGTATCACTCAATCGGCCATCCGAAAACACAAAACCGGTGACGTCCGCGGGCTGGCCGACGAATTGCTGCAAATTCTCACTGAAACTGAATAACCGAATCCAATCCAGTACCGTTCTTTCGGTCGGACTGAGGGAAAGTATGGTAGTCGTATCCTCAATTTGCGCAGAAAGCGGTGCATCAATGGTAATTCCTCGATTCACCACCGCTGAGGGGCTCAATGGTCTGGCCGGCACAAGAAAACCGATGAGAAGGGGGATGACCAGCCACCACAAGGTTGGTTTCAGATAATCCTTCGCATTTCTCTTCTCATCCTGATCAGTTAATCGCTCCGTGTATTGAACCTGGGCCAGAATGACAAAAGCTAAACCGGCGAAAAATACCAAAACGACAAAACGCTGGTTGATATAGAAGAGAATATCCCCGCTCCAGATGCGGCTTAGAAAAAAAAGCCCCATCAGCGCTAAGATTAATGCCTGGAAGCTACGCACAGCCCGAAGAGTCACTTCACTACACCCATAAATTAATCGCTACGCTGGCAACCAGCGTCAACAACCATGGCAAGATCACCAATATCACGACCGTTTTCCTTTTGAACACCCGCAAATACATTAGGGTAGCTTTGATATCCACCATCGGACCGTAAACCAGAAAAGCCAGCACCGAACCGGTCGAGAAAGTATTCGCAAAAGCCAGCGCAATGAACGAGTCGACGGTGGAACAAACCGAAAGCAACACAGCCAACAGTGAAAGCATAATCACCGATAGAATCGGGCCTTGCCCAATCGAAAGCAGCCAGCTCTGCGGCACAAAGGTCTGCATCAAAGCGGCAAGGAGAGCGCCGATGACTAAAAATCGGCCCATTTCAAAAAATTCATCGGCGGTAATCACCATCACTTTCTTTACCTTTTCTTGCCAAGAATTGGACTGTTCAGTGTGATCATGATCATCGTGAAGATGAAAGGAATGGGTTGACTCTATATTCAATGGGCGAACAATTCGGGTCTTATCCGTTTCAAACAAGAACAACAAACCCACTCCGACCGCAATCAGTAAAGTCAGAGTAAAACGAAGCCAAAAAATTGGCGTATTGCCAAACGCCGCATAAGTACTGGCAATCACAATCGGATTAAGGACCGGGGCCGCCAGCAAAAAAGCAATCCCGACCGGTACCGGAATACCTTTTTTCATCAACCGGCGAGCCAGCGGGATACTGCCGCATTCACAAACTGGGAAGAACAGTCCAAGCAATCCGCCTGCGCCAACCGCCAAAATTCGATTCCGTGGCAGCAAGCGCCCTAATTCATCCGCGCCGAAAAACACTTCCACGAGACCGGAAGCCAGTGTGCCCAGAAGCAAGTAAGGAGCCGCCTCAATAAAAATACCCAGAAACACTGCCGAAAAATTGCTGACTCTGTCTGTCAAGGCTATCAGCAGATCACTTTGCCAGTTGAAGATTTGCTGCAATCGGGTCAAGCCTGCCATAGCAAAAATGCCAGCCAGGATAATCAACGGTAGATGTTGAATGAGACGGGCCACCCGAACCGGACTGCCAGCAGGGTTTTGTTTGTACATCTCCCTGTTTCCTAATCCAAAAGCCTTCATTTGGATAAATTTATACCATACGATGGTTAGGGATAAATTAAGGGGCTTTTTTGGTTCGAAAAGCCCCTAACTTTCCCGCTAAATGTCACGAATTATTCAGGAACTGCTGGTTGGTGACGGGGTAATAGTGGGTGGTTGATCTCCAAGGGTGGGGGTCAAGGTTGGTGGGCGAGTTGCCGTGGGGGTAACCAGATTTACCCGCACAATTAATACTTGACCGGCAGAAATCAGATTCTTATCCGTGAGGCGGTTTTGCTGCATGATGTCATCAACCGTCGAGTTGAAGATCGAGGCAATAAAGTCCAGTGTATCTCCAGTTTTGACCACATATTCAATCCTGGTGCCGCGTGGCAGACCAGTTGGTAGAGGTGTTTCGGTAGGTAATTGTTGATTCGGGGCAGGGATGAGGATCTTATCCCCTTCGCGGATAGGGCATTGTCCGGCGGGGAAATTATTTAACGCCAGCAGTACCAGCAAATCTACTTCGTACTTGACCGCTAGATCGAAACAGGTATCTCCACTCTGCACCGTATATTCAAACGGTCCTGAGGGAGTGAATGTCAGGGTGGGTGTAGGTGTCTCTGTTTCGGTCGGGGTCATCGTCACCGTCGCCGTCGGCGGCACCGGGCTTGGGGTAAGTGTTGAGGTGGCCGTTGGTGTAGGGGAGGAAAACAGGGCAATTTGCGGCTGATTCCCTCCGGTGACCCATAAAAAGATCAGAATAATTCCTATCAATACCAGCAACCCTGCCAGCCCCCATGTGATAAAGGGCATCATTTGCTGACGTTTGCGATAGGAATCGATTACGCTTTGAGGCGAATTTTTTCCACTCATGATTTTCCTGCTCCATTTTCGGAGAAAATCTCTTTCTCCGGCCATAAAAGGATTGGACTTTCAGGTTTACGATGGTTATTCTACACTAAAAAACCAAAATCGGGATAGCCTTGATTTTGTCAAGCGCTGATAGGGGAATGGTCATGATATAATTCACAGAATAAGAGCCCAATCTAAAAAACTGGAGGAAATCCATGGAAATTAATCACACAGAATTCAAGCGCTGTGATGTTGTGAAGGTATCGGGTCGTGTGGACAGTGCAACCGCACCCCGCCTCGCCGAGAAGCTCAATGAAATCATGGATTCAGGCCGCTATCGAATCGTATTAGACCTTCAGGATTTGGATTTCATCTCCAGTGCCGGATTGAGGGTCTTAATCGGTGCACAAAAATCCTGCAAACGGTACAATCGCGGCGAGGTGGTTCTGGCTAATGTTCAGCCGAATATCCTTTCCGCTCTCGACCTCGCTGGTTTCACTCCCTTTTTCAAGATTTTTGACGATACCGTTTCCGCGGTGGGAAATTTCTAAGGTACAGGTCCTCGATTAATGCCCACCTTCGTGTTTCCAGGCAAATATGAAAGCCTGGCCAAAATTGCAGAACTGGTTCAAATTGCCACTCGAGAATTTGGGCTGGATTCTTGTGCTGCCTATGGTGTGGAGACAGCCGTTGACGAGGCCTGTTCAAACATTATCGAACATGCTTACGGTGGAGAAGATAGAGGTGAAATTGAATTCTCATATGAAATCACCGCTAACTCCTTGATCATCACCTTGCGAGATCAGGGGAAGAAATTCAAGCCAAAAAAAATTGTAAAGCCCAAAACAACGGTTCCCCTGAAAAATCGTCCAGACCATGGGCTAGGTTTATATTTTATTCACCAGTGGATGGATGAAGTCCATTATGACAATCGTGAAGGATACAACATCCTCACACTGATCAAGTACAAAGGCACGATGAGTTAAATGAGCCCCGCTCCTCAGCAGACAAAAAAACCGGATTGGAAGGAATTTCTCCGCTTCGGTGAAATGCTGCTATCACAGCCAAGCGCGGCAAGTCAGTGTAAGGCGATTGGCCAATGGATTGAAACCAAACTGGCAGCCAATGCCGAGTTATGGCTGGCAAAGCCTCTCTACCCCCTGCCGGGAGAAGATTATCCAAAAATCTTACCATCAGATGGTTCACCAGCCATTGTGCAGGAATGTTTTGAAAAACGAAAAACCCTTCTGCAAAATAATTATAAGACAACCGAAGCCAAAGATAATCAAACCATCCCACAAATTGCCTTGCCACTACTGACCCACGGCAACCTCTTGGGAATACTTCATGTATGGCGTTCCAACCAACTTTTCAGTCGTGCTGAAGTGGAGCATTTGGAAGGCATTGCCTCTCATGCAGCGCTCGCCATGCAGGTATTGCGCCAGGCAATCATCAAAAAATGGCGACTTGAACAATTGTCGTTGGTGCGGAAAATCGGCGCCGAAGTAACCCGACTCCCTGATCTCGATCAATTTTGTCAACACCTAACCAGCACTATTCTGGAAAGGTTCGATTACTTTCTTGTTTCTATCTACACTTTTGATCCACTTGCAAAAAATCTGGTTCATCGCGCCAGTGCATCGAAAAATAAAAATACGGCCAATCAGCCGCCAGTTCCGCAAGTTCAGCCGGGTGAGGGAATTATTGGTCAGGTCGCCACCACAGGCCAAGAAATCATTGCTCAGCGAGTCGAAAGCGATCCCTACTACCGCTCCCTGCCGGGTTGGGAGGTGATTCAGGCCGAAGCTGCCATCCCCATCCAAATCGGCGGTCGTATCTTAGGGGTATTGGATTTGCAAACTGACCAAAAGGACGCCTTTCATGATGTGGATCTGGTTGTACTTCACGCACTGGCAGATTATCTGGCATTTGCTTTAGAAGGTGTGCAGCTGATTGGCGGCTTGGAAAAACGCACCCAACAAATTTCTGCACTCCTGGATATCACCCATAAACTCACCTCAATACTCGACTTTGACCAACTGCTCGAAGGTGTTGTCGAAGCAATTCAGCAGCACTTTGGTTATCCGTATGTTCACATCTTTATTTTGCATCCTGGAAGGCGAAAATTAATTTACGAGGCCGGCAGCGGCGCGCGCAGTCAGGCATTGGAGGAAAATCAGGTTACCTATGACTGGGATGACCCACACGGTATTATTCCATGGGTCGCTCGGAATGGAAAAACTTTATTGGCAAATGATGTCACCCAGGAACCTCTCTACCGCCCCTCTGACCTCCCCCCCGCCGATACCCGCGCAGAACTGGCTATCCCACTGGCATATGCCGGTGAGATTCTTGGGGTTTTAGATTTACAATCCGATCAAGTGAATAGTTTTGATATTCGGGATATTCCTCTGCTGGAATCGTTGGGGTCTACAATAGCCATTGCCATTCGCAATGCCCGGCTGTATCGGTCAGAGGTGTGGCGGCGTCAGGTCGCCGAGTCATTTCGGGAAATTGCAGGACTGGTTTCCGCCAATGTGGCCTTACCGGATCTCTTGGAACGCATCCTCAACGAGGTGGACCGTAGTTTACCGTGCGAAGCAACCGCTATATGGCTGGTTCAACCCGGCACAGAAGGGAAGGAACCCCCCGATCTGGTCCTTGCAGCAGTGCATGGTGCTCCGGCGGAAAAGGTTTGGCAGGTGTTTCAATCCAATTCAAATGCCAGCCGATACTTGCTGGAAGCATTGAAGGCAACTTCACCTCTCATTCGCCAGCCAATTGACCCAATTGGACCGCTCGGCGAAGCGCTCGGCTTTCCGTCGGACTATTCTTCTCTTGCTGCACCCCTGCGTGCTGGTGATGAACCGCTTGGATTGCTGACTCTTGCCCACCATATGCCCGGACGATATGGCAGTGAAGCCAGTTTGATCACAATGACTTTCGCAAACCACGCCGCCGTGGCTATTCAAAACAACCGACTATTCATGGCTTCCCAAGAACAAGCCTGGATTTCAACAATTCTTTTGCAAATTGCAGAAGCCACTCAGGGAACCCAGAATGTCGAAGAACTGCTGGATACCATGGCAAGGCTGACTCCCATGCTGGTAGGCGTTAGAAAATGTGCCTTCTTCATTTGGGACGAAAATCGCCAGATCTTTATCCTTCAGTCCGAGCATGGCTTGAACCTCGCCCACAAAACCATACCGCTCAAGTTTGATCTTTCCATACCTCTTGTGCAAAGGTTGGTCGAAACCCGCGAGCCTATTTTTATTGAGGATGTTTCAGAAGAATTACACCTCGCAGAAGCGGGTTTGGACGAGGAAAGCGGGACACTGGTGATTTTACCGATGATTTCCCGTGGAAGATTGCTGGGTGCCTTCTTAGTTGGCCACATGGCGGAAAACGATTTACACTCCAACCGTCTTTTTGATCAACAAACCCTTGATCTTCTCCAAGGCATAGCCCGGCAAACTGCTTTAGCAATGGAAAATCTGATGTTGATTGAAGCCCGACAGGAAGAGGCTTATGTTACAGCGGTCATGTTGCAGGTGGCTCAAGCGGTCGTCAGCCAGAACAACCTGGAGGATATTCTCGACACGATTGTCCATTTGATGCCAATTCTGGTCGGAATTGACTCGTGCGTCATTTACCTGTGGGAAGAACATCTCGAACTTTTCCGAACCGCAAAGGTATTCACCGGTTCGCAGCGGGAAGAAATGATGGTCGAAGGGGAAACCTACCGGTTGGGTGAGTTCCCGTTGCTGGATGCCGTGCTGAAAAGTGAGCAACTGATCGCCTGTAAAACAAACAGGAGAGATTTTTCCGTCCAAAACTGGAAAACTCTCGATTGCCTTTTACCCGCTGAAGAAATCGAACGGCAATATGACCCTCAGGATCAATGGGTGCTTGGTGTGCCGCTTTCAATTAAGGGAGAGTTTTACGGTGTACTGGTTGCTAGCGAATCGAATGTACCGCTTTCTTTTCATGACCGGCGATTGGAAATTCTTTCGGGCATTGCTCAACAGGTTTCTCTGGCTATTCAAAATGACCGCTTAAATCGCGAGATGATCCAGCGCGAGCGGCTCGAACGAGAAATTCAACTTGCCCGGCAAATTCAAAAAACATTTTTACCCAATCGTCTGCCCAAGATTCCCGGCTGGGAAGTGGATATTCACTGGCAAACCGCTCGTGAGGTGGGGGGAGATTTTTATGATGTTTTCCGCATCAAAGGCGACCGTTTCGGCGTGGTAATTGCGGATGTCTCCGATAAGGGGATGCCGGCTGCTTTGTATATGACGGTAGCTAAAACCCTTATCCGCGCTTTCTCCCAAAATGCTGAATCGCCCGCCCGGGTTTTGGAAAGAGTCAATCGGGCATTAACCTTTGAACCCCAGAATACCATGTTTGTTACTGCCGTTTTTGTCATCCTCAATGCCGAAGACGGCACTCTCCGATATGCCAACGCTGGTCACAATTTACCTTTCATTCTTCGCCGCCAGAGCGGGGCAGTTGAGGAGTTCCCCAAAGGAGGAATGGCGCTTGGGGTTTATTCTTCCAGTAAATTAAGTGACCATCTTCTCACCATTGAAGCTGGCGATTGGCTGATTTTTTATACTGATGGTGTAACCGAAAGTTTTTCACCCACCGGAGAAACATTTGGTGAACAGCGATTGCGAATGACCATCGAAAAGGCTCCCAAAAGCAGCCCGGCTGCTTTTCTCGACTTTATTCGGGGACAATTGAGCGATTTCCGTGAGGGAACCCCACCGTCGGACGACCTGACATTGGTTGTCCTCCATCGCATCCCGCCTGTAGACAGCCAAAGAAGCATGAACAACCAACCTTAACTGGCATCAATCCTGCATCCATCAACCCAAAGCCAGGATGATGACGGCATGCAACCAGAAGGATCGCTCATTCGCCAAAAAACAACGCCCACCAAACATCTACATTACGCACGGGGGAGGGAGTTGGTTCGGGTTGAATGTTCACCAGGCTTTGAGGAGTGCCTTCCCCCAAGGGTACGATAAACTTTTCACCTTCCCGAATTAAGCCGTGATTGCGGGCATATTCATTCACAGCCGCTTCCGAGGTTGAGTAAATGATTTGTGTGCTGAGCGCTGATTCGGTTGCTTTAAGACCGGCGACTTGGGTTTCGATTTTTGCCAGTTGGTTATTTAACCGACTTAAGTCCCCCAGCCGGTTGTTTAAATCCATCAATAGAAAAAATAAAACTACGAAAGCCAACAAAACGAGTAGTTGCTTCCAGTGGACAAAAAGCCTGTTCATGCCATTATCTTACAATAATCTTATCCAGCGGACAAGTGCATTTAGCCCGCAAAAAATAAACCCCGCTTTTCACGGGGTTTTGGTGCCGAAGGAGGGATTTGAACCCTCACGAGCGCTATGCTCACTACGCCCTGAACGTAGCGCGTCTGCCAGTTCCGCCACTTCGGCGTTGTTCGTATGGTATTTTATCTTGATTTGCCAATTTGTCAACCTTTATGCTGCCTCAAGGTTGATAAAACAATCGCCCTCCTGGCTAAATTGTCCCCATAAACCGACCATGCTATAATCTCATCTGAACGATCAAAACCATGGATAACCTGATCACTCAAATTTTCGCTTTATTAACCCAACCGCCGGGAAACCTGATCTATCACCTAATCCTGGTGTTCTCAATTCTGACGGGGTTACAAACAACAGCGCTGATCCGCACTGCAGAGAATCTCACAACTGCGCGCCGATTAATCAGCGGGTACTTAATTCTTTTATCATTGCAAATCATGCTTTTCCTTTTCAATGCCATTGTTTGGCAAAAAATTTTCCCCAATCCAGAAATTCTCTATACTCTCGACAAAGCGATAACCTTTTTCTCATTAGTCATTGTTTCATGGATGTGGAATTTTCCCAAAAACCAACGGACCGCAGATGTGGTCTTATTGTCCTTTGTTTTCCTTACCTTAATCCTTTTCTTCGTTCAGGTCGCGATTCAGACAAATCCGCTGATTTCGTTTCCGTTTCACTTGATCTGGTCAGTGGGAAATCTTATCGTTACCAGCCTGTCTTTCGCGCTCATTATCAGCAATCGGCAAAGGTTTTGGGAAATTGGCGTGGCATTCTTCCTGATTGCATTCGCTGGTTCACTAGGCAGTTTGCTCAACCTCCGAAATGAGGTTGAATTTTCTGCCAGCATGCGGCTTGCGCTTTTGTGTGCTTTTCCACTCCTGCCATCCCTGTCAAAATCCTTACTGCCAGCATCCATACCTGTCCAAGAACTGGAGGAAGTGAAGGCTGAAACTAAACAATCTCACGCCATCCCTCCCGAAAGCCGGATTGTATTACCATGGATGCGTTTAACAAACGCCAGCTCAGCCGAAGAATCAATTGCTTTATTTACTGCTGCGGTCGGTAAAACCTTTTCTTCTGACCTTACTTTTCTCATAAGTCAGGAGAACCCTTACCGCCCCATCGTTTTGGAATCAGGCTACGACCTTATCCGTGATGAGACATTACCTCCCGTTCAGGTTGAGGCAGAGGCCTGCCCGCTCATCACCAACTCCTTGCAGAAAGGCAAATCATTAAAACTGATTGCTGATAGTGACTCCCTGAACCAAGATTTAGTAAACCTCACTAAAACAGTAGGGTTGGCTGTTCCAGGACATGCGTTGATGGCGCCCATTCCAAACAGTCCTGACCGGAAGCGGGCAATCCTGCTTTTTACTCCTTATTCAAAACACGAATGGACAGTTGAAGAGCAACTCCTCTTGAACACCATCGCCGAAGAGCTTTCCAGTTTTTTTTCACAAATTTCTCAAACTCAGAAACTCCATACAACCATTCAATCATTACAGGAACAATTAATGACTACCCAAGAGCAACTGGACGCTTTAAGACAGGAACTGCGTGAATCTCAATCACCTGCTCTTCAATCCATTGGCTCATCCTCGAATATCACTGATCCCGCTCTGGAAATTGCCGGTTTACTGGCTATTCAGCGCGAAGCCCAAGAAACCATCCAGCGTTTAGAAAACGAAAACCGCACCTTGCGGGAGGCTTTGAGAGATTTCAAAGGGAAAAACAACCAATCATCCGAAGTAGAACATTTGGAAAGCGAATTGAGACAGGCGCTCGAAGAAGTAGCCCGCCTGCAAAATGCTCTCGCCAATGCCAACATGCGCATTATCGAAATGCAGTCCTCCTCCAGACCAAACCCGAATCTCAACATTAAAGATACAGAAGCAGTAATTTCGATCATTCAAGAATTGCGTCAACCAGTATCTTCGGTCATCGGCTATACCGATTTGTTAATCAACGAATCTATCGGAAATCTCAGCAACCAACAACGGAAATTTCTGGAACGAATCCGATCCTCATCCGATCGAATGCAATCTTTACTGGATGATTTACTGCAGACCTCGGTATTCAACCTCAGTCCAATTGAACTGGTACCTCAACCGCTCGATGTCGAAACCCTTCTGGATCAAGCCATCACGGATATGTCTGAATTGTTGCGTGAAAAAGAAATCAACTTGCTGATGGATGTTCCTGAAGATTTGCCCACTTTTTACGCCGATCGTGATGCTCTTCATCAAGTCCTGATTCACCTACTTCAGAATGCGGGCAGCGCCACGCCACCGGAAGGGAATATCACCCTAAAAGTGAAAGTGGAACAAGGTGAGAAAAGTACCCACTTTGTGTTGTTTCAAATAACGGACGAGGGTGGCGGCATTCCTGCAGACGAATTATCACGCGTATTTTCCCGAAGGATCAAGAATATTACGCCAACAATCCGCGGGGTTGGAGATTCCGGCGTAGGCCTTTCAATCGCGAAAACCTTGGTCGAAGCCCAGGGCGGAAGGATTTGGGTTGAGAGCGATGGTGAAAGAACTTCCACTTTCAGCATTTTATTACCCGTTAAGACCCCCGCCTTCAACACAAAAATATTGGTCTCATAAATGACTCAGGTTTTGCGCGGTTTTATCCCAATTCTCATCTCAGCAGCCCTCGGTTTGATCGTTTTGGGCGCAATGGTTGCCAGTCTTTCTGAAGGTCAGTTAATTTCACCACCCACACCGACCCAATACCCGACCCTTCCGCCGCCCAACTTGACCCCCATCAGCCAAGTTCAATCTCCAGAAGTGGTTACCGCTTCCCACACGCCTCTGCCTGCTACTCGAACCGCCTGTCCGCAGCCGCTGGGTTGGCAAGTCTACACCGTCCAAACCGGTGATACCTTGGAGGGATTGGCTCAACAATATGGCATCGCCGTAACGGAATTACTCGCTGCCAATTGTTTATCCTCGACAATTACCATTCCGGGCGCTCAAATTTACGCGCCGCCGCTGATTACCTCCACCCCCACCCTCCTGCCGATGCTTTCGTTGACCATAACCCCCACTGCAACAAGGTGCGCTCCTCCGCGCGGGTGGATTCGCTATACCGTTCAACCCGGAGATACGCTGACCCGACTGAGCGGACTTTATCGGGTTTCGGTGTGGGAACTTAGACAGGCCAACTGTTTGTGGAGCGATTACATCCGCGCTGGTCAACGACTTTATGTTCCCAATGTTGCCACCAGCACCTTTACCGACGTACCGGAAAAACCTCAACCAACCCAACCTGTCCTGCCTTCGGTTACCAACACTTCTGTACCGACAACAACTCATACCCCTGTTCCATCTCCATCCGATACCCCCTTACCGCCAACCATATCCCCAACAACCGTTCCTACTGGAACTTTTACCTCCACCCCAACGTCTATACCTTCGGATACGGCTACCCCACAGCCATCTCCAACGGACACATTGGAACCAACCTTGACGGAGACTACGGTCACCCCTTGAAGGAACCTTGAATGCGTAAAATTACTTGGATATTCGTTTTGATGCTTTTGATCGCCGTAGCATGTAATTTACCGGTTTCCAATTTTACTGGTGAGCCAAGTCCGCGTGCCATCTCCCAGCGGATTGTTACCCTGGATCCCAACGCACCGCCAACCCCTACCCCCTTCATGCCTGTTGCGCCAACGCCAACCCCTGATTCAGAGCAAACTCCACCCCAGGATCTTACTCCCTCACCCGAACAACAAAGCACCCCTCCTGCACTGGTGCAACCCGAAGACACGATCAGCATCCTCATTCTGGGTTCCGATTGGCGGCCCAATGCCGGTTTTCGTACGGATATAATTATTCTTACCATTGTCAATACTCGTACCGGTGCCGTCAGCATGGTTTCATTTCCCCGCGATTTGTATGTTTCGATACCGGGAGTTGGTCAACAACGAATCAACACCTCGCAACAGTTTGGCGGCTTTGCCCTCACTCAGGCTACTTTTCAAAATAACTTTGGCATTAAACCCGAATATTATGTATTGACAAATTTTCAAGGTTTTATCAACATCATTGACCGGCTGGGCGGAATCGAAGTTGAAACCGCAAGAAACCTGACCGATACCTGTAAATTGCCCCAAGCCGTTAATGGGTACTGTTCGGTAGGGCCGGGCCGGGTTTACATGAACGGCGAAACCGCTTTATGGTATGTCCGCTCGCGATACAGCACCAACGATTTTGATCGTACCCGCCGGGCCCAAGAAGTAATGCTGGCGGTCTTTAAAAAACTGATGAGCCTTGATGCCCTGTCCAAAGCCCCTCAGTTGTATCAGGAATTTCGCAGCAATGTCGAAACCGACATCCCGCTGGATTTAGCGCTCAAACTGGCTGGTTTTGCGCCGGGACTGGTTTCCAACCCCGAACGGATCAACCGTTTTGCTATCGGTCCCGGCGATGTTTGGAACTATACGACAGATACCGGCGCACAAGTTTTGATTCCCGTTCAGGAACGTGTGCAGGCCATTCTCCGCGAAGCATATCAGGTGAAATAAATTCATTTGCTTGGAAAAAATGATTTGACTTTCCCCGATTTCTGTTGTACACTCGATGTATATACAGTAGGCTATACGAAAATACAAGGGAATCGTGGACTATGTCTTCCGAATCTTCGCCTTCCATTCACATCACTTCGCAAACCCCTTTGCTGCCTGCCATCCGCTCTTGGGAAATTTATCTGCTCGATCAAGGAAAATCCCCTTATACCGTCCGAGCTTTCCAGAATGACTTGCAACTCCTAGCAGGTTACCTGCCGCCTGATCGAGCCATTGGCGCTATTAGCACACGCGACATTAATAACTTTCTCAACTGGCTGCAACATGGGCGAGGAGTTCCTTGCAGCCCAAAAAGTCTTTCGAGACGAATTACCTCCATTAAGTCTTTTTTCCGTTGGCTGCACCAATCTGGGCGCATCCTGGTTGACCCGGCAGAAAAAGTGGTTCAGCAATCTGTCATCAGTCCCCTTCCCACCGTTTTGACGGACGAAGAAGTAACCAAAACACTGGAAGCCGCCAACAGATACCGTTCGGCAAAAAAGCCGGATGCCCGTCCCTATACTCTTTTGCTTCTCTTGCTTTCAACCGGAATTAAGAAAGGGGAGTGCCTGAATATACAAACCAACCACATAGATTTAGAAGCGCCGGGCGGTCCGATTTTATTTGTTCGTTATGCCAGCCCGCGAAACCGATACAAAGAACGTAAAATACCCTTGCCTGAAGAGTGGGTCGCCAGTTATCAGGAATATCTGGCGCAATATCAACCAAAAGATATCATCTTCCCATGGTCACCAAGGCGGTTGGAATATCTGTTGGAAGATATTGGGGAAGAGGCCGGTCTAGAAAAACATCTCTCCTTTGATATGTGCCGATGGACTTGTGCCTTGCGGGATTGGAACTCAGACATGAACCGCGAACATCTTCGCCAAAAATTAGGGGTCTCCAAAATCCAATGGCGTGAAATTAGCATGAAGCTAAAACAACTCAGCCAGAACGGTACAAAATACGATTAAATGTGCACAAGTTTAAGGTGCAACACATGTCGGGTGTCCGGCGTGATGCGCGCTTGATCAGCGATTTGCAAGCCGGGTAGCCACACAACCTGATCACCGCTTACGACAACCGGATACTGAGAACGCAATGGGCGGGGAACTTTCTTTTCGGTTAAGAAATCCGCGATTTTCACGCTTCCAATCCTCATCCCCAATGGACGAAATCTCTCTCCCCGTCTCCACACTCGTACTTGCAAGGGAAAGTGGACTTTTTGCGCATCAAGCCATGCTTCAAAGAGGTTATCTTTCCAGGTCGAAGGGACTTCCACAACCTGGATGAGTTCTGCCTTTAAGAACCATTCACCTCCCAGATTCAACTCCCCTTCACCGGCAAGAACAAACGCCTTATCCGCCAGAATCGAAGGATACCCACCGCTGAATGGATTACTTGACTCATCTTTCAGGTAAATCCAATTTTGGGCAAACAGCAATTCGATCCCATCCCCCAATTGAATAATTCCGCTACGGCGACCAGATTGAATTTCCTTGATCGCTAGATTCAAACTCTGCCAGTCGATATTCTCACTGGTGGGCTTAATATCTTTGACCGCCTCTCTTAGCACGAGACTGAGCAATGCCTCCGGCAATTCCCGCAACCGTTTTGCAGAAAAGGTCAACCATTGACCTTGGAAACGATCTACGCATACCTCTTGAAATGTCTTTTCGATAACTGGTTTGACCACCCGCAAATGATCATTGACCACCCGGCTCATCGTCCACAATCTGTTTTTGATTTGTGGATTGTATTCCTGCAATTTCGGAATCAGATCGAGTCGAACTCGATTACGGGTGAATTCCACACTTCGATTGGTCACATCCTGTAGAGGTTGTATGCCATTCTCCTGACAATACTGCTCAACTTCCGTCCGCCAAAAACTCAGTAAGGGACGAATTACCGGTATAGATGTAGAAAAGTCACGTAGAATGATGCGGTAATCCATTCCCCTCATCCCATCTAACCCGCTTCCCCGGATAAGGTTCATCAGCACAGTTTCAACCTGATCATCAGCGGTATGGCCAACCGCAACCGCTTGGGCGTCCTTCTCCTCAGCCTTTTTGAATAAGAATCGATAGCGAGCTTGACGGGCAGCAGCCTCCAATGAGCAATGAGTCTGTTCCGCCAAAAGGCGCACATTCTCCTGACCAGCAATAAATCCTTCGGCACCCCAAACATCCGCCAATTGGTGGACAACTTGCAATTCATCGCGGGACTCACGGCGCAATTGATGATCAAAATAAACCACCCAAACGGGAACTTTCACACGAAGGAATAGGTGAAGCAGCGTCAGACTATCAGCCCCTCCCGACACCCCCACTACGACGGGTTGATCCCAAGTGATCCGACAATCTTCCTGCAAGATCCGCTTAAATTTCTCCAGCACGTTCTCATTATAGCATGTCCAAATCGGCTGAAAATCTTCCAAAACCAAAAACCCAACCAAATTAAAACAATAAATTGTCTTGTACGAGATTTGAGATTGTGCTAGACTGTTTTAAGCGTTTTTTTCAGTGAGGCAGGGATGGCAGCAAAAATTTTGATTGTTGACGACGACCTTGAAACATTGCGTCTGGTGGGATTGATGCTTCAACGGCAGGGCTATCAGGTCATTTCTGCAAGGAATGGAAAAGAAGGCATGGTGCTGGCAGTAAAAGAACATCCTGACCTGATTGTGCTGGACATTATGATGCCAGACGTGGATGGGTATCAAGTGGCAAAGGATATACGTTCAAACCCGGAAACGGCCGATATCCCCATCTTGATGTTCACCGCTAAATCTCAGGTAGATGACAAAGTTACAGGTTATGAAGCCGGCGCGGACGACTATTTGACTAAACCCGTTCACCCCGCCGAATTGATTGCTCACATTAAGGCTTTACTGAGTCGCACACGCGCAAGAGCCGGCCAGCAGGTTCAGAAAAGCGCGACCATGATTGGGGTGTTGGCAGCCAAAGGTGGAATGGGAACTTCGACACTTGCCCTGAATCTGGCTTTGGCGTACTACCAGCGTACTCGCAAAGAAATCATCGCCGCGGAGATTCGCGCCGGTCAGGGTACTTGGGCGGGAGAGTTAAACTTTCCAAATGCAGAAGGACTGAACAATCTACTGAACATGCGCAGCGGTGAAGTGACGCGGGCAGCAGTCGAAAAAGAACTGGTCAGAACCACTTTCGGGATCCGCCTGCTATTAGCCAACCACCACATCAAAGACTTTGCTTTGCTGCAAAACGCCGTCCCACAATTAGAAGCGATTCTTCATCACCTCTCCACGCTAGGTGATGTGGTCTTTGTAGATATTGGTAATCCCTTCTTGCCCGGTTTTGAAAAAGTCATCGCCTATTGCGATGAAGTAATTCTGATTGCTGAACCTCAGCCTTTCTCATTGAAACGCACCAATCAATTAATGGATGAACTCACCGAGTATGGATTTGGAAAATCAAAAATTCTGAATGTCGTCATTGTAAACCGCGTACGGGCCGATTTGCAACTCTCCGCACTTCAAATCCAGGAAATGTTGGGCAAACCAATCACGCTGGTGATTCCGCCTGCACCCGAACAATCCTATCACGCTGCTCTGCGTAATGTACCCCTCATTCAATTGCAGCCCGATGGTATTCTTAGCCAGCAAATCAACCGGCTGGCAGCCCTCTATGCAGACCGCTTGAACAAATAAATGACGATCCAGACATTGGAGGAAGCCGCCCAAAAAGCGGCAAATCTTATAAGGGAATCCAAATGGCTGGTCGTGCTGACTGGGGCCGGTATTTCAACGCCATCCGGCATCCCTGATTTTCGTTCTCCCACTACCGGATTATGGTCACGCGACAACCCAATGGAAGTTGCCTCCCTCTCTGCCTTCCGCTACCGCCCGGAAAAATTCTTCAATTGGCTGCGCCCTCTTGCCCGTGATATGATCCAGGCCCAACCTAATCCGGCTCATCTGGCGCTGGCGCAGTTGGAAGCAAAAGGCATTCTCAAGGCCACTATCACCCAAAACATTGATGGCCTTCATCAGAAAGCCGGCGCTAAAAATGTTTTTGAAGTTCATGGTTCCATGCAAAAAATGAACTGCCCATCATGCCGCCAAAACTACCCGGTGGAGAATTATCTCGAATCCTTTCTAAATCGGGAAGAGATTCCGCGCTGCCCCAATTGCCGGGCCATCTTGAAACCTGGCATCGTTTTGTTTGAAGAACTTCTCCCAGTGGATGTGTGGGAGAAAGCCGAAGAACAGGCTTCTAAAGCTGATCTGTTCGTCGTAGTAGGCAGTGCGTTGGAAGTAACACCGGCAGCACATTTGCCGCTGTATGCCTTGGAAAACGGCGCTCGCTTAATGATTAATACTTTTTCACCAACCTACCTCGACTCTCAGGCAACTTTATTATTACCCTTTGACGTTGCCAAAATCTGGCCCGAAATCGTCAATTCTCTGGGTTAATCCAAATCAACGACTACCCCGCCGCCCGAATTGACGCTCCAGCAAGTCCACAGACAAGTGAATCATGGTTGGTCTTCCATGGGGGCAAGTACGCGGAAACTGACAGCGTTCCAAATCTCGTACCAGCGCATTTTGCTCGTCGGTGGAAAGGATCTGCCCGGCTTTGACAGCTGCCCGTTTACACACCCGGGCAATCACCCGCGCTTCAATATCGGCTTGCAGTGGCGTTTCATCCTCCTCAAAATTCTCCACGAGCGAATGCACTGCCGCAAGCGGGTCCATACCGCTCAATAGTGACGGAACACGTCTGACACGGAAGGTATTACCCCCAAACGGCTCAATCTCAAATCCCCAGCGATCTAGCACGTCTAACTGAGAACGCAGCAGCGCAGCGGCCTGGGGCGGCAATTCAAAGGTTTGGGGGTGCAACAAGGCTTGAGAGGGAATTTCCTTACCTGCATGGCGCATGAACTTTTCGAACAAAACCCGCTCATGGGCTGCGTGCTGATCAATAAGATACAATCCGTCTGGACCTTCTGCAACCAGATAAGCCGCACCAACCTGGCCAATCACCCGCAGGAGTGGCAGCGAATCAACTTGTAGTTGAACAGGCGCTTGATCGATTCCCTTACCAGCAAGCTCGAACTCATCTTCGTTCCGGGTTAAATCTGCCTGACGTGCCATTTCCCAGGCAGGGTCCACCACTGCCTCAGACGTTCGACTCTGCCAGGTAGGGGAACTCAGTTGGGGTGCAGGCGAATAAGCCAGTAACGCCCGTTTGACCGCCCTTTGCACAACCCTGAAAACCCGATCTGCGTCGCGAAATCGAACCTCGGCTTTTGCGGGATGGACGTTCACATCTACCATTTCGGGAGACATTTCCACAAAGAGGGAAGCAATTGGGTAACGGCCCACCATTAATAAGGTGTGATATGCTTGAATCAAGGCTGTAATGAGGCCGGTATCCTGCACCCAACGCCCATTGATGAAAAAAGTAATTTCCCGGCGGTTCGAACGGCTGATGCCAACCGGACTAATGAACCCCCTGATACGCATATCCTCATCCTCGAATTCCACCTCTAACATCTGCTTTGCAAGGTCATTGCCGTAGATCTGTGCCAACACCTCGCGGCGATTGTTTTTTCCGTGACTTAGCAAAACTTCCCGCTCGTCCACCACCAATCGAAAACGCACCTGCGGATAAGCCAGCGCATACCGAGAAACCAATTGGGTAATTTGATTTCTTTCGGTTAAGTCGCTTTTCAGGAATTTCAGGCGGGCCGGAACATTAAAAAACAGGTTTTCAACCCGTACCAGTGTCCCAAACGGCAAGCCGGCTGCTTCATTGACAATCAGTTTTCCCCCCTCAACCACAATTTTTCTACCCATGTCTGCACTTTTTTCACGGGATATCAACGTCAAGCGCGATACTGATCCAATCGAAGCCAGAGCTTCACCGCGAAAACCCAGTGTTGCAATTCGGAATAAATCTTCAGCGCTGTTCAATTTACTAGTAGCATGACGAGCAACTGCCAGCGTCAATTCTTCGGCTGGAATGCCGCAGCCATCATCATTAACTTCAATCAAATCCTTACCAGCGTTGACTACGCGAAACTCGATACGATGTGCTCCAGCATCCAACGAGTTTTCCATCAGTTCCTTTACCACCGATGCCGGTCTCTCGACCACCTCACCGGCAGCAATTTGTGATGCAACTTCTTCCGCTAATATCCGAATTGGCAAACTGCACTCCCTTTACATTCTCTTTTCAGATACCTACCTAATCGATTATACTCAAAAATGGAAATGAAACCTGACTTGCTGATTTTTGACCTAGATGACACCTTATATCCTCCTGAATCGGGGTTGTGGAACGCGATTGGGGAACGCATCAACCTGTATATTCAAATACGGCTTGGTTTACCCCTATTGGAGGCCATTGCACTTCGCGACCAAATGTATCATCAATACGGCACCACGCTTCGCGGTTTGCAGGTTCATTACGGCATCTCAGCACAGGATTACCTTGCCTTCGTCCATGATGTCCCCTTAAGCCGTTATCTCAAACCCGACCAACGTTTACGGCATGTTCTGAACTCCATTCCTCTACGAAAAATCATCTTTACCAACGGGGATCGTGCCCATGCCGGGCGTGTGCTGAACGCATTGCAGTTAGAAGAATGTTTCGACGACATCATTGATGTGTTAGATACTGCCCCTTATTGCAAACCAATGCCCCAGGCGTTCCAACTCGCCCTCCAAAAAAGCGGTATTCAGGATGCCAGCCGTTGTGTGCTTTTTGAAGATTCTCACCGAAATCTCGCTACGGCTCGATCCCTTGGTATGTTTACCGTCCAAGTCGGGAAAAACGCGCATCCCTCGCAAGCCGATAGGCAAATTGAAACTATCCATGAGGTAGGTTCTCTTTTTACAACCACCTTGTGCATTTCCCCCGCGAGAGAAACATGAACGAAATATCTTTGACTGGCTGGATTGCCATTGGCATCATTACGTTTTTGCTGTTGGTGACAAATCTCAGCTTGATCTCGCTGCTCCGCAAGAAAGATACCGATCAAAACGGCGCATCCATTCTTACCGAAACCATGAAAGCTCTCAAAAATCCATGGGAGAAGGAAGATCGCCCCTTGAGGGAATTATCCGAGCAGGTTGCCAGGCTGAAGGACTCAAATTCCGGCAAAGACGATACAGTACCATGATTTTTCATTTTCACTTAACCCTCTCGTGATACTAATTGAACAGGTTCAACCCCACTTAACGGAGTAGAGATAATGAATTCAAAATTAATCCGAACCCTTTTGGTTTTGCTGGTAGCGGGTCTCTTGATGGGAGTAAGTTTCAGCATTGGGTTGGCTGCCGGTATCAGCCTGCCATCTACCGTCAGCTTGCCCAACCTTCCGATTCTCTCCGGCAATCCCATCACGGGAACTCCTTCTGCCACACAAACTGCCGTAAGCCGTGATACTTTGTTCGAGCCGTTCTGGCAAGCATGGGAACTGGTTCATGAGAATTATGTGGATCAACCTGTTGATGACCAATTATTGATGCAAGGCGCTATCCGCGGCATGCTGGATGCGCTGGGTGATCCTTACAGCGGATTCCTGACCAATGACGAGTATCAACAGGCTAATGCCCCATTGCGAGGTGAATACGAAGGCATCGGCGCATGGGTAGATACCAGCGGGAAGTATCTTACAATAATCAGCCCGATGGAAGGTTCACCCGCCGAAAAAGCCGGCCTGAGAGCAGGTGATCAAATCATCGCCGTCGATGGTGAGGATGTAACCTCACTCGATCCTCAACTGGTGTTGCGCCGTGTACTCGGACCCGCTGGCTCAACCGTAAGACTGACCATTTTGCGAGAAGGAGAAGAGAGTCCTTTCGAAGTTAGTATCGTCCGTCAGAAAATAACGTTGGAAACCGTCAGCGCGAAGATGCTGGACAACAATATCGCCTATATCAAAATCACCCAATTCGGGGAAAGAACAGACCGCGATTTACGCACCAAATTGCGGGAATTAATCAGAAACAACCCCGCGGGAATAATTCTCGATTTGCGGAATAACCCTGGGGGGTATCTGAACACCGCCATCAATATCACTTCCCAATTCATCGGCAGCGGTGTGATCATGTATGAGCAATATGGAAATGGAGAAAAAGTATCCTATAATGCCCGCCCCGGTGGCTTGGCAACAGATATTCCGTTAGTGGTTTTGGTCAACGAAGGTTCTGCTTCTGCTTCAGAAATTACTGCTGGCGCTATACAGGACCGAGAGCGCGGTTTACTGGTTGGCACAAAAACCTTTGGTAAAGGCACTGTGCAAACCTGGCGTCAATTACGAGCAAATGCCGGTGCCGTAAAGATCACGATTGCCCGATGGCTGACCCCCAACGAGCGTCAAATCAATGGCGAAGGGTTAATGCCCGATGTGATCGTTGAGTTAACGGAAGACGATCAAAAAGCTAACCGCGATCCGCAATTGGAAAAAGCCATTGAATTGCTGCTTACCAAACAAGCGCCTCACCAAACTAGCAAATAACCTGAATTTTTCCCACAATTGTTTTGAATGCGCCCCCCAACTTAAACATGGGGGGTGCTTTTTTGGTTTTCTTTCGGTGTTTTTTCTTCATCCGGGAATTTCTCCATTATAATCAGCCCGTGAAGAAATTGATCATCGCCCTTGTGGTCTTGTTGGGCATCCTGTTCATCATCAGCCGCTTCACCGAGTTACAAGAAGTTCTGCTTGTCCTTCAAAAGGGCAACTGGATCTGGCTCGGAGCGGCTTTTGTCCTGTTAATTGGCTGGATTTTTGTTACTGCTGCCACTTTCAAATCGCTATTTTCACTGGTCGGCGTAGATAAACCACTCTTTCAGATTCTCCGCTTATTCCTGGCGGTCAACTTCATTAACCTGGTTGCACCGAGTGGGGGAATGAGCGGTGTGGTAGTGTTTTATTCAGATGCCCAGAAAAATGGACATTCCACAGCGCGAATCATGGTTGGCAGCGCCTTGTTCCTCATTTTTGATTACTGCGGCCTGCTCACCATTATTTTCTTTGGCCTGATCATTCTCGCCTTCTATCAGGTTCTTTGGGCATTTGAAATTTTTGCCTTTCTGATTTTCTTGTTATTCGTATCCAGCATGATCTTGGTGGTTTATCTGGCATCTCGTTCTCAGGAACGTTTGACCCGATTATTGTTGAAAGTTACCCGGTTCGTCAACCGCTACAGCGGCTATCTTTTGAAAATAAATCCGGTAAATGAAGAAAGGGTAGTTCGCTTTGCCGCTGAAATCAGCGAAGGGGTCAAAGCCGTTCAAAACCTCCGCCATGCATGGCTGCATCCGGCTGGCTTGACCATACTTAACAAAGTGCTTCTTGTTGTCATCCTCGGCATGATGTTCCTTGCATTTGGAACACCGGTGACGCCCGGTCAGTTGATTGCTGGTTTTTCAATAGCCTATTTGTTCGCGATCATATCTCCCACACCTGCTGGAATCGGAATCGTAGAAGGCCTATTAACCCTTTCCCTCAGCTCGCTGGCTGTTCCTGTTGAGGCTGCTGCGGTTATCACGCTGTCCTTCGGGGGATATACCTTTTGGTTGCCGTTTTTATTCGGAATGATTTCTTTTCGAAGTCTTCATTCTGGATAGGACAGAAGACATTACCGTGAAATGAATTCGTGTGCATGCAAAAGTTGTCAGGTGGCGAGAGGGAGCGAGGCGCGTTTCTGATAGAGGGTTTGCCATTGACCGCTTAGCC
>FWWM01000299.1_pt1 | contig 34344 bp, 28 predicted proteins | sample 2228351 | NCBI WGS metagenome assembly FWWM01 (sample SAMEA103939774, study PRJEB20133) | metagenome
TCCTACGCCCCCGACCTGCGCCGCTGCGCCGTCACTGAGGTAATCGCCGTTGAGGTTCATCGTCGCGATCACCTCAAACTCATCCGGACGCAGCAGCAGGTGCTGAAAGATGATGTCGGCGATGCGGTCATTGACCAGAATCCGGCCCTCCGGGAGCTTGCCATCATACCGCTGCCACAGTTCATCCTCGCTGATGGTCACGCCGCCGAACTCCTCGGCGGCAAGCTCGTAACCCCACTTGCGGAAGGCGCCCTCTGTATACTTCTGAATATTGCCTTTGTGCACCAGCGTCACCGTCCTGCGCCCGCGCTCGATGGCGTACTCGATAGCCTTGCGCACCAGGCGCTTGCTGGCAAACTCGCTGATCGGCTTGATGCCCAACCCGGCTCCCTCGAAGAACCTGGCCCCGAACTCCTGCCGCAGAAAACGCGCCAGCTTCTCATTCTCCGGCGTGCCAGACTCAAACTCGATCCCGGCGTATACGTCCTCCGTATTCTCCCGGAAAATGACGATGTCCAGCTTCTCCGGCTCTCTAACCGGGCTGGGCACGCCTTTGTACCAGCGAACAGGCCGCACGCAGGCATAGAGGTCCAGCACCTGCCGCAGCGTGACGTTCAGACTGCGGAAGCCCCCACCCACCGGCGTGGTCAGCGGCCCTTTGATGCCCACATAGTATTCCCGCAGCGCGTCAAAGGTCTCCTCCGGCATATAATCGCCGTCGTAGAGGCTCGCTGCCTTCTCTCCTGCGTAGATTTCCATCCAATGAATCTTGCGCGAGCCGCCATAAGCCTTCTCCACAGCCGCATCCCAGATGCGCTTGGAGGCAGTCATGATGTCGTAGCCGATGCCATCGCCCTCGATGAAACAGATGATCGGGTTGTCCGGGATTTTGAGCTTTCCGTTTTCAACGGTGATCTTCTCCCCATCTTTGGGCGGGACAATCTTCTCAAAAGCCATTGTGCAGTGTCTCCTTGGCCTAACCCTATACCTGGCATGCTACAAGGGCCAGTGGCACCGGCCCGAACCACTTAATAGATGCGCAAAAACCTCAGCCGGTTGCGGCAAACACAACCTGTTAGCGCCCCAGGCGCTGGCGGAGTAACCCGAATAACCAGGCGAGTTCATTGATACGGAACAACGCTGCCAGCCCCAGGAAAAGCAGCGCCCCCACACTGCCTGCCCCCGTAACCTGCACCACTTCCCCGACCAGGGTCTCCGTGGACACGATCTCCTCGATGAAGCGCAGACAAAGAGCGGCCACAAAACCCATTGCCAGCGCCGCAGCCCCCGTCTTCAGCGTCGTCAGCGGCAGGCCCAGCCCACGCAGCCCGCCAATGCGCCTGCTCAAGAACCTGGCGGAAATCCCGGCGTGCAGCAGGTGCTTGATCGAGTCGGCTATCATCAGGCTGAAGAGGCCATAACGCGGCAGCAAGCCCAGGGCCACCACCATATAGGCTCCCAGGCTGATCACGCCGATCAGCGCCGGAGTTAGCGTATCCTGCTGGGAGTAAAACGCAAAGACGAGCAGTAGATCGATGGCAGCAAAGGGCAACCCAAACAGGTATAACTTGAGGGCCAGTGAGGTGATGGCTGTATCCACCGCCGTAAAGGTCCCATGCTCAAAAATTAGATCAATGATCGGAGTCGCCAGGACGAACAGGCCGACCGTGGCCGGGATAATCAGCACAATAGCCAGGCGCAGCCCACGCCCCAGCGTGGAGCGGTATGTTGAGACCCCCTCAGCAGCCAGCAGCAAAGCCTGCCGGGAAAGCGTGGGCAGGATGGCGATGCTGATCGCCGTAGCCACCAACCCGTGCGGAAACTGAATCAGCGTGGTGGCATAGTTCATATAACTGATGCTGGCCTCGCCCGCATGAGAAGCCAGATTGTAGCTGACCAGGCGGATCACCAGCGTATCGACGACCAATGAAAACATCACCGGCACATAAAGCACGGTGATACGGCGCAGGCCGGGGTGTTGCCATGCCCGGCGCAGCGTTGGGCGCAGCCTGGCATCTCGAAGGCTGATCAACTGGGACGCACATTGCACCACCGCCCCGGTCAGCCAGCCAACCGCCATAGCGGCAATACCGAGCCTTGGAGCCAGTACCAGGGCCACGACCACAATGCTGCCATTGAACAGCGCGCCAGCAAAGGCAGGCAGCGCAAAGCGCCGCAGCGCGTACAGCAGGCCGCTCAGCACCGCGAAGAGGCTGAGAAAAAGCAATGCCGGAGTGGTGACGCGCAGCAGATCTGCTGCCAGGGAGAGGGTTTCCTCGGACGCCGCGCTGGAAACCAGCGCCACGACCTGCGGCGCGAACACCTCCAGCACAAGGACCAGGAGCGCCAGCACGACCGTAACCACACCCAGCAGCAAGTTGACCAGCTCCCACAGAGCGGAGCGGTCCTGCTGCATGGCGTGCTCGCTCAAGACAGGCACAATGGCGCTGCTGACATGCCCGCCGATGAGCAGGTCAAACAGCGTGCGCGGGACAATGATGGCGACGTTAAAGGCATCCACCGCCACACCCGCGCCGAACAGGTCGCTGAGCAGTGTCTCACGCGCCAGGCCCACCAGACGGCTGGCGATGTTCCCCAGCGCAATGACTCCGGTGGCCCTGGCCACACTGATATCGTCAGGCGTGCTGACAGAGGGACCTTCCTGGCCCGCGCCCGCCGGCGCAGCCTGAGAAACCTCCGACCTGGTCTCGACCGTCATCAAGGCTCCGGCAAGGCTCGTATCCGGGCGATCAAGTCGCTGGTGCTGTGGCCAGGCAACAGGTCCAGCAGCACAAGCCGGCAGCCCAGCGCTTCTACCAGCGGGCGCTCCGGCAGCGTCTTAGAGGCGTAATCTCCCCCTTTGACGTAAATCTCTGGACGCAGCAGCGCGATCACTTCGTCTGCCGTATCGCCGCCGAAGATCAACACGCCGGAGACCGGCTCCAGGGCGGCCACCAGGCGTGCTCGCTCCCAGGCCGGGACCAGCGGGCGGCCCGGCCCTTTCAGGCGTCGGGTGGAGTCGTCGTCATTGATGCCAACAATAAGCGCATCGCCCAGAGCGCGGGCGCGCTCCAGATAATCCAGGTGTCCCACGTGCAGCAGATCGAAGTGGCCGTTGGTGAAGACCAGCCTTCTCCCATCAGCAGCCAGCGCCTGGCGGCGCTCCACTGCCTGATCATAGGTCCATATCTCGCCCATAGCCGCTTCTTCAGCCCCCCTGCTGCAATCAGGCCCGCCATTCTAACAGGCAGGCGGCGTTCCATCAACAGAACTTCCTAGGGAGTCGTAGCGGGCGTTGGCTCCGGCTGTTGCAGCACCAGGGACAGGCTATACTGGCCGCTCGTTCTCCCTTCCTGGAACTGGTAGCGCGTGGCGATAATGTAGAAAGTGCCGTCTTGCGGGATAGTGAACCCGCTGATCAACGCATCCTTGCCGGGGCCGGAGTCATCGTCCGTGGCCAGTTGCGTGCCGTCCGAGGCAAACAACAACAACAGGGGGTCCAGGTCGTCCGCCGTGCCCGTCATCGAGATGGTCACCACATCTCCGGCGCGCCCCAAGAAGGCATACGTCGTAGAGGGGTTGGCATCATCGATTCGGCCGGCCACCGTGCTGCCGTAGAGGATGGTCAGCATGCCGGGCGCTACGACGGGCGCTTCGCCACTGACGCCATCCAGGCGCACCACGTAATCGCCCACCGTCTGGCCCGCCTCGCGCTGATAGCGCGTGGCAAGGATGTAGTAAGTGCCCGTCTCCGGGACGATGTACGACTGTAGCAGGGCGTTGTTCCCCTCCCCAGAGTCGTCATCCTCCTGCAAGACTTCCTGACGGGAATTGAAGAGGATCAGGTAAGGGTCAAGGTTGCCGCCGGTTCGCACCATGCTGATGGTCACCACGTCGCCCCGCTTGGCGCCAAAGGTATAGTAGCTGTGGTAGTGCTCCTCACTCAAGGTCCCAGCGCGCTCTTCCCCGTAGCGCAGGAGCAGCGCCGCATCCGGGGTCAACCCCAGGCCGCTGGTCGGCGCAGTCTCCAGCGTCAGCACAAAGCTCCCCCGGCTTGTGCCCGCCAGCCGCCCGAAACGGGTCGCCACAACTGTGTACAGGCCCGGCTCCAGTATCAGAAAGTCCTGGATTTCAGCGTCCAGGGAGCCTTCGCGGTCGTCGTTGACGGCCAGCACCTGCCCGGCTTCATCGGCGATATAGACATAGGAATCGAGATTCCCGGAGATGCGCTGCATGTGGACGTTAACAATATCGCCCCGCTGGGCCTCAAAGGTATAGGTGAGTTGCGGCGTCTGATCGTCAATGAATCCCAGCACGGAATCCCCATAGTTCAGGAAAGCCCCAGACTCGGACAGCACACCCACACGCTGCAAGGCCAGCTCAAACCCGCCTTCGGTCACCCCCAACTCATGCCCAAAGCGGGTGGCGATGAGGAAATAGAAGTTGCTATCCGGGACCTGCACCGTGTCAATCAGAGCGCCGAGGTCGGTTTCCGCATCATCCGACCTGGCCAGGACATTGCCGGCATTGTCAGCAAGCAACAGCAGGGGGTCCAGCGTCCCACTGAGTGGAGTCATGCGCGCGGTGATCACGTCCCCCTGTCGGGCGCGAAAATAGAACACCTGCCGGAAGCCTTCCCGCGTGATCCTGCCCTGGACAACGTCCCCATAGCCAAGCTGACTTCCCTGCTGGGCAGCGGCAGGATATCCCACCGCCACCAGAAGCAGGACACAAACGCACCCCAACACCAGGCCGATATGCCTCAGATAGCCCATTCCCTGCCATCCTGCGCTACAATACCCTGCCACCAGAACCGCTGGAGACGTGAACCCACGGCAACCCAACGAGCCGCCCTGCAACCGAGCCATGGCACGCCCAATTCATGATACCCCAACTCAAACAGGCCCTGCACCATAACACCGCCAAAATTATACCCGGCATCGTCCTGGGGTTGTTTTCGGCGGCTGCAACGGGCGGATCGTTCATCTTCAGCAAGGTCATTCAGCAGGAGATGCCCACACCGGCCTTCGTCACCTGGTGGTTTGGGCTGGCGGGCATTTTCGGCCTGGTGAGCTACCGTTATGCCGTGCGTCGCGAGCCGTCTCCGCCTGCGCAGCTTTCCGGCCACACCTGGCTGCTGCTGTTGAGCATTGCCCTGCTGAACGGCATCCGTGGGCTGACCCAACATGCAGCGGTCCTCATCGGCGATCCCGCGCTTGTCTCCTTTCTGGGCCGCTTCACAACGGTGGATGTTCTGCTGCTGAGTGTGCTGCTCCTGGGGGAGCGGCTCAACCGACAATCCATCCTGGGAAGCGCCCTGGTCATCACCGGCGCGCTGCTCATCAGTTACACCAGCGCATCAGTCAACGACGCGGTCATCCTGCTGATGTTCGCCGCCACGCTCAGTGAGGCCGCCGACATCGTCGTGGCCAAAGCAGCCGGTCGCACAGCCCCGCTGCCGCTAATGGTCGCCATCCGTGGCCTGGGCACGGCCAGCTTTGCCGCGCTGGTCATGCTGACAACCGGTCAATGGGCGCTTCCATCGGCTGGGGTCCTGCCCGTCCTGGTTATCGGCGCGGCAATAGGGCCTTTCGGTGGCTTCTTCGCCCGCTACCAAGGACTGCGCTACATTAACGCCTGGACGATGGGCATCCTTATCGCCACGCAGCCTTTGTTCACCGTGTTGTACAGCGCCGTATTCCTGGGCGGCGCACCGGACGCCCCATCCCTTCTCGGCGGCCTGATCCTGGTTGCCGGCGTCATCCTGGCCATCACCGCCAGCGCCAGCTTAGCGAGCCACGAGGCTTAACAGATACTGACCGGCTGTGGTGCCCTCCAGCAATTCGAAGCGCGTGGCCACGATGTAATACAGACCGTCGGCGGGAACGGTGTAGGCCAGCCGCGCATTGCGATTGCCCCCGCTGTCGTCGTCTGCCGCGACCAGCGCTTGCTCACCATCCAACAGGGCCACAAACGGGTCCAGGTCACCTTCTGCCGTGACCATCGAGATCTCGAAAGTTGTCCCGGCCACAGCCTGGAATACGTAAAACACGGCGGGCACTTCGTTGCTGATCGCCCCGCTCACCGTCTGGCCGGGGGATATAGACAGGGCTACCCCCGGCGACTCCCCGGTTTGCCCCTGAGAGGCCGGAGACTGACTGACCGGCACGCCGGCCAGGATAAGCTCGAAGCGCCCACGAGAGGAGCCATCCTCCCCTCCGAAACGGGTCGCGATGATTGTGTACTCCCCGTCCTGGGTCAGCAGGTGAGAGTCAATCAAGGCGTTGAGGTTTCCGGCGCTGTCATCATCACGGAGGATTGGGTTGCCTTCGGCATCGGCCAGGATCAGCAGCGGATCGAGCGTTGCATCCAACGCCTCCATACGCACGGTGACGCGATCGCCCGTGCGCCCGGCAAACGTGTACACCACTTCGGGCTGCGCGTCGGTGATCTCGCCCGTCACCACCGCCCCGTATGACAACACATTATCGCCTGTATCGCCCGCCGTGCCCGCCCCCACAGCCGGTTCCGCCGCCGTGGCCGTTGCTCCGGAGAGGCTCAACTCAAAGAATCCTCTGGCGTCCCCCAATGGCCCACCCTGGCGAGACACCAGCACGATATGAAGCCCGGTCTCCAGCGCGGCATAGCGCAACGCCCCATCAAAGCTGACGGCAATCTCGTTCAGGTCGGCGTCCGCCAGCACCAGGATGGATTCCTGCGCCAGGGGTCCGGTTGCCGTCAGGGTAAGCCCCACCACATCGCCAGCAGTGGCATAAAAAGCGAAGGGGGAAGCGATGGCCTCACCGATCTGACCGCTGGCAGTCTCGCCGGAGGTTATCAGTGTGGCAGGCAACAAAGTGGCAGCCTGGCTGCGCAGGGGCACGTTTGCGGCATCGAGCGTCAACACAAAGTCCCCGGCAGTCGTCCCTGTCTCCCCTTCATAACGGGTTGCCAGCAGCGCGTAGAAGCCATCCTCCGGAATGGTGAACTCCAGCCGGGCGTTGCGGTTCTCCACGCTGATGTCGTCGTGTTGCGCTATCGTCTCCAGGTCAGCGTCCATCAGCATCACCAGGGGGTCCAGGTCGCCGTTGGTGCGCTCCATCGTGGCGACTATCTCATCCCCTGCCCTGGCCTGGAAAACGAAGGCACGATAGTATTCCTCGTCCGTGATCGTCCCCCCAACCGTGTCGCGGTAGTGAATCTGAGGCAGCCCGGCAAAATTGCCGGGCAGGCTGTCCTCCGCCTGCGGCACGAACTGCGCATCCGGCGCAAAAGAGGCCACGCCCTGGTTGAGAGAAAGCACGTAGCCCCCCGCACCGGAGCCGTTCTCCCGGCCAAACCGCGTGGCCAGGATTGTATATTCGCCGTCCACAGGCAGCACGGTAGCCAGCTCGGCATTGCGCCCACCACCGCTGTCATCATCCTGGCCGACAATCTCCCCTTCCGGCCCGTAGAGGTACAGAAACGGGTCAAGCTCACGATCCAGGGCCTCCATCCGGATCAGCACCTGGTCATTGGCACTGCCCTGAAACGTGTACTGCTCAGCCGGGCGCTCCTCAACTATCACCCCTTCGATGCGCTGACCATAGGCCAGGGATACACTACGCAGATCGCCAGGCGCTGCGCCACGACTGCCGGAAAGAGTCAGGGCATAGGTTCCTCCGGCCTGGGGATCGGCCAGCGCCACTGCAACGAAGTAAACGCCCCCCGCATCCAGCTCGGTCTCCACCCGTCGCCCATCCGGATCGCGGCTCACCTCAGTGAAGGTGGCATCATACAGGAACAGCGCAGCCGCCACATCCGCGCTCAGGGCACTCTGCACAAGCACCTGGTCGCCCTCCTGGGCCTGGAACCAGTACAGGTGAAACCGGCTCTCCGCATCCAGAATGCCCCGCCGGGTTTCGCCGAAATCCAGGGGCAAAAAGACTCCCCCACGGCGTGTGCTTTCGCTCCCGGCGGCCTGCTGGGCAAGCAGCGTCAGGCGATATTCCCCGCTGCTCAGCCCGGCTCCGGTATCCTGTCCGTAGCGCGTGGCCTCGATCACGTAGGTCCCGTCAGTGGGCAAAACGACCTCCAGCCGGGCGTTGAAGCCACCACCTCCATCATCATCCTCGGCAATCAGATTCAGCGCAGAATCGCCCAGCAGCAGCAGAGGATCAAGATTGCCGGACAGCGCATCCATCGTGATCACGACGGCATCCCCCGCCGACCCGACAAAACTGTACTGCTGGAAGAAGTGCGTGTCATCGATAAAGCCCGTGACCGTCTGCCCGTACTGCAGCGAAATACGCTCCTGGACAGGAGGCGCTGCTAGGGTTGGCTCGCCCACCAGCAAAGTCAATCCCAGGCCAAACAGCAGCCCAGCGGCGCTGGACACGCTCACTATTCCGCGCATCGAGGACCTTCCCTCCACAGAACGCTCTGTCGGCCACTCATTGTACGGCGCAGCCCTGCCACTGGCAACCGCCCGGCGACCAAAAACTTGCAGCGTGCGGGCCATGCCCGGTAGCATTGGCGCACGTAATGAAACGGAATGCCAGACATGACCAGGTGGCCCATTGCTTTCATCACCCTGCTGCTCGGCGCTCTGCTGCTGGGGCACGGCGCGGCTGCCAAAGTCCGAACCTCGCCCGGCAGCCCGGCGGCACAGCCACCCGCACAGCGCCCCGCCTGCGGCGAGCTTGGCACAATCGTCACCCAACCCTCCGTCGATCCTCAGCGCTTCTGCCCGGAGTACCTGGTGGAGGCGCTTCCTCGCTCCGCACTGGCGGCCATCACGTCCATCGCTTACGCCCCGGCCTGTGAGGCATTGCAGGAACCCACCGCATGGTGCGGCGCGCTCTTCTTCGTCCGGCCAGATGAGGGAGCGCTCATGTGGATAGGCCCCTATGACTCCGGCACGCGCAGCTACCCCCTGCACACCTTCGCCAGCGGACTGAATACCCCCAACGGCCTGGTCTGGCACGCAGGATCATGGTATGTTGCCGGTGACCAGGCCATTTACCGCCTGATGGACGAAGATGGAGACGGCAGGGCCGATTGGCGAGAGCTGCTGGTTCAGAATCTCCCCCATGGCGAGGGTTACTGGACAGGCAGCATTGGGGTTGGCCCGGACGGACGCCTGTACGTCAGCCAAGGCGCAGGCTGCAACGCCTGCCCTGAAAGCGACCCCCGCCGTGCCAGCATCCTCAGCTACCGGCTGGACGGACACAACGAACAGGTCTTCGCCAGCGGCCTGCGCCATGCGTTCGACTTCGCCTGGCATCCAGCCAGCGGCGACCTCTGGGTTGGGGAAAGCAGCCGGAACGACTTAGGGGAAGCTGTCCCTCTGGATGAGCTTAATCGCATCACCGGGCCGGGGCAGCACTTCGGCTGGCCGTATTGCTACACCACCCCGGACGGCGTGGTGATGGACCGTACCGTCCCTGGCGCTGATCCTATCCTGTGCCAGGAGGCGACCGGCCCGGCCCTGACCTTCACCGCCCACAGCAGCCCGGCAGGCATGACCTTCTACTACGGGGCAGCCTTCCCCGAATTGGAGGGTGATCTGCTGCTGGTTGCCCAGGGTAGCTGGAATCGGCGCATCCCCAGCGGGTACGCGCTTTACCGCATCTGCTTTGACGAGCGGGGGAGCCTTGAAACCTGCCTGGACGCCGACGGCAACCCGCTTGAGGACGAGCAGGGCAACCCGACCAGCCAGGAGCGGCTCATCCCGGTCGACCCTTTCTACGGGTATGGGCTGGAGGTGCTGCAAATACAGGGGCAGAGCTTCTATCCCGACCACCCGGTAGACGTGGCCGTAAGCCCAGAAGGTTGGATCGCTCTCTCCATCATGGAGGGTCGCGTGATTCAGGTCCGGCCATCTCCGGGCGGTTGAGGCCCGCCATTTAGCAGTCCTATAAGAACTGTGCTAGAAGTGCTTGACAAGGCCCCTAACCTCTGGTAGACTGACCTCGGAAAAGCTAGCACTCCCAGGCATCAAGTGCTAATCCACACACTGGCCAGGCTTTGGCTGCAACCACCAGAGTGAACTCTCATCTAAAACAGGAGGATAGCTGACAATGGCTCTCAAACTGCGTCCACTACACGATCGGGTTGTGATCAGACCCATTGAAAAAGAAGAAACATTCGCTGGTGGACAACTGGTGCTGCCGGAGACAGCCAAGGAAAAACCCCAACAGGGTGAAATCATTGCGGTAGGCCCTGGGCGCTACGACGAAGAGGGCGACAAACGCCTACCCCTGGATGTCAAGGTGGGCGACCAGGTCCTCTTCGCCAAATACGCGGGCACCGAGATCAAACTCGATGGGGAGAAGGTGCTCATCCTCAAAGAGAACGACATCCTGGCTGTCATCGAGCAAAGCTAAGTCGGCAATCCAAGCAACTTGAACAAGTCACCATCATCATCCATGTTGGAGGTAGAGAACCATGCCCAAGCAACTCGTCTTCCGTGAAGATGCGCGCCGTGACCTCAAGCGCGGTGTGGACAAGCTGGCCGATGCGGTTGTCACCACGCTTGGCCCCAAGGGCCGCAACGTTGCCCTGGACAAGAAATTCGGCGCCCCCACCGTTACCCATGATGGCGTGACGGTCGCCAAGGAGATCGAGCTGGAGAATCCCTTCGAGAACATGGGCGCCCAACTGCTGAAAGAAGCGGCGACCAAGACTAACGATATCGCCGGGGACGGGACGACCACGGCCACCCTGCTGGCCCAGACCATTGTGAACGAGGGCCTCAAGAACGTGGCCGCCGGGGCCAACCCGATGCTCCTCAAGCGCGGTATTGAGGCCGCCACGCTCAAAGTCGCCGATGCAATCCGCGAGATGGCCATCGACATCAGCACCAAGGACAAGATCGCGGCGGTGGCCGCCATCAGCGCCCAGAACCAGGAGATCGGCGACCTGATCGCGGAGGTGATGGACAAGGTTGGCAACGATGGCGTCATCACCGTGGAAGAGAGCAAGGGGCTGGAGTTCGAGATCGAGTACGTGGAAGGCATGCAGTTCGACCGTGGCTACATCAGCCCTTACTTCATCACCAGCCCTGACACGATGGAAGCGGTGATCGAGGAGCCTTACATCCTCATTCACGACAAGAAGATCAGCGCCGCACAGGACATCGTCCCCATCCTGGAGAAGCTGGTGCAGATTGGCAAGCGCGACCTGGTCATCATCGCCGAGGACGTGGACGGCGAGGCGCTGGCCACGCTGGTGCTGAACAAGCTACGTGGCATGCTCAACGTGCTGGCCGTCAAAGCCCCTGGCTTCGGCGACCGTCGCAAGGCCATGCTGCGCGACATCGCCATCCTGACCGGTGGCCAGGTCATCACCGAAGAGATGGGCCGCAAACTGGAGAGCGTCCAGGTCAGCGATCTGGGGCGTGCTGGCAAGGTCGTTAGCACCAAGGAAGAGACGACCATCATTGATGGCGCGGGGGATGAGAAGGCCATCAAGGGTCGCATTGAAGAGATTAAGGTCGAGATCGAGAACAGCACCAGCGACTACGACCGCGAGAAGTTGCAGGAGCGCCTGGCCAAGCTGGCTGGCGGTGTGGCCGTGATCCGCGTTGGGGCGGCAACCGAGGTCGAGCTGAAAGAGAAGAAGCACCGCGTGGAAGACGCCCTGAGCGCAACCCGCGCTGCGGTTGAGGAGGGCATCGTGCCCGGCGGTGGCGTCGCCCTGATCAATGCCGTCAAGGCGCTCGACAGCCTGAAGCTGACCTACGACGACGAGAACACCGGCGTCGCCATCCTGCGCCGTGCGCTGGAAGAGCCGATGAAGAAGATCGCGGAGAACGCCGGCGAGGACGGAGCCGTGATCATCGAAAACGTGCGCCGCGCGCAGGCGGACAAGAAGAACCCCAACATCGGGTTTGATGTGCTTCGTGGCGAGTACGTGGACATGATCGAGGCGGGCATCATCGACCCGGCCAAGGTCACCCGGGGCGCGCTGGAGAATGCGGCCAGCATCGCCGCCATGATCCTCACCACCGAAGCGCTCATCACCGACATTCCGGAGGAGAAACAGCCTGCCCAGCCGCCCATGCCGGAATACTAAACCGGGCAGCGTTCCAGGTTCTAAAAGGGGGGTTGTCTGTGCGGCAACCCCCTTTTTGCTTTCACATTACACCACCGCTCGCAAACACGCTGCCCCAAACGCCACACAGCCGCGCCGGGGCCTTTCCATTGCGCCGGACCGGGCTTTTCACTACACTGACATGCGGGCTTCCAACGGTCCAGGGGGAGCAGCCTGAACGTGCCCTACAAACGCATCCTGGTTGTGGATTCCGAAGCTGAGGTCCCGGCGCTTCTGGCCGCTGCGCCACCGCACGCGGAAGCCTATGAAGTCCGCACGGCATCGGACATAGGAGAGGCGCTGGCTGATATTCGCGACCATCCACCACACCTGATCGTCGTCAACGAGCGCATGCTACAGGCAGGTGGCCCAGGGACGCTCGGCGCGCTGCAAGAGGTAACGCCGGGCGCAGTTCCCATTCTGGTCCTGGGCAGCGGCCCCCAACAGACGGCGGCGGAATACATACGGCTGGGCGCCAGCGGCTACCTCAGGAAGCCACTGGCTGCACAAGCATTGCAGGGGGCGATCCGGAAAGCCCTTGCGGCGCAGGATGAGCCGCAGGACTTGATGCGCCACATGCCGCGCCTGGTTGACCTCTTGCAGCATGCCGCAGAGGCCATCATCGCCGTCGACACCAGAGGGCGTCTCCTGTTCTGCAACAAAACAGCCAGGGAGCTTTTTGAGATTGCGAACGATGCCCCCCTGGCCGACCAACCACTGTCAGAGGTGATCCACGCGCCAGAAGTTATCGAGCTTTTCAGCGCAGAGCCACGGAGCGAGCACGGGCAGCGTACGGAGATTACGCTGCACCACGGCACGCTGATTCTTAACGCCCAGTTGACCATCGTAGAAAACGTAGGCCGCGTGGTCATCATGCAGGACATCACGCCGCTCAAAGCGCTGGACCGCATCAAAACCGAGTTCGTGCAAAAGGTCTCTCAGGGCATCCGCTCCCCGCTGACAACCATCCTGGGCTACGTGGAGCTGCTCGACCGGGCGGGGCCGATCAATGAGCAGCAACGGGCCTTCATCGAGCGCATCAACTTCAGCGTCCACTCAATCACAGACCTGCTTTCCGAACTGCTTGAGCTGAGTCGGGTGGAGGCTGGGTTGGACCTGGAGCGCGAACCAACCCAACTCCCCTTCATCGTGCGCTACGCCGTGGAGGGACGCCGGCAACAGCTTGAGGCGAGGCAACTGACCATCCAGCTATCCATGCCGGAACGGACGAGCCGCCCCATACTGGGCAATCCAGCCCGCCTGCGCCAGGTGGTGGATAACCTGCTGGACAACGCGAGCAAATGCACGCCGCCGGGCGGCGTGATAGGGGTTTCGCTGGCCGAGGAGGCAGACTTCGTTGTGCTCAGGATATCCGACAACGGGATCGGCATTCCGGTGGAAGACCAACCCCATGTATTCGAGCGATTCTACCGCGCCAGGAACGCCGCCAAAAGATACGAAGGCTCCGGCCTGGGCCTGACCCTGGTCAAGAGCATCGTGGAAGGCCACGGGGGGCGCATCTGGCTGGAAAGCCAGGAGAACAAGGGCACAACATTTACCATCATGTTTCCCGCCCAGGATAACCACAGCGAGGCGCTGCGGAGGTGGGCGGCGGATCAGGTGTCCTTCAGACGTTCCGCATACTGAGCCTGATAGTATTTGAGATACTCGCCCGTCTTGATCTTACGCCACCACCATTCGTTGCTGGCGTACCAGCGAACAGTCTCCCGGAGGGCGTCCTCGAAAGCATGCTGACGGCTCCACCCCAAGGCTCGTAGCTTGTCGCAACGCATTGCATATCGCCGGTCGTGTCCTGGCCGGTCGGCGACATGGCGAATCAGGCTCTCCGGCTTACCAAGCTCCCGCAGCAACAGGCGCACCACTTCCACATTATACTTTTCGCACTCACCCGCAACGTTGTAGGCCTCCCCGGCCACACCATGGTGCAGCACTGTGTCGATGCCGGTCACGTGGTCCTCCACGTACAACCAGTCCCGAACCTGCATGCCGTCCCCGTAGAGCGGCAGGGGCCGGTTATCAATGGCTTCTGTGATGAAAAGCGGCAATAGCTTCTCCGGGTACTGGTAGGGGCCAAAGGTGTTGCTGCCACGGGTCACCACCACATCCAGGTTATAGGTCTGGTGATAGGCGCGGATCATCAATTCAGCGCTGGCTTTGGAGGCCGCATAGGGGCTGTTCGGCAGAAAAGGGTCGCTTTCCACGGAAAAGCCCTCCGCCACGTCCCCATATACCTCATCCGTGCTCACATGGAGCATTCGCTCCACGCCCAACAGCCGCATCATGTCCAGCAATATATAGGTGCCGACCACATCGGTGTGGATAAAGGCGTCCGGGTCCATGATGCTGCGGTCCACGTGGCTCTCCGCCGCGAAGTTGACGATGGTGTCCACGTGGTATGTCTCCACGACGCGGCGCACCGTCTCCCGATGGGCGATGTCCCCGCGCTCGAAGCGATAGCGGGGATCGTCGTGCACCGGCAGCAGATTGTCCAGGTTGCCTGCGTAGGTCAGCTTATCCAGAACGATGATGTTGTAGTCCGGATACGTGCCGAGCATATAGCGCACAAAAGCGCTGCCGATGAACCCGGCCCCACCCGTCACCAGGATATTCTTCATGTCTCACTCCGCCTCTGGATAAGCCAGTTTGCCGCACGCCTCAGAGCAGGCCCACATCACTGTAGTCCCCCAGCTTGAGCTTGAGCGCCTTAGGACGTAACTCACTCCGCTGGACCAGGGCATGACGCCCGATGAGGCTGTCCTGCACCCGAACCCCAATATCGCGCATCACGCTGTGCTCCAGGACGATCGACCGATCGATCTCGCAGTTCTCAATGAGGACGTGATGGTAAATGCTGGTAAAGGGGCCGATATAGCTGTTGACGATGCGCGTATGCTCACCAATGATCGCCGGGCCGCGTATCGTGCTGTTGATGACTTCCGCCCCCTCCTGCACGGTAACCCTGGAATCGATGAAGGATGCGCTATCCACAAAGCCCCTGACCTCCGGCACGAGTTCCTCCAGAACTTTGCTGTTGGCCTCCAGCATGTCGTCGGGCCTGCCTGTATCGATCCACCATCCTTCATGCACATAGGGATAGACGGTGTAACCATGGTCCACCAGCCATTGGATCGCGTCCGTAATCTCCAGCTCCCCACGCCAGGAAGGCTTGATGGCCTCGGTGGCTTCAAAAATGTGCCGGTCGAACATGTAGATTCCAACCAGGGCCAGGTCCGATGGGGGGTCCTGGGGCTTCTCGATCAGCCGCTCAATCCGCCCATCCGCTGTGAGCTTGGCCACGCCGTACTGCTCCGGATGCTCCACACGGGTCAGGACGATCTGGCTGTTCCACTCAGGGTGCTGCTCAAACCCGGCGATCAGACGGTGAATGCCGCCCTGGATCACGTTGTCGCCGAGGAACATGACGAAGCGGTCTCCACCGAGGAAGTCCTGCGAAATCTTGACCGCATGAGCCAGGCCCAGGGGTTGCTCCTGCGGAATGTAAGTCACCGATATGCCCCAACGGCTGCCGTCACCGACGGTCTCCCGAATCTCCGGACCGGTATCGCCGATCACGATCCCAATGTCCGTGATCCCGGCCTCCCGAATCGCCTCGATAACCCGGAACAGAATCGGTTTATTGGCTACGGGGATCAACTGCTTGGCCCGCGTGTAGGTGAGGGGATAAAGCCGGGTCCCTTTGCCGCCACTCAGAATCAAGCCCTTCATCGGCACGAAACTCCCCTCCTGAACCTGAGACTTACCGGGTGGCGTTATGTGCCATAGTAGGCTCCAACCGCCGCATCGCGGGGAGCGTTGGTCAAGACACTGCCGACGATGCGCACGTGGACTTGCTTCAGCAAATCCCTGGCGCGCATCGCGTGATCGCGCCGAGAATGCCCGGCCCGCATCACCAGAATCATACCATCCACTTTGGAGCCGAGAATAACCGCGTCGGAGACGGCCAGCACAGGCGGCGCATCAAACAGGACAAACGCAGCACGCGCCTTGAGCACGCCGATGACCTCATCCATCTTACGGCTGCCCAGCAGATCTGCCGGGTTGGGGGGCAGAGGGCCGCTGGTCAACACGGAAAGATTTTCAACGCCCACGTCCAGCAAGGGTGGATCGGCCAGAGACCCGGCCTCCACCATCATGGTCGTCAGGCCCCGCGTGTTCTCCAGGCCCCAAATCTCCTGCTGCTGGGGCTGGCGCAAATCGCAATCGACCAGGATGGTGCCGTGCCCCCCCTGCGCCAGGGTCACGGCAAGATTAGCCACGGCTGTGCTCTTGCCGGAACGAGGCGTGGGGCTGGAAAACACCAGCGTGTGCACCGGACTGTCCACCGTGGAGAACAACAGGTTCGTGCGTAATGTGCGGTAGGCCTCCGCCGCCGGAGCACGCGGATCGACCAGAGTAATCAAGCCTGAGGTAGCCATTGGCCCTTCTCCCCTCACAGTAGCCAAATTCAGCGCGCCGCTCTACGTCCGCGCTTCTTCCGGCGGTATGGTCCCCAGCACGGGGATTTCCAGCGAGCGCACGACATCGTCCTGATCGCGGATCACGTTCGACTCCAGGTACTCCAGAACAAAGACGATCACCCCGCCGAGCAACAGGCCCAGCACCCCACCGGCGATGACGTTGACGGTGGTATTGGGCCGTATCTGGCTATAGGTCGGGTCATCGATCCGTTGTGCCCGGATGCGATCCTCAAAGCGCGTGCGCTGGTTTTCCTCTTCGCGCCACTCAACGAAGCGTATCCCCCACTGGCGGGCGATGTCGGCTGCCAGCTCACCATCCGGCAGGTCCACGTCAATGGTAATCGTCAGGCGGCTCTCGTCCGCATCAATGGTCACGTGGTTGCGCAACTCGCCGGGGATCATATCCAGTTGCAGCGCGTCGATGACCTCCTGCGCCCGGTCGTTGCTATCCAGAAAAACGACATACGACCGTATCAGCCGCGTAGTCGCCTCTGCCAGCCCGAAATCGATCCGTGATGGCTGAAGCAGGATCACCTGCGTCGCCCGGTAGACGGGGGTCTGCGCCCGGCTGAACAGATAGGCGCTGACCACGCTCAGGGCCGCCAGCAGGGCGATAATCCACCAGCGACGGAGGATAATCCGAAGGTAATCCATGAGGTTCATAAGTCACCTCCCCAAACGGGCGTTATTGTACCCGGCATCCCTGCATCCGGCGAAATCCTCCCGGCAAGCCCCGCAGAGGCCCCAAACGAAAAGCCCGGCTCCCGCAAAAGCAGAAGCCGGGCCAACAACCAGCCTGATGGCTGGCAGTCACTCCTCGCGTGCGGCAAGCCAGCGCTCGCAGGTCATAGCCGCAGCACACCCCTGCCCCACTGAGGTCGCGATCTGGCGGAAGATGCTGTCCTGGATCTCTCCTGCGGCAAAGACCCCCGGCACACTGGTGCGCATCTCGCGATCCGTCACCACGTAACCGGCCTCGTCCATTTCCAACTGCCCTTTGAAGAGCTGGCTGTTGGGATCGTGGCCGATGAAGATGAACACGCCGTCCGTTTCCAGGTCGCCCACTTCATCGGTCTTTTTGTTGCGCAGGCGCACGCGCTCCACCGTGCCGTTGCCCTCGATGGCTTCCACGACGGTGTCCCAGATGAAACCGATCTTCTCGTTGGCAAAAGCCCGCTTTTGCAGCGTGGCCCCCGCGCGTAACTGATCGCGGCGGTGGACAATGGTTACCCGGTTGGCGAATTTGGTGAGGAAGATGCCCTCCTCCAGGGCGCTATCGCCCCCGCCGACCACCACCACATCTTTGCCCCGGAAGAAGAAACCGTCACATGTCGCGCAGTAGCTCACGCCACGACCGGTGAACTCCTGCTCGCCGGGAATGCCCAGTTTGCGCGGCGTGGCGCCCACCGTCACGATCACCGCATCTGCGCTGTACTCGCTGCGATGGGTCTTGACATAGAACGGCGACCCTTTGGTGAAATCGACTGCAACAACGATGTCATGTTCAAGACGAGCACCAAAACGCTCGGCCTGCTGTTTCATCAGATCCACCAGCTCAGGGCCTGTCAGCCCCTCCGGAAAACCGGGGTAGTTTTCCACCTCGCTGGTCAGCGCGATCTGGCCGCCAAGCAGGTCACCCGCGATAACCAAAGGGGCGAGGTTGGCCCGCGCCGCGTACAGCGCCGCAGTGAGGCCCGCCGGGCCAGAACCGATGATGATCACTTTCTCCTTTTGCATTGGTCTCCATACTCCCAGACAAGTTGATTATCCCCACACATGCTCCGGCAGAGGTTGTGCCACGTGCCGCTACGCAACGCCCGGCGCAATGCTCATTCGGCGTCGGTCTGATCGAGCAACAAGCCCTCGCTTTCGGCCCGCACAATAGCCAGCAATGCCTCAAACTCCTCGCGGCAGTCCTGGCATCGATTCAGATGTTCCTGAACGGCAGGCAGCAGCAAGACGGGGTCCTCCCCCGCGTTCACCATCTCCGCCAGGTAGGGCATCTCTGCGTCGCAGCCGTCGCAGTCCAGCTCGTACTCGTGCGTGGCAAAGATGGCCTCTACCAGAGCCAGCAACTGATTGAAAGCCATAGCTTCTGTGTTCCCCCTGATCTAAACTCTTTGACAAGGCTAAAAGGAGACTTCTTACCTGTTTTCATTCAAAAAGGTCGTGGATGTAGTCCACGGTAATGCCCTCACGCTCCAGCGCTGCACGCAGCTTGCGGCGCGCGTCATGCAGCAGTTTATACAACGCATTACGGTTCGTCTCCAACTGCTCGGCCACGATTTCCAGCGGCACGCCGCGCAACCCCACTGCCTCCAGGGCCAGCCGCTGGCGCTCTGTCAGCGAGTCCCGAATAGCAGCTTCGATCCTGGCCGCCACATCATTGCGCTCGGCGACTTTTTCGGGGTTAGGGGGGCGGTCCGAGCCAAAGGTCTGCCGGAGGTCTGGCAACCGCTCTCCCTCAATTGTCAGCGCTTCCAGGCTAAAATCGCGGTAGCGAGCGCGGCGCAGTTCGCTGATGGCCACCCGCACGGCGACTTTGGTGGCCCAGGTCGTAAACTGGCTATCTCCCCGAAAAGAGTGCAGGTTTTTCAGAACGCGCAGCGTGGCCTCCTGCACAAAATCATCAGCCATCTGCTGGAGATCGTCATAGGAGCGACCGGATAAATCACTGCGCTCACGACTCAAATAATAGAATATCCCCCGGTGCAAACGGTCGCGCAGCTCATCCAGCGCTGCCGCCTGTTGTGGCGTATCGTCCGCCGTCAAATCAGCAAGCCATTGCGCGTTGGTGCGTGTGACCATGAACTGCGCCCTCCGGGTCGCCGAGCCGCCCCGAATTGTACCACGACCCGTACGATCGCCATACGAACATCACGGATATCCGCCCCCTGCAAGCCCCCAGAAACGCAGCGGCAATCAGGCGTAGCACCCAGGGGCAGGCGCACGGCAGCACGACCCTGTTTACATGGCCCCAAGCGCCGGGTATAATGCGCTTGTACCCAACTGGCCTGGCCAGGTTTTCTGTTGCTTCATCCAACCAGGGCCTCTGGAGCCGGAATGGCCACCACAGAATTCCCGTTGCCTCCCGTTCACGAGGAGGCACAACGTCTCAGCCGCATGATCAATGATTTACAGGTCGTCCTGCGCTCGCAGCGAGACACCCTCCGTCAGCGGGGGATGACCCTGCCCTCGGCTGTGCTGAAAGGGCTTCAGGATGCGCACATTCGGCTGGAAGAGCTGGTTGGCGACCTGAGGGAAGAGGAAGTCGAGCTACAGCAGCTACGTGCCCTGGCAGAAACAACAGCCCTGATCAACAGCTCGCTTGAACTGGACGAAGTGCTCAACCAGGCGATGGATACGGTGATCAGGCTGACGGGGGCAGAACGCGGCTATCTGATGCTGCGCAACGAGCTGACTGGTGAGATGGAATTCCGCGTAGCTCGCAACCTGGACCGCGAAGCCATCGAACAGAGCGGGTTCACGGTCAGCCGCAGCGTCGTGAACCGGGTGGCGGAGACCGGGGAGCCGGTCGTCACCACCAACGCGCAAAACGATCCCCGTTTCGCGGCTCAGGAGAGCGTCGTCTCCTACTCTTTGCGCAGCATTCTGTGCGTGCCGCTCAAGCTCAAAGACAAAATCATCGGGGTCATTTACGCGGACAATCGCATCCGCGCCGGTTTGTTCGGGCCTAAAGAGCTTGAGCTGCTCCACGCCTTTGCCAACCAGGCTGCTGTGGCCATCGGCAACGCACGTCTGTTCGAGCAGATGCGGGCAGCGCTGGCCGAGATCTCTGAGATCAAAGACCTGATGGATGATGTCTTCACATCCATCGCCAGCGGGGTCATCGTCACCGATGGCGAAAACCGCATCACCGCCTACAACAAAGCTGCGGGCGAGATCCTCCATCTGGAACCCAGCACGGCGCTCGGCCAGCCTTTCGGGGAGACAGTGCCAGCCCTGGCGGATGGGCTGCTGCGGCTGCTGGAATCCGTGCGCACGGAAAACCGCCGGACGACGGTCGAGCTTACCGTGGAGCTGGACGAGCGCGGGCCACGCCACCTCAGCTTTCGGCTCAGCCCCCTGCGCAATGCCGAGCGGGTGATCGAAGGGGTGGCTATCGTGCTGGACGACCTGACCGAAGTGCGTCAGCGCGAGGCACAGCTCAACGTCGTGCGGCGCTACCTGCCGCCAGCAATGGTCGATAACATCCAGAGCATCGCGCAGCTTGGCCTGGGTGGCGTGCGGAGGCATGTCACCGTCATCTACGTCGACGTGCGTCCCATGACCACCTTCCCCACCGACATGACCCCCAAGCAGCAGATGGCCGCCTTGAACCACTACCTGGCCATCTGCAGCGCGCCAATCCACCGCTACGGCGGCGTGATCGACAAGTATATGGGCACGGAAGTCATGGCGCTCTTCAACACCCAGTTGAATCCCAGCGATGACCATGCCTGGGAGGCGCTCCAGGCCACGCTGGATATGGTGGCAGGCTTCCAGGCCCTCGACGCCGAACAGGACGCTCTGTATTACCGCATTGGAATCCACACCGGCATCGCCACAATGGGCAACGTGGGCAGCCTCAGCCGCCGGGAATTCACCGCCATTGGGGATACTATCAACCTGGCCCACCGCCTGCTGGACCTGGCCCAGTGTGGCGAAGTCCTCATCAGCCACGACCTCTATGCTACTTGTGCCCAAAACCTGGCCGCCTTGAGCGACCGGGTTTCAATCCTTGACCGGGGAGAAATCGAGATACGCGGGCGCAAACAACCTGTACGTATGTACCAGATGCGCTGGGAGACGCAGTAGCCAGACCCATGCCCACTTCTGAGACCCACCCTGTGATCACCGCCAGCATCCGCGAAACGGAGCAGGTTCGCGCCCTGCTGGGCGAACTGCTGGAAGTCCTGCGCACCCAGCGCGACATCCTCCAGCAACGCGGCATGAGCCTGCCACCGGGCACACTCAACAACCTGCAGCAGATACAGGCGGAGGTGGATAAGCTCAGCCTGAGACTACAGGAACAACAGACCGAGCTGAACCGCCTGCGCGCCCTGGCGGAAACCGCCGCGCTGATCAACAGCTCTCTGGGGTTGGACGAGGTGCTCAACCAGGTGATGGATACGGTCATCCGTCTCACCGGGGCAGAACGGGGTTACATTGTGCTGCGGGACAGCGAGACAGGCAGGATGATGTTTCGCGTGGCCCGCAACCTGGACCAGGAGACCATCGAGAAAGGCTCCTTCATCGTCAGCCGCAGCATTGTCAACCATGTCGCGGAGACGGGCCAGCCCATCGTCACGACGAACGCCCAGGCTGACCCGCGCTTTGCCCACCAGGAAAGTGTGGTCTCCTACGCGCTGCGGAGCATCCTGTGCGTTCCACTCAAGGTCAAAGAGCAGGTAACCGGCGTCGTCTACGCCGACAACCGAATCCGGTCCGGGCTGTTTGCCGAGCGTGAGCTTGCCCTGCTGTATGCCTTTGCTAACCAGGCCGCCGTGGCCATCGAGAACGCCCGCCTTTTCGAGCGTGTCCGATCCACCCTCCAGGAGATCACCGAGAACAAAGAGCTGCTGGAAAACGTTTTTGCCTCAATCGTCAGTGGCGTGATCACCACGGACACGCAGGGCAGCATCATCATCTACAACCAGGCTGCCGAGAAGATTTTCGGCGTCCCCCAGTCGCAGGCGCTCGGCAACCCGATGCAGCAGGCCCTCCCTCCATTAGGGGACCAGTTTTATGCGCTGGTGCAGCAGGTGCAGCGGGAGGACGCGCGCAAGCACATCGAACTGCAACCGACAATCCCTGAACGTGGGCAGGCAGTGCTGGATATGCGCCTCAGCCCGCTCAAAACACATGCGCAGGCAACGCGCGGCGTGACCATCCTGGTGGACGACCAGACCGAGAAACGCCGGCGCGAGGCCACGCTGGCGGAGGTACAACGCTACCTGCCCCCAGCCATGGTGGAGAACATCCGCACCATCGACACCATCGAGCTGGGTGGAGAGGAACGCGAAATCAGTGTCATTTTCGCCGATGTGCGCGGCTTTACCAGCTTCTCGGAAAGCCTGGAGCCAGAGACGCTGATGGAGATCATCAATCGTTACCTCACAGTCAGCAGTGACGCCATACATCTCTACGAGGGCATCATTGACAAGTACATGGGCGACGCTGTGGTGGGCCTGTACAATACTCAGATCAACCCGCAGGAGGACGATCACGCCCTCCGCGCCGTTCGCGCCGCGATGAGCATGATCTACGATGTCCAGGCCCTGCATGAAGTCCTACCGCCTGCCTTCCGGTTGTGGTATGGGATCGGGATCGATACAGGCATGGCCGTGCTGGGGAACGTTGGAAGCGAGGAAAGAAAAGAGTTCACCGCCCTGGGCCAGCCCCTGGACTATGCCAAGAAGCTACAGGAGGCCGCCGAGCACGGCGAGATCATCCTCTCAGAAGCCACATACAGGCGCGTGCATGACCGCGTGGAAGTCCAACGTCTGGAGCGGCCATTCCGTGGAGAGCAAACGCCACGCACCATGTACAAAGTGCTGGGCTTCAAACGCAAGCGTCGTTCTTAGCACCAGCCTTGTGTGCTACTCGACGACGAAAGTCGTCGCAGCGGCGATCACCTCGCCCAGCATGAGGCGGATCTCATACTCGCCGTCGCCCAGCATGAGGCGGATCTCATACTCGCCGGGGGCAAATCCCTCCGCATCGCCAAAGAAGTATCCCTCGGTGCCCTCCTCGCCCCCGTTCCACAGATAAGCCCCGCCCTGCACCAGCACACCATTTCGCAGCAGCAAACGCTCCCAGGCCACCCCATCCATCATATGGGCATAGGTCACCCAGAAATAAACACGCACGATACCTGCCTCAAAGACTGTCCGTGGATTGACAGGCATCAGGTCGTTGGTGACGCTGCTGTCAACGGCAACGATCTGCAAGACAGCCTCCGGTGGCGGGGTAACACTCGACGGCAGCGGCGTGATCTCGATCTGCGTGGGGGTCACCGTTGGCGAGGGAGATGGGGTCAGCCAGGTGGCCGTCGCGGAGGGTTGTGGCGCAGAGGACACCGTGGCAGACGCCGTTGGGCGCGCCTGCCGCGTGGGAGTGGAAGAGGCCCAGATGGCAGTCTCGCTGTGGGCGGCGACCAGGGGCGTGCGCTCAGGTGACGATATGCTCCGGGGAGAAGCCTGAGGCGGCTGAGGCGTTACGGTGCCGCTGGATGGAGGCGTCGTCGGGGCCGAAGCCTCCCCCGGCGATGCCAGGGGTAGCGCAGGGGTCACCGCCCCGCTACCCAAAATCATCTGGGCAAACCCCGTGAAGAGGCAGATCGAGGCCGCCACAAAAGCCACCGTCAATGAAACGAGGAACAATTGCCACCCGTGCAGGCTGGCTGCCCGCCGCCGCCGCCAGTACGGCTCACGCCGACCAGCGCGAAAATAGCGGAGCGCAATCAAAAACAGGGCGAGCGCCACCAGCAGCATACCCACAACAAGATACAGAACCAGCGTTTGCAGGACCTCAGGCATGGTCATTGCCTCAACACGGATAGCGACGCTTATTGTACTCCAGGCGGCGACAGATGCCGAAGTTGCGTTCAGGCCCTCCCTGAGCTTGGCACGGTCCTTCTCCGCTGTGATGCTAAACGGGCCATCGAGCATAACGCCTCCGTCGGGCCTGGGCAAAGTCCTCGACAGGCTTTGTGCATGATTGACATCCGAAACGTTTCGGATTATAGTAGAAACAGCTTCCGAAACGTTTTGGCCCCCGTGATCGTATCGCCACCCTGTCTGAAGCTTGACCTTCACGGACCAGTTCTAATGGCCGTTACGCTCAAGACCATCGCCGAGGAAACAGGGTACTCCATCACGACCGTTTCCCGCGCGCTGGCCGGATACGACGATGTGGCCGAGGAAACACGCCAGCTCATCCTGGAGACAGCCGAGCGACTGGGCTACCGTCCCAATGAAGCGGCCCGGCAACTGCGCTTCCGGCGTGCGAACACCATAGGGCTGGTGGTCCCCACGTTTGGCCCTCGCTTCTCCGATCCCTTTTTCAGCGAGTTCCTGGCCGGCGTGGGTAACCAGGCATCCGAGCAGCTCTATGATCTGTTGGTCGCCACCCAGGCCCCCGGCCCCGACGAGCTTAGCGCCTACCGCCGCATGGAAGGCGGACGTGTCGATGGGGTTCTGCTCATCCGGACGCGCCAGCAAGACGCCCGGATCCGTTACCTGCTGGAACACAAGATACCTTTCGTCGCCTTCGGTCGCAGCAACATCGCGAATAGCTTTCCTTATATCGATGTCGACGGGGAACTGGGGATGCGCCTGCTTGTGCAACATCTCATTGATTTCGGCCATCGGCGCATCGGCTATGTTTCCCCGCCACCTGATCTCAACTTCGCCCAACACCGCATCGCCGGTTACCGCAAAGCCCTGGAAGAAAACGGCCTGCCCTACGACGAAACCCTGATCGTCCCCGGCGACATGACCCAGCAGGGCGGCACCAGAGGGGCCGAGATATTGCTCAACCGCGAGCCGCCCCCAACAGCCCTTCTGGCTGGCAACGACACGATGGCCTTTGGCATTATGCGCGCCATCCGCCAGCGCGGGATACGAGTCGGCGTGGACATTGCCGTAGGTGGCTTTGACGACATCCCCGATGCGGAATACGCCAACCCGCCGCTGACCACCCTTCGCCAGCCCATCTACGAGATAGGCAGCCGGGCCTGCCAGATGTTGATCAGGCTGTGCCGTGGAGAAATGCTCCCAGAGCCTCAGATCATCCTGCAGCCAGAGCTGATCATCCGTGAATCGAGCGGCAGCCCGCGAGACAAGTGAAAGGAGGCAGCAACAACAAAACAGCAAAACGAACAAGACAGCTCCGGCATCACCCAAACTCTGAGTAATAGCGGATAAAGTTGGAGGAGAAACATGAAGAAACGGACATTGTTTATCATCCTGCTGGTCGTGTTGCTGGCAGCGGTGCCGTTGGCCAGTGCAGCGCCGGCCCGGCAGGGCGCGACGATTCAGTTCTGGAGCACCGAGACGCAGCCCGCCCGCGCAGAGGCCACCCAGGCGATCATCGAGCGCTTCACCGAGCAGACTGGTATCGAGGTGCAGCTCGTTCTGACCGACGAGAATACCCTGGACAGCCTGATGTCGGCCAACCTGGCAGCAGGCACGCTCCCGGACGTAGTGTTCCATCCTGTGGACTTCACAGCGCTGTGGTACTCGCTGGGCATCCTGGATGCCGACGCGGCAACCCAGGTGATCACCGCCCTGGGCGAGGAGACCTTCAGCGCGCTGGACATGGTTCGCACGGACATGGGCCAGTACGCAGCCGTCCCCACCGATGGCTGGGGACAGATGCTCATCTATCGCGCCGACCTGTTCGAGGCCAACGGCCTTGAGCCTCCGACCACCTTTGAGGCAATCGAGGCCGCCGCTGCGGCGCTCAACGACCCTGCCAACAACTTCTACGGCATCACCGCCGCGACCGACCCCAGCGAGGTCTTTCTGCAGCAGACTTTCGAGCACTTTGCCCTGGCAAATGGGGTCCAGTTGACTGACGATGAGGGCAACGTCACGCTCAACACGCCCGCCATGGCTGAAGCGCTGGACTTCTACGGCAACCTGCTGGCCAACTACGGCCCGCCAGGGGCCTGTGGCGTGGTCTGCACCCGCGCAACCTACTTCGCCGGGCAGGCGGCGATGATCGTCTGGTCACCGTTCATCCTGGACGAGATGGCCGGTCTGCGCGATGACGCCCTGCCCAACTGCCCGGAGTGCGCGGACAACCCGGCCTACCTGGCCGAGAACAGCGGCATCGTCCCGGCCTTTGTCGGTCCAAGTGGTGAGAGACCAGCCCAGTACGGCCAGGTGAGCAATATGGGCATCACCACCCAGGCCGATACCGAGGCCGCCATCCAGTTCCTGGAGTTCTGGCTGAGCGACGGGTATCTGGACTGGCTGGCCGTCGCGCCGGAAGGCAAGTTCCCCATGCGCCGTGGCACGCCAGACAACCCCACTGCGTTCATCGATGGCTGGAGCCAGCTTGAGACCGGCGTCGACCGCCGCGCTCCGCTGGGCGACTTCTACTCACCCGAGATCCTGCAAACCCTGATCGAAGGCGCGACAAACTTCGACCGTTGGGGCTTCGCCCAGGGCCAGGGAGAGCTGGTCAGTGGCATCTACACCGAGCTGCCCATCCCAACTATCCTGCGCGAAGTGATCGACGGGACGCTGTCTGGTGAAGAGGCAGCGGAGGAAATCCAGGCGTGGGTGGAGGAGATCCAGGCCTCCCTGCAAGAATAATAACCATAGCCTGAGCGGTAACCCCAGGGGCCGGGCGCACGCCCGGTCCCTGGTATAACCAGGGGGCTACCATGGCGGAACCCAGTGTGCTCAACTACAGTTTCTTGCAGCTTCTCAGCTTTGTGCTGTTATGGGCCGTTATCGGAGGGGTGCCTGGCTTCTACCTGTTTTACAGCCGCGACCGCAACCCGCGCCTGGGCGCGAGCCTGGGAGTCGTCATTGGCGTAGGTCTGGGCACGCTGCTCTCGGCCAGCAACCTGCTGAACGAACAGACGTTTCTGAACAGCATGGTCCTGCTGTGGCTGTCCATGGTGCTGGTGGGCGTTTTCTTGCCACGTGGCGATCACTCCAGGTACGTCACCATCCAGCAGCGCGTGGCTGACCTGGCCTATGGCCTGCTAATGCCGACGTTCATCATTGTCATGGCCATCGTCGTCGTCCCGATGCTCTGGAATCTGCTGTTTGCCTTTCGCCCGGTTCGCATGCGCAACCTGCCGACGATCGATCTCTTCAGCCTGGGCGACTTTACCATCGACAACTTTGAGCGCATATTCGCCTCCCGTGGCGGCCAGTTCTGGGACATCCTGTTCACCACCGTGTTCTATACGCTGGCAGGGAGCATCCTGGCCATCCTGATCGGGTTGGTGGCGGCGCTGGTGGTCAAGGACAAGTTTCCGGGCCGCAACGTGTTCCGGGGGTTTCTGCTCTTCCCCTACATCGCCCCGGTGGTTTCCATCGCCTTCATCTGGCAGATGTTCCTCAACGCGCGTTTTGGCCTGATCAACGAGATCGTCGCCGGGCTGGGAGGAACGCGCACCGACTTTCTGACAACGCCGGGTTGGGCGCTGCTCATGATCATCCTGTTCCAGGGCTGGCGCTACTTCCCCTTTGCCTTTCTGTTCATCCTGGCCCGTATACAGGCCATCCCGGATGAGATGTACGAGGCCGCCCAGGTAGATGGCGCGTCACCCAGCCAGAGACTATGGCACATCACCCTGCCCCAGCTCCGCGCCGTTTTCGGTACGCTGTTCCTGCTCCGTTTCATCTGGACCTTCAACAAGTTCGACGACGTGTTTTTGCTGACCGGCGGCATTGCTGGCACAGAGGTTCTGCCTGTGCAGATTTACAACCAGTTGTTCGCCCGGCAGAACGTAGGTGCTGCTTCGGCCACAGCGGTGGTGATGGCCGTCATCCTCTTCATCATCGTCGGCGTTTACTTCCGCTGGTTCCTGGTGGAGGAGGTGTAGGATGGCCATAGAGACCCAAACCCAACCTCGAAGCATAGCTTCTGCCAGGCCCAGCCGTGAGGAATTCGAGCTGGCCCTGGGGCGGGTGCTGAAGGTGATCCTGATCGTATTTTTTCTGTTGATCACCGTCTTCCCCTTTTACTGGATGGTTAACCTCTCAGCACGCCCTTTTGCCGAAGTCCTGCAAAACCCAACCCAACTGTTCCCCACACTGGACGAGATCGCACAATGGCCGGAGACCTTCTCCGCCGTCTGGAACACCTATAACTTCGGAACGTATGTGAGGAACAGCACGGTCATCTCGCTGGTCACGGTGGCGCTGACCCTGCTGCTGGCCGTACCCGGCGCGTACGCAGCCACCCGCCTGCGCTTCCAGCTCAAGGACGTGATGAGCTGGGGCATTCTGCTGGTCTATATGTTCCCGGCCATTGTGCTGGCTATTCCGCTGTTTGTGGTTTACAGCAAGCTGGGGCTGCGGGGGAACCTCCTGGGCGTGATCGTGGTCTACATGTCCAGCACCCTGCCGGTGGCCCTTTACATGCTGCGGAGCTACTTCAGCACCGTTCCGGTCGACCTGGAAGAGGCCGCCCTGATCGACGGCTGCACCCGACTGGACGCCATCTGGCGGGTGACGATCCCGCTCTCGCTCCCGGCCATCGCCACAGTAGCGCTGTATACGTGGATGATCGCCTGGAACGAGTTTCTGTTCGCCCTGCTCTTCCTGCTGGAAGCGCCCCAAAGCTGGACGCTTCCCATCGGCCTGCAACAATTGAACAAGGCGCAAGAGGTGCCCATCACTTTCCTGATGGCAGGCTCGCTGATCATCACCGTGCCTGTCATCGTGATCTTCCTTTTCTTCGAGCGCTTCCTGACCTCTGGCCTGACCGCCGGCGCGGTGAAGGGGTAAGCCGCCCCCGCCCGGCCCGGAAAGCAGACAGGCCGCCCGCGTTGGGCGGCCTTGAATTTGCCCTGCCGTTGCCGTGCAATGCCCGGCGCATCGCCCCGTCTACGGCGCTTCCAGCCCGTGCGCTTCCAGCAGGCGAACGTCCCGCAGGACGGTGTCGGCTGGGCCATCCGCCACCACGCGCCCGCCATCCAGGATCACAACGCGCGTGCAAAGCGCCTGCACCAGCCGCATATCGTGGGTGCTGATCAGCATCGTCTGCTGATCAAGGGCCTTCAGCAGACGGATCAAACCGCGCCGCGCACGGGGGTCCAGCCCGGCGGAGGGTTCATCCAGAACCAGAATCTTGGGGTCCATGCTCAGGACGGTAGCCAGGGCTATGCGCTTCTTCTCGCCGCCGCTCAGGTGAAAGCTGATGCGGTCCGCATAGTCGCTCATGTCTACGGCGGCCAGCGCGCGCGCCACCCTGGCCCGCACCTCGTCCTCCGGCAGGCCCATGTGCAACGGCCCAAAGGCGACATCCTGGTACACACGGGGAGAGAAAAGCTGATCATCAGGATTCTGAAAGACCAGCCCCACCCAGGCGCGGATCTGGCCCAGGTTGGCATCGTTGAGCGCCAGTCCTCCCACGCGGATGCTGCCATTGGCCGCCCGCAGGACTCCGCTGAGCAACAACATCAGGGTCGATTTGCCCGCCCCATTCGGGCCAACCAGGCCGACCCGCTCATTGGGGGCCACCGAAAGCGACACGTCCTCCAACGCCAGGTGTCCATCCGGGTAACAGTAGGTCAAATTCTGGACTTCTATCGTATGGTGGCTCACCGCTCACTTCCACAACCCATATGCCAGAAGCTCAATGATCGCCAGCGCGGCGATGGGGACCGCGCCGCGCCACACTGACCCCCAGGTCAGCGCCGGCGCGCGCAAAGCCCGGAACTCGCCGGTGTAGCCACGGGCCAGCATCGCCGCATAGACGCGCTCACTGCGCTCATAGCTGCGCAGGAACAGGTTGCCCACCATGCCCCCGGCCACACGGGCGCGCCACAACAGACTGCCCCCCGCGCGACGCCCGGTGACGCTCCCGCTGCGCGCCGCTCGCGCCCGCAGCAGGCGTTCCGCCTCCTCTTTCAACGTGGTCAGGTAGCGGTAGGTGAAAGAAACGATGGCAACCAGCGTGCCCGGCAAACGCAGGCTGCTGAGCGCCCACAGCAGGTCGGTAAACGGCGTGCTCATGGTCAGCAACAGCGCCGCCTGCACCGAAAGCCAGCTCTTGGCCAGAACAGACACAAATCGAGTCAGTCCGGCGTCGCTGACCGGCAGGCCCAGGAAAAACGCCACCGGTCTGCCCGGCACCGTGAACAGCAGGGTAATGGCGGCCAGGGCGAAAGGCAGGGCGACGCCCCCCGCCCGTGCGACACGCCAGGCCCCCAGGCCACCCGCCGCCGCCAGGCCGCCAACCAGCGCCCACAATAAGGGATAGGCGGGCCATGCGCCCTCCGGCGTCAACAACACCCCCAGGATGAGCAGCAGGGTTACCACTGTTTTGACGCGCGGGTCCAACCGGTGGAGGGGGCTTTGGCCGGCCTGGTAACGCTCCTGCCACATGACAGACACGGTTGCTCTCCCTGGTGACAGCATAAGGGCAGGCTTGCGCCTACCCTGACTAACAGACAGGCCCCGGACGGCTTAATCAGGGCTACGTCGTGCGCTCGATCCTGTCTCCGTCATCGCGGCTGTTGAGCCGCGCAACGCCGTAACCGATCCCGGCGACCACCAGCACGCCCAACACACCCGCGAGGATGGTCGTCAAGGCCTCATTCTCGACAAAAGGCACGGTGTAGTCCGGCAATATCGCATAAGGCGCGTCCTGGGCGGCCTGGATAAAGCCCTGATCTTCGGCGACGCGCTCCAGGCCATCCGGTTCGGGGCTGGCCAATGGGGAGATGAGCGCCACCGCGAGCGCAATGATCAGGCCGACAGCGACCCAGGAGGAGCCACGCGACGCCACTGTGTCTGCCTGGCCGAGCAGGTCGGGGCGCGTCTGCTGGATGAACGCCACGGCCCCAACCGAGATTAACGCCTCCCCGATGCCAATGAGGGCGTGAACGCCAACCATCGCCGGCAGGGCCACGCCGAGCGGCGAGGTGCCGGACAGGGCAAGCTCCAACGATGTTGCCAGAGCGGCGGCCTCCACACCGACCCAGGCCCCCACCGCCACGCCGATCAGGCTGGCGGCCCGCGTGCCGCCGAGCGCGGCTCGAATCCAGCCGTAAACCGCATAGCCGATGAAAGCGGTAAGGATGCCCATGTTGACCACGTTAAAGCCCAGGGCCAGCAGCCCGCCGTCCTGGAAAAGCAAGGCCTGGACGCCGATCACGCTGGTCATCACCAGCACAGCGCCCCACGGTCCCAGCAACACAGCCGCCAGCACTCCGCCCAAGAGATGGCCGGAAGTGCCACCGGCAACGGGGAAATTGATCATCTGAGCCGCGAAAATGAACGCGGCCAGGATGCCCATCAAGGGTATCTGGCGCTGCCCAAGCTGGTCACGGGTCTGGCGCAGGGCCAGCCACACCATCACCAGCATCAGGAGCCAGCCCAGCAGGGCCACCGGAAGGTTGAGAAATCCGTCAGGGATGTGCAGCGCCAGAACGGGGATTGAAACCATCTCCGCCCTCCTCCAGGGTAGAAAGTTTTGCAATTGTAAAATCTTGTAATTAGATAGTACTCGAAAACCCGCTTCCGGGCAAGCGCGCATGTCATGGTGCTGCCTAGTTGCGGATGGCAAGCGGCAGCGCCATGACATCAAACGCCCCTGTGTCCAAGAATTCAGCCGCAGCCCATACGGCCATCCCATCGAGCCGACCGAGCAGCCAGGCCCCCGTCTCGTCCCGTCCCAACAGCCGCAGGTCTGCACCCTGCCGCGCAGCGCCCAGAATGCCAAACCCTGTACCGGGACCGGCCCGCAGATTCAGGCTGGGGACACTGATGGTCGCGACAGGGGCGTGCTCGTTCTCGATAACAAGTTGATAGCCGTTGAACCAACTGGCAGGAACCAGTTGAAACCAGGTGTTCCCCGGTTTGAAGGGCAGCAGGTCATCCCGCTGGTCCCGAAACTGGATGCGATCATCCGCTGCGGGGCGCACCCAACGTCCTTCAAAGTAGCGGCCATCGCGGAAGAGCACGGCCCTCCCCTCCCCCTCAAGCCTGACCTCAAATGCATAGTTAGCCGTCCCCCAATAGTTTTCGCGGACCGGGTCCTGCTCGATGTGAGAAGCCTCGAAGACCACCACATTGGCCGCGCTCAGCGGCTCCCCCGTGTTGGCATCTAGCTGCGGCTCGCCGTCCTGGCTCCGCCACCAGAGGCCGCTCGCCGCATCGTACTCCCAGTTCACCGTCGTCTGCCGATAGTGCAGCGCAAACCCCGGCGTGGGGATGCCGCCCGCCGGAACCTCCTCTTGAAAAGCCAGCCCGCTCAGGTCAACAGCCTGGTCTACCATCCCCTCCTCGGCGGCTGCCTGGTGGAGCGCGGCTGTCGTCGTGTACAGCGTGTGCTCGAAGGCCAAGCCCGGCTGCGGAAAACGGCAGTACGGGGGGCACGGGCCACCCCCAATGGCGCTCTGGGCGACGAACAGGTCCGCCCGAATGCGGTCCAGCGTGCCCTGGGCCGCGCCAGAATAGCCGTAGATCGCAGAGTAGTAACGCACCAGGGGGAGATCGGACAACCGCGCACTGCGCACCGGCCCCAGATGGTCCACTTCCTGGGCCAGAAAGATCGCGGCAAAGCGGGTTACTCCGCCTTCTACCAGAATCTCCCACACATGGTCGGCCTGGCCGAGGCCAGACTGCGGACGTACAACCGGCGGCCAATTGCTGATCTTGACCAGTACCGGGCGACGGTTCAGGTTATCCGGGTCCTCGACAAGGAGGCCGGTCAGTGGATTGACCCCTTCAGGGTAATGATCCGGCCCGACCACAGCAGGTGAGCCGTCCCCACCCTGCGCGGCAACCGGAGCCACCACCAGTAACAGGCCAAGCAGAAAGAGCAACCATCCCCTGCGCAACATGCCTCACCTCATTCAGGATCAGATGAATGATGTCCGGATTACGGGCGGAATTGTCATCGCTTTCCCGGCTTTTGTCAAAAGCAGGCGGCGCTGCTAGATTCTGGCTGCGCGACGGTCCAGCACGCAGCGGACGGTCAGATGGACAAGGGAGAAAAAGAAGCCCATGCCCGCCATACCCAACCCGAATCTCCACCCCTGGGATATGGACCCCGACGAGGCTGTGGCGCTGCAACACCGGCTGGCAGGAAGGCTGGTCTCCGACCACAGCCTGGACCTGAGCCGCATTCAAACGGTCGCCGGGGTAGACGTGAGCGTCAAAGGCGGGCAATCGCGCGCGGCAATCGTGGTGATGGCCTTCCCCGGCCTGCAAGTCCTGGAAATCAGCCGCGCCACGCTCCCCACCCCTTTTCCGTATGTGCCCGGCCTGCTGAGCTTTCGGGAAGGCACGGCCATCCTCTCCGCCTATAAGAAGCTAAGAACCACACCGGATGTTCTGATCTTCGATGGGCAGGGCCAGGCCCATCCCAGGCGATTGGGCATTGCCGCCCACATGGGCCTGTGGCTGGAGCGACCCACTGTTGGCTGCGCAAAATCACGGCTGACAGGCACCCACACCAGCGTTGGAGCACGCAAAGGGGATTTTGAGCACCTCTACAATCCACAGGGGGAGGTCATTGGCCTGGCACTGCGGACGCGGGAGAATGTCAAACCGGTTTACGTCTCGCCGGGGCATCTCTGCGATCTCGACTCGGCGCGGCGCATCGTGATGGCCTGCCTGACACGTTACCGCCTGCCCGAACCCATCCGCGCGGCGCACCGGGTCGCCGCATTACACGAGTAGACGAGGCACGAACAACCACAGCACACTGACCACGATCTGGCACAGCCAGGCCGCAGCCAGCCCATTGCGCTGCCGCACATAGCTGTATAGCACGCTCAGCATCACAATAAAAGTCCCCACGATCAGCGCTATCGCCGGATAGCCTCCCAGGTCCAGCGTGGGGAAGAACAGCAGAACCGACCATCCACTGGACATCAGGGCCGTGACCAACAAGGATTGGACCGATTGCAGCATTCCCCGGAAGAAGAGACTCTCCGCCGTGGACATCACAAAGACCAGGGACTGAAAAACCGCGCCGTCCGGCAGCCCGGCGAAGACCTGCTCTGAGGCCAGAGCCAGGGGCTGCACACCAACGAGCAGCAGCGGCGCGCCCACCAGCACCC
>FWWM01004158.1_pt1 | contig 34321 bp, 34 predicted proteins | sample 2228351 | NCBI WGS metagenome assembly FWWM01 (sample SAMEA103939774, study PRJEB20133) | metagenome
AAATAGCATGACAAAAACCAACGAAACGCTAACAGGCGGTATATTTTATTGCCGAGACAGTGCTGAAATCAACGGCTGTGGCTCACTTCAAACTTTATCGTGGCTTGACAGTGACGTGCTCCGAAATCGGCAACAAAAACAAACACGCAAAACCGTTAAACTTAACAAAATACAAACTTATTATTAAGATTACTTAGGGAAAATCAATCAGTTACTTTTTCACAATCACAAATTCGGTTCTTCTGTTAAGTGCTCTGCCTTCGGGGGTGTCGTTGGTAGCAACAGGTTTGTTTTTGCCAAAGCCACGGGTTGCTACGATTCGGTTTTTATCCAAGCCTTGTAAAATGAGATAGTCGGCAACAGCACGTGCTCGTTTTTCCGATAGTATCTGATTACTTTTGTCATCGCCCACATTGTCAGTATGTCCGTGAATTTCTATTTTAATTGTCGGGTTTTCATTTAAGAATTCAAGAAAATTATCGAGCACAATCAAGCTCGATTTTTCGAAGATGGCACTGTTAGTTGCAAAATAAATGTTGTTGAGTTTAACCGTCTTTCCTTCTTCTATGGGTTTTACTTCGAAGTTGACTTCTATTGGTTTATCTTTGGTTATCTCTTCGGCTTTAAAATACGAAGAGGTAAAGGCGTAATCTTTCTTCTTAACCATTAAAATAAAATCGTCGTTAGGTTTTTCAACAGGGATAACTACGGCATATCGTCCTGTTAGCTTGTCAACCATTGCCTCTGACGTTCGTTGTTCTGTAACATTTTTAACAATTACTTTAGCATCTTCGAGTGGATTTCCTTCTTCGTCCTTTACCTGACCTTTGTAAAATACCACTTCCTGAGGACGTGCTTCGTTGTACAATTCGAACGAATAAATGTCATATCCTTTAGAGTCGCCGAGCTTATTACTGGCAAAGTAGGCTCTTTTCCCGTTTGTGCTAACAATAAAACCTATTTCATCGTTTTCGGTGTTGATAGGATAGCCAATGTTTTTCGGTTCCGACCATTTACCATTTGGAAGTAGTTTTGAATAGAAGATATCATATCCTCCAACACCATAATGTCCATCCGACGAGAAGTAAAGTGTTTTTGAGTCACTATGTATAAAGGGACTTTTTTCGTTTCCTGGTGTGTTAATGATGGGTCCCAGATTTTTTGCCGGCATCCAGTTGCCATTGTCGTCTTTGACTGCCATCCAGATGTCGCTGGTGTGGGAATTGGGGTCGTCTATTTCAAAGCCAATGTTGCCTGGTCGGATGCTTGAAAAGAACAGCATTTTTCCGTCGGCAGAGATAGAAGGTTGGCTTTCCCACGAACGTCGTCCGTTTATAGCACCGCCAAGGTTTTTGAGCTGACTCCACTGTCCGTTTTCATAATCAGAAACCCATATATCGCAGTTCGGACCTTCGCAAATGGTAACATACAGATGATTGTTGTCGATGGTAACGCTAACTGCTCCCTGATTATTGTCGGTGTTTTTATTAAATGGTTCGGGCATAGGTTGGTTATTGGTAAATGCTTCTTTGCTTTCTTTATTTCGAATTCTTTCGGCAATAGTAAACACATCGTATTTTCGGGTTGTTCCTAATTCGTTTGCTTTTGAAACACGACGGGTGTACAACATATATTCATCGTCGGGGCTTATGAGGGGCAAAAACTCGTCATCATCGGAACATAATCCTTCAACTTTTTGGGGGTTAAAAGGCACAGGGTTGTTTATTAGCTCGTAATACATATCAATATGTTTTTTAATGTTTTTTGCATCAGACAGATACGGAGAAGATTCAGCACCAGCTAAAAATTTTTCTATATATATTCGGGCTTTATCGTATTTTTTGTCGTTATATAAAAAATAGGCGGCTTCGTAACAGGCTCTATAGTTATCAATAGAAGGGCAGGCGTCGGCAGCTTTTATGAAATAATTGACAGCATTGTTTTTGTATTGCAGTTGTGAGCTTGCATTTTGAGTAGAGGATATGCGTTGTTTGTTGACATCGGCTAAAATTAAATGAGCTCTGGCAAAATTTGGGTCTTCTTTTACAGTTTCTAACAGTAATTTGTAGGCAAGTTCGGGGTTATGTTTCTGGTATGCCTCTTGTGCCTGGTCGAAAAGCTTTTTGGCTTTTCGTTCGGGTTCGGGGCAGGCAGATTCTTGTAATCTTGCCTGATAAAAGCAAAAAATAAAAGCCACATAAGGGATAATATTATAAAGAATTTAGATCGGGTAATTTTTGAACTGAAAAGAGTAAAAAAGAAAATAAAAAATGGTAAGTTCTATGATTATATTGGATTAATTACTCAAGAAGCTGAGAAGAGGAGAAAAATCTATGAGAATTTCATGGGCTAACTGTAAAAAACTTAAGGGCACTGTAATTGCTCCTCCAGATAAATCCATCACGCACAGAGCCTTAATCTTAGGTTCCATTACAAAGAGGGGGCTTGTCATAAAGAATCCTCTTTTTTGCGGGGATACATTTTCTACTTTGAGATGTCTTCTAAGACTTGGGAAAAAAATAAAAATTAAGGATCAGGAAGTGGTGATAGAGAAGGGTGAGCTCTTGGAGTCAAGAAATGTTCTTTACTGTGGGAATTCAGGAACAACTGCTCGGCTTCTTTCAGGGCTTCTTTGTGCTCAGAATTTTTTTTCCGTTCTTGATGGGGATAGATCATTAAAGAGAAGGCCAATGAGAAGAATTGTTGAACCTTTAAGAAAAATGGGAGCAATAATCCACGGAAGAGAGGAAGACACTCTTCTGCCTCTTGCTATAAAAGGTGGAGAGCTTAAAGGGATAAATTTTGAAATGGATATTCCCAGTGCCCAAGTGAAATCTGCAATACTAATTTCCTCTCTTTTTGCTGAAGGGGAGACAGTAATAAAAGAAAAGATCAGAACAAGAGACCATACAGAAAGAATGGTCAAATGGCTGGATGGTGATATTGAGGTAAAAAATGGAATAATAATAGTAAATGGTTTTTCGAAGCTTCAAGGTAAAGAGATATTAGTCCCTGGAGATTTTTCCTCTGCTTCCTTCTTTATAACTGGAGCAATAATTGTGAAAGATTCACATATTTTTGTTAGGAATGTAGGTCTTAATCCAACAAGAACAGGTTTTTTAAGAGTTCTTGAAAGAATGGGAGCAGAGGTAAAAATTCTTGATTTAAAAACTCAATGCAATGAAGAAGTTGGAGATCTGGAAGTAAAATATTCTCCATTGAAAGGAGTTGAAGTATCTAAAGATGAGATCCCATCCTTAATTGATGAGATCCCTCTTATAGCACTTCTTGCCACTCAGGCTGAAGGTATAACAAGAATTACAGGAGCAAAAGAGCTCAGATACAAGGAAAGTGATAGGATTAGGGCAGTGTGTAAATCTTTAAAAAGAATGGGTGCAAAAATAGAAGAGCTGGAAGATGGATTCATTGTAGAGGGCACATCTTCTCTAAAAGGCACTTATTTAACCAGTTGTGGAGATCATAGAATTGCCATGACCCTTTGCATTGCTTCTTTAATAGCCGAGGGAGAAACATTTGTTAAAGGATTAAAATGGGTAGAAATTTCATATCCTAATTTCACGGAAGCTCTTTATTCTCTTTGTTCGGAATAGAATTGGTATGAGTGAAATGCTCGATATTATCGGTAGATTTGGAATAATAGGGAATCCTCTCGGCCATTCTCTTTCTCCCCTTCTTTTTAGAGGGATTTTTAAAATTTTAGGCCTCGATTTTGTCTACATTCCTTTCCAGCTCAGAGAAAGGGAACTTTCTCCATTTTTACAATCCATGAAAATAAAAGGTTTTGATGGGATGAATGTCACCATTCCTTTCAAAGAAAAAATTATAGAACTTCTGGATAGCCTTGACGAACATGCAGAAAAAATAAAAGCAGTAAACACTATAATTTTTAAGAACGGACAATTGATGGGTTTCAACACTGATTTTTATGGATTTTTTCAATCTATTCAGGAATTCCAGGGTAGGATAAAGAGAGTCCTGATACTGGGAGGTGGTGGCGCTGCAAGAGCTGTTCTACATTCTATTTCCTTTATGGACTACGAAAAGATCACTTTGATAGTAAGGAATCATATGAGAAGGGGAAAGCTTTACGAGGATTTCAGCTATATAGAGAAATTTGAGATAAAAGAATGGAAGGGAAGGCTTATTTTCGAAGAGTTGGAAGATGCTGATTTTGTTATCAACGCCACTCCAATTGGATTGGATGGTTCCCAATTTTTCTCGTTCACAAAACTTTCATATTCTCTGGAAGGGAAGATTTTTTATGACCTTCTTTACCATCCACCCTTGACACCGTTTCTTTCTTTTGCTCGTGCCTTTGGAGCGGAAATTAAGAATGGACTTGAAATGCTTTTTCTTCAGGCGATGAAATCTTTTCAAATTTGGACAGGAATAAAAACAAAAAAAGAGGATTGGCAGAGAGTTTATGATTCTTTGAATCAAAGTGTATTTTTTCATGGAAGCTCAGAATAAATTATAGAAATTTAAATGAGGAGGATTCTTATGATCAGATATTTCACAGCTGGAGAATCTCACGGAGATTCTTTAATTGGGATCCTCGAGGGAATGGTGGCTGGTTTAAGGATAGAAGAGAAAAAGATCAGGGAAGAGCTAAGGCTAAGAAGAATTCCCTACGGAAGAAGTAGAAGAATGGCAATGGAGGATGAGAAATTTGAGATATTGAGTGGAATAAGTAAGGAAATGACCACAGGAGCTCCCATAGCTATAAGAATATTAAACAGAGATAAAAGGGAACCAGAGGATTTTGTGCCAAGGCCAGGTCATGCGGATCTTGCGGGATGTATAAAATATGGGTTCCAAAATATTCATTTAATCTCAGAGAGGGCAAGCGCGAGGGAGACAAGTATAAGAGTTGCCCTCGGAGCCATATGCAAATCCTTTCTTTCCAATTTTGGTATTGATTTTGTGTCCCACACAGTGAGAATAGGAGATGTGGTATGCGAAAATATTTATGAGTTCGATTTTATAAAAAGGAAAAGATTACTCTCTCCTATATTTTGCGTGGAAAAGGATAAAGAGGAATTAATGATGAAAATTGTTAAAGATGCAGAAGAATCAGGAGATACAGTGGGAGGCGATACGGAGGTTATTGTAAAAGGCGTTCCAGCGGGAATTGGATCTCATGTTCATTTTGACAGAAGATTGGACTTCAGAATTGGTGGCACTTTGCTTTCCATCCCTGCAGTTAAAGGGATTGAAATTGGAAAAACATTAAATTTAGGCTCCCAGAACAATGACATCATTATTTTTGAAGAAGGAGTTTTTAAAAGAAAAAGCAATCATGCAGGCGGAATAGAAGGTGGGATTTCTAATGGAGAAAACATAGTTTTGAGGCTTAAGGTCAAGCCAGTGCCATCTTTGAGAAGAGAGGTGATCTCTGTGGATCTTAGAAATAAAAAAGCTTCTTTTGCACCTGTTTTGAGAGGGGATACCTGCGTTGTTCCCTCAGTAGGAATTGTGGCAGAGAATGTTCTTGCCATTGAAATAGCCAATCTTTTCTTGGAGAAGTTTGGAGGAGATTCTCTTGAAGAAACAAGAAATAACTGGATGAATTACCTGAATAAAATACCTTTTCAGAAAGGTTTGAAAGAAACAAAGTGAACATAATAGTTACCGGTTTTATGGGAACAGGAAAAACCACGTTGGGGAGAGCACTTGCTAAGAGATTAGAGATGGATTTTATTGATACAGATATGCTGATTGAAAATAAACTGAACTTGTCTGTCTCAGAAATATTTGAAAAATTCGGGGAAAAATATTTCAGAGTCCTGGAAAGAGAGGTGGTTAAAGAACTTAAAGAAGAAAATAACACGGTGATTGCTACAGGAGGCAAAACTTTGCTTTATAAGAAAAACCTTAAGACATTGACAAAAAACGGGATTCTGCTCACTCTTCATTCAGATCCAGAGGATTTGTGGGAGAGGGTAAAAAAATACGATAGCAGACCTCTTTTAAAAGGGATAACAAAAGATGAGTTTATAAAACTTTACCTGAAGAGAGCTCCTCTGTATGAAAATTTACCAAATAAAATAAAAATATCAAATTTCTCAGAAACTGAGGCTGAAACGATCCTTGAATTTCTAACAAAAGAACTCATGAGAATAGAAATTAAAATAGGGGATAAAATTTCCGAGGTTATTTTAAAGAGGAGCTTACCAGGCGAAATAGAAAAATATATATTTTCAGAAAAAAAAGGGAAAGTTTTTATGATTTGCGACAGCAAAGTCTTCGGAATTCATGGTGAAACTCTAAAAAAAATCTGCCAAAGCTTTTATATAATTTCAGGTAAGGACAGGAACAAAAATCTCAAGAATGCTGAGAGACTCTGGAAATGGCTGATAAAAGAAAATGTTAAAAGGGATTCAATACTACTGTCGTTTGGAGGAGGAGTTATAGGGGATCTCTGCGGGTTCGTTTCCTCAACAATATTAAGGGGGATTTCCCATTACCATGTTCCCACAACTCTTCTCTCCATGCTTGATTCAAGTATAGGCGGGAAAAATGGAATAAATCTTTTATCTATGAAAAATGCTGTGGGAACTATTAACCCACCCGATAAGGTTTTTGTTGATCCTACATTGCTCTTTTCTTTGCCCAGGAAGGAAATATCTTCTGGTCTTGTGGAGGCTATAAAAGCTGGGTTTATAGGGGATCCTCTGATTTTTGATTTAATAGAAAAAAGACTGCATCTTATTGAAAACATTGATCTGGAAAGTTTAGAGGAGGTTATATCCAGGTCAATAAAAGTTAAAAAGACAATAGTTGAAAAGGATCCCTTTGAAAAGAACATTAGAAAATTTCTTAATCTTGGTCATACTCTGGCTCACGCTCTTGAATCCTTTCACAGATATAGAATCTCCCATGGAGAAGCTGTGGGATTGGGTTTAATTTATTCTCTTGAATTATCTGAGATGCTTGGTTTATGTTCGAAGGATTTAAAAGCTAGATTAAAATTTTTACTTAACGAATTGGGTTTAAAAACCAGAATAAAGGGCAATAAAGAAAATTTGATAGATTTGATGAAAATGGATAAAAAATCCACTGAAGAAGGAATAGATTTTGTTCTTTTAAAAGGATGGGGAGAGCCTGTATTGAAAAGGGGAATCTCTAAAAAAATACTCTTGGAAGCACTTGAGGAGGTTTTGGATGAAAATACTTATAATTAATGGTCCTAATTTGAATCTTCTGGGTAAGGGAAGGGATGTAAAAATATATGGAGAAAAGAGATGGGAGGAGATAGAGAAAATCCTGAGGGAAAGAGCGGAAGAATTGAAAATAGAGCTTTTTGTATTCCAGAGCAATCACGAGGGTGAAATAATTGATAAACTTCAGAGTTCAGAAGGTTTCGATGGAATAATTATCAATCCGGGTGCTCTTACCCATTATTCCTATTCACTGAGGGATGTCATTGAGAGTCTCTCCATACCTGTGATGGAAGTCCACATCTCCAACATTTTCTCAAGAGAGGAATTCAGAACTCGTTCTGTTACAGCTCCTGTCTGTTCAGGGTTTCTCTCGGGATTCGGGTGGAGAGTTTATATTTTTGCTCTGGATATAATAACTCAACTTGCAAGGGAAAAGAGGTGCGGAGTATAATTTAAAATTAAAAAAATTTTGTTTAGTTTTTTATAAAAGGAGTCATGATTATGTCAAGAATTTTTCTGATAATTGTTCTATTTTTAAATATCTTTCTCTATGGAGAGGAGCCTGTAAGAATAAAAGAAGAAAAGATTGTGGTGGTGGCATCTAAATTTCCCATGAAAGAAATGGATATCGGAAAACATGTTATAATAATCACAAAAGAGGAGATAGAGAGATCCCCTTTTAAAACCATCCCAGAGATTTTAAAATATTGCTCCTCCTTAGATTTGCAGGAGAGAGGAAGTTTTGGAGTTCAAGCAGATCTTTCTCTAAGAGGCTCCACATTTCAGCAAGTTCTGATTCTTATAGATGGTGTAAGAGTCAATGACCTTCAGACTGCTCATCACAATATGGACATACCAGTTCCTGCGGAAAATATCGAAAGGATAGAAATACTTCATGGAGGGGGTTCATCACTTTATGGAGCTGATGCATTTGGAGGCGTTATAAATATAATTACAAAAAATCCAGAGAGAAATAATTTTTTTGCAAAATATGGCTACTACGATTTTGGAACTTTCTCCTTCTCCACATCCGCTGAAATTAAAGAAAAAAGATTCTCCAATATATCCTCTTTTGAAAGGAACGCATCAAAAGGATTCATGGAGGACAGGGACTTCAGCACTTTTTCAATTTTTAACAAATTCTCTCTAAACACAAAATCTGGAAAAATCAATTTTATTGCCTCTCATGGAGAAAAGAGATTTGGTGCCCTTGATTTTTACACACCTAAAATGAATTTTCCTTCAAGAGAGTTAACAAAAACGGATCTTATTTCTTTGAATTTTGATGGTGAGCTCAGAGGGAATCCTTTTTCTCATCACATATATTTTAGATACCATTACGATAGATTTGTTCTAAATAAGAACGTCCCTCATTTTTACACCAACGAGACCAGAAACTGGAATTTAGGCTTGGATTTTATCTTGAGACTTAAAAGCATAGCAATGGGTTTTGAGTGGGTAAAAGAGGATTTTAAAAGCATAAAATCAGGAGTTCATTCCAATATTCGTTCAGCAATTTTTACAGAGACAAAAATGACATTAAGTAAGAGAATAATAGCAAATCTGGGTTTTAGGGCCGACTTCCATGAAACTTATGGGTTCACATTTTCTCCTGATTTTAGTCTAACATACATCGTTTCTTCAAATCTTAAATTGAGGGCAAGCGCAGGGCAATCCTTCAGAGCTCCCTCATATACAGAGCTTTATTATAAAGACCCGGTAAATATTGGAAATTCTTCCCTTAAACCTGAGCGGGGAACAAATTTTGAGATAGGAATGGACTCCTGGACTCTGAGAGGAACGGAGGCGAAAATATCCTTTTTTCAAAGGAACGAAAAAAATTTGATAGATTGGATAAGAAGAGAAGATAAAAGATGGTATGCGGAGAACATAAGGAAGAGGGTAGTAAGAGGAATGGAAATAAGTGTAAAAAAAGAATACAAATTTTTAAGAATAAATCTGAGTGGTTCTTATTTTGATATAAAGGCGAGAGAAGAAGAAGATATTTACAAATATGGTTTCCGAATCCCTAAGTATCAGAACACTCTATCCTTAAGCCTGGTTAAACCCTCTTATTTTTTTAATCTCCAGATCATTAATAAAAAAAGATTTGATGAGAAACCTTATTATTTAATTAATGGAAAATTTTCAAAAAAATTTGGTTCTATAGAGTTTTTTGTCGAAGGAACGAATCTTACTAATATCAGCTACGAGGAAATAAAAGGTGTTATTATGCCAGGAAGATGGATAGGAGGGGGACTTCAATTTAAAATTTAATTTATAATTCGCGGCTCAAAAACATTGGGTTGACTTATTTAAATTATAATGATAATTTACGGGAAGGAGGAAAAAATGAAGAGATTATTTGTAGTGGCTCTAAGTGTATTGCTGGTGCTCACTTTTTCCTGTAAGAGAGCGGAGAAAGAGACCCAAAAAGAGAAGAAAGTCACAAAAAGTATTGAGCAATTTGGTAAAGCTCTTGAACAAACAGCAAAGCAAATGGAAGAGTCAAAAGGTAAGGTAGAGGCTGTAGATTTTAGAATTTTGAAGGAGTTACTTCCCGAAATTAAAGGATGGGGAAAACAAAATCCGAGAGGAGAAAAAGTTGCGTTTGGGCAGTTCGCCACATCATTGGCAGAGGCCGACTACGCACTGGGAGATGCTGAAGTACACCTAAAAATAACTGATCCCGCTGGATATTACATGTTTGTAGCTCCTTTTGTGACTTTTATTCAAAGCGGTTATGAAGAGGAAGACGAATATCATTATAAAAAGAGCGGAACTTTCAATGGATACCCTGCGATTGAGGAATTTTATTTCCAGGATAAAAGAGGCTCCCTTACAGTTATAGTAAAGAATAGATTTATCGTGGAAGCTAAAGGACGAAATATAGAAAAAATAAACACCCTTTATGACATTTTGAATGAGGTTAATCTCAAAAAACTTGAATCTCTATAAGGATGGTGTTCAAAGAGATAATTTATATATTAAAAAAGGCAAAATTCATATCAGTTCTAAGTGGCGCAGGTATCTCGGCAGAGAGCGGAATCCCCACATTCCGTGGAGAGGATGGTCTGTGGAAAAAATACAGAGCAGAAGAACTGGCAACACCTCAGGCTTTTGAGAGAGACCCAGTTCTTGTGTGGGAATGGTATAATTGGAGAAGAGAAATAATAGGAAAAGCCCAGCCAAACCAAGGACATATTACTCTTGCAAAATGGGAATCCCTTTACCCCAATTTCTGGGTAATAACCCAGAATATTGACGGGTTGCATAGAAGAGCTGGTTCTAAAAATATCGTGGAGCTTCACGGAAACATATGGAAGGTAAGGTGCACAAGAGAAGGAACGATAAAAGAAAACACTGAAATTCCCTTGAAAGAACTACCTCCAAAATGTGAAAATTGTGGCGGATTTTTAAGACCTCATGTGGTATGGTTTGGAGAATCTCTTGACAGAAATGACATGGAGAAGGCTGAAGAGATAGCGATTTCTTCAGATGTAATGTTTGTTATCGGAACATCTGCGGTTGTCTATCCTGCTGCATCCTTACCTTTCCTTACAAAGAGAAATGGAGGATTAATAGTTGAGATAAATTTAGCTGAAACTCCTCTTACTTCTTACGCGGATTTCTTTTTCAAAGGAAGATCTGGTGAGATTCTTCCTCAACTTGACTCGGAATTGAATGGATAAGATAGATCTAAAGAGAGCGAAAATAAAAGATCTTCCCGAAAGTGAGAGACCCAGGGAAAGACTTGAAAGGGAGGGTGTCTCTTCCTTGTCAGACGCAGAATTATTAGCCATTTTAATAAGAACAGGAACAAAAGAAGCCTCAGCCTTAGATCTCGCTAAATCTCTTCTCAGCAAAGCGAGGAGCTTGGGAAGGCTTTTCTCCTTGGAATTTAAAGAGCTCTCAAGAATAAAAGGGATTGGAAAATCAAAGGCATCCTCCATATTAGCTGCGATGGAAATTGGAAGAAGAGCCCTGAGTTCAAGAGGAGGAAGAAAGCTAAAAATCAAAGGACCTGAGGATGTATTTTTTTATCTTGAACCTAAACTCAAAGGGTCAAAAAATGAAAAATTTGGAATCCTTGTTCTTGATACCAAGAATCATGTGAAATCCGAAAAAATCATCTCAGAAGGAGATTTACAGGGTAGCATTGTCCATCCAAGGGAAATTTTCCATCATGCAATTCTTGAGCTGGCTGCTTCGATAATTCTATTTCATAACCATCCATCAGGAGATCCTGCTCCCTCTGCTCATGACAGAGAGATTACCGCAAGAATTCTCTCCACAGGTAAAATAATAGGAATAGAAGTTTTAGACCACATCATCCTTGGTGATGGAACATATTATTCTTTTAAGGAAAAAGGAGAAATTTAAAGATTAAATTCTGAATTCCTGTAAAGCTCTTTCCTTTTCGCCTCAAGAAGAAGATCCTCTTTACCTAAATACCCAGCCGCAGTCTGAATTTTAACTCCTTTCTTCTCAGCAAATTCAAATACTTCCAACATTAAATCTTTCCATTTAATATCCCTTAAAAGATGATGGTCAAGAATTATCCCCTTTAAAGGAGATATTTCAATTATTCTTTTCAGGTTGTTTATAGAATTTTTTAAATCTTCGATACCGAAAGCTTTTCCAAGAAGATAAGAGAGCGCCCCATCAATGTAAATAAGGCTAGGCTCCTTTGTAAGTATAAAGGAGAGCTGTTCCTCACTGCACGGACCTTGAACATCGGATGTATAAAGGAAGGATTCCCCATCCTCTTCAATACAGACTTCAATCACATATCCTAACTTAGATGAGACTCCATGAGTGACAGAATGGGAGAAACTAAGTTTAACAGGCGATAAGACGAACTCATTGCCATCCGCTGGGATTGGTTCAATAGAATAATTCTTTAGGATTCTCAGAAAATTTACTGCTCTTCCCCACTGACTTCTGTTAATCCGTTTTTCCCATTCCTTCAAAAACAATTTTTTCCCTTTCATAAGCTCAGCTAATTTTGGATTGTAATGGTCATAATGATAATGGGTTATTATCACAATATCGGAAATTTGAAGAAAAGTCTTTATCTTCTCCATTTCTTCGTTCATCTTTTTTATCTCCTCAGGATGGGGTGGAAGACCATCTCTCATGGGGCCAAGAGCTACACCAGGGTCGATCATTATTTTCAGTCCCTCCGTTTCAACAAAGGTTGCCATGCTTCTTGTTCCCATTGAATCTGAAGCAAGAGGTAATATCTTCATCTAAACTCCTTTTCAATGATAACATTTCTAAGAGTTTAAACCAATTGTATATTTTTGACCCTTGTGATTAAATATTACCTAAAATTATATTTACGGAGGTTTTTATGAAAAATTTTAAATTTTCAACTTTCTTTGTCCTTCTATTCTTGTTGACCTTTCTAAATGTGGAAGGCAAGGATGTTGCTAAAAAGGAAAAGGCTTATTACAAACCGAAATACGAAGATCCTGTGATAAAAGAGATGGAAGAAGCCAACAAGAAAAAAGCGGAGGAACAGGAAAAGATCACAGCTGAGATAAGAAAGCAGCAGGAAGAAAATAAGAAAAAGGAGGAGAAGAAAATTCTGAGCTTCGATTTTGTCAATGTCAAAAAACCAGCTTCACCTGGTGTTTTTAAGAAAGCTTTCCATTTTCCTCCTGTAGCGCAGTATCTCACGGGAACATGCTGGAGCTTCTCCACCACATCATTTCTCGAGTCAGAAGTTTATAGAATACATGGAAAGAAAATAAAGCTCTCCGAGATGTTCACAGTTTATTGTGAGTATTTGGAGAAAGCGAGAAGATTTGTTAGGGAAAGGGGGGATTCCTTTTTAGGAGAGGGATCTGAGTCTGATGCAGTAACAAGGATAATGAGGGAATATGGAGCTATGCCAGCTGATGCATATCCTGGAATTTTGAGTCCTGATGGCAGACATGATCATTCCCAGATGTTTGAGAAAATTGAAAAATTTCTGAGATTTGTAAAAGAGAATAATTACTGGGATGAGGAAGAAGTGCTGGAACATATAAAAGTGATTCTCAACAAAAACATGGGTAAACCACCTGAAAAATTTATTTACGAGGCAAAAGAGTTCACTTCTAAAACTTTCCTTTCCGAAGTCTTAAAAATTAATCCGGGTGATTATGTTTCCTTTATGTCAACCCTTTCAATTCCCTTTTATACTAAAGGTGAATTTAAAGTTCCTGACAATTGGTGGCACAGCAAAGATTATCACAATGTTCCTCTTGATGAATTTTACAGAATAATAAAGAATTCAATAATTAATGGTTTCACAGTAGCCATAGGTGGAGATGTTTCTGAACCAGGTTATAATGGATTTGAGGATTCAGCAATAATTCCTACATTTGATATTCCATACGACTACATTGATCAAAACTCCAGAGAATTTAGATTTTACAACAATACTTCCACAGACGACCATGGAGTTCATCTTGTAGGATACGCAAAAATAGATAAATGGGATTGGTTTTTAATAAAAGATTCTGCGAGAAGTTCGAGATGGGGAAAATTTGAAGGCTATTATTTCTACAGGGAGGATTACATAAAACTTAAGATGCTTTCCTTTATGGTTCACAAGGATGCGGTAAAAGATGTCCTTTTGAAATTTAAAAATTGAAAATTTTCTTAATTTTTCTCCAAATGGAAGGCTCTACAAGCTTCATTATCTCCGGGATTGCTCGCCTTGCAGCATCTTCTCCTCTTTTCAAAAGCTCCTCTTTTTGTGAGAAGTCATAAGAGTTCATATCTGTGAGATCTGGGATAATCTCCACATCTCCTTTCGGAGAAGTTTCAGCGATTCTTCTTACAATTAAGTCATGAGTGCTTAAAAGAATTTGAAATATATTGTCCACTCTTCTATTTTTTAAGCCGGGAAGAAGTTTAACAGAAATTACAAAATCACATCCCAAATTTCTACATTCATTTACAGGCACAAAATTTCGCAATCCTCCATCGAGAAGAGTCCTACCTTTCCATTCCACAGGTGTAAAAATTCCAGGAATGGCGCAACTTGCTTGGACTGCTGCTCCAAGATCCCCTTCTTTGAAAACCACTTCTTCTCCATTTTCTATATCCACAGCAATAGCTGAATAAGGCATAGCAAGCTCTGATATATCCTTTTTCCCTAAGTGAGCCTCCACAAATTTTTTTATGTTTTTGCTGTCCAGCAAACCCTTTTTTGGAAAGCCCATCTTCCCCAGAACTCTCCATGAAAGTCCTCTTCCGATCTCCCACATTTTCCTCCAGTCATAACCACTCGCTAAGAAAGCTCCCACGAGAGAGCCCGCACTTGTCCCAGCGACACAGTTAATCTTTATTCCCCTTTCCTCAAGGGCTTTTACAACTCCAAGGTGAGCGAATCCGAGAACAGCTCCTCCACTCAAAGCGAGTCCTATTTTCGGTCTCTTCATAATTATAAAATCTTATTCAATTAAAACTAAAAAATCAAATAACAAGAGCAATTCATTCCGCAAAATATTTATCATTTTTTACAACAATTTCTTCTCAAAAATCCATGGGAAAGGAGCAGATTTTAAATTTTCATCTCAACTTTTACTACTTTTTCAAAGAATTAAATAAATCTGCCACATCAACTCGAAGTGTTCTTATTCGCCTTTCCACTGACCTCACATGTTCCTCATTTATATCATATCCAACATAGTGACGCTCAGTTTTTATTGCCACAATTGCTTTCTGGCAGCTACCTATAAACGGATTTAAAATTGCACCTTCCTCAAAATAAACCGCGGAGTTCTGTTAATTACCCTCTTATCCTGCCTTCCGCCAAAAAAGCTTCTCTTGTGTAGAGTTCCCCATTGTTGGCATTAAACTCGTGTTTGACCTGAATCAGTAATTTATACCAATAAACGGGTATAGAACAGTATCCTCTTGCTTAAGCCCAATAATGTTCAGGAGTGCTCTAATCATTTGTGGATGAAATTTTCCTTTGTGAGGTTAAATCCAGTGTGTAAGATATTGATTGACAGAACTTGTTCTATTCTTCTGGATAATCTGGAAATAGTCGGTGGGTTTACCCTTTACGAACTTGAAGTATGCTAATCTGTTCCTGAGTTTTCATCGTCTTTGGTATCTATAGTTTAAATTCTCTTAGCCCATTAAATACTTCAAAATGTGCTCCAAGAGATTGAAGCTCAAGTTGAGCCAGAGCCAATTCAAAGACAAACTGAACATTATCAAGAAGAAGCCACTGCTTATCATTGGGCAAATTATCTGTGTTATAAGCCCAAAAAGAATCTAATTCTTCGGCTCTTTGGAACATTTTCTCGCTCTTGGAATTCTGGATGCTGTTTGTCACATTATCTCTCCCATAGTAAACAATAGACTTTCATGTTCTTCTCATTTGCAAAGCCACTTTAGCCGAAGCAGAACCGACTCCAAATGTTTTCATAAGTTATTTCTCTTTTCCTTTTTGAATATCCTATATTCTCTCTCTAACTTTTTTCAAAGTTTTCTTCTCTTTTCATTTTTTCTTCTTTTTAAAATTCAGCTGAGCAGCAATTTTAAGAGAAGCGAGTTTAGCCTTTCTCAAATTGCACTTTTTTATGAGATTTGTTTTTATAATATCAGAAAATTTGAGGATGAACAACCAATAAGTTTTTTCAATTCACAAGGGAATTTTTGTGTGCCTGGGGAATTAAGAGATCTTTCCAAAAATTTTCAGGATTTAAAAACGCTTAAATCAATACCATACGGAGATTCCTAATGAGAGATAAAGTCCACCCACATCGAATTTTTCAAAACCTTGGAAATCTGATGAGAGATCATCCTTGAGAAATACATATTTTGCTTCTCCGAAAAAACCGATTGTTCTGCTTATTCTCCAGGAGAGTCCTCCTTTCAAATTCGCTCCTATGCCTGTGGTGGAGGTCTCAAAACGTCCTGAGAAAACATCCCATGTGGTGAAGTCTACAAAATCACCTTCCTGGATATATTTCCAGATATAAATCCCTATTCCTCCTCCGAAATAAGGAGCGATAGGTCTATGAGCTCCTCCTGGGTATATATTAGCATTTGCTTCTATGGGGACAACATTGAAAGAAAGCCTTTGATTTATGGGCGAGCCATCCTCCCATTCCCAATCCCTGTACGAGGTCCATAGAGACTTGGAGTATGAACCAACTTCTACAGAGAAGGAAATATTCTTTTGGGTGAAAAATTCCCATTGAATAGCTCCATAGCCTCCTTCAAAATCCTTCTTTTCGAGGTAAAGGTTGTCTCTGTTAATCTCCCAGAGGTCGCTGTTTTGGGTGGGATTGAATTGACCCACTTTAATCTTCAATATGTCTGAGAAAGCAGGAAAGCCAATTAAAATAATTGAAAGCATTAATAATATCCTTTTCATGTCTCCTCCTTTCATGTGTTTTTTTAATCAAAACTTGTGCCAGATTAAATAGGCTTAGATAAAGGCTTTTAGTGGAATTTTCTGTCATTTTTATAGGTCAGTTGTCCTTTATTTTTTGAGAAGACGGATAACTAAATTTAAAAAAATGGTAAGAAATATACTCAGAATGATGGATGTGGCAAGAGGAAAGTAAAGGGTGAAATTCTCCCTTTTTATAAGGATGTCACCGGGAAGTCTTCCTATTTTTGTGGTTCCAAGAAGATTCACAAATATCCCGAGAAGAATCAAAATTACTCCGGTTAAAATCAAAAGGAAGGAAAAGGGTTTGAACATACAATAATTTTATCATTTTTTATCTGAAAATCTAAGCTATTTTCCAGAGGATTTCTCCACACTGAGAAGTTCTACCTCAAAAATCAGTAGAGAATTGGGTTCAATTATATCACCTGCGCCCTGCTCGCCATAGGCAAGAGCTGAAGGAATAAAGATTTGCCATTTTGACCCCTCATTCATAAGCTGAAGCGCCTCTATCCACCCTTTTATCATGGTTTTCAGTTGAAAGCTCACAGGTTCTCCTCTTTTGTAGGAGCTGTCAAACTCTTGGCCATTTATAAGAGTTCCTCTGTAATGCACTTTTACTGTATCTTCGAGGGTGGGTTTTGGGCCTTTTCCTTCCTTAAGAATTCTATACTGAAGTCCTGAGGCAGTGGTTACCACTCCTTCTTTCTTTGCATTTTCAGCGAGAAATTTCTCTTGTTCAACTTTATTTTTAATTGCAAGTTCCTTCCTTCTTTCTATCTCTTTTTTCATAAGAGTTTGTTGAAATTCAGTTAGGGTATTTTTTGTTTCCTCATCAGTCAAAAGGGATTTTTGTCCGCTCACTCCATCTTTCATTCCCTGTATTAGCCTTTCAAGATCCACATCCTCAGAAAATCTTTTAAGATTTTTCCCAATGTCAAAACCAATTGCATAGCTTGCTTTCTCCTTTTGTGTTTGAAGAGCTGTTTTTTCCACTTTAACCTTTTTGCACGCCGGAAATAGCAAAAAACCTAACACAAAAGAAAATAAAATGACTCTTTTCATTTTCTTCCTCCTAAATTAGAACAAAAGAAAACTATAACAGAATAGATGAACAATAGCAAAAATATGAGATGGACTTTAATTATTGGCTTTGATACTCTTTTTGTAGATATAAGTCTTGACATCTTTTTTATCGGGATTTACTATTCATTTCTTGGAGGTAATATGAAAGAAGAGATTGTTCAGGACATACTTGTATTGGGAACAGGAATTGCCGGTCTAAGAGCAGCGATAGAAGCAGCAAAAGTCTCCAATAATTCTTTAAAGGTGGCTTTAATATCAAAAATTCAAGTAATGAGATCCCATTCAGTTGGAGCTGAGGGTGGAACAGCGGCAGTTCTAAGGGAGGATGAAGGAGATTCCTTTGAACTCCATGCCTGGGATACAGTGAAAGGCTCTGATTTTCTCTGCGAACAGGATGCAGTGGAAGAATTTGTAAAATTATCTCCCTACGAAATTCTCCAGCTCGAACACTGGGGTCTACCCTGGTCAAGGGAGAAAGATGGAAGGGTTGCTCAGAGACCCTTTGGTGGTCATTCCTTTCCAAGAGCTGTATATGCTGCTGATAAAACTGGCTTTTTCGAGATGCAGACTCTCTATGATACACTCCTAAAATACCCAAACATTTCCATATTTAATGAAGTATTTATAACATCCATAATTGTTGAGGATGGGGTATTCAGAGCTATTACTGGAATAGACATGAAGACCGGCAATTTCATTGTTTTCAGAGGGAAGGCTCTTATAATTGCCTCAGGCGGAGCAGGAAGAATTTTTGGGTTTACTACTTATGCCCATTCAGTAACAGGAGATGGTCTATCGATGGCTTACAAAGCAGGAATACCTCTTAAAGACATGGAATTTCTTCAGTTTCATCCCACGGGTCTTATACCATCAGGAATTCTGATTACAGAGGCAACAAGAGGAGAGGGTGGATACCTTCTGAACAATAAAGGTGAAAGATACATGGAAAAGTATGCTCCTCAAAAAATGGAGCTTGCTCCGAGAGATATTGTTTCCAGATCCTCCATGACAGAGATAGAAGAGGGAAGAGGATTTAAAGGGCCTGGAGGTCTTGATTATGTTCATCTGGATCTTAGACATCTTGGCGCTGAAAAAATTAACAAGAGACTTCCCCTAATAAGGGAACTTTGCATTAAAATGGTGGGAATTGACCCTATTTACGAACCTATACCTGTAAGACCAGTCGCTCACTATTCTATGGGAGGAATTCATTGCGATTCAAAAGGAGAAACTCCTGTAAAGGGAATATGGACTGCGGGTGAGGCTGCTTGCGTCTCCATTCATGGTGCTAATAGACTGGGCGCAAATTCCACTGCTGAATGTCTTGTTTACGGTGCCATTACCGGAAGAGAATCCTCAAAATATGCCATGAACCAGAAATTACTTGATTTCTCTTCCTCCCTGGTTTCAGATGAGGAAAAGAGATTGGAAAACTTGAAGAGAAGAGAAGGAAGAGAGAGTCCATACAAAATTAGACAGGAACTGAGAGAGACCATGGACAACCATTTTGGTGTTTTCAGAAATGGAGATTCCATGAAAAAAGGTGTGGAGAAAATAGAAGAGCTGAAGGAGAGATTCAAAAATGCGGGGGTTGTGGATAGAACAGATGTTTATAACACAGATTTATTGACTGTGCTTGAACTTGGATTTATGCTCGATGTTAGTGAAGTGCTTGCCAAAGGTGCTCTACTCAGAGAAGAGTCAAGGGGTGGACATGCAAGAAGGGATTTCCCGAAGAGAGAGGATGAGATATGGCTAAAACATACATTAGCTTATTTCACAAAAGATGGACCAAAATTTGAATATATCCCTGTAAAGATAACCATGTGGAAACCAGTGGAGAGAAAGTATTAATGAAAAGGGAGGAATAAATGAATCAAAAGACATATAAAAATAGACTTGGTATATTGGGCTGGTTTTATGGAGGAAAATACTGGATAGAAAGGTATGCTTACATCCTTCATAGAATCAGTGGCTTCGCTCTTATTTTTTATCTCTCCCTTCATATTTTTGTGACTGGAGAAAGAGCAAAGGGAAGCGAAGCATGGGAATCAATAATGGGCTTTCTGAAATCTCCTATTTTCCATTTTCTTGAATACCTTCTTTTAGTTGCTTTCCTTTACCATGCAATTAATGGTTTCAGGCTTATATTTCTGGAGTTCGGAATTTTCCTTGGAAAACCTGCTCAACCTAAATACCCATATGTCACTTCCATCCACAAACAGCGACCCTTCCTTATAATTCTCATGATAATGGCAGCTATTTTTATTGTGATTGCCACCATCGAGTATTTTAAAATCGGAGGTTGAAAATGAAGGAGTCAAAACTTTGGTTTTTACAGTTTTTGACAGGGTTTGCCCTTCTTTTCCTGCTAACCATGCACATGGGAATAATGCATCTGGAGGATATTTTTGGGTTCATAAGCAGAGTTGCAGGCGCTGAACCCCTCGACTGGAAAGCAGTTCTTCACAGGAGCAAGCAAGTTGCTTTCCTAGTGGTGAACATTATATTCTTAGGTGCTGCTCTTTTTCACGGACTTTATGGTTTAAGAAATATACTTATTGAGGCTTTCTCATCTAAAAAATTTGGAAAAATAATAGGTATAATCCTTGCAGTTCTCGGCATCATTCTTTTCTTATACGGATCTTATGCTACTATAGGCATCTATGTCAAAAAGTTTTAGGAGGAGGAAATGAAAAAAATAGAGATAGAATCTAAACAGATAACCTTCAGAATTTTGAGATATAACCCTGATGATGGGAAACCATTTATAAAAGAATATCAGGTGGAGATCAAAAAGGGAACCACAGTTCTTGATGCCCTAATTTTTATTAAAGAGAATTTAGATCCTACTCTCAGTTTTCGATATTCTTGTAGAATGGGAGTTTGCGGTTCCTGCGGAATGTTCATAAATGGTCTACCAGCTCTTGCTTGTCAAACCCAGGTCCTTCATCTGGAAACAGATAAAGTTGAGATAAAACCTCTTCCCAACTATGACATAATAAGGGATATTGTTCCTGACATGGATTCCTTCTTCTGCAAACATAAAGAGATAAAGCCTTTCATTATAAGAGAGGATGAGAAGGAACTGGAAAATCCTAAAAGTGAATACTGTATGAGCCCTGAGGAACTGGACGATATTTCTCAGTTCACATATTGCATAAAATGCGGAAGCTGTCTTTCAGCCTGTCCTACATATGCGACAGATACCGAGTTTCTTGGGCCGCAAGCTCTGGCACAGGCATACAGATACATGGCTGATGTTAGAGATGAGGGATTCCATGAGAGACTTTCTGTGGTGGATTCTCCTCACGGATGCTGGAGATGCCATTACGCTTCTGCATGCTCTCAAGCATGTCCAAAAGGAGTGGATCCCGCTCTTGCCATCCAGCTTTTGAAAAGAGAGATCGTTTTGAGAATGTTAGGTATTAAAAAGAGAAGGGAGGGAGCAAAACTTTATACTCCTCCTACTGAGAAAAAACCGAGAGAGGGGATTCCTGCTCCTCCTGAAAGAACAGTAAAATAGAATTTAAACTCTATAAATTAAAATCCGAAAAAGATTATGTAAATTGCATTCAAATACAGGCGTGAGATAAAATAGTAAAATGATGAAGCCAGAAGAACAATTTGAATATTTAAAAAAGGGTTGTGTGGAAATTATCAGAGAGGAAGAACTCCTCGAAAAATTGGAAAGAGCCTATAAAAATAAAAGACCTTTGAAAGTGAAGGCTGGCTTCGATCCCACAGCCCCTGATATTCATCTCGGTCATACTGTAATTTTAAGGAAGATGAAACATTTCCAGGACTTAGGACATACTGTAATCTTTCTTATCGGAGATTTTACAGGATTGATAGGTGACCCATCAGGAAGGTCTTCAACGAGGAAACCCATGACAGAGGAGGAGATTCTTTCAAATGCAGAAACTTACAAGGCTCAGATTTTTAAAATTCTTGACCCGGAAAAAACAGTTATTGATTTTAATTCCAGGTGGTTATCCAAATTTTCTCCCATTGATTTCATAAAACTTCTTTCAAAATATACCGTGGCAAGAATACTTGAAAGAGACGATTTTGAAAAAAGGATGAAAAATGGAATTCCAGTTTTTATGCACGAAATAATTTACCCTCTTTTTCAGGGTTATGATTCCATTGCTCTTGAAGCTGATGTGGAGCTGGGGGGAACGGATCAGAAGTTCAATCTTCTTGTGGGGAGAGAACTCCAGAAGGAGTATGGGCAGGAGCCTCAGGTGATTATGACCTTACCTCTTCTCGAAGGAATCGATGGAAAGGAAAAGATGTCAAAAAGCTTAGGAAATTACATAGGAATTAATGAAAACCCTAATGAAATTTTTGGTAAGATAATGTCAATTTCCGATGAGTTGATGTTCAAATACTATGAGCTTCTAACGGATATCCCCATGAAAGAAATTGAAAAAATGAGAGAATCAGCTTTATCAGGAGCTGTAAATCCAAAAGATTTGAAAGAGGAACTCGGTTATTTAATTGTTAAGGATTTCTGGAGAGAAGAGAAAGCGAAATTAGCAAAGGAAGAGTTTGAAAAGGTGTTTTCAAAAGGTGAGTTGCCCGAAGAAATTGAAGAAGTATTGGTGGAGGGAGATTTAGTAAATATTGTTGAACTTATTTTCCAGAAGGGAATCCTTCCTTCCAAAGGAGAGGTAAAAAGATTGATTAAAGGTGGGGGACTTTATTTAGATGGTGAAAGAATAGACGATATAGGGTATTCAGTGGATTTCAGAAAAAAGGAGGGATATATCTTAAAGATCGGAAAGAGAAAATTTTACAGGTTGATAAAGAAGTCTTAGAGTCAAGCTCTTTTTAAATTTTTAATGATGAAAATCAGATGTTCTGGCAAGAGCTTTACAGATTTTTATCGCTGTGTTATTATGATTGCTTGTACAAATATTAAAGCAGGAGGTGGAAAATGGAAGAGAAAAAGTATTACGAGCTTCCTAAACTTCATTTTGATTACAAGGATCTTGAGCCCTATCTTTCTGAAGAGCAGGTGAGAATACATCATCAGAAGCACCATCAAGCGTATGTTAATGGAGCTAACGCCCTCCTTCAGAAGCTTGAGAAAGCAAGAAAAGAAGGAACAGACCTCGACATGAAAGCTACTCTGAAGGAACTCTCTTTTAATATTGGTGGACACATCCTACATTCCCTTTTCTGGGAGAATCTTTCCCCTCCAGATAAGGGAGGCTCTCCAGAAGGAATCCTTGCCTCTGCCCTTGAAAAAGAATTTGGAGACTTTGAGAGATTCAAAAAAGAGTTCACCCAATCAGCAATGAGTGTGGAAGGTTCAGGATGGGCAGCTTTGAGTTATTGCAGACAAACCCAAAGACCAATAATAATGCAAATTGAAAAACATAATCTCAATGTTTATCCCATGTTCAGAATTTTAATGGTGGTGGATGTTTTTGAGCATGCTTATTACATAGATTACAAAAATGACAGGTCGAAATTTCTTGAATCTTTCTGGAATATTGTGAACTGGAAACAAGTTTTAAAAAGATTGGAACAGATTCAAAAATAGGGCAAAATTACAACTTTTTAAAAGGAAGATAATATGAGAGATGTGAGTGAGAAGGAAAATTCAAAAAGGTCAGCGGTAGCAGAGGCGGTGCTCAAAGTAAAGGAGGATACAATTAAAGCAATAAGGGAAGGGAAGGCTCCGAAGGGAGATCCCTTCGAAATCGCAAAAATAGCAGGGATTTTGTCAGCAAAAAAAACCTCAGAATTGATTCCCTACTGCCATCCTGTTCCAGTGGATTTGGTGAATGTAGAAATTGAGATTAAAGAAAATGAGATTTACATAAGAGCCAGGGTAAAAGCTTTCTGGAAAACGGGGGTGGAAATGGAAGCTCTTATCTCTGTGGCTATTTCAGCTCTAACAGTTTATGATATGCTAAAACCTATTGACGATTCAATGGAGATAATTTCCATAAAATTAATTGAGAAAAGAGGAGGGAAGAGCGAGTTTTCGATTTACAGATGAGAGACGGAAAAGGAGTTCTATTTACTGTTATTTTGATTCTGTTAATAAGTTCTGTTTTTTTCTTCAAAAATTTTATCTTCGCGGTAAGAATAGAGGATGGAAAGGGATTTTTTTTGCTTGATTACATTGGATTTTTACTTTTAATCCTTTCAATTTTCTTTTTTACTGGCTCTATCACTGTTGCGGTATCTGTTTTTTTATCTTTTAATTTATTCGACTCCTTGATGCTTTTTGCAAATCGACTTTACTATCGTTATTTTGGAGACTACATCTCCCTCGATATCTTTTCTCTTGCTTCCAATATTCCATTTACATGGGCAAATGTTATTTCTCTCATAAAATTTAAGGATCTCCTGATTTTTCTGGATATTCCCATTTTATTGGTATTTTTTTCTCTTACACCGAAAAAGTTTAGGATAAAAAGCAACAAAAGGCTCATCCTTGCCACATTTTTATTCTTAGCAAGCTTTGCTTTTCCTTTGTTTAATATGTGGCTTCTTCATAGAACACTACCAAATGTCTTAACTTTTAGATATGGCTCATCCATGCTTTTTAACTCCATGAGCCCTCATAATTTCTATCTGCTAAATCTATATGAGGTGATTATAAGAAGAGAAGCAAGGATTAGCTATTCACCTGTTTTATCTGAAGAAATAAAACTCGGAGAATTGGAACTTGCTCCTGAATTTAAAATAAATCAAAAATTATATAACATAATTATGATTGAGTTCGAGTCTCTGGGAGTCGAGCTTATTCAAAAGAAGATAAAGGGTCAGGAGATAATGCCCACCTTTAATCAAATAGCGAAGATGGGAATATACTTTAAGAATTTTTACTCCCAGGCTCTCACATCCAGCGGCACTCTTGATGTGGAGTTTTCTGCTTTAACTTCATTTTATCCTTCTCCGACTTCACCTTATCCCATCAAATATGCTCACAAAGTTCCTTTTTCTCTACCTCGATTTTTGAGCGAAAATGGTTACCACACAATGTTTTTCCATGCCAATAGGGGAGCTTTTTATAGAAGAAGCGCTGTTATGAGAATTTTGGGATTTAAGGAACTATATTTTTCTGATTATTTTCTATCCCCTGAACGAAAATATCGAGGAATTTCTGATTATCCCTTCTTTATGGAATGTGCAGAAATAATCAAAAGATCCAAAAAGCCCTTCTTTGCTTATTTAGTCACACTTTCCTCCCATACGCCCTTTGATCTTCCAAAAGGAGAAAAACCAGGACTTGAAATAGAAGATACAGAACTGGATCCCATCACTAAAAAGTATTATCAGGTTTTTAATTATGTGGACAGAGCTTTCAAAGCTTTTATGGATTCGTTATCCGAGAAGTCCATTCTTAATGAAACCATACTAATCCTATTCGGAGACCATCCGAGATATACAACCGAGAGAAAAGGGGTGAGGGAAATAGTGGAAGAAAGTATGAATAAGAGGGTTCCCTTTATAATTCTTATTCCTAATGCTAAAAGAAAAGTGATGGATGAGCCTTCAAGTCATGCGGACATTTCTCCCACAATTCTTTCCATTCTTGGCTTGAAATACCATGGGGTTCTTCTTGGAAGGAATCTCCTTTCCTCGGATAACAAAGGATTTGTCATTATTAACAGAAACCCTGTAATATTGATTAAAAAAGAAAACATTTTCTGGGGTTATCTGGAAAAAGGATTTACAAATTCTTTGAATGGTTCTTCTGAAAAGGAACTAATGGAGGCCAATAGATTGCTGGATATTCTAAAATTTTCGGAATATGTTTTGAAAAAATGAATTCTTAAAATTTTAGCTTTGATTTTCGCAAAATTAACTCAAAATATTTCTCTAAAACATTTGATTTCGTTCATTTCTTATTTCACAAAAAATTTTATAAAATTTAGAGTGGATGGAAAAAGAGAAATGGTGATTTTAATTTTCTGTATATACATGTTTTTAATGATTTTAATAGGAGAGCTTTGTGCTCGATATAAAATAAAAGGTCTAAATGATTACCTTCTTGCAGGTGGTAGACAAGGAATCCTGGTCACCTCAGGTTCTATCTCTGCTACTGTTCTTGGAGCAGGTTCTACTATTGGTGCTTCTGGGGTTGCATATTACATAGGAATTTCCGCTATATGGTATATTCTTTCTGCATCTATTGCTCTAATTTTGCTTGCTTTCACTTTTGCTCCTTCCCTAAAAGCTCTCTCTCTTTACACTGTTCCCGAATTTATGGAAATTAGGTATGGAAAATTCTCAAGATTATTCTCGGCAATTTTAGGATTGTTAGGGTTGACTCTATTTCTTTCTGCTCAGTTTTATGCTCTTGGGCTTACCGTGCAAGCCCTTTTAAATCTGCCTTTAAAAACATCTATTCTTGTTTTTGGGGTTGCAGTAATTCTCTATACCTGGAGAGGAGGAAACTGGGGAGTTCAGTTCACTGATAATCTTCAATATATTCTAATACTCATTGGAATTATTTCCCTTGTCTTTTTTCTTCTTCGTTCAATTCCACTCCATGATTTCAATTCTCCTCCATCCGCAAAAGGATTCGAGGAGCTTGGAAATAACTGGTTTAATCCTGTAAATAAAAAAATAGCAAAAGGATGGGATATATTTGCCCTCGGAAATACAGTGTTAGCATGGCTCATTATGTCTATAAGCTGGCATTTCTCCATGCAAAGCACTGCTCAGAGAATCCTTACTTCCAGAGATCCTGCAACTGCAAAAATCTCCTGCATTCTTTCTTCATTCTTCCTGCTTCCCATTGCCATAGGAATTGGAATAATAGGAATGGGCGCAAGAATTCTTGCCCCAGAACTTACTCCTACAGGAGATATATCTCAGAGCAATGCCCTTCCATTTCTTGTAAGAGAGGTCTTGCCGCCTTTACTTTCTGGATTGGCTATATCGGCTATTGTAGCTGTGATAATGTCCACTTGCGACAGTGTTCTTATTGGCGCAAGCACCATAATTGCAAAAGACATTTTTCAAAGATTTATAAAACCCTTCGCTGAGGAAAAGGAGCTGATAAATCTTTCAAAGAACTCTGTTCTTCTCATAGGCTTCGTGGGATTAGCAGGAGGGATTATTTTTTTAAGACTTGTTCAGCTTCTTGAGGTGGTAGCTGGAATTTACTGTGTTTCTCTTTTTGTTCCTATAATCTTTGGTATTTACTGGAAGAAACCCGGTGAAGCAGGAGCAATATCTGCTATGTTAATAAGTTTCATGACAGGTCTTGTCTGGAGGCTTTCTGGATTAGAAAAATTAAGCGGGGTTCACATGTTAAATCTTTCTCTTTCTCTCTCTATTCTTTCCATAATTCTTTTTACTTTGGCAAAGAAAAAAGTTATATGTAAAGATTCCTGTGTCCATTAAAGATAAACCTCAATGAATTATATTATGCCTGTGAAGAAAGGAAACGAATTTTTTGTATTCATTTTCATGAATATGGAATAGATGGCAAAGTTCCCTGTAGGATTTCCCTACTGTTTCCTTAAGACCCTCTAAAACTATCTCCTTCACATCCTCCTTACTAAGCTCCCTGGTGATAAATCTCTCCTTTACCACCCTCCAGAAACTCTCTCCTTTTCTCATCCTTTCCATGCAGTTCATTATCTTTTCTTTTCGATGGGATGCGGAAATATTTTCCTTTTCCGAAAAAAAACCTCTCAAAGACATAGCTCTTTTTGTCTCTTTTTCTTCAATTTCGCAATTTCCTTCACGAGTTTCAACAACCTTTTCTATAATATTTTCAAGTTCTCTAACATTCCCTGGATAATCGTATTCTCTTAAAATCCTTAAAGCAGAATCTTTGAGGGAGAAACCCTTTTTTTCAAAGATACTCCTCGCAATATTTTCTATGTCTTCCTTTCTTTCCCTCAGGGGAGGGATATGTATGGTATAGGTTGAGATCCTAAAATAAAGGTCTTTCCTGAATCTTCCTTTCATCATCTCTTCTTTTAAATCCCTATTTGTAGCGCAGATTATTCCACATTCAGATCTTCTTTCTTTTGTTTCTCCGATTCGCCTGTAAACTTTGCTCTCAGCAAATCTTAAGAACTTTGCCTGTAAAGAGAGGGGAAGTTCTGATATATCATCCAAAAATAGAGTTCCTCCATCCGCCTCTCCTATCAATCCTATACTTTCTGTAAGGGCGGAGGTGAAAGCGCCTTTTTTATGTCCAAAAAGCTCGGATTCAAAAAGGGAATCAGGGATAGAAGGACAGCTCACCACCACAAATTCTCCTTTTCTTTCAGAGGCTTTGTGTATTAACTCTGCCAGAAAAGATTTTCCCACACCAGTTTCTCCTGTAATTAAGACTTTGGAATACCTGGAAAATCTTTTTATATTTTCCCTAATCCATTGGGAAAAAGGAGAGGAGCCCATCCATCCGTCTTTCACAATTTTCTTAAGCTCTAAATCTTTTTCATATCTTTTTAAATAAATGGAAGAAATCTCCCCTAAAAATCTTAAAAGTAAAATCTCCCCATCTGAAAATTTTCTTCTGTCTTTGGCTCTCTCTATATACAGAAAGCCTAAGAGGCTCTCTCTTTGAAAAATAGGGTGGATATATATCGAAGAAATTTCGCATGAAAGGGATTTTTTCTCGCAAAATGGTTTCTTTTCTGTCAGGGCTTTCTCAATAAGATCTTTTTTTAGATTCTTTAATTCAGCCCTTTTACCAAAAAGAAAGTGAGTTCTCATGAGATCTCCATGGAAAAGAATTGCTGAGTTTATAATTCCTGCTTCTCCCAGCTCTTTTATTATTATTTTTATAGCTGAGAGGGGATTATTTCCCTCAATTGCTTTTAAAACCTCCTCCATTTCAGTTCTCCCCAAAACTTAAAATTTAAACAGAATGAATAAATATACAAAATTTTTTAGAAATTTTCAAGCTTATATGAAAAATCTTGAAAGATACGCTGGAGTGTATCCTACACTTGATTGTAACCTTGAATGTTTTTACTGCTATCAAGAAAAGAGAATATATGGACAAAAATATAGAAAATGCAATTGTTCGTTTTGTTGAGAATCAAGTGAGTAGGTTTAATTATCGCTCTCTTTACATTACGTGGAACGGTGGAGAGCCCTTACTTCATTTTTCTTTAGTTTGTTCGCTTTCAAAGAAATTGGTCTCGCTTTGCAAAGCTAAAAATATGGGGTATCAAGCAATGTTGGTTACAAATGGAACTATTCTAAACAGATATATTGTTAAGAAATTAAAATCCTTAAAAATGTCGCATCTTCAGGTGACAATTGATGGACCTGAAAAAGTACATAATTTAAAAATACCTTTTAGAAATGAAAAAATGAATTCTTATGAAATTATAATGAAAAATATATCTCACGTGGTAGGAATGTTACCTATTCATATTAGAGTGGGTCATTGGTCAACACGAGTTCTCCACCTTCATCAAGGTCAGGGGTGGGTATTAATAGAGTAAAAAGATTTTTGACATATGCTCGGGACTACCAAAGAAATCTTATAAAATTTATAATTGAGGAAGATAAAAGGGATAAAAGTTCTCCTCATCTTTTATTTTCCTACTTCCTTTCGAAAGAACCTGTAGACCTAAACAGCCTTCCAAAGTTAAATTTTTCAGAAAGAGATTTAAATGAAATTGGTGTTCAATTTATGATGGATATTTTCATTCTATTTTTATTTAATCTTTTCTCATTTATGGGCGGCTTTGTATCGCTTATCAAATATGATGTCAGATAATATAAAAGATATGGAAAGCATCTTTTTAAAAATGAATTGTTTTTATATTGCCAGTAAAGTTTTTAGAATAAAGAATAGCAGGCATTTAGAATATTTTTTATTTTATTATTTTGAAATAATGAAATTATGAAGACCTCAGGCGCATTACCTGATTATATAGTGGATGTATGGGTGAATTTTTTAAACAAGAAGGATTCCTCAATGTCTTTGAAGTAAGTTTTAAGAGCTGAGCTCTGCTGTTACACTGATATAATTGAACTGGAGCTTATAAGAGGAGCAAAATCAAGGAAGGAGATAGAGGTTATTGACAAACTCCTCTTTTCTTCCAGCATTCCCAGACAGAAAAGCTCCTTGCTTTGAAAAAAGCTGAGCTGACTTTAAAGATGGCAAGGGGGGATTATGAGAGGGCATTGAAATTGAAGGAGATGGGGCTAATCTCTGAGGAGGAATTCTCCAAGAAGGAGACAGCCTATCTACGTGCACAGGTGGACTATCAGGAGGCTCTGATATCTTTCCTTGGTTCAGAGGCAAAGGTAGTGGTTCAATCAGCTACAAAGTGGATGGATGGAAAGGGGAAGCTTCATGTCAGGGTCTCCATTCTATACTCCTCAAAAGAGCTTGAGGCGCTTTTCTCCTCGGGAATAAAGGAGGAGCTCTTTCCTCAAGATTTTCTAAAAGAGGTGAAAGGTGTTTACATATCCCTTCTCTCTGACGGCTTTATAATCTCAGAACCTTATCAAAGGAAGATAGAGAGTTTGAGAATTGGGGAGAAGAAGGAGGTGGATTTTATACTGCTAAAGGATGTAGAGTCTCTTGAGGTATCCTTATTTTATTCAGGGAGGGAGGAGAGGACGAGGGTATATCTTCTCAAGGAGGCATCAGCCAACATAGTAACAGTTAACTCCCAACAATTTTCTCAGGAAGCTGATGTTGGAGGAGAGGCGAGTTTTGATTTATCATTAGAGAGGTTCACAAGAGAGAGTTCCAACTTCAGGCTTTGGGTATCGGGTCTACCCAGGGAAATAGCCTATGAATTTTTTGATCCTCAATCTGGTGCTCGACTTAGCCAGATAAGATTTTCTGAGGGGGTGACATCCATGAAGTTGAAGTTGAAAATATATTTACCTAAGAATCCCACCTCAGAGGTAATAATAGATAAGCCCATAGGATTTCATGCATTATGTTTAGATGAGGGGGAGTGGAGGAGGTTTAAAGAGGGTGGGCGTTCTGTTGAAGGGATAAGAGGGGGCAAGGTAGCACTGGAGATAATACCTCGAGGGGTAGGGAGGATAGATTTATTTGCCACAAATCTCTATCATGAGATAAAGGTAGGGGAGGGTGTGGAGATGGAGATAACGGTGAAGAACTCTGGGACGAGGAGGCTGGATGGGATAAGGTTATGGACGGATTTACCTTTGAACTGGAGGGCTGAACTTGAACCTGATTTAATAGAATTTTTAGAACAGGAGAAAGAGAGGGTAGTGAAGATGAGGTTATTTCCGCCTGAGGATGTATCTGTAGGGGATTATGAGCCGAGGATAAAGGCGGAGGGTTTATCTGGGGGGAGGAGGATAGAATCTGAGGAGAAGATAGTGAGGGTGCATATTTCATCGAAAACTAACATAACAGGGGTAGTTATTCTCATAACGATACTAATAGGGCTCATGGTAGGGGTAGTAGTATTTGGCATAAGGATAGCGAGGAGGTGAAGATGCTTAAGGCGGAGAATCTAACCAAGGTATATGAAGATGGGACTAAGGCGCTAACGAATCTTAACTTAGAGGTAAGGGAAGGGGAGATATACTGTTTACTTGGGGCGAACGGAGCGGGAAAGACCACCACAATAAATCTTTTTCTGAATTTTATTTCTCCCACCTCAGGGACTGCATACATTCAAGGCATAGATGTGAGAAAAGAACCTCTTGAAGCTAAGAAGTATGTATCTTATGTTCCTGAGGTTTGCATGCTTTATGGGAATTTAAAGGCGAGTCAGAATTTTGATTTTTTTGCTAAACTTGGGGGTAGGAGGGGATTGAAGAAGGGGGATTATTATGAAGTGATGAGGAGGGTAGGGCTTGAGGAGGGTTGGTATGAGAAGAGGGTGAAGCATTTTTCAAAGGGGATGCGTCAGAAACTGGCTCTTGCTATAGCGATAGTGAAGGATGCACCCAACATGCTATTAGATGAGCCCACCTCTGGTCTTGATCCCAAGGCAGCGCATGAATTCATAGAGATATTGAAGCGACTGAGGGATGATGGCAAGGCTATTTTGATGAGCACCCATGACATATTCAGAGCGAAGGAGATAGCGGATAGAATAGGTATAATGAAGGAAGGTGTTCTTGTCGCAGAGATGGAACCAAAGGAGATAGAGCACGAGAGTTTAGAGAAGATTTATTTAAAGTATATGGAATCTTCCCTCTAAGGAAGGCGAGCAGACTTTCAGGAGGTTTTGAAAAGGGAAGGTAGATAATGTATTTTAATAGGAGATACGCTGGGACATATCTTGGATACGCTGGAACGTATCTTGGATACGCTGGAACGTATCTATCCTAAAATCTTTTCCAGAAGAGCCTTTACACTTCATCAATGTCAAAAATTTGAAAATCAAGATACGCTGGAGCGTATCTTTCTGAGGGAAGAGGAGAAGGGTTTCACTATTAATTATTTTAATCTCCCCAAAAATCAGCTTCAGTAGATGTTTTGCAAAGAATCAAGTGCTTCTACCCCGAAAACCCGATTTTCTGGCATAAGGTTTGATGTAAATTTTATATGGCGAAGAAAATAAGCAAAAGAAAAGTGTCCATGACTTATGGAGGCTCAATTTCAAAGCTTCCACAAGTTATGGAAAACCCTCTTTACAGAAAAGGAGGTGGAATAGAGATAAGTGAATAATTTTTTGGTATAGGCAAAGGGTTATAGGTAATTTGAATTAACAAGAGAGGAGGTGTAAGATGCTCGAATACAAAAAACCTTCTTATTCAAAAGCAGAAGATATCGAAAAAATCACTGGTTTTGCAGAAGCTCCTTATGTGGCCTTTGTGGTTTTTGTAGTTTTTGTAATTCCGTAGCGGAATCTCTTTATCCAAGAGGGGGATTTAATCCCCCTCCTTCCTCTAAATAAAGAATGGATAAAAAATTAATTCCCACAAAAAAAACAGTAGTGTGGGGAATTAATAAAAGAAAAGGAGACCATGAAGGATTAGTTTTGGGTGAGAGGGGCTTTTTTAAGTTGGACCAAGTCGCATCGATGATATGGGAAAAAATAGATGGAAATCATACAGTGGAGGAAATTATTAAAAGTATCTCCAGTAATTTTCCATCTGTTTCTCCAAATATAATTGAAAACGATATTATGGAATTACTGAACAATCTTTCTAAGGATGGTCTTATAAGCTTTGAATATAAACCCTTAGAGTTACTCCTTCATGAGAAAAATAGAAGAGTTTTATCAAAAGGAGAGAGAGATATTGATATATTTCTTTGTAGTGTTCCATCACCATATCCCCGAGAAATGGTCCGTCTGAAATTGATTTCCTTTCCACCTCTCGGAATTGGATACATAGCTTCTTTTCTGGAACAATACGGTTTTAAAGTAGAATGTGCTAATCTATCAGCATTGGATAATGAACAAATTGTCGAGATAATAGAAAAGATTATAATTGAAAAATCGCCAAAAATAATAGGATTTTCAGTAAATACTGAACAATGTAATTCAGCTATTACCCTTGCAAATTTTTGCAAAAATTTAAACCCTGAGATTATAGTGGTAGTAGGGGGAGCTCATCCTACTTTCAAAGACTTAGAAATGTTGAAAACTTCCTATGTAGATGTAGTGGTAAGAAATGAAGGTGAAATAACGATGTTAGAATTAGCTAAATTTTACTTGGAAGGGGAGGGCGATCTTAACCAAATTAAAGGTATCTCTTTCAAAAATAAAAACGGAGAGATAAGAAGAAATCCAAATAGATCTTTTATCGAAAATTTAGATTCTCTCCCTTTTCCAAAACGAGATATTTATCCTTTTGAGAAACAATATTTGAATTTTAGAGCGCTTCCTGTCTCTACAAGCAGAGGATGTCCTCACAATTGTGTATTTTGTTCAGCAGGTTCTTTATCAGGAGGGAGATACAGAATGAGAAGCCCTAAAAATGTGGCTGAAGAGATAAAGTCACTTAAAGAAAGAGGTATAAATATTTTTCATTTTGTAGACGACACGGTCACTGCTTTTCCAAAGAGACTCATGGAAATTTGTGATGCGCTTGAGCCTTTGGATATTGAGTGGAGCGCAGAATCAAGAGTGGATGTTATTTCAAGAAATAAAAATTTAGTAAAAAGTATGAAAAAAGCTGGATGTGTTGCACTTCAGTTTGGAATAGAAAGCCCCTATCAAAGTGTTTTGGACAGTTTAAATAAAAAAATTAAAGTTCATGAAATCATAAAAGCCATAGAATTCGCCAGAGAAGAAGATATTACAGTTGCAGGGAGTATGATAATAGGGTTACCCAATGACACATTTGAGGATGTTCAAAAAGCAATAGATTTTGGTATTGAATTGGAAAGAAAATTTGGAGTTGCTATATTTTTTGGGATATTGACACCCTTTCCGGGGACTCAGCTTTTCGAGTCTCCGGAAAAATTTGGCATTAGGATTCATTCTTTTAACCATGATGAATATATTCTGGCAAATTCTGTAATCAGCACTAAATATCTCTCAAAAAATGAGCTGACTTGGCTTTATATAGATGGGCTAAGAAGAGCTCTCGAAAATATGCCTAAAGAATGGATCAAAATTCAAAATAAAATTGGCTCTTGAAATGAACGAAAAAGTAGAAAAGATTGAGTTAGACATGAATAAATATTGGTGTAGAATTTTAGTGGAGATTTTAAGGAAAACTTTTCAAAGTCTAATCG
>FWWM01004175.1_pt1 | contig 34196 bp, 30 predicted proteins | sample 2228351 | NCBI WGS metagenome assembly FWWM01 (sample SAMEA103939774, study PRJEB20133) | metagenome
CTGCCTATTTGAACAGTTTGCTGGGCGATACAGCGCCGGTGAACTACAGTCAGGTAGCGGCCGTTGGGCTGTTTCAACTGATCCCTGTGATCATCTTCTTCGTGTTCACCCAGGAATATCTATTGAGCATTTTCGCTGGCGGGACCAAAGGCGGCACATAAAGGGATCGGCTGGCTGTGCCGATCTGGTGTTCTGGGACGACATCGGGCAGTCCTTGGGGCGGGCCGTGGGCGATGTTGAAGCTGAGCCGAAGGCCGATGTGGCTGCCGAAAAGCCAGGAGAGGCTGCCGTCCATGCCAGGAGCGTGCAGAATATGAAGTCGCACGCGATGCCGAGCATGATTAGGGGGAGCTGAGGAAGGCTACGACCTCGGGTGGGCCCATCTCGTTAGGATGGCGTTTGCCGTGGGACAAGATGTAGCGCCGGAGCCAGTTCAGGTAAGAGTACTCAGTGCGGATGGAGTAGTGTTGGAGGTGCAGGGCGTCTCTGACCTGGTCGAGCAGTAAAATTCCGTAAATGCAACAGTTACAGTGATTTCTGGGAAGCCTACCAGGAGGTCTTTCCTGAAGCGACCCATGAATGCGTTGGCAAAGGCAGTGGCCAGACCAATCCCATGGAACGCTGGTATGGCGCCTTTTCTCGCACGCGGTGAGACCCGATCAGGAGTTTATGAATATGGATAACCGCAAAATGTTCTTTCCCGTGCTTACGGCGCTTGTTGTGCTTTCGTCGCTCTCCTTCATGACGGGCAGAAGCGCCGCATCCCAAATAATTCCAAATACGCCGGCAGGCACTTACTCCGTGTATTTACCCGTCGTCCTCAAACAGGTTTTCCCGAATGCCAGCAATTATCAATGGATGGAGGTGGCCTCAGGGTTGAGCCAGCCGGTGGATATTAAGCACGCCGGCGACAATAGCGGACGGCTGTTCATTGTCGAGCAAAGCGGGCGCATCCGCATCCTGAGCGGCGGGCAGATTCTATCTACCCCCTTCCTGGATATTACCGATCGCGTTGTTGGCAGCAGCGAAGGGGAGCAGGGCTTGTTGGGGCTGGCCTTCCACCCGAACTATGCTGCCAATGGTCTGTTCTACGTCAATTACACCGACCTCAATGGGGATACGGTCATTGCCCGCTTCAGTATTTCGGGAAACCCCAATCAGGCCAACGCGAACAGCGAAACACGCTTGCTCGCCGTTGACCAGCCTTTTACCAACCACAACGGCGGCGCGCTGGCCTTTGGCCCGGATGGCTATCTCTACATCAGCCTCGGCGACGGCGGCTCGGCCGGGGACCCCTATGGCAACGCCCAGTCGTTGAACACGCTGCTGGGAAAGATACTGCGCATTGACGTGAACACCGGCAGCCCCTATGGCATTCCGCCCACCAATCCCTTTGCGAACGGCGGCGGCTTACCCGAAATTTGGGTTTACGGCCTGCGCAATCCTTGGCGCTTCGCCTTTGACACCATGACCGGCGGCTTGTATATCGGTGACGTGGGACAGGGCGCTTGGGAGGAAATCAACTTCCTGCCGGCGGGGACGAACAACGGCCCCAATTTGGGCTGGGATTACTACGAGGGCACACACCCTTACGAAGGTACTCCGCCAAGCGGTATGCAATTCACGATGCCGGTAGCCGAGTACGGCCATGACTTGGGCTGCTCAGTGACCGGCGGCGAGGTCTATCGCGGGACAATGGCGGAGTGGCAGGGCATCTATGTGTATGGTGATTTTTGCAGCGGACGTATCTGGGGGCTGCTCTATACGGCCGGCCAATGGCAGTCCGCCCTCTTGTTTGACACCAATTTTGGCATCTCGACCTTTGGCCGCGATCAGGCCGGAGAGGTTTACGTAACCGATTACTATAGGGGGAAAATATATCGGTTGGAGCGAAAATGAAATCGAAAGGGGGCGGACGGGTGAAGTAGAAATTTGGACGAGACCTGGCGAGCGCTGGGTCTCGTGCTTTATTGATTCTCGTGCGTATTGCCTCATGTAAAAACCTTACTTTAGAGCCATCGTTGCCTCACAGAGGAATCTTACTTTTGGGCCGGCCTAGCTGCCCTCCTCTGCCCCTGGTTCAGAGCTACCTGCAGGTTGGTTGGCGAGTTCCCAGAGCGCTTCCAAGCGCTCGTTGATCTGGCGCAGCAAGGCGGCTGGGTTAAGGGTGGCATACTGCTGGCGCAAGCGGTCCTTGACGGCAGCCGCGACTTCAGGCGCCTCCAGGACGCGCTGGTACGGTGTGCGGGCCCGGTCGTAGATTCGCTTGACCTTGGCGCCGTCGCGTTCCTTGCGCACGAGCACCATCACGGGCTGGAAGAAGTTGATGTACAGCCGCAAAGGCTCGTAGAGGGAGACCAGGCGTTCATAGGCCGTTGCTCCCTCATAGCGGTCATAGCCCACGATCTGACGGATCGCCGTCCAGTTTTTCTGCTCGATGTGGGCCTGGTCGTTCTTCTTCCACGGTCGGCAGCGGGTAAAGGTGATCTGCCGCTGCTCACAGTAGCGCACGAGCTGATGGTTGATGAACTCGCTGCCATTGTCCGAGTCCAGCCCCAGCAAGGGATAGGGCAGGCGCTGACGGCACGCATCGAGGCCCGCAATCACTGCCACCTGGCTCTTGTTGCGCAAAGGCACGCACTCGGTCCAGCGGGTCTTGATGTCCACCAGGTTGAGGCTCAGCAGGTACTCGCCCTGCACCGTCTCGCCACAGTGCGCCACGAGATCGACCTCGGTGAAGCCTGGCTTGGCCTCGTCCCAGTCGGCAAAGGTGCGCACCGCAATCGACTGCCGCAGCAGCGTGCCCGGCTTGGTCACGGTGCGACCATGCGGCCGCGTGCGGGCCCGCTCCCGCTTGAGCAGCCGGTCCGCAGTCGCCGGACTGAGACGTAAGAGGCGATTGTAAGCGCAGCGGCGACGTCGCGTCTCCTCATCCAGTCGCAGCTCGCCGTGGCGTTCGAGGGCGGCCACGTACTCGGGCAGAACAGGCACCAAGCGCTTGCTGCAGATGCCATTGGCCACCCTCCAACACTGCACCAAGGCGGCGGCCACCTGTCCGTCGTACTGCCGCCGCCGGTAAGCGAAGCGGCGGCGCCGCCGTGAGGGCGGCTTGGGCGTGTGATTCAAGACCTGGATGGCGTACTTACGGTGATAGCCCACCGTGGCGACCAATTCGTCCAAGATCCGCCGCTTCTCCGCACGTGTGGCGCGCCGGTACCGCAGGCGCAGCTCGGCCAGCAGTTCGCGCTTGCTCTTTTGGCTCATCATACCTCACCTCCTCCTGGGGCGCACCAATATCGAGCGGTGCACCTTAGGTAAGATTATTATGTGAGGCAATGATCTCCGCAAAGTAAGATTTTTGATGAGTCAAGTCGTCGCTTTGACAGCCCGCCGCAGTTGTGCTACTATCGCCCGCAACGTGGTCCATTGAGAGGTGGCAGAGATGGCCGCATTCAATCGTGAGCGCATGGTTCGTTCCAATAAGGCCAAGAAGCCAGACGCGAGGTCTGGTTGATGGCGTTTGCTCCCAGAACGTGTGCGTGAGGGGTCACGACCAGCTCAGCCAGATCGGCGCCAAGAGCTGGTCTTTTTTGTTTCTCGTCCGTCTTTGCCTGACAACGACGTCGGCCATGGCTTCCCACAAGGGCGGTGGGCCTGTCCAGAAATGGGTAGCGCTGCAGTGATCTTCAGCCAGGGGAGGAGCCGACCATGTCTTTGCAGAACTTCGCGATTATTGAGTCGACTTTGCGCGAAGGGGAGCAGTTCGCGGGGGCCTTCTTCACGTCCGATCAGAAGGTCCAGATCGCCGAGATGCTGGACGCCTTCGGCGTGGAATATATCGAACTGACCTCGCCTGCCGCCTCGCCGCAGTCGTTCGCTGATGTGCGCCGCATCGCCCGCCTGGGCCTGCGCGCCAAGATCCTCACCCACACCCGCTGCCATATGGACGACGCCAAACTGGCGATCGACACGGGCGTCGACGGCATCGATGTCCTTTTCGGCACGTCGTCGCTGCTGCGCCAGTTCAGCCACGGCAAGTCGATCCCCGAGATCATTCACACCGCCGTCGAGGTGGTAACCTACATCAAGTCCCAGGGGGTCGAGGTCCGCTTCTCCAGCGAGGATTCCTTCCGCAGCGATCTGGTCGATCTGTTGATGGTCTATCGCGCCGTCGACGAGCTGGGGGTCGATCGCGTGGGCATCGCCGATACGGTGGGCGTCGCCAGCCCGCGCCAGGTGTACGAGCTGGTCTCGACCCTGCGCGGCGTCGTCCGTTGCGATATCGAGTTCCACGGCCACAACGACACCGGCTGCGCCATCGCTAATTCGTTCGCTGCGCTCGAGGCGGGCGCCACCCACGTCGATACGAGCGTGCTGGGCATCGGCGAGCGCAACGGCATCACCCCGCTGGGGGGCTTCGTCGCCCGCATGTATACCGTCAACCGCGAGCTGGTGACGCGCAAGTATAACCTGCCCCTCCTGCGCGACATCGAGAACCTGGTGGCCGATATCGTCGGCATCCAGGTGCCTTTCAACAACTACATCACCGGCTACACGGCGTTCACCCACAAGGCCGGCATCCACGCCAAGGCCATCCTCAATAATCCCGCGACGTACGAGATCCTGAATCCCGAGGACTTCGGCCTAACGCGCTATGTCCATATCGGCCATCGGCTGACGGGCTGGAACGCGGTCAAGAACCGCGTCGAGCAGTTGGGCCTCTCCTTGAGCGACGACGAGATCAAGCGCGCGACGGCGCACATCAAAGCGCTGGCCGATCTCAAGCCGCTGGCGATGGAGGACGTCGACGCGATCTTGCGCAACTGGCATTCGGTGCCGGACGAGGTGATCGAAGAACAGCGCCACGAGGGGCGCGAGACGGCGGAGCAGGCCCATGGCTAAGACGTTCGCAGAGAAGGCGCTGGCGCGGGCGGCGGGTTTGGCCGAGGTGACGGCCGGCCAGGTGGTCGACGCCCGGCCCGATGTGGTCTTGTCGCACGATAACACGGCGGCTATCGCCCGCACTTTCCGCTCGTTGGGGGTAAGCCGGGTCAAATACCCGGAGCGGCTGGCGATCACGCTCGACCATGCAGTCCCGGCGCCGACGACGCAGCACGCGCAGAACCACGCCGAGGTGCGGCGCTTCGTGGCCGAGCAGGGGATCGTCCACTTCTTCGAGGTAGGGCGCGGCATCTGCCATCAGGTGCTGAGCGAGGAGGCGCTCGTCCTCCCTGGCCAGCTCATCCTGGGCGCCGACTCGCATACGACGCACTACGGCTGGCTGGGAGCCTTCGGCGCTGGCGTGGGGCGCAGCGAGGTCGCCGCGCTCTGGGCGACCGGGGAGCTGTGGCTGCGCGTCCCCGAATCGATGCGCATCACGCTGGAAGGGACGCTGCCATCCTGGGTGACGGCCAAGGACTTCGCGCTGCGCGTGATCGGCGATTTGGGCGCTGACGGCGGCATCTACGCTTCGATCGAATTCGATGGCCCCGGCGTAATGGCTATGTCCCTCTCCTCGCGCATGGTGCTGCCCAACATGATGGCGGAGATGGGCGCCAAGAACGCCTACATCGCGCCGGACGCGGCGACCTTCGACTGGCTGGCGCAACGCCTGGCGCGACGGACAGGGCGCGACCGGGAGGTCTGCCGCGCCGAGATCGAGGCGGGCGCGCTCTATCCCGATGCCGGCGCGCGCTACATCGCCGAATATCGCTACGACGCGGCCTCGCTCGAGCCGTACATCGCCTGTCCCCATTCGGTCGACAACGTCGTCCCGCTGTCGCAGGTGGCGGGCACGCGCGTGCACCAGGCATTCCTGGGGACGTGCACCAACGGGCGGCTGGAGGACCTGGCGGCGGCGGCGGAGATCGTCCGAGGGAGGCGCATCGCGCCCGGAACGCGCTTCATCGTCATCCCGGCGTCCAGCCAGGTGTTGCAGGAGGCGATGCAGGCGGGCCATATCCAGACGTTGATCGAGGCGGGGGCGGTTTTGGGGACGCCCGGCTGCGGCCCGTGCATGGGCAATCATCTGGGCATCCCGGCGCCAGGGGAGGTGACGATCTCCAGCGCCAACCGCAATTTCCAGGGGCGCATGGGCACGCGCGAGGCGGAGATCTATCTGGCGAACCCGGCCGTGGTGGCGGCGTCAGCCGTCAAAGGGGTGATCGCCGACCCGCGCGAGCTGTGAGGCGGCGGCTCATAGCCGCGGCGACGAGCGAGGCCTCGATGCGGCCTGCGGCGGCTGGCGCTCTTGAGGTCGGCCGCCTGCGGGCGGGCTAGTCTGATCGCGAACCTTTGATTGCGGGCAGAGGAGACGGCTATGACGATCCGAGGGCGCGTCTGGCGCTATGGCGATAACGTGAATACGGATGTCATCTTTCCGGGCAAATACACGTACACCGTGACGGAGCGCGCGGAGATGGCCAGGCATGCGCTGGAGGACCTCGATCCGCAGTTCGCCCGGTCGGTGCAGCCAGGGGATGTGATCGTGGCCGGGCGCAATTGGGGGTGCGGCTCCAGCCGTGAGCAGGCGGTGACCTGCCTCAAAGAAGCTGGCGTCGGCGCGATCGTCGCCGAGTCGTTCGCGCGCATTTTCTTCCGCAACGCGCTCAACGAGGGGCTGCCCGTGATCACCTGCTCCGAGGCGGTCGCGGCGCTGCAGGCTGGCGATGTCGTGGAGATCGACCTGGAGGGAAGCGTGATCCGTCGCGGCGCGGAGACGTGGACCTTCCCGCCGTTATCGGAATCGGCAATGGGGCTGATTCGCGAGGGGGGACTGATCCCCTATCTGAAGCGCAAACTCAGCGGAGGCCGGTGAGTTCCATGAGTGAGGATATGCCCCGGCGCATTTGTGTGATCGAGGGCGATGGCATCGGCCAGGAGGTGATCCCGGCTGCCGTCGCGGTGTTACAGGCGACCGGGGTCGATCTGACGTTCGTCCCTGCTGAGGGGGGCTTCGGTTGTTTCCAGCGGCGCGGCGTCGCGCTGCCGGCGGAGACGTTGGCGCTGGCAAAGGAATGCGCGGCGACGCTGTTCGGCGCCACGCAATCGCCGGCGGGCAAGGTCGAAGGGTATCGCAGCCCGATCCTGGATCTGCGGCGCGAGCTGGACCTGTACGCCAATCTGCGTCCGACGCGCTCGCTGCCCATCCCCGCCAGCCGTCCGGGCGTCGATCTCCTGATCGTGCGCGAGAACACGGAATGTCTGTACGTGCGCCGCGAGCGCTCTGACGGCGAGACGGCCGTGGCCGAGCGCGTCATCACGCGGCGAGCGTCGGAACGCATCATGCGCACGGCGTGCGCTCTGGCGCGCGGGCGTCGCCGCCGCGTGACCATCGTCCACAAGGCCAACGTCCTGGTCGAGACCGACGGCCTCTTCCGGCGCGCGGCGCTGGAGGTCGCGCGTGACTTCCCGGATATCGAAGTCGACGAGTTGCTGGTCGATACGGCAGCCATGCGCCTGGTGCAGGCGCCAGAGACGTTCGATGTCCTCGTCACCACCAACCTGTTCGGCGACATCCTGAGCGACGAGGCGGCGGGCCTGGTGGGCGGGCTGGGGCTGGCGGCGTCGGCCAACGTGGGGGAGACGCGCGGCCTGTTTGAGCCGGTGCACGGATCAGCGCCCGACATCGCGGGCCGGGGCGTCGCCAATCCGCTCGCAGCGATCCTGGCGGGGGCGTTGCTGCTCGATTTCCTGGGCGAGCGACAGGCGGCGGAGCGGGTGCGCGCCGCAGTTTGGGCGACGCTGGCTGATGGCCCGCGCACGCCCGACCTGGGGGGGACCGCCTCCACCGCCGAGGTGACGCGCGTCGTCGTAGAGCGACTTCGACCGTAAAAGCGAACCGTCTTGCTGCCGGCCCAGGCGGCGACGCTGGCGCTCATTGCCATAACTTGTCATGACAGAAGATGTTGGCGGGGGAGGCCTCGCCCATCTCTGGGATCCTACAATTCGCTGAGGAGAAGGTAGCCCATGAAAGCGCAAACGCAAACCGCGGAATGTCCCGAATGCGCGGCCGAGTTCGAGCTGAGCGGCGTCGTTGTCGGCGAGATCGTCGAGTGCCCTGAATGCGGCGCCGAGCTGGAGGTGGTCGAGCTGGATCCTTTGACCCTGGATCTGGCGCCGCAGGAAGAAGAGGATTGGGGCGAGTGAGCGACGCGGCGGCGCGCACGGGGGATCAATCATGAAAATCGGCGTGCTCTGTTCCCGCATCCGCGTCGAGGAGAAGCTCCTTTTCGAGCGACTGGAGGCGCGCGGCATCCCGTTCGATCAGATCGACGACCGCGCGATCGTCCTCGACTTCACGCGCGAGGGGTGGACGCAGTATGATGTGATCCTCGAACGTTGCATCAACCACTCGCGGGCCCTCTATTCGCTGCGCATCCTCGGCGACCTGGGCGTCCCGACGGTCAACACGTTCGAGGTGATCAACACCTGCGGCGACAAATTGCTCACGAACTCGGCCCTGACGCGCGCGGGCATCCCCACGCCACGCACGCTGATCGCCTTCACGCCGGAGGCGGCGCTCACAGCGATCGAGCGGCTGGGGTATCCGGTGGTGCTCAAGCCGGTGGTCGGCTCATGGGGACGGCTGCTCTCCAAGATCAACGATCGCGACGCAGCCGAGGCGGTGCTCGAGCACAAGGAGACGCTGGGATCGTATCAGCACTCGATCTTCTATGTGCAGGAGTATATCGCCAAGCCCAGCCGCGACATCCGCGCCTTCGTCGTGGGAGATGAGACGATCGCGGCGATCTATCGCACATCGCCGCATTGGATCACCAACACCGCGCGCGGCGGCGTGGCCAGCAACTGCCCGGTGACGCCCGAATTGAACGACCTGTGCGTGCGCGCGGCGCGCGCGGTGGGCGGCGGCGTCGTCGCGGTCGATGTGTTGGAGGACCCGGCGCGCGGCCTGCTCGTCAATGAGGTCAACCACACGACCGAGTTCCGCAACTCGATCGCGCCGACGGGGGTCGACATCCCTGGCCGCCTCATCGACTTCGCGCTGCGCGTGGGTCGCGAGGGGTGGGCGCGCGCGAACGGATGGGAGCGTTGATGAGGGAGCGTATGGCGTTGCGAGCGGTCACCTTCGACTTTTGGGGCACCCTCTATCGGGCGCGTTTCGATGATGGCACCAGTCGCGAGCCGCGCACGCAGATCCTGTTGCGCTACCTGACGGCGGCAGGCTATGACCTGCCCTACGACCAGGTGCGAGCGGCGCTCGATGATAGCTTCCGCCGCGCGGGGAAGGTGTGGCGCAACGAGCAGCGCACCGCAGACGCGCCGGAGCGCATCGGCTGGGTCCTGGCCGAGTTGCAGGTCGAGCTTGCCCCGTCAGCTCTGGCGGCTCTCACCGCCGAGATGGAGGAGACGCTCTTGGCGGCTGCGGTCGAGTTGGTCCCCGGCGCCGCCGAGACGCTCCCCCTCCTGGCCCAGCGCTATCGCATCGGCCTGATCTCGGATACGGGCATGACCCCTGGGCGCGTCCTGCGTCAGATCATGGCGCGCGATGGCATCCTGGAGCTGTTCGAGCATTGTACGTTCTCGGATGAGACGGGGCGCGCCAAGCCGCACCCGCGCCAGTTCCTGGACACGCTACAGCGCCTGCAGGCGGCGCCCGCCGAAGCGGCCCACATCGGCGATCTCGCGGCGACCGACATCGTCGGCGCGCGCGGCGTAGGCATGCGTTCGATCCTGATCACGGGGGTGACGCAGGGCGAGGATGAGACGCTGGCGGACGCCGTCGTCGAGACCTTCGCCGAACTGCCGGCGGTCCTGGCGCGCTGGGAGCGAAGATAAGGGCTGGTCAGCTCGCCGACTCGTTGACTCGCCGATTCGCCGATTCGCTGACTCGCTGACTCGCTGATTCGCTGGAGTTACATGTGTCCACAGACCAACTGACTGTCTCGATCGTTGGCGCGTCGGGTTACACTGGCGGCGAGCTGTTGCGCCTGCTGCTGGGGCATCCGTCGGTGACGATCCTGCAGGCTACCTCAGAGCGCAACGCCGGACGCTATGTGCACTCGATCCATCCCAACCTGCGCGGCCGGACAGCGCTCAAGTTCACGAGCGCGAGCGAGTTGCGGCCGTGCGACCTGCTCTTCTTGTGCCTGCCGCATGGTGAAGCGCAAGCGCGCATCGAGACCTTCGCGGCGCTGGCTCCGCGCCTCATCGACCTCAGCGCCGACTTTCGCCTGCGCGATCGTGATCTGTACGCGCGCTGGTACGGCCGCGTGCACGCGGCGCCGGCGTGGCTTGAGCGTTTCGTCTACGGCCTGCCCGAGCTCAATCGCGAGCAGATTCGCCAGGCCTCCTACGTTTCCGGCGTCGGCTGCAACGCGACCGCGACCAACCTGGCGATCTGGCCTCTGTTTCAGGCTGGCCTTGCCGATCCCGCGCGCGACGTGATCATTGAGGTCAAGGTAGGGTCTTCGGAGGGGGGCAACAGCCCGTCTGAGGCCTCGCATCATCCTGAACGCAGCGGCGCAGTGCGTTCGTTTGCGCCGACGGGGCATCGCCATACGGCGGAGGTGCTGCAGGCGCTGGCGCGCCTCGGGCCGCCGCCGCCGATCCACTTCTCGGCCACGGCCATCGAGCTGGTGCGCGGCGTGTTGGCGACGGCGCACGTCTTCTTGCGCGATCGCAGCCTGACCGAGAAAGATCTCTGGAAAGCCTATCGCGCGGCGTACAAGGGGGAGCCGTTCGTGCGCATCGTCAAGGAGCAAGGGGGGATCTTCCGCTATCCGGAGCCGAAGATCGTCGCCGGGTCGAACTATGCCGACGTCGGCTTCGAGCTGGACAGCGAGACCGGACGCGTGGTGGCCCTCTGCGCCATCGACAACTTGATGAAAGGGGCTGCTGGTACAGCGGTGCAGTGCATGAACCTGATGTGCGGCTTCGCGGAGACGGCCGGGCTGGAGTTCCCTGGATTGCATCCTTGATGGACAGTCAACGGAGGAGGGATCGGTGCTGGTTGTGAAGATCGGCGGCAGCGAAGGCATCAACCTCGATTTCATCGCCGATGACGTGGCGGCGTTGACGCGCGCCGGACGGCAGGTGGTCATCGTGCATGGCGGGTCGGCCGAGACCAACCAGGTGGCGACCGCGTTGGGCCATCCGCCGCGCTTCGTCACTTCGGTGTCGGGCTACACCAGCCGCTATACCGACCGGCGAACGCTGGAGATCTTCGAGATGGTGTATTGCGGCAAGGTCAACAAGGGGCTGGTGGAACGCCTGCAACGGCGCGGGGTCAATGCCGTGGGCCTATCGGGCCTGGATGGGCGCATCTTCGAGGGGCCGCGCAAGGACGCGATCAAGGTGATCGAGGGGGGGCGGCGGCTGATCCTGCGTGACGATTACACGGGCAAGGTGGAGAAGGTCAACACCCATCTCCTGCGGTTGTTGCTGGAGGGGGGATACCTGCCGGTGCTGACGCCGCCGGCGGCCTCCTATGACGGCGAAGCGATCAACGTCGACGGCGATCGCGCGGCGGCGGCGGTGGCCGAAGCGTTGGGAGCGGAGCAGCTCATCATCCTGTCCAACGTGCCCGGCTTGCTGCGCGAGTTCCCGGACGAGGCCAGCCTGATCGCGCGCATCCCGCGCGGCCAGGTAGAGGCGGCGATGGACTTCGCCCAGGACCGCATGAAGAAGAAGGTGATGGGGGCGGCGGAAGCGTTGAACGCGGGGGTCAAACGGGTGGTCTTCGCCGACGGACGGGTCGAACAGCCGATCCAACGGGCGTTGGCGGGACGGGGAACGGTGATCGAGTAGAGACGTTGCATTGCAACGTCTCTACGATGTTGCATTGCAACGTCTCTACGATGTTGCATTGCAACGTCTCTACGATGTTGCATTGCAACGTCTCTACCGTCAGGAAGGAAGCGCGATCGTATGGCATCCAATGAAGCGATCATACAACTCGAGGGCCGTTTCACTTCGGGGGCTTACCCCAAGCGAAGTGTGGCGATCGTGCGCGGGGAAGGGGCGCGCCTGTGGGACGCCGACGGACGCGCCTACATCGATTGCGCTTCGGGCCAGGGGGTGGCGTTGCTCGGCCATGCCCGGCCCGAGGTGGCCGCCGCCATCGCTGCGCAGGCCAGCCGATTGATCACGTGCCCGGAGATCTTCTACAACGATCAGCGCGCCCGCCTGCTGGAGCGGCTGATCGGCCTGGCGCCCGCCGGATTGACCCATGCGTTCCTCTGCAACTCGGGCGCCGAGGCGGTGGAGGGGGCGATCAAGTTCGCGCGCCTGGCTACGGGCCGGCCGAATATCGTTGCCGCGATGCGCGGCTTCCACGGCCGTACGCTGGGAGCGCTCTCCGCAACGTGGGAGAAGAAGTATCGCGAGCCGTTCGAGCCGTTGGTGCCCGGCTTCAGCCATGTGCCCTACGACAATCTGGAGCGTCTGGAAGCGGCGGTGAATGGACAGACGGCGGCGGTCTTGCTGGAGGTGGTGCAGGGCGAGGGGGGCGTGCGGCCCGCCTCGCGCGAGTTCCTGCTCGGCGCGCGCGCCATCTGCGACCGCGCCGGCGCGCTGTTGATCATCGACGAGGTCCAGACGGGGTTCGGGCGCACGGGGCGCTGGTTTGCGGTGCAGCATCATGACCTGCAGCCGGACTTGATGGCGCTAGCCAAGGGGATGGCGGGCGGGGTCCCCATGGGGGCGGTGTTGATGAGCGACGCCGTGGCCGCGGCGATCACGCCAGGCGTCCACGGCTCAACCTTCGGCGGCAATCCGCTGGCCTGCGCGGCCGCGCTGGCGACATTAGACGTGTTGGAGCAAGAGGACCTGCCACGCCAGGCGGCGGAGAAAGGCGCCTACCTGATCGGCCGCCTGCAGCGCATCGAGTCGCCCAGGATCCGCGAGGTGCGCGGGCTGGGGCTGCTGGTAGGGGTCGACCTGCGCGAGCGGTCGACGCCCTACCTTCAGGAGTTGATGCGCCGGGGAGTGTTGGCGTTGCCAGCAGGGCCAACCGTCATCCGTTTCCTGCCTCCCCTGGTGATCAGCCAGGCCGAGATCGACGAGGCGGTCGACGCGCTGGAAGCGACGTTGCAGGAGGGAACGACGTCAGGTGGCGAGGCGGAAGCAAGCTGAGCAAGGATTGCGGCTAACATGCGCTGGCTGTCGTTGAAGGCAGTGGGTTAGCGCGCGAACCCCACCCGCGGGTCGACGCCCGCGGCTTCGCAGGCCGCCGCCGTGTAGCCGACGATCAGGTGATGGGCGCAGCCGTTGCTGGCGATCACCCCCCACCGCTTGCGCACCTCGCGTTGGTTGTAGACGAAAGGACGCCCCCAGCAATCGGTCATCTGGCCGCCCGCAGCGAGCAGGATGGCGTGCGGCGCGCAGACGTCCCATTCTTTGATGCCGGGCGCAGGATGCAGGTAAAGATAGACCTCGCGCGTGGCCAGCAGGCTGACCTTGAGGCCGACGCTGCCGCATGGTCGCTCCTCGTGAATGCCCAGCGCCGCGCGCACCTTCTCCACAAGGGGGCTGCGGTGCGAACGGCTGACGACCAGCCGCATGGCTGCTGGCCGGGCTTCTGTAGATACACTCAGCTCCGTCCGCCGTCCTTCCTCCTCCAGCCACGCTCCCGCTTCAGGTTGACCCACGAACAGGCGATCCGCCATCGGCTGATAGACCAGCCCCAACGCCGGTTGCCCCGTGATGGCGAGGCCGATCATGACCGTGAACTCCTCCGTGCGATTGACGAAATCTTGCGTGCCATCGAGGGGATCGACGATCCAAACGCGCGCGCGCGTCAGACGGCTGCCGTCGTCGGCGGTCTCCTCCGAGAGCAGACCGTCATCGGGGAACGCGGCGCGCAAGGCCGAGACGATGATCTGGTTGCTGACGCGGTCAGCCTCGGTGATCGGCTCATAGCCCTCTTTCCATTCGACAGCCGGGACGCGCGCGTAGATGGCGGCCACCTGCGCGCCCGCGCGGCGGATCGCGTCGCTGGCGATCTCAAGCTCGCGGAATAAGGAGAGGTGAGCTTTCATCAATTGCGCGCCGCCGCCAGGAAGTCATGCGCCTGCTTGAGCCAATCGATGATGGCGATGCCCTGCGGACAGACGGCCTCGCAGTCGCCGCAGGCCAGACACTGGTCGGCCCGCTCCTCCTCTTTCATCCAGCGCGCATACGCCTCGCGCGCCCGTTCGGGGCTGTTGTACATCATCGCCTCGTTGTAGATCTCGAAGACGCGCGGGATGTTGACCCCATTCGGACAGGGCTGACAATATTTGCAGGCTGTGCAGGGGATCGGAGCCAGGCTGCGGAACCGTTCGCGCACGCGCGCGATCAGCTCCACTTCGGCGGCTGTGAGCGTCCCTGGCCCGGAGCGGTCGGCGCTGGCCAGATTTTCGACCACCTGCTGCAGGTTGCTCATGCCGCTGAGGACCACGGAGACCTCGGGCTGATTCCACAGCCATTGCAGCGCCCAGTCGGCGGGGGTGCGCGTCGCAGGGGCCGTGCGCCACAATTCGGCGACGGGCTGTGGCGGCTGGTTGGCGAGGAGGCCGCCGCGCAGCGGCTCCATGATGACGACCGCAAGCCCCTTATTGGCCGCGTACTCCAGGCCGCGCCGGCCCGCCTGCTCCTCGACGTCCATGTAGTTGTACTGGATCTGGCAGAACGTCCAGCCGTCATAGGCGTCGATGATCTCCTGGAAGGCCTCGTAGCGGTCGTGGAACGAGAACCCCAGGTGGCCGATGCGCCTGGCAGCGATCTGGCGCTCGGCCCAGGGGATGACGCCCAGGTCGCGCACCTTATGCCAGCTTTCAGCGTTCAGGGCGTGGATCAGGTAGAAGTCGATCTTGTTGGCCTGGAGCTTGTGCAACTGCTCATCGAGCAGGCGGTCGAAGTCAGCAGGGATGGTCACGTGCCAGTGGGGCAGCTTGGTCGCCAGGCGCACGCGCGCACGGTACCCATCCTGCAGCGCGCGACCGACGACGATCTCGCTCTGGCCGTTATGATAACCGTAGGCGGTGTCGATGTAGTTGACGCCGTGGTCAATGGCGTAGCGGATGATGCGGATCGCTTCCGGCTCGTCGATAGCGCCGGAGCCATCGGACAGGGTGGGCAGCCTCATCGCGCCGAACCCGAGCGCGGAGACCTGCCAGGACAGTCGACCGAAGGGACGATATTTCACGATACGACTCCTTTTCAGGATGAGATGTGGCTTGGGCGGCGTCCGCCCTTCCTGCTTCGCCCAGCGCGAGGATGCGTGAGGTTAAGTGACATCGCCGCAAGATGGCGGATGCCTTCCACGGTGACGGATGACTGCTGGTCAGGCCGCGCTCTCAACCATAACTTTTTTGACGTACTCCTCAATCGCCTCAACGCTCTTGAGCGCGACGCGCTTTTCATGTTCCGCATCTTCAAGCAAGTCTTGGAGGGTAGCTGGTTCCCATAAACTGGGCGCAGCAGTGTATTCTAGCCAATCGGGCTTTTGGAAACGGCGAGCACATTTGGCCGATTCCACTTTGACCATCAGGCTATTGTCCGATTCGGCGATCTCTACAATGCCTCCCACGTAGCCATTGACTTTCACCAGCCCGCCCACTCTGATCAAGTCTGGTCTAGCGATCATAGCCCAACTCCAATAGCTTCTTGGCTAAATCGTAAGCCTCGTACCGTCCAACAGGTCGGTAGCCGAATCGTATGAGCAAAGCAGCCAGCTCATAGTAAACGCTGTTCGACGACGGTGACAGCATCATAGCCAGCCTTGCGTAGCAGGTCGGCTGCCTCAACAGGAAGGTTCTCGTCGGCCTTGAATTTCATCACACCGTCTATGCCGGGATGGCCACAATACGTTCGCGAGCCAGCTCGGCGGCGTAAGTGATGGCGGCCTGCACAGCTTCTCGACTCAGAGAAGGGTAGCTGTGCAAAACCTCATCGGGAGAGAGGCCAGCAGCAAGGTTGTCAAGTATAACAGAAACCATGATGCGTGTGCCCCTGATACAGGCTTGTCCGTGACAGACAGTGGGATCAACGACGATATAATCCTGCCACCTCATAAACATCCTCCTGGGAACATTGACGATGCAGAGTTCCGCCTCCTCCCTACCCAAGAGATTTTCGGCGAATCGTTTCTGTGAGGTTGGCGCCTCGCCTTTCTGAGTATAGCACCGCCTGATCCCTCCGACAAGGCCGATGAGTTGCCATCGCCGTTGCGAGCCAGCAGAGGCCCCTTCAGGGCAGGACGACCTGGTCGTCGGGCAGGCGCGTCCCCTGGCGGTCGAAGGCGGGCAGGCGTCCTGCAGCCAGCGTGTACATCCCCACGCGCGCCTGCCACCCGCGAGGCAGCGGCTGCCTGAGCGCGATCCCGTGTGGGTCTTCGATGATCGTCCCCGGTTGCCAGGCGCTGGTTGGCGCCAGGCCGCCAGCCGGCGGCCCATCATGTTGGGCTGCGATGTTCCCATCCGGCGCGACCACGTGGACGAAGACGGTGTAGTCCTCTGCCGACGGTTCATCGGCTCGCCAGTAGAGGGTGACCCACATCGCGTCCGGCGTCTCGGCGATTCGATAGCCGACGAGAGTGAACCCACCCACGCGCGCGTCCAGGGGGCGGGCGTCAGCGGGCAGCGTCGCCCACACGCGAGGCCGATAGTCGAGGGCGAAGAGCGGCACGCGCGGCGCAGCATCGGGGGCGCTCGGGCGTGACGACAGCCAGGCGCCGTCCTCGAAGCGGAAGACTCCCAGGGCGAACGAGTAGCGGCCGAAAGGCGCCGTCGTCGGCAGGTAGATGGTCCGCAGATCGGCGATCAGATCGCCCGGCTGCCAGCGGTCGGTGGGCGCGAGGCCGCGCGCCGGCGCCCACTTCCACTCCCAGAAGGTCTCTACGGGGCCGGTCGCCCCCAGGGATCCGCGGCCGTCGAAGAGGATCGGGCGCAGCGCGCGCCAGTAGAGCGTCAAGGTCAGCGGCTCTCCCACTCGCCACTCCTCAGGATCAACCTGCCAGCCTTCCAGAGCGATCGCTGCATCGGTCGTGCCTGGCTCGGCGAAGGTGATCTGGGTAGGCCGCGCGCGCTGGACCGTCTCGGCGTCGGGCGGCGCCGGCGGGAGATAGTGGCCAGGAAGGTACAGGCAGATCGCCCAGGCGGCGAAAGCGGCCAGCGCGCCCAGGAACGCGCCGGTCCAGTACACGCTGCTGCGACGGCGCGGCCTCGTTAGCTCCACGCAGCCGCCCCCCAGCGCCAGCGCCAGCGGCCCGGCGACCGGATAGAGCAGGCGCGCCTGATCGGTCCCCTGGGCGATCAGGCTATACCGGAAGAGGGATACAAAGATCGCGCCCGTCGCCAGGACCAGAAGCAGCCCTCCCCAGCGCGACGCGGCGTCCCCTTCCTGGCCGCGCGCCACGCGACTCGCGAGCTGAAGGCAGCCGACCAATGCCAGGACATTCAGCCCCCCTAAAACGACGTAGACGGCGAGCGGCAGCGCAAGGTGGGCGGCGGCGCCGAATTTGCCCCACCAGGAGATCCATAGTCCCTGCAGCCATCGCAGCAGGCTACCCCACGTCAGCGGCTCTGTGCGCAGATCGACCAGGCCGCGCAAGGCGGTCCAGGCCAGCGGGTCGCCATAGATAGCCGTGTTGTAGAGCCACAGGGGGGCGACCAGCAGCAACGCGAGGGCGAAGGCCAGGGCGCTGTCGCTCAGCCAACGCCCTGTCGCCTGCCGCCAGGCCTCTCTTGCCCCTTGACGGCGCGCGGCCAACCCGCTCGTGATCGGCGCCGCCGCCAGGGCGAGCGCCGCGATCGGCGCGAAGGCCAGGAAGCTGGTCTTGGTCAACAGGCCAGCGCCCAGCGCAAGCCCAAGCCAGCCGACATCGCGCCGCCGCGCGCGGCCCTCCAGCGCGCGCCTCCCCAGCGAGAGGGCAGCCCACAGGAACAGCGCGCCGATCAGCGCGGCCAGAGCGTCGTTGTTGACCATGCCGCCCAGGAAGGCGTACTGGGGCGTGAAGCCCAGCAGCCCGGCGCTCCAGAGCGCGATCTCGGGGCGGCGCGGCAGCCAGGCCAGCCCCATCTGATAGACGAACCAGAGGGCGGCCGTAGTGAGGAAGGCCGACAGCACACGACCGAGATGCATCATCAGCGCGCTGTCGCGCCAGGGGAAACGTTCGAAGCGGGTGTGGATCAGCGCGTTGGGAGGGCTGTCGCTGCGCCGGGGATCGAAGTCGGGGTTGGCGCGCACCCAGCCGAAGCCGGTGGGGGCGTCGACCCAGAACGTCAGGCCGGCTGCCAGCAGGTAGTAGAGCGGAGGCTGGAACGATTCATAGCTCTCCCGGCCCTGCGGAGGTCGCCCGTAGGTCAGGATGTCCTTGACATAGTCGTAGTGAGACAGCTCGTCGGGCGCCTCGCCCAGGGGCACGCTGAAGCCAGCCCACAGGCTCAGGGCCAGGTGGCCGATCAGGATCGCCAAGAGCCAGATGCGGTGCGAGGTGGGGGCAGGGCCTGTCATATGAGGGCGCGCGAGGGCTGGCGAGGATCGCCGCGCCTCGCGCGAGGTCTCCTATTTCGCGATCAGCGTTGGGTCGATGACGGGCGCCGGCTGCGGCTGCGGCGTCCCATTGGCGATCAGCAGCGCGTAGGCCACCGAGTCGGCCAGCGCCTGCCAGGAAGCCTCGATGATGTTGGTGGACGCGCCCACCGTGCCCCAGCTCCGTCGGCCGTTCGTGGAATCGATCAGCACGCGCACATGGGCGGCCGTCGCTGAGGCGGAGTCGAGGATGCGCACTTTATAGTCGGTCAATTGCACCTCGGCCAGTTGTGGGTAGAACTGCAACAGCGCTTTGCGCAGCGCCTTATCGAGCGCATTGACCGGGCCGTTGCCTTCGGCGGCGGTGTGGAAGATCTGCTCGCCGATGCGCACTTTGACCGTGGCCTCGCAGATCAGGCCGCGGCCGTGGCGATGTTCGACCGTGGCGGTGTAGTCGATCAGCTCGAAGGGAGGCTTGTAGTCCGGTTGCGCCCGACGCAACAACAGCTCGACGCTGCCCTCAGCGCTCTCGAAGGCGAACCCCCTGTTCTCCAGCTCCTTGATGTGCTGGAGGATGCGGCGCTCCGCGGCGCGATCCAGTCCCTCCAGCCCGAACTCGATCCGTTTGGCGGCGATGTTGTCCTTGCCCGAAAGCTCGGAAACGACCACGCGCCGACGGTTGCCGACCGCCGCTGGATCGATATGCTGATAGGAACGCTCGTTCTTGGCCATCGCGTTGACGTGGGCGCCCCCCTTGTGGGCGAAGGCGCTGTAGCCGACGAAGGGATGATGGGGGTTCGGGCTGAGATTGGCCAGCTCGGAGACGAAGAGGCTGAGGTCGCGCAGGCCGGCCATCTGCTCGGCGGGCACGCAGTCGTAGCCCATTTTGAGCTGCAGATTGGGCAGGATGACCACGAGGTCAGCGTTGCCGCAGCGTTCGCCGTAGCCGTTGGTGGTCCCCTGCACCTGGGTGCAGCCCTGACGCACCGCCACGAGCGAGTTGGCGACGGCCACGCCGCCGTCGTTGTGGGCGTGGATGCCGAGCGGGACCTGGACTACCGCCTGCGCGGCGCGCACCCCTTCCTCGATCTCCCAGGGCAGAGAGCCGCCGTTCGTGTCGCAGAGGACGATCCAGTCGGCGCCAGCGGCGGCGGCGGCTTCCAGGGTCTGCAACGCGTACGCCGGGTTCGCCTTCCAGCCGTCGAAGTAATGCTCGGCGTCGTAGACGACCTCGCGGCCGTGCGCCTTCAGGAACTGCACCGTATCGGCGATCATGCACAGGTTCTCTTCGAGGGTCGTGCGCAGGACGTCGCGAACGTGGAGGTCCCACGTCTTGCCGAAGATGGTCACCACCGGCGTCTGCGCGTCGATCAGGAGCTGAATCTGGGGATCGTCGGCGACGGCTGTGTTGGCGCGGCGGGTGGCGCCGAAGGCGGCCACGCGCGCATGTTTCAGGTCCAGCGTGCGCACCTTCTCGAAGAACTCGACATCCTTCGGGTTAGACCCTGGCCACCCGCCCTCGATGTAATCGACGCCGAACGCGTCCAGGCGTTGGGCGATGCGCAGCTTATCCGCCAGCGAGAAGTTGATCCCTTCGCCTTGAGTCCCATCGCGCAAAGTCGTATCGTACACCCACACCTTGGTCATTGCGGTATCCCTCTAGCGTAGCAAGTTGGCCACCGAGTCCAGCACCAGGCTGGGCCACACGCCGCGCGCCAGGTCGCCGTTGCGAAACTTGCCGGTGCGGACGAGGACGCCGCGCAGCCCCACGCGTTGGGCGCCGCGCACGTCCATCTCCACGTCGTCGCCGACCATGGCCACGCAATCGGCTGGCAATTGCAGGTCTTGCAGTACCATCTCGTATAGCGTTCGCTCTGGCTTGCCGATGATCATGGCGGGGCGACCGATGGCGTATTCGAGCGCCGCCACGAACGGCCCCGTATCCAGACGCAGACCGTCCGGCGCGCGCCAGTAGCGACTGCGCCCCAGGCCGATGAGCTGCGCTCCCCCCTCGAGGAGCAGGCGAAAGGCATGATTGAGCCGCCCGAACGTCCAATCGTAGCCGAGATCGCCGAGGACGACGTAATCGGGATGCTGGTCATCGATGACGACGCCGTCGAAGTCCTCGCGCGCGCCGTCGGGGACGAGGAGGTGGGCGCTGGCGCCGCGCGCGCGCAGGAATTCGCCGGCGGCCCATGGCGGCCCGAAGACCTCCTCGGTGGCGACAGGGAACCCCAGCTCGCGCAGCTTGGCGGCGAGCGGCGCGCGCCCACGCGAGGTCGTATTGGTCAGAAAGCGCAACGGGATATGCAGAGCTTTCAGCGCGCGCACCGTCTCCACGGCGCCCGGGATCGGCTCGTCGTTGCTATAGATGGTCCCGTCGAGGTCGAGGATCAAAGCCTCGACGTCGCTCAGCTCCGCGATCAGTTCCGTCATGCCTTACCTCGCGCCCGAATCTCGAAACTCTCAACCTCTATCGGCGGCGCCAGGGCTGCCCTCGATCTCTCAACGGCGTTCGTTGCGCGCCTCGTAGGCGGCGATCTGGTCCACTTTGGCTAGCAGATAGCCGAGATCGTCGACCCCCTGCATGAGGCACAGCTTGCGGAAGGGGTCGATCTCGAAGTGAGCAGGCTCGCCTCCCGGCCAGCTCACCATCTGGCTGTCGAGGTCGATGGTGATGGGGGTCGTCGGGACCTCCTCGACGATATCCCAGAGCAGGCGAACGGTGTCCATGGGCAGGCGCACGGGCAGCAGGCCGTTCTTCAGGCTGTTGTTGTAGAAGATGTCGGCGAAGTCGGGGGAGATCACCGCCCGAAATCCGGCGTCCTGGATGGCCCAGGGCGCATGCTCGCGCGAGCTGCCGCAGCCGAAGTTGGGGCCGACGATGAGGATGGTCGCGCCCTGATACTGCGGTTGGTTGAGGGGGAAGTCGGGGCGCAGGGCGCCAGCGGCGTCGCGCCGCCAATCTGCGAACAGCCCCTCGCCCAGCCCCTCTTTGGTGACTGTAGTCAGGTAGCGCGCCGGAATGATCTGGTCCGTGTCGACGTTCTCGGCGCGCAGGGGAAGGGCGGTGCCAGTGTGAGAAGTAAAGGGATTCATAGAAGCTCCCGCACGTCCACGATCTTGCCGTGCAGGGCGGCGGCGGCGGCCATCAGCGGGCTCATGAGGAAGGTGCGCGCGCCCTTGCCCTGTCGGCCTTCGAAGTTACGGTTGCTGGTGCTGGCGCAGTACTTGCCGGCCGGCACCTTATCATCGTTCATGGCCAGGCACATGCTGCAGCCCGCGCCGCGCCACTCCCAGCCTGCCTCTCGGAAGATGCGATCCAGCCCCTCGGCCTCGGCTTGCGCTTTGACCGCCTTCGAGCCGGGGACGACCAGGGCGACGACGCCGTCGGCGACTCGACGCCCTTTGACCACGGCCGCCGCCTGGCGCAAGTCCTCGATGCGCGAGTTGGTGCAGGAGCCGATGAAGACGTAGTCGATCGGCTGGCCAGCGATCGGCTGGCCAGGCCGCAGGCTCATGTAGGCCAACGCCTTCTCTAACGCGCGGCGCTCCTCTTCGCTCGCCGTGTCCTCTGGCCGCGGGATGCGTTCTTCGATGGTCAGGCCCATGCCGGGGTTGGTGCCGTAGGTGACCATGGGCGCCAGGCTATCGACGTACAGGGTCGTCTCGCGATCGAAGACGGCCCCTTCGTCGGTGGCCAGCGTCCGCCAGCGCGCCACCGCCTGGTCCCAGGCCGCGCCCTGCGGCGCGAAGGGCCGCCCCTTGAGGTAGGCGAACGTTGTCTCGTCCGGCGCGACCATGCCCGCGCGCGCCCCGCCCTCAATCGACATGTTGCAGATCGTCATGCGCTGCTCCATGGTGAGGCGGCGGATGGTCGAGCCGCGGTACTCGAAGACGTGACCGACCCCGCCGCTCACACCGATCTGGCGGATGATGGCCAGGATGATGTCTTTGGCCGTGACCCCTACCCCCAACTCCCCTTCCACGTTGATGGCAAAGGTCTTCGGCCGGCGCTGCAGCAGACACTGCGTCGCCAGCACGTGGCTGACCTCGCTGGTGCCGACGCCGAAGGCCAGCGCGCCGAAGGCGCCGTGCGTGGCGGTGTGGCTATCGCCGCAGACGATGGTCATGCCGGGCTGGGTGATGCCCAGCTCCGGGCCGATGACGTGGACGATCCCCTGCGTGTCGCCCTCGATGTCGTACAACGTGATCCCGAAGTCGGCGCAATTCTGGCGCAGCGTCTGCACCTGTGTGGCGGCGTCGCTGGGCCACAGGCTGATGTCAAGCGCGCGCGTGGGGATCGCATGGTCCATGGTGGCGAAGGTGCGATCAGGCCGTCGCACCTTCAGCCCCTTCTCGCGCAGCACGGCGAACGCCTGTGGAGAGGTCACCTCGTGGATGAGGTGGGCGTCGATGTAGAGCACCGCCGGCGCGCCTTCATCCTGCGCGACGACGTGCGCATCCCAAACTTTGTCGAAAAGCGTCTTTGGCACAGGATCCCTTCCTCCAGAAAGCGAATCGGCGAGAGAGCGAGAGAGCGAATCAGCGAGAGAACGAGTCGCCCATTCGCTGATTCGCTGACTCACCCATTCGCTGACTCGCTGATTCGCTAAACTCGTCCCGCCGTCGCCTCTACCGCAGGAGCTGTCGCCGTCGAGGCTGTCGCCTCCTGTTGTGCTGCCAGCAGCTTGTTGAGCGCCTGCATATAGGCCTTGGCGCTGGCCATGACGATGTCGGTGTCCACCGCGCGGCCGGTGAAGATGCGCCGCCCGCGGCCGCCGATCGCCGTCTCCTGAGTTCCGACCGTCTCCGTGGTCTCGATGCGGATCGTGACATCGCCCACGGCGTCCATGCCCTCGGTGATGGCCTGGATGGTGAACTCGTTCAGTTTGTTGGGGACGCCCACGATCTGGTTGATCGCCTGGTAGACGGCGTCGACGGGGCCGGTGCCGATGCCCGCCTCCGTCAGGATGGCTCCATCGGCCACGCGCCGCAGCCGCACGACGGCCGTGGGGATGGCGGGCCGCCCGCATTGCACTTGCGCCGCCTCCAGCACATAGGTCTCCGGCGGCTGGTACAGCTTGTCGGCCACGATCGCCTCGATGTCGGCGTCGGTGATCACCTTCTTCTTGTCGGTCAACTCTTTGAAGCGCTGGAAGACCTGGTTGAGGTCCTCAGGCTCCAGGCGGTACCCCATCGCCTCGAGCTTGGAGCGGAAGGCGTGGCGCCCCGAATGCTTGCCCAGCACCAGCTTGCTCTCGCTGAGGCCGATCGTGGCGGCGTCCATGATCTCGTAGGTGCGCTTGTGCTTGAGGACCCCATCCTGATGGATGCCGGCCTCATGGGCGAAGGCGTTGGCGCCGACGATGGCCTTGTTGGGCTGGACCAGGATGCCGGTGTAGCGCGAGACCATGTCGCTGGTGCGGTGGATCTCGGTCGTGTTGATGTTGGTTTGCAGCCTGTAGAAGGGACGGCGCACGTACAGCGCCATCACGATCTCTTCCAGCGAAGCGTTGCCGGCGCGTTCGCCGATGCCGTTGATCGTGCATTCGACCTGGCGCGCGCCAGCGCGCACGCCAGCCAGGGAGTTGGCCACCGCCAGCCCCAGATCGTCGTGGCAATGCGTCGAGACGATCACGTTGGCGATGCCGGGCACATGGCGCATGATGCCGGCGATCAGGGCGCCGAACTCCTCCGGCGTCGTGTAGCCGACGGTGTCCGGGATGTTGAGGGTGGTTGCCCCCGCCTCGATCGCGGTGGCCAGGACTTCGTACAGGAACTCAGGATCGGAGCGGCCGGCATCTTCCGGGCTGAACTCGATGTCCTGGCAGTAGCTTTTGGCGTGGGAGACCATCTCGCGCGTGCGCTGCAACACCTGCGCGCGCGTCATGCGCAGCTTGTGCTCCATGTGGATGTCGGAGGTGGCGATGAAGGTATGGATGCGGGGATAGGCGGCGAAACGCACCGCCTGCCACGCCTTGTCGATGTCGTCGGGGTTGCAACGAGCCAGGCCAGCGATCGTCGGGGGGCGCCCCTGGCGGCGCTCGTCGGGGTCGTTGCCGACCGTCTGGGCGATCCGTTGCACCGCTTCGAGGTCGCCGGGGGAGGCGGCCGGGAAGCCCGCTTCGATGATATCAACGCCCAGTCGGCTCAACTGGCGAGCGATCTCCAGCTTTTCGGCCAGATGCAGCGTCGCGCCGGGAGACTGCTCGCCATCGCGCAGCGTCGTATCGAAGATCAAGACTGTGCCGATGTCTTGTACCGGATCATCGATCGATTCCATGGTATCGCAACTTCCTTTCATCAAGCTCCGCCGCTGGCAGTCGACGATGAGCCGCCAACGGCCTGCCGTCAAACTTCCTTGGGGTTCATCCACGGCATCATCGAGCGCAACTGCTTGCCGACCTGTTCGATCAACTGGTCGCGCTCGCTGGCGCGCATCTGGTTGAACCATGGCCGACCTTTGGCGTTCTCCTCGATCCATTCCTCGGCGTAGGCGCCGCTCTGGATGTCGGCCAGGATCTTCCGCATATTGGCGCGCACTTCCGGCGTGATGATCTTCGGGCCGGCGGTGTAGTCGCCGTGCTCGGCCGTATCTGAGACGGAATAACGCATGTAGCTGAGGCCGCCCTGGTAGATGAGATCAACGATGAGCTTCAGCTCATGCAGGCATTCGAAATAGGCGATCTCCGGCTGATAGCCAGCCTCGACCAGCGTCTCGAAGCCGGCTTTGATCAGGGCGCTGACCCCGCCGCACAGCACGGCCTGTTCGCCGAAGAGGTCGGTCTCCGTCTCCTCGGCGAAGGTGGTCTCGATGACGCCGGCGCGCGTGCAGCCGATGCCTTTCGCGTAGGCCAGGGCGTTGGCCTTGGCCTGGCCGCTCACGTCCTGGTAGATGGCGAGCAACCCGGGCGTGCCGCCGCCCTCGACGAACACCTCGCGCACGCGATGGCCGGGGGCTTTGGGCGCGACCATGCTCACGTCGACGAAATCGGGCGGCTGGATCTGGCCGTAGCGGATGTTGAAGCCGTGGGCGAACATCAGGGTCTTGCCTGGCGCCAACGCTCCCTCGATCGACTCGCGGTACACTTTGGGTTGCACTGTGTCGGGGATCAGCAGCATGATGAAATCGGCCTCGGCCGCGGCCTCAGCCACCGGCTTCACCGTGAGGCCAGCCTGTTCGGCTTGCGCCCACGACCTGGACCCCGCGTACAGGCCCACGCGCACGTCCACCCCGCTGTCCTTCAGGTTCAGGGCGTGGGCATGCCCCTGGCTGCCATAACCGATGACGGCGACCTTCTTGCCGGCCAGCCGCCCGAGATCGGCGTCGACGTCGTAGTACAGCTTTGCCATGATCGGGTTCTCCTCTCTGATCGATCTGCGTTGCGACGAAGGCGATACCCAGGAGAGGGAAGCGCCTTTGGGGATCGGCGCGTCGCTGCGCTCGTCCTGGCCTTCGTTGAACCTGCTGTTTGGCTTACGCCCCTGGCCCGTCGACGCCGATCACATCGCCGTCGCTGCCATTGTGGCTGCTGCCGTTGCCGTTCTGTCCCCAGCCAGGGGTCAGCTCGCGGTCCTGGGTGACGCTGCCGCTGCCGCGCACCATCGCCACGCGTCCTGTGCGCACGATCTCCAGGATGCCGAAGTCGGCGAGCAAGGCGATCAGCGAGTTGACGCGGCTCTCCGGCCCCGTCACCTCCACCACCATGGAATCGCGCGCGACGTCGACGATGCGGCCGCGAAAGATGTCGGCCAGTTGCACGATCTCGGAGCGCTGCGCGCCGGTCGCGCGCACGCGCACCAGCGCTAGCTCGCGGATCACGGCCGGCTGGCTGGTGACGTTTTCGACGCGCGTGACGTTGATCAGCTTCTCCAGTTGCTTGACCGACTGATCGACCATGCGTTCGTCGCCGTCGACGACGAACGTCATGCGGCTGATGCCAGGGGTCTCGCTGTGGCCGACCGCCAGGCTCTCGATGTTAAACCCGCGCCGCCTGAAGAGGCTGGCCACGCGCGTCAGCACGCCGGGGCGGTCTTCCATCCATGCGACTACTGTGTGTTTCATAGCTCCTCCCGCAACGAATTATGGGCCGCGAGCCGGCTGCCAGCCGGCTCGCGGCGGTCGGCTTCTACCACGAAGGCTCCACGCCCGAATACCCCTGCACGATGTGCGGCTTGGGTCGGCGGATCATCTCCCCAACCGCCGCGCCGGGAGCCACCATCGGATAGACGTTGACCTCTTCTTTGACGTGGAAGGCGATCAGGAACGGCCCCTCCGCGGCGCGCGCTTCGGCGATGGCGGGCGCCACTTCCTCGTTGTGCCAGACCGCGCGCGCCGGGATGCGATAGGCCTCCGCCAGCTTGACGTAATCTGGGCTGAGGATCGGCGTGCCCGCATAGCGCTTCTCGTAGAAGAACTGCTGCCATTGGCGCACCATGCCCAGGAAGCCGTTGACGATGATGCCGATCTTGATCGGGATGCGTTCCTGCATGATCGTCCCCAGCTCCTGCATCGTCATCTGGAAGCCGCCGTCGCCGCAGATCGCCCAGACTTCGGCCTCCGGCACGCCGAGCTTGACCCCCATCGCCGCGGGCATGGCGAAGCCCATCGTTCCCAACCCGCCCGAGGTGATCAATTGCCGCGGCCGCGCGTGGATATAATATTGCGCCTCCCACATCTGATGCTGGCCCACATCGGTGACGACGATGCAATTGCTGTCCTGCGTGGCGTGCCATAGCTGGCGCATGACGAAGGGCGGGATCAGCTCATCGACCTCGGCGTTAGAGATGTCGCGCTCCTGCGACTCCTGTCGCCACTCATTGATCAGGCCCAGCCATTCGCTGTGACGTCGCTCCTCGATCAGGGGCAACAGCGCGCCCAGGGTGTCCTTGCAATCCCCCAGGACCGCCACGTCCGGCTTGACGTTTTTGCCGATCTCGGCAGGGTCGATCTCGAAGTGGATGATCTTGGCCTGCTTGGCGAACGAGTCGAGCCGTCCGGTGATGCGGTCGTCGAAGCGCATACCGACGGCGATCAGCACATCGCACGCCTGGATGGCCTGGTTGGCGTAGGCTTCGCCGTGCATGCCGCCCATGCCCAGACAGAGCGGGTGCGCCTCGGGGATGTCGCCGATGCCCAGCAGCGTCGTCACGGTGGGAATCTCCGCCTTTTCGATGAGCTGGCGCAGCTCCCACGTGGCGTCGCCCAACTGCACGCCATGGCCAGCCAGGACGAGCGGGCGTTGCGCGGCGTTGATGAGGTCGGCGGCGGCCCGGACGGCGGCGGGATCCGGCGGCTTGGGCAGGCGCAGGCCGGGCAGGTACAGTTCATCGGGAGACGGGTAGCGGAACTCGGTCTTGGCCTGCTGCGCGTCCTTGGCGATATCGACGAGGACGGGGCCTGGGCGCCCGGAGCGGGCGATGTGGAAGGCTTCCGCCATCACCTGGGCGATATCGTCTACCTTCGTGACCAGGTAGTTATGCTTGGTGATGGGGAGCGTGATCCCAGAGATGTCGGTCTCCTGAAAGGCGTCGCCGCCGATCAGGTGCGAGGCGACCTGGCCGGTGATGGCGACGATGGGCACCGAATCCATCATCGCGTTGGCGATGCCGGTGACCAGATTGGTCGCGCCGGGGCCGCTGGTGGCGATGCAGACGCCCACCTTGCCGGTTGCCCGCGCGTATCCTTCGGCGGCGTGCGCCGCGCACTGTTCATGACGCACCAGGATGTGGCGGATCGGATAGTCCGGCATGGCATCGTAGGTGGGCAGGATCGCGCCCCCTGGATGGCCGAACACCGTGTCCACTCCCTCGCGCACCAACGATTCCCACACGATCTGCGCGCCTGTCCGTAGCATCGAATTCTCCTCCCTCGCGATGAGGGCCTGGGCAAAGCCCCTGCCACCTCTATTCAAACGAACGCCTCACCGGCCCGTAGTGGGCGAATCGGGTGAGGCGTCATCGGCTCATGCGGCGCCATGGCCGCGGGTCGGTTAGAAAAGAAAACCCCTCCTGGTTAGGGAGGGGTCTGCATCGACAGGTCGGCAGGGTGACTTCCCTGCGCGCTCAGCCTCCTAACCAGGATAGCCCCTCGCCAATAAGTACGAGGGGCTCGCTAATTACGAGGCTAAGCAACGACCGACTTGATCGCATGAGCTATACGTTCCTGTTCCTACAAGCTCTCCGCTTCACTGGCAACGAGTATACCATCATTGCGGCGTCTTGTCAATCGCAACTTTGCGCTTGCGGACTTGCGGACTTGCGGCGACGACTTGATGCCTTGACTTGACGCTTGACGCCAACGCTTGGTGGGAAGATTGCCCAGTCCGCAACACCCTTTAGGCGTCACGATCTCCAACGGCGGCCCCGTCTCCCAGCTACGCCTGAATCGCGGCGCCATTCGGCGTCTGTCGCTTTCAGCGGGGACAAAGCGGGCAGCGGCAGTTCGAGCGCGATTTTATGACGAATTCTAAGCCACGTGGACATAGACATCCCATCCAAGATAAATTTCAAGGGCCTCGCTGACGATATCGGTGGCGTGCGAAGCATTCATCGCTACGTGGTGTTCGAATCCTGCCCTGCAGATGTACTTCAGCAGGTCCTGAAGTCGTGGAACGTGGACGACGGCACGCGTCCCAAATGTATCGAGCGGGTCATCGGTGAACTCGCCCTGAGCAACATAGCCACGCACTCTACCAGCGATGTCGTCGGTTGTGATGCGTGCGAACGTAACGGGTCCTGCCGGAGTGCGTCCCGCCATGGCGCCATAAGTGTTCTCCTCGCCCAGGGTGGTGCCCAGGATCGGGGCCGTCTTGATGGCCGCGAGGGGGATGAAGTGCTTGGCCCAGTTGCCACAATGGAACAGGACGCACTTGTCGGGATCGTCGCCGTAGTTGTTGTTCCAATCCACGAGCGCGCTGGGGCTGCCCGAGGCGAGTTGCAGCGCGTACATGGAGACCACGCCAGTGATGTCCACCTCGCACGCCGACGGTATCAGGCTCTGGCTCATCATGCTCATCAGCGTGCAGACATTCACGCCGTAGTTGCGCTGTAGCGACGTCCAGCACTGAATGGCCGTCGCCGCGATGTCGTTGGCGCGCATCCAGTCATCGATGACCACGCCCAGCTTCGCCATCTTCACCAGCGATAGGGGCGGGACGCTGTCCGCGTTGGCATACCCTGTGATCGCGGCCAGCTTGTCGCGCACGCGCTGGTCGTCGTCAGTCAGGCGCCCCGCTGAGCCTAACACCTCCGACAGGTCGATGGTTTGCACGCTGATGCCGTACGCTTCCAAGATCTTCTCGCTGTAGCGCACCGTATTGAAGGCGCTGGGCCGGGCGCCGATCGCGCCTAGCCGGATGTTGCGCAACCCCTTGACCACGCTACACACCCTGAGGAAGCGCTCGAGATCGACCCGAAACTCGGGCGAGAGGGGGTGAACGGTGTGCCGATCGGTCAGCGAGAACGGCAACCCATACTGGCGCAGGTTATTGCAGACGGAGACCTTGCCGCAGAACGCGTCTCGTCGTCGCTCCACGCTGAGCGCATCGAGATCATCCGGGTAAGCCTGGACGAGGATGGGAACCCTCAGCCCGGAGAGTCGTATCGCGTCGGCGACGCCCTTCTCATCGCCGAAGTTGGGCAGCGACACCAGGATGCCGTCGATCCGGTCCGCATGACGGCGGAATCGGTCGGCGCACCGCTTGGCGTCCTCCCATGTTTCCACGCCCCCCAGCTTCGTGTCCGACTCGCTCAGCATCACGGGCTCGACATCCAGCTCTGCGAAGAGCGATAACAGATCCCGACGGGCCTCGGTCACCAGCGCGTCGGGGAAGAAGTCGCGGTTGCCGATGATGACGCCCAACGTAGCACGAGCCATGAGCCTATCCCTCCTTTTAGTCAACAGACCTGTCTACACGTTCTCACGTGTGAACAGATGACAATAGACGTGGCGCTCATCTTCGAGCACGGCCCTGCGTGGCCGCTTATGCGCACAGATGGCCTCAGCATGGGGACAGCGCCCCTGGAACTTACATCCCTGAAGCTGATACTCCTGAGTCTCCAGATCAGCCAAGCGGATATTGTTACGGGGCCACTTCTTCCCCACCATGGCGAGGGAGCTGAGAAGCAACTGCGTATACGGATGCTGAGGAGCTCGCAACACATCCCTCGCTTTTCCAAACTCACAGATGCTTCCGCGATACATGACCGCAATATAGTCGCTGATGTAGTAGGCTGTCGAGAGATCGTGGGTGACGTAGACGAAGCTCGTCCCGTACTCTTCCTTGAGCCTGAGGAACAGGTTAATCACGTTCATGCGCAGGGAGGCGTCCAGCATGCTCACCGGCTCATCCGCCACGATCAGCTTCGGGTTGGCGATCAAGGCTCGGGCGACGGACAGCCTCTGCAACTCACCCCCCGAGAACTGACTGGGATATTTCCCCTTCACATCGGCGTACTTCAGCCCAACGGAAGCCAGCGCCGCCTCTATCGTCTCCGTCACTGCGTGGCCCACGAGCCGTGAGACCTGAGTCGCCGTCCTTTGCAGGTACGAGTCTACCGGCTGATAGCTACTAAAGGTCTCCACCGGCTCCTGGAAGATCGGCTGTACCATAGAGAGGAACTCCTGCTTGCTGGGCTTCGTCCCATCGCCCACCAAAACCCTGTCATACACCACCAAACGCCCCGCATCGGGGGGCACAAGACGGAGCAGCACCTTGGCGAAAGTTGTCTTGCCGGAACCGGATTCCCCCACCAGGCTGATGATACAGGGCGATCCATCCTCGCTGCGGATCGCCAGATCCACCTCATCCAGAGCTCGAATGGCGATACGATTCAGCAGCGTACCTCTCACGTAGGTCTTGGTTAGATTGCTGGCACCGATCACAGTGATCATAAGAACCCCTCTCGGCTAGAGGCCGTTCACAGCGAAATGGCAGGCGGCCAGATGCCCAGGGCGATGCTCCTGCAGGGGGGGCTCTTCGCGTCTGCAGATCTCGGCGACAAGGGGACATCGCGGCGCGAAACGGCACCCTTGAAGGTCTTCCCACAAGCTCGGCGGGCTCCCGTCAATGCCCCGCCGAGCTCGGTCATCCCCGATGGCAGGAAGAGACTCGATCAGCATTCGCGTGTACGGATGAAGCGGGGTGGAGAAGATCGAGTCTGTATCGGCGAACTCCACAGCCTTGGCTGCATACATGATCAACACTTTGTGGGCAACCTGGTAATGCACGCCCATGTCGTGGGATACGATGATCAACGTGTTCCTCATCTGTTCCTGCAAATGGGCGAGCGTGAGCAGGATCCCCTTCTGTACGACCACGTCCAGCGCGGTCGTGGGCTCATCCGCCAGGATGATGTCCGGCTGGAAGAACGTGGCCATGGTAATGATCACCCGTTGCTTCATTCCCCCCGAGAGCTGATGCGGGTAGGCATCGATCACCTGCGGGGGAAGATCAAGGTTGCGCATGTAGAGCTGAACCTGTCCCAACAGATCGTCCTTGTTCACATCCCGGCCAGCAAAATCGACCAGTTGCTTGCGGATACGTCTCACCGGATTCAGCGATCCCATGGAGTTCTGGGGGATGTACGAGATGCGCTTAAACCAATAGTCACGCACGTTGTCCGTGGTGATCACTGTCCCGTCAGTGTCCACAAGGCCGTAGTGTACTTCTCCAGACTTCAATGCAAGCGGGAACGCGATATCGCCGTAGATGACCTTCAGCAGCGTTGACTTACCGCACCCGGACTCCCCTGCGATGCCGATGATCTGTCCGTGGGGAATCTTCAGGCTGACGCCGGCTACCGCGGCCACCTCGCCGCGGACGGTGCGATAGGTCACGATGAGATCGTTAAGCTCGATCATGAGACCCCTCGCCTGAGCGTGAAGAGCTGGTTATAGCCCGTAGAGGTCAAAAAGAGCCCCAGGAAGAGGAAAGCCGTCGCCACTACGGGCGCCACGATCCATGTGTATTGGCCGATAAATAGCGCATTGTAGTTGAGCGCCCAGAACAGGATCGATCCTAACGTAGGCACGCGAACGTTGGAGAGACCGATCACCGCCAGCGAAGCCTCGGTGTTGATCGCGTAAAGGATCGTGTTGATGAATCCGACCACCATGTAGGTGTAGACATAGGGGAACACCTCTCGAAAGATGATCCCCAGGGTGCCCGTGCCGGAGAACCACGCTGTGTTCACGAACTCGCGTTCCCGCAGGGAGAGCGCCATGGAGCGCACCAGGCGCGCGTTCCACGGCCAGCCGAACACCACCAGGATAATGGCGATGAATACAAAGGATGCGTGGCCCCGCACCAGCGTGCCCAGCACGATCAAGATCGGGAACGCCGGGATGGCGATAAACGAGTCGGTAAGGAGCATGAGGACGCGGTCGAACCAACCGCCGACATACCCGGCGCTCAGCCCGATGAGCACCGAGAGAAAGGTGCTCAGGAACGCCACCACCACGCCGAGCAGGAGAGAATTGCGGACGGAGAAGATCAGAAACCAGAAGATGTCCTGCCCCAGGGCATTCGTTCCCAGCCAGTGCTCGCGGCTCATCGGCAAGCCCGGCGGATATGTCCCCTGAGCGCTGGGATCCGCCTCCGCGAAGTAGGGGAGGATGAGGCTGCCCACCGTCATGATCACCACAATGGAGATGCCAAGTTTGAGACGAAAGTTCGATCTCATCGTCATCACCTGTAGCGAATTCTCGGATCCAGCAGGGGATACAGTAGGTCGATCACCAGAGCGGCCGTCGCGACGGCGATGATCGACATGGTCAACGTCCCATACAACATGTTATAGTCCCCGTTGCCGATCGCGGTACGCATCAGAAAACCAAGGCCCGGATAGGAGAACAGCATCTCGGTCAACAGCGCACCGCTGAAGATGCGGCCGAGTGACAGGGCGAGAGATGTCACCTGCGGCAGGATAGCATTGCGCAAGACATAGTGCGCCATGATCTCATTCGTTGGCACCCGCTTCAGCCTGGCGAAGCGCACAAACGGCTCCTCGCGAGTGGAGTAGGCCAGGGCCTCCATGCCCAGCACATTCCAGCCGAAGCCGGCCAGGATGATCGTCATCGCCGGCAGGATAGAATTGCGGATGATAGCCTGCATCTTCGCCATCGTCATGGGCCCCGGCCGAATGGTCGTCGACAGAGGGAAGATCGGCCAGACATAGGCGAACAGCAGGATGAGCACGAGGGCGACGACATAATACGGGATCGGATAGAGCAGGATCCCGATCACCTCCAACGTCGTGGCTCCTCGAGTCCCGTGGAAGTAGCCGGCCACCAGCCCCACCAGATTCCCCAGGAGCCAGGAGATGATGGTGGACACGCCCAACAGGCCCAACGTCCAGGGAAGCGCTTCAAAAATGAATGCGGAAACAGGCCGAGGGAATGAGGAGAGCGAGGGTCCAAAGTCAAATTCGAGAAAGACTCGTCTCAAGAAGCTCCCATATTGGGTGAACAAACTTCCTTCGAGGCCATAGAGTTGAGCAAGAGAAGGCCACAACTCCTCGGGCGCCTCCGCGGACATGGTTTGCCCCGCCTGGGTTTGGAGTTGGGCGACATAGTTCTCGATCGGGTCGCTAGGCATGAATCGAGGCAGGAAAAACGTGATGGTGATGCCGATCCAGAGCACCAGAAGATAGACGAGCAACTTCTGAAGGATGTACTCTCGAATCCCCATGCTTCCCCCTTCTCGGGAAGAGGCAGG
>FWWM01004177.1_pt1 | contig 34188 bp, 22 predicted proteins | sample 2228351 | NCBI WGS metagenome assembly FWWM01 (sample SAMEA103939774, study PRJEB20133) | metagenome
CTCCCCCCTCCCCCGCCGGTAAAGACCCGCCCCAGCCGGCCGCGCCGGCCGCGCTCTCCACCCTGAACGACACCGCCCTGCACCAGGACCTCCGCGTCGCCCGGGATATCCAGGTCAGCCTGCTCCTGGCCAGCAGCCCCCGCCTGCCCGGTTGGGAGACCAGCACCAGTTTCCTGCCCGCCCGCGAACTCGGCGGCGACCTCTATGACTTTATTGACCTGGACGAGACCCACCGCGGCATCATGATCGGCGACGTCGCCGGCAAGGGCATCCCGGCGGCCCTGCACATGGCAGTCACCCGAACCCTCTTTCGCATGGAGGCCCAGAACCACCTCCATCCGGCCGACGCCCTGACCCAAATCAACCGGTCCATGATCGAGCAGATTCCCCAAGGGTGCGTGACCATGCTCTACGGGAGCCTGGAGATCACCAGCGGCCACCTCATCCTGGCCAACGCCGGGCACAACTACCCCCTCCTGCTGGGAGAGCGGGTGCGCGAACTGCCCCTGAACGGCCTTCCCCTGGGGATTGACAAAGACTATCTCTATCAGGAACTGACCGCCGAACTGGCCCCTGGCGAGGCGCTGGTCTTTTACACCGACGGCGTGGTGGATGCCACCAACACGGAGGGCGAACTCTTTGGCTTTGAGCGGTTGCAGGACCTTTTGGAAAACGGCTTCTCCCGCCGCCCGCGCACCCTGGCCCGGCAGATCGTTCGGGCGGTCAAGGCGTTCACCCAGGGAGCCCCGCAGAACGATGACATCACCCTGGTCATCCTCCGCCGCCGTTACCAGGAGACCGCCCAGGAGATCGCCCAAGTGGCCCGGGATGTCTTGGGCCCGGAACGGGCCCCCGAACTGGAGGAACAGTTGGCGACGATAGAACTGCCCCAGGAAGCGTCCAAGGAGGTCTGGCGGGCCGCCCTCCTGACCCTGGGGGGATGGACCCAGGACCGCTGGGGCCAGGGGGCGGCCCGGGAACTGCTGCAGCAGTGGTTCCTAACCCTGGAGGGGTTGTCCGAATGAGGAAATCGGAATCGCTTCCTGGTCCAACAGACATCTTGGAAGGTTGACCATGCCCGACAAAGATCGAGTCCGTCTGGTTGTCCTGGACCTGGATACCTTTCGCGGCAGTGAACGCTTTATGCAGGCGACGCGGGCCGGGGCCTCGTTCAGCAAGGGGCTGCGTTCCTACCTCAATGCCGAGTATGACGCCGCCGCCGAGGAGTTTCGCCTGGCGCTGATCGCCGCTTACGTCGAGGGGGATACCCCCGAGACCGAGGTCACCGACCGGGACCGGGCGATCATCTACCTCTATATCGGCAACGCCCTGGCCTTCCAGAACGACTGGAGCGGTGCGCTACGCGAGTACCTGAACGCGGTGCAAACGGACGCCTCCCTGGCCGAAGCCCACTACAATATCGGGGTCTCGTTCGCCGCCCGGGGCGAACTGGAAAAGGCGGGAAACGCCTTCAAGGAGGCCCTGAAGCACAACCCGGACCTCTACGAGGCCAAGTTTGCGCTGGGTCGCTGCTATCAGGCGATGGACAACCCCGGGGCGGCCTATATCTTTTTCACCGCCGCCCACGATACCCGCCCCGATGCCGCCGAACCGCTCTACTACATCGGCCTGATGCACCAGGCCCACGGGGCGCACGAACTGGCCCAAAAGTGCTTCGCCGACGCCCTACGGGTTGAACCTACCTTCCAGATGGAGGAAACGGCCCTGAGCCAGGTCGAGGCCCGCTCCGAACAGGAGGCGACCGAGTGGTACTACCGCCTGGGGGAGGATTTGAAGAAACAGGGCTATAACGAGGAGGCCGAGCGCATCTACCGCGCCCTGCTACAGTGGAAGCCCCAGGAGCACCACGCCCGCTACCTCCTGGCCAACCTGCTGGCCCGACAGAAGCGGTGGAAGGATGCCCTGACCGAGTATCGCCAGATTCCCCCCGACTCGACCGAGTATGCCCCTGCCTGCATCAAGATGAGCCACATCTTTCGCCTGCTCAAAAAACCCCAGGTCTCCTACCAGATTCTCTACCGCTGTGTCCAGAAATGGCCCCAGGAGGCCGAGGTCTTTATCGAACTGGGCAAAGTCCTGGCGACGATGGGCCGGTTGGAACCCGCCCTCAAATGTCTCCAGCAGGCCGTCCGAATGGATGCCCACAACGCGCAACTCTTTTACCTGATGGGCCGGCTCTATATGGCCATGAACAACGAGAAACTGGCCCTGGCCGCCTGGAAGCGGGCCCTGGCCCTCTCCCCCCAACTGATCAGCCTGCGCTACGACATGGGGGTGATGCACCTGAAACGGGGCCGCTACCGCCAGGCCGTCCAGGAACTGGAGACGGTCCTCCAGCACTGGCCGGACGACCTGGAAACGCACTACCTCTTGGGACTGGCCTACAAGGAGGCCGGCGACCCCGCCCGGGCCATCCCGTACTTTGAAAAGGTCGTCAAGTCGAACCCCCAACACGCCCAGGCCCTCTACTACCTGGGGGCATGTCACTTGCAGTTGGGCAATAGCACCGTCGGTATGGCTTACCTGCAGCAGTACGACCGCCTGCTCCAGGCCACCGTCAGCGTGCTGAGGTACTAACGTACAGTTGAACGTTAGAACGTTGTAACGGCTCACCGCAGAGCACACAGAGGGATACCTTTGGGGCCGCAGAGAATCCCCTTGTCCTCATGTGGGAACAGGAACCCTCTGCGGCCTCCGCGTCTCGGCGGTGAACATTGGTGTGCGGCCGAGCCGTTACCCCCCTGAAAAAAGGCCCGGTGTGTCCCCAACGGAGCGACTTTGAACTTGCTCCCCGGACGCGACAACCTTGACAGATAAGACAAGATAGGGTATCCTGCTCCTGTGTGTCGGACAAGACACGCACTGGGTCAAAGAACGGCAAGGCCGTGGCCGGAGCCCTTCTCGGTCGAAAGGGGAAAATGGTGGACTAGATGAACCAGGTTGAGATGCGCATCCCTTCCGATCTGATCTTTGAGCGGGTCGTCCGCGCCGCCGCCGGCGAGATCGGGCGACAAGTTGGCCTCTCCGAGGAAAAGGTCGCCGACCTGACCCTGGCGGTCAGCGAGGCGGTCACCAACGCCATCGAACACGGCAACCGCCTGCAACGGGACATTGACGTGGGCATCGTCTTTGTCCTGAAAAGCGACCAACTCGAAGTGCGCGTCATTGACCGGGGGGAAAAGACCCAACCGCCGGCGATTCGCCACTTTGGGATTTCAGAGGAGACCCTCAGCCAGGGAGAATTTCGCGGGCTGGGTCTCTACCTGATTCATCAACTGGTGGACGGCGTCGAGTTTACCTCCGGCGAGGAGGGGAATACCTTTACGATGTGGCTGCACATCAATCGGGTTGAAGAGCAGGCCAGGAGGCAGGAATCATGATTCAGATGGAAGATCGCGGCAACGTGGCCATCGTGCACATTCGCACCCACAGTATTGACGCGATTTCGGCCCGTGAGATCGAGGAGTTTTGTGGCCGCAGCCGCAAGACCACCGTGCTCGATTTTTCCGAAGTGGCCTTTATCAACTCGGCCGGCATCTCCGGCCTGCTCAAGTTTATCGTGGCCGCCCGCAAACAGGGGCACCGTGTCTTTGCCGTCAACGTCAGCCCCCACCACCGCAAGATCTTCAAGATGGTCGAACTTTCCCGCTTTATGCCGATTGTCGAGGAGAAAGAGATCGCCCAACTCACCTGAGGGGTTGTGCCAGACTGTCCTGGGGGGTTCCGCCGACATGCACGCCACCCGACCTTTCGGCCCGCTTCAGATCGGCACGGTGACCCTGTCCACCCCCCTGGCCCTGGCCCCAATGGCCGGCGTGACCCATGCCGCCTTTCGCCGGTTGATCCGCCCCCTCGGCGGCTGCGGACTGGCCTGCACCGAAATGATCGCTGCCGCCGCCTTTACCCCCAGGGCGCTGAACTCCCACCATCTGCTCGACCTCTATCCCGACGAGCACCCCATCGCCGTCCAGATCGCCGGCCACGACCCCGACCTCATCGCCCGGGCCGCGATGGTTGCTCAGGAGAAAGGGACCGACCTGGTGGAGATCAACGCCGGCTGTCCCGCCCCCTCCGTTACCCGCAAGGGTGGGGGGGCCGCCCTGCTGCGCGACCTGCCCCGGCTGGAGGCGATCCTGCGGGCGGTCCGCCGGACCGTCTCGATCCCGCTCATGCTCAAGTTCCGCTCGGGGTGGTCCCCGAACGAGATCGTCGCCCTGGAGGTCGCCCGGATGGCCGAGGCCTGTGGCTGCCAGGCGATCACGCTGCACCCCCGCACGCGCCAGCAACGGTATACCGGTCGGGCAGACTGGGACCTCATCCGCCAGGTGGCCCAGGATGTGCGCATTCCCGTACTGGGGAGCGGGGACATCCGTTCCCCCGAGGACGCCCGCCGGGCCTGGGAGGAAAGCGGCTGCGCCGGCCTGATGCTCGCCCAGGGGGTGTTGCGCAACCTCTGGCTGATCGCCCAGATCGCGGCGGCCTTTGCCGGAACCCCGCCCCCACAACCCACCCCGGCCGACCTCCAGGCGTTGCTTTTGCGCTACCTGGCCCTGCTCCAGGGGACCTGGCCGGAGGAGCACAAGGTGCTCGCCCGTTTGAAGCGACTGGCCGGCAAGGTCCAGACCGGCCGGCCCAACCGGCGCGAGTTCCGCCGGGCGATCGGCGCCGCCCGTTCGGTCGAGGAGGCACGAACGGTCATTCTATCCCTAACGCGGCGGAAAACCCGGAGCGCCCCCGTCTGTCCGGGTAGGCAGGAAAGCCGGCCCTACGGTTCGGGCAGGCACCAAGGAGGTATGCCCTGAACGCGGCCATCGAAACGGAGGAACTGAGCAAGCGGTTTCCTCCTTCCAACCGCTGGAACCCCTTTCGCAAGAAGGAGGAGGGCACGCTGGCCCTGGACCGGGTTACCCTGCAGGTCCGGCCAGGGGAGATTCTGGGACTGCTCGGCCCGAACGGGGCCGGGAAAAGCACGCTGGTGCGCATCCTCTGCACCCTCATCCTGCCCACCTCCGGCCGGGCCCGCGTCTGCAACCACGACCTCTCCGAGGAGGAGGCGATCAGGTCGCACATCGGCCTGGCCGCCGGCGAGGAACGCAGTTTCTACTGGCGGCTCAGCGGCCGGGAGAACCTGCGTTTCTACGGGGTCCTGCAGGGCCTCACGCCGGCCCAGATAACCACCCGCCTTGTCGAACTGGAAAAGACCCTGGACCTGGAGGAGGCCCTGGCCAAACGCTTCGACCGCCTCTCCACGGGAATGCGCCGACGGCTGGACCTGGCCCGCGCCCTCCTGCACCGGCCCGATGTGCTCTTTTTGGACGAGCCGACCCGCAGCCTGGACCCGCTGGCCGCCGCCGCGTTGCACGAGCAGATTCGCCTCCTGGCCCGGGCCGGCCAGACGATCTTTTTGGTCACCCATCAGCCCGATGAGGCCCGGCGACTCTGTGAGCGGGTGGCGATTCTGCATCAGGGACGCCTCCGTGCGGTCGCCCCCATCTCGCGCCTGCAAGAACTGGTGCGCCCGCAGCGACGCTACCGCCTCACCCTGGCCCAGGAGATCGAGACGTCACCCTGGGAAGGGTGGCCCTGGCCGACGCAGGTGTTGCCGGCCCCCATCTCCGGGCAGACCCTCCTGGAAGTGGGCCTGCCCGACGGGGAGGCGTTGGGGGCCGTCCTGCGGGACCTGCTCCAAGCCGGCCTGGAACCGATCGAGGTGGCCCCCCAGGAGGTGCCGCTGGAGGAGGTGCTGGAGCACCTGACCCACGCCGAGGCTGCGCCCGCGCCGGCGGAGGAGAGGCCGGCGGTCGTGGCCGGCCCGCCCCCCCCGGCCACGGCCCTTGTGGCGCCAGGGGAGCCCGCCGTGGAAGCACCGCGGCGGCCGGCCGCCGCATCTGCGGACACGGCAGGCCGGGGCGAGCAGCCGGCCCGCCCGGCAACCATTGCCCCCTGGCCGGCCCTGCTGCACTTCCTGCGCCGGATTGCCGCCTTTTTCCGGCGGGACCTGCTGACCCTGGCCAGTTACCGCCTGGCCACCCTCCTGCAGGTCGGGGGGGTCCTCGTTTCGGTGGCCCTCTTTTACTTTATGGCGCAGCTCTTTGGGGCGGCGGTGCTCCCCACGCTGCGCCAGTACGGCGGCGACTATTTTGCCTTTGTCCTCCTGGGCATCGCCTTTGCCGGCTACCAGACGGCCGGCCTCTCCTCCTTTGCCCAGGCGATCCGCTCCGGCCAGGTCCTGGGCACGCTGGAGGCGATGCTGGCCACGCCGACGCGCCTGGGAACGATCCTGCTGGCCTCGTCGCTGGGGACCTTTCTGGGGGCCTCGGTGCAGGTGCTGCTCTACCTGCTCATCGGGGGGCTCTTTGGGGCGACCTTCCCCCAGGGCAACGTGGGCACGGCGCTGCTGGCCCTGCTTCTGAGCATCTTGGCCTTCAGCGGACTGGGCATCCTCTCGGCCGGCTTTATCCTGGTGACCAAGCGGGGCGACCCGCTTCAGATGCTCCTGAACACGGCCTCCTTCCTGCTGGCCGGGGTGTACTATCCGCTGGAGGTGCTGCCGGCCTGGCTGCAGCGGATTGCCCTCCTCCTGCCGATGACCCACGCGCTGCGGGCGATGCGCTTGGCCCTGTTACAGGGGGCCGGGCCGGCCCAGGTGGCCCCGGAACTTCTAACCCTGGGGTTGCTGGCGTCGATCCTTTTGCCCGGCAGCATGCTGGCCTTCCGCCTGGCCCTGCGCCGGGCCCGCACCGAGGGCAGCCTGACGCAGTTCTGAGCAGGGGAGAGGCCCGGCAGATCGTGTCCCTCCCCTATACATCCAGACCCGTTGTGCGATCGGGAGCATGACAAATTCGTCGGGGCAAACCGGTTGGCCATGGCGGCCCACAGCCCGTAGGACGGGCCTTCTGCCCGTCCGTTCGGCCGGGCGGACGGGGCGGCCCACCGGACTGACTTTCCCCCTCCACCACACCGGGCGACCTGGAAAGGCCACCCGTCGGCTCACCGACATCTCCGGTCGCCAAGTTCCCTACGAAACCGTCATGCCCCCTACGCCATCCCGGCCCTTCCCAGGGAGCCCTCTCTGTGGTAAAATAGAACCGGTCGCCCCGGCGGCCGGCAAACGAGCAGAAATCTGCCTGTGCAGTCCTCAAGGAGCAGAGCTATGAAGAGCACCAACAGCAGACCAACCCGTAACCGCCATCTCTGGCGCCACCTTTTTACCCTGTCCCTGATCGCCGCGCTCCTGGCGGGTACGGGAATCGGGATTGTGCCCGGACCGGCGGCCCGCGCCCAGGGGCCGGTCTGGTTTGGAGAGGGCATAGACGAAGAGTTGTGGTACCAGGACCACGAGGTCGAGCACTCCTGGCGGCCGGACTATCTGCACCTGGCCACCGGCGACCCCAACTCCTCCGACCACGGCGTCTACGCCTGGCCCTACGACCTCGACTCGATCGGCTGGAATATCCAGTCGTACCAGGACTACGGCGGCACGCCCTACTTTCATCACGGCCTCGATATGATGAAGATCTATGGCACAAACGTCTACAACCGCTCCGGCGGGCAGGTGATCAATATTGAAAACTATCGGCCTGGCAATGACCTGTACTGGGAGGTCGCGGTACTGGACCCGGACGGTTACATCTGGCAGTACCACCACATTGACGTGGACACGATCCCACAGTATATCTGGGACAAGTACGACGAATACCTGGAGGACCCGGTAAACGGCGGGTTTATCCCCCCTGATACCTACATCGGCGACATCGTCTACTGGCCGGTGTGGTCGTTCGGCAAACAGTTCAACCACATCCACCTGAATATCTTGGGGGCCGGGGGGGTATACATGAACGGCTTTGAGTTCCATACCCCGCTGCCCGACACGGTGGGGCCGGAAATCCAGGGCATCGGGCTGCTCAAGTACGGCCAGATCTACCCCGGCAACGAGGTGGACGGCGACTATAGCCTCTACGTCCACGCGCGCGACCTGGTCCTGGACGACGTCTATTACCTCCCACCGTACGAGTTCACCTTCTCCGTGGACGGCGGGCCGACCCAGACCACCTGGCGCTTCGACACCCTGCCGGGCGGGGCGGATTACTATCTCTACTTGCAGGACTTGTACGTGGTCCCGCCGACCTGCGGGAACTATGAATGCCGGCAGTTTTACGTAGACCTGGGGTTCATCCCCAACTCGCAGTACGAGTTCCCCTGCAGCGGTGGGGGACACACCATCGCCGTGACCGTGACCGACTATGTCGGGAATGCGGATACCCAGGTCTACACCTACATCGTCACCAACCACCCCCCGACCGCCGACCCGCAGTCCGTCTCCACACCAGAGGACACGGCCCGGGGCATCCTCCTGACCGGCTCCGACCAGAACTGCGACGACCTCGCCTTCGCCGTGGTCTCGGGGCCGGCCTACGGCATCCTCGGCGGCACCGCCCCCACCCTAACCTACACCCCGACCCTCAACTACAACGGCGTGGACACCTTCACCTTTGTCGTCAGCGACGGCCTGGCCTTCTCCGACCCGGCCCTGGTGGAGATTGCCGTCCTGCCGGTGAACGACGCACCGACGGCCCATCCCCAGACCGTGACCACGACGCAGAACCACACCGTGGCGATCACGCTGACGGGCGCCGACGTCGAAGGGGATACCCTGACCTACAGCATTGTCTCCGAGCCGGCGCACGGCGTTCTCACCGGAACAGGGCCGTACCGCGCCTACCAACCGGACCCCGGCTACAGCGGTCCCGACTCTTTCACCTTTATCGTCAATGACGGCGAACTGGACTCGGAGCCGGCCATCGTCCAGATCGCCGTTCGGGCGGTCGTCTATCTGCCGATCGTCATCAAAAAGTGACGGCAGCGGCAGGGGGGCGCTTGACGTTCGAACGTTCTAACAGGACGCGGTTGTTCAGGTGCCGAAACCGTTCGAACGTTCAGACGATGTGCCGTTGTCCCGGCGGGGCGAATGCGCGAACCGGCCAACGCCATTGCCTCCGCCCGAGCGACGGAAACGTTCAACCGTTCCAACGGGATCGTTGTTCAGGTGCTGACAGCCCGATGATAGCACCAGCCCGGCCGGTAAATCGGGAAACCAGGCGAGCGGGCAAGCGGCTTACGCAGGCGACCTCGGCCATGCCGGCCATATCCGAGAGTCCGAGGAGAGGTTCTAACCGCGCTTTTTACGCCAATTAATGACCGGACACCGGCGAACTTGCCTGATGTTGCCTTTGGAAGATATTCGTGGTGTACCAGGACGCCATTTTGTCCAGAACTTCCCCACCCAGAGGTTCCGCAGCGGGGCAACAAGGCCCTGCTTCCCCACCAAAACAAGTTCGCCAGAGTCCAGGATTGAACCTAGAGTTGCAGCGACCGCGGGCGGTACTGAATCGCCTCGGCCAGGTGGGAGACCTGGATGTCTGCGCTGCCGGCCAGGTCAGCGATCGTCCGGGCCAGTTTGAGCACCCGGTGGTAGCCCCGCGCCGAGAGGTTCAACTGGCGCATGGCCGCCCGGAGGAGGGCCTGGCCGGCCTCGTCCGGCCGGCAGAAGCGGTTCACCTCGGCCGGCCCCATCTCCCCGTTCGTCAGGATCGGCAGGTCCTGAAATCGCCGCCGTTGCCGCTCGCGGGCCGCAGCCACCCGGGCGCGAATCGCTGCCGAGGGTTCCCCCCGGCGGCTGTCGGCCAACTTTTCATACTCGACCCGGGGCACCTCCACATGGAGGTCCATCCGGTCCAGCAGCGGCCCGGAGATGCGCTGGCGGTAGCGGGCGACTATTGCTGCCGAACAGGTGCACTCCTGCAGGGGGTCGCCATAGTAGCCGCAGGGACAGGGGTTCATGGCCGCGATCAGGATAAAGTTGGCCGGAAAGGTCAGCGTGCCCGAGGCCCGCGAGATCGTCACCACCTTGTCCTCCAGCGGCTGACGCAGCACCTCCAGCACCCGCGAGCCAAACTCGGGCAGTTCGTCCAGGAAGAGCACCCCCCGGTGGGACAGCGAGATCTCACCCGGCCGGGGCCAGCGACCACCGCCCACCAGCCCGGCGTGCGAGATGGTGTGGTGCGGAGAGCGGAAGGGCCGCTGTCGGATCAGCGGCATCCCCGCCGGGAGCATCCCGCTCACCGAGTAGATTTTGGTCACCTCCAGGGCCTCCTCCACCGACATCGGCGGCAGAATCGAGGGGACCGCCCGCGAGAGGAGCGTCTTGCCGGCTCCCGGCGGGCCCACCAGGAGGACGTTGTGCGAGCCGGCCGCGGCAACCTCCAGGGCCCGCTTGACGTGCTCCTGCCCCTTGACGTCGGCCATGTCCACAGGGTAGTGGACCGGTTCCTGGGCCGTTGGGGCGGCCGGCCGGTAGGGGACAAGGGGCCGCGCCCCGCTGAGGTGGTCCGCCAGGGCGGCCAGGTGGGGCACGGGATAGACCTCTACCCCCTCCACCAGGGCGGCCTCGGCGGCGTCCTGCGCCGGGACGTACACCCGCCGCACCCCCTGCTGCCGGGCCACCGAGATCATCGGCAGGACGCCGTTGGTGTGGCGGACGGTCCCGTCCAGCGAGAGTTCCCCCACGACCAGCGCGCCCTCCAGGTCCTGCACCAACTGGTCGGTGGCGATGAGGATGCCCACGGCCATGGGCAGGTCGTAGGCCGGCCCCTCCTTGCGCAGGTCCGCCGGAGCCAGGTTCACCGTCACCCGCTTGTTGCCGGGAAAGCGCCCGCCCGAGTTGCGCACCGCCGCCCGCACCCGCTGGCGGGCCTCCTGCACGGCGGTGTCGGGCAGACCGACGACGGCGAAGGAGGGCGCCCCGTTGGAGACATCCACCTCCACCTGGACGAGCGCTCCCTCCAGTCCAATCACGGCACAACTGGTCACATTGGCAAGCATGGCACACCCTCCCTTTTTAAAAAACCCTTTCGAATATAGTATACCATACTTTGCCGGATTTTGCAATCCCTAGTTTGTAGTACTGGCGGGCCGGTCATGCCGTTTCTCCGTATGCATTTGCCCCGTATGCAGGATAGCAGGAAATGGGATCACCGGCTCCCGGCCCATTTGCCCGGCAGCGGCGGCCCATCCGGGTACTCGGCGTAGGAAAAGAGTTGCGTGTCAAACAGGGCAAACTCGTTCCCGTCCCAACGATAAAAGTCTACCTGCCACTGCACTGGTCCCCGAAACCGGGCACGGCCATAGTCGCGGGCGATCCAGGCGACGGTCGCAAGCACCTGTTCCGGCCGGTAAAAGTACACCTGTCCACCAAACTTACCGATCTGTCGGCCGTCGAGTTGCCACACCTCGACCCAACTGCGCCCCTCATCTGTGCTGCGGCTCACCCCTCGACCCGTTCCCACCCACACTGTGCCGGCGTGGTTGCCCCATACTGCCGCGATCGAGTTGGCTGCCAACCCCGACGCCGTCGTGAACCGCAGCCAGGTTTGGCCGCCATCCGTGCTGCGGTACAGCCCATCCAGCGTTCCCACCCAGACCGTACCGGAACCGTCGTCCCATACGGCCTGCACGTAGGGAGCCACCGGGTCGGGGCCGGCGGCGGTTATGCTTTGCCAGACCTGCCCTCCATCTGAACTATGGCTCAAACCCGCTGCAGTCGCCACCCAGACGGTGCCGGCGCCGTCCCCCCAGACGGCGCGGACCTGGTTGCTTCGGAGGCCCTGGTTCGTTGTAGCCGTGCGCCAACTCTGTCCCTCATCGGTGCTGCGGCTTATTCCAAAGGTGGTGCCTGCCCAGATCACGCCGGAGCCGTCTCCCCAGAGGGCCCGGACCTCGTTCGAGCTCAGGCCATGGGCCGTGGTAAAGGTCTGCCAGTGTTTTCCTCCGTCCGTACTTCGGCTTACCCCGCCTCTCCAAGTGCCGACCCAAATGGCGCCTGCCCCATCGCCCCAGATGGCTGTGACAGAGTCGTCGCCCAGACCCTCGGTCGGACCGAAAGCCTGCCAGGTTTTTCCGTCATCTGTGCTGCGGTAGAGCCCACTACACGGGCGCACCGCCTCGCACCCGTAGCCTATCCAGACCGTGCCGGTGCCGTCCGTCCAGATGGCCCGGATAAAGCCATTGGGCACACGCAAGCGATCCCAATTTTCCCCGCCGTCGGTGCTACGGATGACGCCCTCCGTCATGGCTACCCAGATTGTACCCTCCCGGTCCACCCATACCGATGAAACAGCCCCCCCTCTGTACCCTGTTGGAAAAGGTTGCCAATGGTCTCCCCCAGCGGTGCTGCGGAACAGTCCACTCTGACCGCCCGCCCAGATGGTACCCCCCGGTCCGCTCCACACCACCTTGAAATTGTGCTCATGGGATCGCGGGTTGGGCACAAAGTTTTTCCATCTTTTTCCGCCATCGGTGCTGCGACTGACCCCTCTGTCAGTGGCGACCCAGATCGTACTGCTCCCCGCCTCGCCCCCCACCGCTTCCACGTCGTTCGACGGCAGGGCATCGTCGGCCCGGACCTGCCAGGTGGCACCGCCGTCCGTGCTGTGGCCGAGGCCTCCTCCCCATGTCCCCACCCACACACCGTCGGCCCCGTCGCCCCAGATCGCCCGCACCTCATCGGCCGGCAGGCCGTTCTCCCGGGTCAGGCTTGACCAACTCTGCCCTCCGTCGGTGCTGCGGCTGACCCCCCCACGCCAGGTGCCGGCCCAGACCGTACCCCTGTCTTCAACCCACACCGCCCACACTGCGTCGTCTCCCAGGCCGTTGGCACGGGTAAAGATCTGCCAGGTTTCGCCTCTATCGGTGCTACGACCGACCCCGCGCAGCGTCCCAACCCAGAGGGTGCCGGTCCGGTCAACCCAGAGGGACCGGATGACGTTGCTCCACAGGTCCGTGCCCACCGGGAAGGTCTCCCAGTGGGCTCCGCCGTCGGTGGTGCGACTGACGCCCTGCCACGTGCCCACCCAGACGGTTCCGCCATCCTCTCCCCGAATCGCGCGAATCCCGCTGCTGGCCAGCCCGTGGGTCGTGGTAAAGACCTGCCAGCCTTGCCCACCGTCGGTGCTACGGCAGATGCCACCGTACTCGGTCCCCACCCAGACCGTCCCGCTGTCGTCGCCCCAGACCGCCCGGACCTGGTTCCCCCCCAGACCGTGGGTTGTCGTGAAGGTCTGCCAGGTGGCCCCCGCGTCAGTACTACGGCTGACCCCACCGCCCCACGTACCGACCCAGACCGTGCTGCGGCCGTCGCTCCAGACGGCGCGCACATCGTTGGCGCCCAACCCCTGGGCGACCGTAAAGGTCTGCCAACTTTGCCCGCCATCGGTGCTCCGGCTCAGGCCCGTGCTGGTGGCCACCCAGAGTTCCCCCGTGTCCGGGTTCGACCGGCCGGCCCACACCTCGTTGCCGGCGAGCCGGTCTGAGGGTGGAGGAGCCGACAACGGAACGCTGATCCAACTTTGCTCTATCCCACTGACCCCGGCGGCCGTGCCGAACCAGGCGATCCCCTCGTGGGAGGCCAGGACAACCCGTACGTGGGCGTCCGGCAGTTCACTTTCTTGGGGGGTGAAACGCTGCCATCGGCCGGCCTGGAGATCGTAGCGTGCGGCTCCTCCCCCAGCGGTCGCCACCCAGAGGAAGCGACCGCTGGGGTCGAGGGACAGGTCGGTGATGGGGAAACGCGGCGGGCCGGGCCGTTCTGCGCTCCGGTTCTGCCAAGCGCCATCCGTGAGCCGGACGGCCAGACCGGTTGCGGTGCCGGCCCAGATTCTGCCGGCGGCATCCTGGACCAGGGCCCACACGTCGTCACCGGGCAGGCCGCTACCGGGATCGCCGCTCCGAAACCAGGTCCAGGTCGCGGTGGCCAGGTCGAGTCGGCCCACACCCTGGTTCGTGGCCGCCCAGAGCAAGTTCGTGGTGGGGTCGTAGAGCAGGTCCCGCCACGCCATGCCGGCGGTTGCCGGCATGGCGTGCCAGGCCTGGTCGTCGTAGTATGCCAGGCCGGCCGTGGTGCCGGCCCAAACCTGGTCGCCCGGCCCCCGGTCCAGGCAGAGCGGTGTCCCGGCGGGCAGCCCATCGGCCGTGGTGAAGGTCGTCCAGATGTCGTCCTGTTGCTTCAGCGGAGTACCGGCGTAATCCAGCCAGGCGACGCCGCCGGTAGTTGCGATCCACACCTCGCCGGGGTTCGTGCCCGGAAGAATGGCCTGGACCTCGTCGGGCAGTCCGTGGATGGGGATATAGGTCCGCCAATTGCGCCCGTCGGTATAGTTCACCCCTCGGTCGGTGCCGATCCACAGGCCGGGGAGGGCTCCTCCGGCCGTGGTATCCTCGGTGTAGGCCAGGGCGTGGATGTCATTCGAGCGCAGGCCGCTGTTGGCCGTGGTATAGTGACGCCAGTAGCCCGGCCCCGTGACGGGACTGTGCCGGGTCGGGGCCCATGCCGGTGGGCCATTCCGGTCATTGCCTGTAGAGGCAACCGGCCGGCTGCCCAGTACGGCCAGGCAGAAAAGCGACATCGCGGCAAGGCCACGTAGCAAGCGGGCCATAAGCATCCTCCTGGCCCCAGTTTGCCGAATGCGAACCCGCAGATATAGTCAGGATAGCCAGGAGATGGCCGGCCGGCCATCCCGTATTCCATTCCACCAAAACGGGCTCGTGCCGTCAATTGCCGTGCCGGGTTGCCACGGCCATATCAAAGTCATTGGCCTCTGCCGGGAAGGGCCCGGCCTCGGCGCCCGTGCCGCGTAGAGCCGGCCCGACAAGGCGCCAGCGCACGCGCGCGTCACGTGCCTGCAGCCGGGCCCTGGCCATTCGTGCCACACCGACGCGACTTTGGTATCGCCGTGCCGGGTTGCGCAACCGGGCCCGCCTGATCGAACACACCGCGAACCGCCCACCCCAAACCGCCGTCGGGGCAGCGTAGGGTTCACGACAGGTACGGCCGGCCCGAATCTGGTATCATGGGCGGAAGGATAGCCCTGAAAGGAGGAGGCCGATGAGCAACGCCATATTGCAACGGTACCAGTGGACGATCTTGGGGGTATCGCTGCTCGGTTCTGCCGTGTCGGTGACCACCGTGGCCCTCCGCGTCCTCTATTCGGGCCAGCGGACCTTCATCTTTCTGGTCTGGAACCTGATTCTGGCCTGGCTTCCCCTGGTCTTTGCCTTTCTTGCAGAAATTGCCTACCGGAAGCGTTCCCGGCTCACCCTGGGGGTGTTCCTGTGCGGTCTGGTCTGGCTCGTCTTTTTTCCCAACGCCCCCTATCTCCTGACCGACCTCTTCCACCTGCAGGCCCGCCCACCGGTTCCCCTCTGGTTCGACCTGATTCTGATCTTTTCCTTTGCCTGGAACGGCATCTTTTTGGGGTTCAACGCGCTCTATGTGATGCAGCGGTTGGTGGAGGAAAGGTTGGGGCGCATCGTCGGATGGCTCTTTGTCCTGGCCGTGCTGGGGTTGAGCGGTGTGGGAGTCTATCTGGGGCGGTTTCTGCGCTGGAACAGTTGGGACGTCCTGCTGAACCCGCTGGACCTGGCGCGGGATCTCCTGCGGCGGTTGGCCCATCCGCCGACCCATATGCAGGCCATGGCCATCGCTTTGGGCCTGGCCGTCGTCCTGACCTCGTTCTACCTCTCCCTGTACGCGCTGACCCGCCTACCGCGGTGGGGCGAGGTGGGAGGGAGAGAGCGGGCTAGGCATGAGTGAGGAGAAGGCGGCCTCCATGTAGAGCAACTCCTTGCCGGATAGCGCTGCAGGCGTTGCTCGAAGGGAAAGGTGCGGTTTAGCCGGCGCAGGCCGGCTCGGCTTATTCCCCAGGCCGTGGCTTCAGCCACCGGCCGGCCCTGATGGCACCGCCGGGCAATTTGTAACCCTGCAACAGCCGACAGCCGTATCTGCCGGGACAAGTCCCTTGTAGACAACCTTGTCCACCTGCTCTTTGACCTCTGGAGGAATGGCCATTCCTTCCCCTCCAAGTTTTGCCGACAAGTGTAGCGCGCTCTTTTACCCCCCCTTGGTCACCACGTTCAGGCCGTCCACCAGGACGTAGGGCAGGCGCAGCCCGCCAAAGACCCACTCGCTCTCCCGGCTCAACGCCTGCACCCGGTAGAGGTCCTCGTAGACGTTTCCGGCCACCGAGACATCCTTGACCCGCCCGACGATCTCGCCCCGCTCGATCTTGAAGGCCAGGCCCAGGTTGTTGGCAAAGGCCCCGCTGAGGATATTCCCCTGGCCCAGCCCCAGCGGGCTTTCCACCAGCAGGCCCTCCTCAACGCCGGCGATCATCTCCTCTACCGGCCTGTCGCCCGGCAGGAGCACCAGGTTGGAAAAGTCAGGCGCGGGTGGGCTAAAGAGGCCGCGGCCGCCGTTCCCGGTCGGCTCGACGCCGGCCTGGGCCGCCGTCTTGAGGTCGTAGATGAACCCGCGCAGGACGCCCGCTTCGACGAGCATGGTGCGCCGGTGGGGTACCCCCTCATCGTCATGGGACGCGCTGCCCGGCCGGCCGTCCAGCGTCGGGTCGTCCACCAGGGTCAACAGCGGGGAAAGGATCGCCTCGCCCACCCGGCCGGCCAGCGGCGAGGTGCGGCGGTAGACCTCCCTGCCGTTCAGCCCCTCGATCAGGGGCAGCAGGACCATCGTCGCCCCGCTGGGGGAAAAGAGTACCGGCATCCGGCCAGAGGCCAGTTGGGCCGGCCGGCGGGCCAGTTCCAGTTTGCGGGCCACCCGACGGGGCATCTCCAGGAGGTCCTCCTCCAAGAGGGCGGTGTCCCAGTGGTCAAAGAGGATCAGGACGTCGTCGCCGCGCACCCGCTGTACCATCAACTGGATGGAAAAGGGCGTTCGGGTGACGGTGACCTCGTTGCCCGCGCTGTTGCGCACCGCCATGCGCTGTACCCGCCGCTCCAGGCGGACGTTGACCATGGCGTCCTCGTCCTTCTCCCGAATCAGGGCGATGATCTCCTGCCCCAGTTCGACGAGCCGGGCAATCGGCATCTCCGCCAGGCGGGCATCGTAAACCTGCACCTGGGGGCCCAGTTGCGGTTCGGGGAAGCACAGCGGCACCTCCTCGCCGTAGCGGGCCGACTCCAGGGCATCCTCCACCAGATCGTCGGCCCGGTCGAGGATGGTGCTGGCGGCAAAACCAAGTCGCCCGTTGACCACCACGCGGGCGGCCATCCCGCGGGTCTCTTCGACGTTGAACGTCTTCATCTGGTTCGCTTCAAAGCCGATTTGGGTGGCCTCGCTGTCCACCTCAAAGAGTTCGGCCTGTTCGGCAAAACGTAGCAGTTTCTGCAGCATCGTTCCCCCTTTTATCCGAAAACCACCGGAGCGGGCCGGCCAGCCCGCCGGATGACCTGGCCCGGCCATCCTACGGATCCTCGGCTAGTTCTCATTCGCCGCCGATGAGGACGTCGCGGATGCGGATGTGGGGAGCCCCCAAACCCACCGGGAGCCCGCCCTGCCCCTTGCCGCACGTCCCGCTGCCTTCCGACCATTGAAAGTCGTTCCCCACGGCCTCGATGCCGGCCAGGGTGACGAAAAGGTTCCCGCTGAGGACGACGTCGCGGACCATCTCGGCGATCTTGCCGTTGCGAATCATATAGCCGTACCCCGCGCTGAAGGAAAAGTTCTCCAGGGCGGTCTGGCCGCCGTAGGCGTCGCAGGCATAGACGCCCAGTTCGATGTCGCCGATCATCTCCTCGAAGGAGGTCGCGCCGGCCTCGATGAAGGTGTTGGTCATGCGCACGATCGGCGGGTAGCGGTAGCCGGTGGCGCGGGCGTTACCGGTGGGGGCCTCGCCCATACGGGCAGCCGTCTCCCGCGAATGCAGCCGGCCCACCAGGACGCCCCCGCGGATCAGGTCCGTGCGGCCGCTGGGGGTGCCCTCATCGTCGTAGCGGTGCGAGCCTCGCAGGCCGGGGATCGAGCCATCGTCGGCGATGGTGAGGAACGGTTCCCCGAACCTGCGACCGAGGACCATCATCTCCCGCGCCCGGGGGTCGCGGTAGACAAAGTCGGCCTCGGAGAGGTGGCCAAAGGCCTCGTGGGCAAAGACTGCCGCCAGGCGGGGGTTGCAGATGACGGTGTAGCGTCCGCCTTTAACCCGAGGGGCCGAGAGGAGGTCCACCGCCAACCGGGCGGCCTTTTCGGCCAGGTACTCGCGATCGAGCACCACCTCAAAGCCGACCGGCCGGGAGAAACTCTCCCAGGCCTGCTGCACATCCCCATTCCGCCGGGCCACGGCCAGGCCCATGATGGCCACCATCGGGCGCTCCTCCTCGATGAAGGTGCCCTCCGAGGTGGCCAGGTAGACGCGGCTGAAACTGTCGGCGTAGGTCGTGCGGGTATCCACAATCTGGGGGTCAAAGTCCAAGAGAATCTGGTTGTACCTCCGCGCCAGGTCCACCTTCTCGCTCAGGGAGACGCCCCGAAAGTCCCGCTCCAGGGTGACGGTGATCCTGTCCTCCACCGGCGGGAGCGGGGTTAGGTCCACCGGTTCCCCCTGGATGGAGCGGGCCCCCTGGTAGGCCTGCTCTACCCGTTCGGGCAGGTCCTCCAGGTCGTTGAAGGTGGCCACGCCCCAACCGCCGTTCCGCACCAGGCAGCGGACGATGCCGCCTCGGTCGCGGACGACGCCGGCCGTCTCCAGTTCCCTGCCGCGAAAGACGGCCCGGCTGCTCTGCCGCTCCTCCAGGCGAATCTCGGTATAGTCGGCCTTGCTCGCCCGAAGGGCGGCCTGAATCTGTTCGCGCATCGTTCCCTCCTGGGATGACTTCAGGTATCCTCTTGACCAGACACAGGCAAGTTTACCTCAACCGCCGTCGCCTGGTCAAAAAGTGCAACTTTTTGACAAATCACTGCCAATTTTCGGAACCCTTTCTTCCGCTTATGGACACCTTCGCGCAATCAATCGAAATTTGCCTCTGTCCATCTCCGGACCGATCGTCATCGGGTGGGAAAAGCCAACGGGCCCCATCGGCCCCGCCAGGGGTTCCCCCCTGGCCCCTCTGGACCGCAAGTTGATCGGGCCTGGCTCTTCCTTGACCTGTCCCCGGCCAGCAACGATGGCCAGGGTGGTCGGGCACATGGTAGGCCGGTCGTGCCGACCGGCCCCAGGCACAGCAAAAGGCCATCCTATTCCAGCAACTTTTTCTCCCGCAGGAGCGGCCGCGGGTCCACAAAGAGTTTGTTCAGGTGCAGTGCGGAGAGGTCCACCCCCAGCGCCAGGCCCATCAACTGGGTGTAGTAAAAGACGGGCAGGTGCAGTTCCTCCTGAAACTCCTCGGAAATCTGCTCCTGACGCGAATCCAGGTTCACCTGGCAAAGCGGACAGGCGGTGACCACCGCCTCCGCCCCCACCGCTTTGGCGTCGTGCAAGATGCGGTGGGTCAGGGTCAGGGCGACCGCGGTCTCGGTCAGGGTCAGGTTGTTGCCGCAGCAATCGGTCTTGAAGTTCCAGTCGAGCACCTCCGCGCCCAACGCCTTCATCAGGCGGTCCATCTCCATCGGATACTCGTGGTGCTCGGCCCCGGTGACCGTCTTGGGCCGGGTAATCAGGCAGCCGTAGTAGCAGACCACCTTCAGCCCGGCAAGCGACCGGGTTACCTGCGCGGCCACCCTTTCCATCCCCACCCGCTGCAGCATGGTGGAGAGGATATGGTTCACCCGGACGCGGTTCTGGTAGGTGTAGCCGAGTTCGGCGGTGATCTGCTCGCGCAGTTCGGGGTAGCGCTCCATATCGTGGAGGGCGAACTTGAAGCGGGAAAAGCAGGCCGCGCAGGGGAGGGTGACCTCGTCGTATCCCAACCGCTCGATGTAGGCCAGGTTCCCCATCGGGAGGAGGGTGGCCAGTTCGTGGGAGACGGCGTGGGCCGGGGTCGTCCCACAGCAGGTCCACCCCTCCGGCTCCTCCAGTTCAAGCCCCAACTTTTCGGCGACAGCGCGGGTGGAGAGGTCGTACTCGCGGGCGGTAGAGTGGAGGGAGCAGCCGGGGTAGTAAGCTACCGCCCCGGGGGTCGCCTTGGGCTGGACGCGGCTCAGGTCCTTGGGGATGCGCCCTCGCTCGGGCAGGAGTTTGATCTTGCCCTCCAGGAACATCTTGACCCCCATCCGGAGGTCCTTCATCAACTGGCCTGTGTCCACCGCCCCCTTGAGCAGGGTGCGGGTCTTGAGTTCGCCGAGCAGGCCCAGTTCGTACATTCGTCCGAAGAGTTGGATGCCCCGCAGGGCGGCCTGGTTAAAGATGGGGATGGAGGCGATCGGCGGCTCGATCTTGAGTTCCATAGCCACCTGCTTGAGTACATCCAGCGCCCGGGGCAGGTCAATGTTGTGGGGGCAGCGGGTCACGCAGGTCTGGCAGTTGGCGCAGATCCAGATGGTGCGGGAGTGGAGGACGCGGTCGTTCATGCCCAGTTGGACGGCCCGGAGGAGTTGGTTGGGGGCCAGGTCCATATGCTCGACCACGGGGCAGCCGGCGGTGCACTTTTTACACTGATAGCAGAGAAAGGCGTTCTCGCCGGAGCGCTCTCGGATCACTTTGGCCAGGTTCAGCGTTTGAATCTCGGTCATTGCCTGCTCCGTTTTGCTCACTCCACGGTCGGGCGGGGATAGAGGCCGGCCTTTTGCACAATCTCAGGCACCGCCTCCTCCCACTCGATCGCCATAATATGGACACCGGCCACGCCCTCGATCTCGCGCAGCGCCTTGATGATATCCACGCAGATCTGGACGCCCTCCTGGGCCCAGGCTTCCCGGCGGGCCTGTTTTTCCTCCTTGGGAATCCCCCGGCTGGCGGCCTCCATCCGCTCGACGATCTCATCGGGCACGTCCATCCCGGGAACCTTGTCCCGCATATAGCGGGCCGCGCCGGCCGTCTTGATCGGCCCGACGCCGGCCAGGATGTAGACCTTTTCATGCAGCCCCAGTTCGCGCACCCGCCGCATATACTCGGCGAACCGCCCGACGTTGTAGATCAGTTGCGTCTGGATAAAGTTGGCCCCGGCGGCGACCTTTTTGGCTAGCCGGTAGGGGCGGTAATCAAAGGGGTCGGCAAAGGGGTTGGCCGCCGCGCCGACAAAGAAGCGCGGCTCCTGCCCCTTGACCTCTTCGCCGCAGAGGAACCTCCTCTCATCGCGCAACCGGGTGACCATCTGGAGCAACTGGAGCGAGTCCAGGTCAAAGACGTTCTTGCTGGTGGGGTGGTTGCCAAAGACCTGATGGTCCCCGGTCAGACAGAGGAGGTTGCGGATGCCCAGGGCGTAGGCCCCCAGGAGGTCGCTCTGCATAGCGATGCGGTTGCGGTCCCGGCAGGTCATCTGGATGACCGGCTCCAGTCCCTGCTGGAGGACCAGGTAGCCGGCGGCGATGGAGGACAGGCGCACCACGGCGGTCTGATTGTCGGTGATGTTGACGGCGTCCACATAGCCACGGAGGTGCTGCGCCTTGCGGGCAATCACCTCAGCGTCCGCGCTCTGGGGCGGGCCCAACTCGCCGGTGACGGCAAAGTGGCCGGCCTCCAGAATTTTTTCCAGGTTGCTTCCTGCTTTCATGGAGACGCTCCTTCGGGTCTATCGCTCACGCCTCTGTGGCGACCGCTTCTTCCTCTTCCTCCAGGCGCAGGTCCGGCCGGTCAATCCGGCGCGGTCCGCCGTCTCGGGAGGTGGACCAGTCCTTGGGCGGCTTGACCTGCATAATCAGATCCAGCTGGCCCAACCGGGCCAGCCGCTCGTAGATCAGTTGCCAGGCGCAGGGAATCTCGGGGGCAATTTCGCAGACGCCGTTCTGCGACCCGCCGCAGGGGCCATTGAGCAGGCTCTTGGAGCAGCGGGCGATCGGGCAGATGCCCCCGGTCTCGGCCAGCAGGCAGTTGCCGCAGGCCTGGCAGCGCTCGGTCCAGAGGCCGGGCTTTTCGGGGATGCCCAGGAAGGTCGTGTTCAGGCCGGGCACGACCCAAACGTCGGGGTAGTACTCGGCCACCCCCTGGACGCCGATCCCACAGGCCAGCGAGACGACGACATCGGCGGCCTGGACCTGCTCGCGGACCGTCTCCAGGTACTCCCACTCGCATTGCCGCTGCACGGTGGCCTCGGTCACCTCGACCTGGTTGCCGGCCAACCGTTCGGCCATACGCAAAGAGGAAGCCAGAATCTGGGCCTCCTTTTCCCCTCCGGCAAAACACACCGTCACGCAGGTGCCGCACCCCAGGACAAGCACCTTTTTGTTCCCGACGATGAGATGACGGATCTCTTCCAGCGGTTTCTGTTCGCCGACGATCATCCTTTTTTGCCTCCATCGTGGCCGGAGCCATTTGTTCCATCGCTCACCAGGCCCTATTGTACTCCTACTTGGGTCGAGCGTCAAGAAAGCCCCGTTCCATTTTTTGGGGGGAGAGTGCCCTTACCGGACAATCGTCCCCCCACCGAGGACCTCTTCTCCCTGATAAAAGACGACCGCCTGGCCCGGGGCGATCGCCCGCTGGGGGGCGGTGAACTCCAGCCGCACCTGCCCCTCGGCCAGAGGAAGCAGACGGGCCGGGGCGGCAGCGGCGCGGTAGCGCACCTGGGCTTCGACCTCGAGCGGGCCCTCCGGCCACCGGCCGGAGACCAAGTGCACCTCCTCGGCCTCCAGGGAGGTGCGCAGCAGGGCCTCGGCCGGCCCCACCACCAGGGCGTTCTCCTCCGGCCGGATGGCGACGACGTAGAGCGGCCGGGGCCGGCCGTCCAGCCCCAACCCCTTGCGCTGGCCGACCGTGTAGTAGGGCAGCCCCCGGTGCTGCCCCAACAGGCGGCCGTCCTGGTCCAGAATCGGGCCGGGGCGGGCGGCCTCCAGCCGCTCCGCCAGGAAGCGGCGGTAATCGTCGTCAGGGATGAAGCAGATCTCCTGGCTCTCCGGCCGGCCGGCCGTGGCCAGCCCCCGCCGGGCCGCCTCCTGACGCACCCGAACCTTGGTCATCCTCCCCAGCGGAAAGAGCAGATGGGCCAACTCCTCCTGGCCGACCATATAGAGGACGTAGGACTGGTCCTTGCGCCGGTCCACCCCCCGCAGGAGGTGGTAGCGGGTCCCACCCTCCTCCCGGGACCGGGCGATACGGGCGTAATGGCCGGTAGCCAGGTGGGAAAAGCCCAGGGCCAGCGCACGCCGCAGGAGGAAGCGGAACTTGACATGCCGGTTGCAGGCGATGCAGGGGTTGGGGGTGCGCCCGCGGGCATAGGTGCGCACAAAGTCGTCCACGACATACTCCTGGAACTCGCGGGCCAGGTTGAGGAGATAGTGGGGGATGCCCAACTGCTGGCAGACGCGGCGGGCGCCCTCGGCGGCGTCCCAAGAGCAGCAACGGGCAGGTCCCCAGTCGGCCCCTTCCTCGCCGGCCCACAGGTGCATGGTCACCCCGGTGACCTGGTAGCCCTGCTCCACCAGGAGGGCAGCGGTGAGCGAACTGTCCACGCCGCCGCTCATGGCGACCATCACCGGGCCGGCCTGAGGGTCGGCGGGCAGGGGCACCGGCTCCTCCAGAGAGGCCGGCCGGCCGTGCGGGGCCGCCCGCCCCGGCCCGACAGGGCCGGGGGCCTTCCCTGTCATCCGCCCCCCATGCTCGTTCCTGTCGGTTTCCATCACCCAGCCTCCGAACCCCCGCAACGGCGGGAAAAAAGACGGCCGCTTTTGATTATAGCACGGCCGGGGAGAAAAGGGCTACCCTCACGCCCCTAGTGGGCCTCATAGCAACTCCCACCGATAAACTCGCGGAGCAACGAATCGGCCGGGATGGGCGAATCGTCCTCCACCGGCAGGATCGGCTCCAGCATCCGGTGGACACGCTGCGCCCGTTTGAAGGCGTCCTCCCGCAGGGGGTCGTCGCGGTACTCCTCGACCCAGCGGGCAAAGTGGTCAAAGAGGCGCGCCCGCATAATCGGCAGTTCGTAGGGCAGGCCGGTGTTGACGACATAGTCGGCGGTGCTGTGGTAGGGGATGATGTTGCGCAGTTCGCTGGCCCGGACGTAGTGCCAGTGCTCCAGCGTCTGCTGGGGGTTGTAGGCGCGGTGAGTGGCGTCCCGGAGCATACGCCGCATCAACCGCAGGTCGGTCCAGCGGATGTAGCGACCGTCCGGCTGCTTCATCTGCAGGAGCGGCTCCAGGTAGAGGCGGAACTTGAGGGTATCGTCCACAGCGGGCATCATCTCGGGAAAGAGGCCGTGCAGGCTGTCAATGACGATAATCTGGTCGGGGTCCAGGCGTATAGGGGTGTGGTTGTCGTGGCGTCTCCCCGTTTTGAAATCGTAACAGGGAATGCGCACCTCCTCACCGCGCAGCAGGCGCACCAGGTGCTCGTTGATCAACTTGAGGTCGAGGGCCTGGGGCGTTTCAAAGTCGTAATCGCCAAACTCGTCCCGGGGGTGCAGTTCCAGGTCGAAAAAGTAATGGTCCACCGTCAGGGGGACCAGGCGCAGGCCCATCTGGGTGAGCATGTGGGTGAGTTTGGCCGTGGTGGTCGTCTTGCCGGAGGAGGAGGGGCCGGAGACGATGACCAGGCGAATCTCGTCCCGCCGCTCTCGAATCATCTCGGCGGCGCAGGTAATCTCCTCGGTGTAGGCACGGTCGGTCTCGCGGACGATCTGGGGAAACTCGCCCCGGACGATGCGCTCGTTCAGCCGCTCGACGGTGTGCAGGTCATGCTCCACGGCCCAGTTGAGCACCTCCCACAGTTTGCGCCAGGGGATATTGCCGGCCGGTTGGGCCGAACGGCGGGCCCGCTCCCGGCGGAGGCGGGCGCGCTCCTCCCGGTAGAGGATGTAGGCCTTGGCCGTGCGGGCGTGGCCGTTCTCGATGAGCACCTTTTCCACGGCGTCCTGAATCTCCTCCACGGTAGGGATGTGATCGGGGGGGTAGGTCTGTTCGAGCAGTTCGACGACCTGGTCGGCCAGCCGCTCGGCGGTTCGGCGGTCGCGCCCGCCGACGGCGACGGCGGCCCGGTAGATGGCGTTGGTGATGCGCTCTTTGTTAAAGGGAACCACCGCACCGGTGCGTTTGATTACGTGAGTGAATCGGGTCATGGGTCCACCTCCGGGAAACGCTGCCCTTTGCCCCGATTATAGCACAGGCCGGTGGAAAAGGCCACTGCCGGACGGCTGCGGGTACCGTATGATTGGAAAGAGGAAAACCACAAGATATCGGACGTTACCGTGGCTGCGTCATTCGCCGCCCGTGGGGGCCCTCTCCTGCCGAACGGCCGCATACAGGCCCAGGATGCGCTCGGCGATGCGCGGCCAGGCGTACTCCTGAGCCATCTCCACCCCCCGCAGCCCCATCTGGCGGCGCAACCGGCAGTCCTCCAACAGTTGGGAGATACGGTGGGCCAGGGCCACCGGGTCGCCACGAGGGACGAGAAAGCCGTTGACCCCGTCCTCGACGATGTAGCGGAGCCCGCCGACGCGCGAGGCGATCACCGGCGTGCCGCAGGCCAGCGACTCGAGCGCGACCATGCCGAACGACTCGTAGTGGGAGGGGACGATGCAGATATCGGCGGCCGAGTAGTAGTAGGGGAGTTCGTCCTGATCGCGCCGGCCCAAAAAGACGGCCAGGTCGCCGATCCCCAGGTCGTCCCTCAGTTGGAACAACCGGGCCATCTCCTGGCGCAGCGATTCGGCGCTGCTCTCGGCATCGCCGCCGATCAGGGCCAGGCAGGCCCGGCAGGGCCAGTCGGGGGCCAGTTCCCGACTTACATAGGGCAACGCCTGCAGGAGATCCTCCACCCCTTTGAGGGGGTCCATCCGGCCGACGTAGAGGAGCAGGTGGGACTCTTCGCAGGGGTCGCAGGGCGTGCCCACATGGGCGCGGGCCTCGACCTTGGGCAAAGGGCGAAAGAGGTCCAGGTTCACCCCCGGCGGAATCACCACAATCCGCTCCGGCGGGGCGTCATAGTGGGTTACCATCTGCTCGCGGTCCAGAGGGGTGGCCGCGACCACGGCATCGGCCAGGGCAAAGACCCGGCGCTCCTCCTCCAGACGGCGGCGGTCCTCCTGGTAGCCGCGCCCCTGCCCGACAAGCCCCTTCATCGCCTCCAGGGTGTGGAACATGTGGACGATGGGGGCCTGCCAGCCGGCCTGGCGCAACCCACGGGCGGCCACGGCGGAGAGCCAGTAGTGGCTGTGGAGAAGGTCATAGCGGAGGTCGTTTTCCCGGGCAAAGCGCAGCACCCCCTCGACAAAGGGGTCCATATACTGCCAGAGGAGCGACTTGTCCAGATACTCCTCGGGGCCGGCCGGGACGTGCACAACCCGCGCCCGCTCGCCGAACCAGCGGAGGCGGGGGATCTGCGGGTTGGCCGAGCGGGTAAAGACATCCACGTGGAAGCCCCGCCGGCCCAGTTCCCGGGAGAGTTCGCGCACATAGACGTTCATCCCGCCGGTGTTCTTTCCCCCCAGGGTAGCCAGCGGGCAGGTGTGAAGGCTGAGCATGGCAATGCGCATCAGGCCCCCCCTTTGTCTTTCCGCCCTACCCCTGGTCGGGGTGATGGATGACCAGCCGATAGACCGCTCCGCTCACCGCGCCAAAGCGATACTTGTACGGTTCGTCCCCCCGCAAAAAGTCAAAGCGGGCCTTGCCCCGTTCGATGGCATCCTGAATGCAGTAACTGAGCAGGACGATGCCGGAACTGAGTTGGGGTTGCCAGGTGGGGTCATAGCCCGAGTTGTAGACGAGCAGGTCGGCCCCATAGTCAAAGCACCACATCGAGGCGGCCGGCCGGCCGGCCAACCGCAGCGTGTACAGACTCAGCCAGCCGGCCTCAAAGGTGACCGCGGCCATCTCCCGAAAAAAGTCGGCCATGGTCGGGCTCATAAAGGTCTCCTTTTCCGGATGGCTGGCCCGGTGCAGTTGGATAAAAGTCTCCACCTCCTCCGCCAACCGCTCCCGGTCTTGGAGACGATACCACTCCACCTGGGCCTCCCGGTCGGCCCGGCGCAGTTTGCGGCGGATTTCGTGCCGCTGCTTCTTGTCCAACCCGGCCAGGTACTCCTCCCAGGAGGCGGGAAGGGGGATGTAGGGGGCGGCATCCTCCGGTTGCGCCTCCACGTCCCCCGGACAGCACTCCTCGCAGACCTGGCAGAGCCGGTTAAAGCGGGTGGGCGAATCGCCGGGCAGGCAGTGCAGGTCCAGGAGGTCCCAGGCCGGCCCCTTTCCCTGGCGGAGGAACTCCAGGGCCGCCCGATAGACCGCCTCTTCGTATCCCCTTTCCATGACAAAATCGAGATAGTCCGAGACCTCGACGCCGCCGACGAGTTGGAGGATGCGCCGCCCCTCCTCCTCAAAGGCGTAAAGGGGCACAATCCCCACCAAGCGGCCCTCCTCCTCCCGGAGCAGAAGGACGCAGAGTTCCCGGCCGGCCCCAAAGTGCCGCCACCAGAGGGCTTGCCACTCCGGCGTCAAGAAAAGGACGTTGGTGACACTGCGCTCAAGCAGCGCACGCCACTCCTCGGCCAGGGTGTCAAAGACGGCCGCATCCTGGCCTGGTGTGATCTGAAGCGGCATAGACCCTCCTTGTCCTTATCCGCCCTGTTCATTTGCCAAGACCATCTACCATTGGAGTCTGGTGTAGCCCTCAAGGGCTCCCGGCGAGTTTACTGTCGCATCCTCCCCACGAGGGACGCATCGCCAAGCCGGTCGGGGAGGAATTTATCCATCCTATGATATGTCGAGACGTCGGGTTTGTCAACTCCAACTCCGCCTCGGGGTTTGGGACACGGCATGCCGTGTCCCAAGCCAGACTTGTTACTCGATTCCTGCCCGCTTTGACACCACCGGCCGATTGTGGTATAATAGGTTTAGGTTCCTAGATTGGGGGTACGGACAAAGGAGCCGTCATCGGAGATTCGCTCCCCTGCCGGGAAGCCGTCGGACGGAGTGTGCCTGGGGTGAGAACGGAAAGCGAGGCCCCTGATGAAGCCGTCGTCAACCTCTCGGTTTTGGAGTGTCCTGCTGCTCGTTGTGATCCTGGTTCCGCTTTTGCCGCAACCCTCCGCGGCGTCCGATCCTGCCGGATTGCGCGGGGGGGGGGGGATAGCCCCTTCCAGCGGAAGTATTGTGGCGACAGCCGATGATCCGGCCGTGCTCCACCCGACATGGGTGAGCGATCCCCAGGACCCCATTTCCCCGGCCGGGGGACGGGGAAATGGAGGGGAGAGCGTGCTTTCCACCGAACCGATGCCGCCGGGGTCATCACGATCCGCACCCACGACTCTCTGGGCCGGCTGCTGGCGATCTCTTACGGGGGCACGGTCTCGGCCACCTATCGTTATGACGCCCTGGGGCGGCGCGTGAGGATGGACGACCGCACCGGGCAGACCGCCTACGCTTATGACGCCCTTGGCCGGACCCTTTGAGTGACCCACACGGTCGGCTCGACGGTGGAGTACACGGTGGGCTACGGCTATGACGGTCGTGGGCTGCGCACCCGCCTGCTCTATCCCGACGGAACCGAGGTGACCTATCGCTACGATGCCGCCGGCCGGTTGATCGCCGTGGAGGAGGGGGCCAGCCCCTACGCCGTCTATGCCTACGACGCCGCCGGCCGGGTGCTCACGGCCACGCTGGGGAACGGCACGGTCACCTCCTACCGTTACGACGCCGCCGGCCGGCTGCTGGAGGTCACCCACCACAACGGCGACGACCTCCTGGCCCGCTTCGAGTACGCCTATGACGCCCGGGGCAACCGGGTGCGTGCTGTGGAGACGGTCCTGGCCGCCGGGGGCGGGGCCGCCCAGGGAGAGGGATGGGGCAAGCCCCCCGTGCCGGGGGAGCCGTCTCGGCCTTCTCCGGGCGAACCGCCGGCCCTTCCCGAGCCGTTCCGCATCTACCTGCCCTCGCTGCCCTCCTCCTGGCCCCCTGCGGTGGTGCAGGAGGAGGGGCCGGCCGACGGCGCGCTCGTGGCGCGGCCGGCGGGCCTGCCCCAGGGCCTGCCGCCGGGGCCGCCGGGGCCGCCGCTTGTTCGCGAACGGGCCGCCTACCGCGCCTCTTTCGATGAAAATGGCCTCCGCTTCACGCCGAAAACCCGCCTGTTGGAGCAAGGCACCTACCACCTCGACTTTCGCCTGACCCAGGTGCGCAGCGGCCGGACGCGCCTCTTCCACCCCGGCGTGCCGCAACGCCCACCCATCTCTCCGCCGGGGCGGGAGGACCTGGTATGGTACGACCGTGGGGAGGCCTTCCGCGAGGAGTACCGCCTCACCGAAGGGGGCCTGGAGCAGCGCTTCCTCTTCCTCGTGCCGATCGCCCTGGACGGGGACCTGATGCTCGAGGGCGCCTTTAGCGGCAACCTCCACCCCATCTTGCGCGAAAGCACCGGCGAGGTACAGTTCCTCACCCCGAAGGGAGAGGCACTGGCCTCCTACGGGCGGGCGATTGTGGAGGATGCGCTGGGCCGGCGCACCGTGGCCCCGCTCACCCTCAGCGGCCGGCACCTGCGCATCGTCATCCCCGAGGAATGGCTGGCGCAGGCGGCCTACCCGGTGCTGGTGGACCCGCTGATCGGGCCCAACGTTGCCCTCTCGACCCAACCCCTCTCCGGCGACCAGGAGCAGGCCGCCATGGCCTCGGCCGATGGGAGCGCCTTCCTGGTGGCCTGGCAGAGCGAGGGCAACGGCGACGACATCTATGCCCAGGCCGTCTCGGCGGAGGGCGCACTTCTCAGCGAGACGGTGCCCATCGCCACCCTCTTGGGCGACCAGCGTCACCCCGATGTGGCCGCCAACCCAGGCGACGGGGAGTACCTGATCGTCTGGCAGGACGGCGGGTTCCTTTTGCCCGACTGGGACATTTACGCCCAACGTGTCGCCGACGACGGCAGTCGCCTGGGTGGGTCGATCGCCGTCTATACCGGCACAAACGACCAGCAGAACCCCACCGTGGCCTTGAACCCGGACGACGAGACCTACCTGGTGATTTGGCAGAGTGACGACCCCGCCACCGGCCGCTACCACCTCTACGGCCAGGTCGTGCAGGCGAACGGGGCCCTGAACGGCACGGCGGTGAGCCTTTACAGTTCCACCGCCGCACTGTCCGACCCCGAGGTGGCCTTCAATCCCGTCGCCGGCCGCTACCTGCTGGCCTGGCAGGAGCAAAGCGGCAGGACGGACGATTGGGACCTCTATGGGCGCATCATCGGGGCCGACGGCCGGCCGCTCGGTGACGCCTTTGCCGTCGCCGCCGCCCCCCAGGACCAGGCGGTGCCCGCCGTGGCCGCCAGCCGGAACGCGGAGGAGTTCCTGGTCGTCTGGCAGGCCTACACCGCCACGGGCGGCCTCAACGACATCCACGCCCAACGGGTGGGGGCCGACGGGACCCTCCTGGGCGGCCGCATCGAGGTAGCCGCAGGCTCCGACGAGCAGCGCGCCCCCCAGGTGGCCACCGCCGGAGCGGTGGGGCAGTACCTGGTGGCCTGGGAGGTCTCGACGATGCTGGGGGACTGGGACCTCCGCGCCCAACGGCTAAGTGGGGCCGGGGACCCGGTGGGCAGGGCCATCCTCCTCTACAGCGGGGCCGGCCACCAGCGCGCCCCGGCGGTGGCCTTTGATGAACAGGCCGACGCCTACCTGGCCGCCTGGCAGGACTATCGCAGCGGCAGCGCGTGGGAGGTCTACGGCCGGCCGGTGGATGGGGATGGGACGCTCGATGAAGAGGTGGTGATCGGGGCCGAGGCGGCCGGGGGTGCGCAGGAGGAGGCCGACGTGGCCTACGGCAGCGCCCAGGGGCTTTACCTGGCCGTCTGGCAGGACGGGCGCAACGGCAACGACGATATCTACGGGCAGTTGGTCACGGGGGGCGGGGCGCTGGTGGGCGACCCCATCGCCATCGCCCACGATGCGGGCCAGAAGGAGCGCGCCCCGGCGGTGGCCTACGACCCCGAGCACGACGAGTACCTGGTCGTCTGGGAGCAGGAGGCGATCCTGGGCCTGCCCGGCTGGAGCCTCTACGCCCAACGGGTGGACGAGGAGGGCAACCTCCTCGGAGGCGCCATCGCCCTCTGCACCGCCGGGGGCGACCAGCAGAACGCCGCCGTGGCCTACAATGCCCTGGCGGGGGCCTTCCTGGTGGTGTGGGAGGACGGGCGCGGGGGCGATGGGGACATCTATGGCCGGTCGGTGGTGACGGAGAGCCTGGGGGCAGAGTTTGCCCTCTACGACGACGTGGAGGCGCACGGCCAGGGCCGGCCGGCCATCGCCGCCGCCGGAGGTTCGGGGGAGTACCTGGTCGTCTGGGAGCACGAAGGCGGTGGCGCTGTGGCGATCTACGGCCGGCGGACCACGGTGACGGGGACGGTGGGGGCGGCCTTGGCCGTGGCTGCGGGGGCGGGGGAACGGCGGTCGCCGGCGGTGGCGGCGACCGGCCGGGCGGGGGAGTATCTGGTGGTGTGGCAGCATAGCGCGGGGAGTGGTGCGGAGGTGCATGGCCGGCGGGTGAGCAGCGAGGGGGCCCTTTTGGGCAGCGAGATGGTGCTTGCTTCCGGGGCCGGCGACCACCTGCACCTCGATCTGGCCTGGGACGCCCGCTCCGGCGGCTACGCCCTGGTCTGGCAGGCGGGGAGCGCGAACGAGGACATCCACGGGGTGCTCCTGGACGAGGCCGGGGCGGTGGTCGGGGCGGAGGAGGTCCTCTCGGCGGCGGAGAATGCGCAGGAGCGGCCGGCCCTGGCCTACGACACGACCCGGCGACGCTTCCTGGCGGTCTGGGCGGACCATCGCCACGCCACCACCGCCCCGGACATCTACGGCCAACTCTACGCCGGCCACAGCCGGGTGATCCTCTATCGCTACGACCCGCTGGGGCGGCTGGTGGGGGCGGACTATTCCGGCGGGGAGGCGTTCGCCTATCGCTATGATGCGGTGGGGAATCGCACCGTGATGACGACGGTGACGCCGTTGAGCGGGACGGTGGTGACGACCTATCAGTACGACCCTGCCGGCCGGCTGACCGGCCGGCAGGTCAGCGCTGGGCGGGCCTACACCTACACCTGGTCGCTGCGCAAGGGGGGTCGCTACTTTGACCCGGTGCTGGGGCTCTATCTGACGTTGGGGCCGCCGGGGGTGGGGGGAATGGTGGCGGGGTGCGGGCCGATCCCCTCACCGACCCCCTGGCCGATTCCTTCGCCGATCTGCACCGAACTCCCCTCCCCAATGCCGCCGACACCCTGGCCGCCTTCACCTACCCCGACGCCGTGGCCGCCGACACCCTGGCCGCCTTTACCTACCCCGACACCGTGGCCGCCCTCTCCCACGCCAACGCCGATGCCACCGGCACCTACGCCAACACCTGGTTGGGAAACCCCCTTGGACAAGGAAGAGGAGCGTGTCTGGGCAGTCAAGCAGACAGTTTTGACCCTTCACGGCGAGTTTCCGCCGGAACTTGTCTTTGCGATCGCCGCACGAGAGACCGGCGAGCGGGTTATGCCCCATTGGGATAACGAGGTTGCTAATGGGGATGGCATTATGCAAGTAACTTCTGGTACGCCGGGGACTCGTCGCGCGCCATACAAGAATACTTTCGGGAGCATCTGGGAAAACATAGAAGATGGCATCAAGGCCCTTCATCTGCGGTTACAGTGGCTAGACGATCCGGATCATCCTCAGGGTTATGATAGAAAGCGATTTGAAGGTCTGGGGGACTATCAGTTCATTGTTCGTGCCACGATGCACTACAACGGGGGAGATATGCCCATCCATACATATCTCAGCGGTGCGGGAGATAAGCACTACTTGCAACATGTTGCAGATGAGTTACAAACCACAGTGCCGCATACGTTTGGCCCAGAGTACTGGAACGGCCCTCTCTATGACGCCTTGATTCGAGGAGATAGCATTGTTCAGGCCTTGATTGCGGAATTTTCCCCATAGGAGGAAATTGCTGTGGACCTTCGTCTTGAACGCTGCCTAAAAGTTACTATACTAGCACTGGTCTCGCTGTTCAGTTGCACCAGCCCGTCCCAGTCAATTACTGCACCTGTGACAACACTGCCGGCTGCTATAACGATCCGACCCCCTCAATCCACCTCATCGCCTGGGATATCCAGCCCCACCACCCCGGAAGGAGGAAAGGCGGCTTTCTTCGGCATCGTCTTCGCCTCTAACCGGGACGGCGAGTACTTTGACATCTATCGTATGACCAGTGACGGTCAGAATGTCGAGCGGTTGACCGTTACCCCCGATAACGATGAAATCTCGGTGAGAGTTTCTCCCGATGGGCGTAGCATCCTCTTCAGTAGGGGGGCATCCCGGATAGAGCGCGAGATCTACTTGCTAGATGTAGCCAGTAAAGCAATCACACAACTGACCGATTCACCCACTTACGATTTGGCCAGTGCTTGGTCTCCCGACAGTAGCCGGATCGCCTTCATCAGTGACCGGGAAGGGGGATACTATCGTCTGTACTTGATGAACCCTGATGGTTCAGAACAGCAACACGTCCCCCTGGAGACTGACCCGGAACGTGATGTTACAAGTGTCTCGTGGGCACCGGATGGTCAGCACCTTGTCCTCGGCACATCCCAACACCTTGTACATGCCGAGAAACCACTAAGCGATACCGTTTTTATTGTCCATCTCCCCACTTTGCAAGTAATTCCCTTGATGAACAAAGAGTACGGTGACTGTTTTCACCCGGATTGGTCGCCGGATGGCGAATGGATCGCTATGGTCTGTACGAAAGGAGTCTCTGTCGGTGACCTGGGGGAGATTTACATCGTCCGCCCCGATGGGACCGACTGGCGACAGGTAACGAGGAAACCTGCCGACTTCAATCCATGTCTCTCCCCCCAGGACACTTGGGTATTCTATGTCCGCGAACCTCGCTGGTCACCGGACGGGAAGGAGATTGTCTATGCGGCGCGCATCAATGGGCCCTGGAACATCTACATCATTGGAGCGGATGGGAAAAACAACCGCCGCCTAACAAGCCATAATGCCGTGGACTGGGACTTGTCGGTTTATCCGTTGCCTTGAAGCCATATCACCACCCCAGCCGGCCTGACGGTGACCGACCGCTACGATGGGGCCGGGCACCGCCTGGCGATGGCGGTGGGGGGCGTGGAGACGACCTACGTGGTGGACCCCTTCAGCCCGGTGGATGGGGTGCCCCAGGTGCTGGTGGAGAAGGCCGGGGGGTAGGAGGCGAGGGTAACTACTCAGCCCGGAGCAGAGGGGTAAGGTTGCAGAAAAGGTGGATAGAATGGGTCCCCCAGCAAG